>CDZT01028079.1_pt1 | contig 55835 bp, 57 predicted proteins | sample 557531 | NCBI WGS metagenome assembly CDZT01 (sample SAMEA3182066, study PRJEB8094) | gut metagenome | biome: human; feature: gut; material: Stool; isolation source: human stools | place: Canada | collected 2013-03-05
GAAGTGGTGGTAAGGTTGCGGTTGTAGTGGCCGCTGCGGTAGCCCTGGCGTTGCTCATTGCGCTCGTACCGGGCCGCCTGGGTCAGCTTCTCCGCTTCGGCCTCCAGCAGCTCGTTGAGGGTTTCCTCTACGCTTCCGCGCACAAGTTCCTTGAGCTGCCCCTTGATAACTTCTTCGTTTAGCTGTACAATCTTTTCGGACATGGTTTGCTGTCTCCTTTCGAATGGTGGTGTCGCAACTTCATTCTACCAGACATCTGCAAACCATGTCTCTTTGTCTTTTTGCGAAACTTATTCTACCTGACCTAATTTTTCTGAATAGTGAAGGCTGTCTATCAAATTCTTGTGTGTTACTTTACCGCACATGAGCATTGGCGCCGGGATTGTCATTACCATAACCTTCCAGCAGATTGATCGCGCCCCAAATGCCGAGGCCAGCGCCCAGCGCCACAACGAGAGTCTGAAGAACACCAACAGCAGAATTAAAGAAAGCCATAAATAGTACCTCCGAAACATATGTTTTTTAGATTTTGGAGGGTACATTTCTTCCACGAAGTTTCATCGAGTCGTTGTCAAAGCAGGCTGCCGCCGTCAGGCGACAGGTTCACCGGAAAGGTCTGCCAGATACACCTCAACTGCATCATCCGGCTTGAGCTTGAGGCGATGGGACAGAAAATGCTCTATGTCAAAGGCGTATTTCTTGTCATAATCCGCTGTGTAGCGGTAGAGGGGATGCTTTGTGAGATCATATTTGTTGGACAGAAACGGACGGACGCCGCGAAGCTGCAAGATGCACTTGCCGCCATCCAGCACGGCAAGCTCATCCACGCTCATCAGCTCCTTGCCCAATTTCTGATAGTTCAGCGAATGGGAAACCTCGCGGCCACGGCTCTCGCCGGTGTTATAGCTGTCGATGGTTTCCTTGCCAAGTGCCGCCGCCAGCTCTTTCAGCGTACCGGGTTCCTTTCCACCCAAAAAGATGGAGCAGTCCATGTTGCCGACAATCGTATCCGCGCTGTCTTTATACAGGGCTTTGAGCTGGCTCTGTGCCTGTAAGACAAGGCAGCAGGAGATTTCTCTGGAACGGATCGTCGCAACCAGCTTTTCAAGTCGCGGTATCTGGCCGATATTTGCGGCCTCGTCAATGAGGCAGCGGACATGAACCGGCAAGCGTCCGCCGTACACATCATCTGCCTTTTCGCAAAGCAGATTGAAAAGCTGGGTATAGCACATGGAAATGAGAAAGTTAAAGGTATCATCCGTGTCGGACATGATGATGAACAGGGCGGTTTTCCGGTCGCCCAGCGTGTCCAGTTGCAGCTCGTCATAGGCCGTCAGTTCCCGAAGCTCCTGAATGTCAAAGGGCGCAAGCCGTGCGCCGCAGGAAATAAGTATGCTTTTCGCGGTCTTGCCGGCACTTAGCTTGAATTTGGCATATTGACGGACGGCGAAGTGGTCTGGCTTGCGCTTTTTCAGCTCGTCGAACATCAAGTCCACCGGATTTTTGAAGTCCTCATCGTCCTCGCGCACCTCCATCGCATTGATAAATTCAATGAGCGTGGAGAAGTTCTGTTCCTCCATCGGCGCTTCATAGTGGATGTAGCCGATGAGGGCGGTGTAGAGCAGCGTTTCCGCTTTCACCCAGAAATCGTCACCGGCTTTGCCCTCGCCCTTGGTGTTGGCGATCAGCGTCGTGACCAGCTTCAAAATGTCCTTTTCCGAGTGGATGTAGGCGAACGGGTTGTAGTGCATGGACTTCTTGAAGTTCAGGGAATTGAGAATCTTGATCTGATACCCGTTCTTTTGCAGCGCATGGCCGCAGGAAACCACGATGTCCCCTTTGGGATCGGTGACGACGAAGCTGGTGGGATAGGTTTTTGATGTGCATTGGAGCAGATTGGGCTTCAACCAAAAGCGGGTCTTGCCCGAACCGCTGCCGCCGACGATCAGGACATTTTTGTTCCGCGCCGTTTTCGGGTCTTTGGGGCGGCTATTCATCGTCAGCCGCTCCGTCTGCGTGAGAATGATGTTGTTCTCAAACGCGGGATCAACGTAGGGCTTGATGTCCTCGGCGGTTCCCCAACGGGCGCTGCCGTACTCCAGATTTTTGCGGAATTTCTTGGCATTTTTGCCCTTGATACAGACCGCCAGCCGAATGGCGATGGCGGCGGCAACGCCCACGCACAGGTCAATGAGATGAAAGCTGGGGACAAGGGAGTGGAACGCCGTGTTCAGGCCGGTCATAATGTTCAGCAGCTTCGCCGAAGCGTCCGAACCGGGAGCCAGCCGCACCGCCTCGCTGACCTTGGTGGCCAGCAGCGCGATGAACACATACGGAATATTGGGAAGGGTGAGCTTTTTGACGTTGACTTGCTTCATCGTTCCAGCTCCTTCCGCTTTGTCCTGTCCACCACAGCCGCCTGAATGAGCGACTTGAAGTGTTGCAGCTTTTCCAGTACCGAGGGACGTTCCGCCTTTCTGACCTGCTTGGCGGTATATTCCTTGAACGCGGCGGTCATGGCGTCGGCGTCCGGCGCTTTGAAGAACACCATGTACCGCTTTTCGCCCTTGACCTTGAATGGAGCGAAGTCAATGCCATACTTCCGGGCAATCCGGTTGAATGAGCCGATATTCTGATCGGTGACTTCAATGCTCTGCAATCCCTTATCCTTGGCGGCAAGCTGCTTGACGGTCATTTTTCCGTGGGGATTGGCCTTGCTGTACTGATGCTTCTGATGGCCGCTTTTTAGCTGCTCCAGCAGCTTGGCAACGGCCTTACGAAATTCCTGTTCACCCAGCTTCCCACAGGAGATCATCAGGGATACGATTCTCTGTTCAACTTCTTCCTGCATGACTTATCACGCTCCTTTCCTTCGATTTGCAGGGAGAACGCCGGGACACTAAGGCGGTACCACCAGCCGGTGCAGAAGATGTTCATTCATTTCTGCGCCCCTGTCCCTTGACGGTCAGGATGCCGTCCAGCGTGGTGGCGGTAATCCGCAGGCGCTCGGCCACAGCAATGTCGTTTTTCACGCTTTCGTCCACGGTGCTGCCGCAAACCACCAGCACACGAGCGCGGCGCAGATACTCCCGCGCCATGTCGATGCCGTCCTTATGCTCCTGCGGGATCTCATCGCGCAGGAACAGCGGCAAAAACAGCGCGGGGCAGACGGGCGAAAAGCCCGCGTCATAGACCGCCCTGCAATACTTGGCGGCATTTTCGGTGTTCTCAAACTCATTCTCGCTCCACGGAGCGGTGATGTAGGCAAGGGGGCGTTTCATCGGTATCAAATCCTTTCTCCCAAAATCGGGCATGAAAAAAAGCGGCCTTTAGGGGCCGCCGTGAAAATCGTGATTGACCAGCATGGCGTAGTGGTTGTCGATGGTGGAAACGGAATTGAACAGCGCCGCCATGAGATAGGCTTTCGTATTCCAAACGCGAGTGGTGTTCTCGCGGATACCGTCCATGACCTTTTCGATGTGCATGGAGGTGATCTTTTCAAAGCGCTGTTGCACGAAGCCGGTGGGATACTCCGCATCCCGCCCGATCTTGACTGTGGGGCTGCGGTTCATAGCAACCTCCAGCATAATCTCCACCAGCTCATCAAGCTGCATCCGGTCATACTGCTGACAGAGAATGTCGTATTCGATTTGCTCTCTGATCTCCGTTTTTTTCTCAAATCCGTCCGTCATTCCGTCCGCCGCAGGCAGAAAGAATGAATGAGTGCTTGATAGATCAGTATTTGATTTTTGAGTATTAGATTTCTTAGTATTTAATTGCGCGGGATTATCCGTATCCGGTGCCTCCGTATCCGGGTTATCCAGATACGGGTTTTCCGTATCTGGTAAAGTCGTATCCGGTGGAGCGGGCTTTCGGGGCTTCTCGAAGATGGTGTACTCCGTGTCGGAAATGCGCCCGTCCTTGCCGCGAAGCTGACGGCGGATGATGTAGCCCGCCAGCTCCAGCTCCTTGAGCGTTTTCCCGATGGCGTCCACGCCCTCCTTGCAGATCGCAGCCAGCCCCCGCGTGGTGTAGTTCCACTCGTCGGGGAGGGAGAGCATCATGGAGAGCAGCCCCTTGGCTTTCAGGGAAAGATTGCTGTCTTTCAGGTGATGGTTGCACATCACCGTGTAATCCCGCGTCCGTTCAACGCGAAATACAGCCATATTGCTTCAATCCTTTCCGCAGGGCAGTCAACCTGTTTGACCGTCCTCCTTGGCAAATCGCTCGTCCAGCCGCTCCACGCTCCAGTTCTGCTTGAACTGCCCCAGCGGGCCGGTGCCGAACTGCGCCAGCGCACGGCGATCCAGCTCCATCAGCTTTTCCCACAGCTCCGGGTAATGCTTTCGCAGCTTTCGCAGCTCGTCGATACGCTGGAACGGGCAGCACCAGCAGGACGCACGGTGGTAAATCTCATACAGCCCGCCGAAGTCAAAGCCACGGTCGTAACAGGCTTGGAGCGCCTGCGCCTCCGTGATGCCCCATTCCACGAGGGGATACCGCTCATCCTTGCAGCGCCACGCTTCATCGGCGGCGATACCGACATAGTGGATCGCGCCCAGCTCGCCTTTGAGCCGGTTGACCTCCTTGGTGATGAGGTGCGTTTTGAGCTGCCCGGTACACCAGCGGACGCGGATTCCCGGCCAGCCGTTGCCGTAGGGCGGGATGCCCAGTCTTGCGCGGTTTTCCAGACTGCGGGGCTTCTGCTTGGGTTCATCGAACATCAGGTATTCAAAGCCCTTGGGATGCCGCAGCGTGGTGATGTGGATGCCGCGCTCCCGGAAAAGATGCTCGTCCAGTTTGGCAAGGTGTTCGTACATTTCCGGGAACTCCATGCCGGTGTCCGCTGACAGCACCATATTGATGGGCATATCCCGTTCGATCATCAAAAGCAGCATGGCGGTACTGTCCTTGCCACCGGACAGGCTGACGGCGTGAAACTGCTTGCCGTTTGCGTTCTGAATGGTTTCCCGCATGGGGAAGCCGCTCCGTTTTCACTCCTTTCCCACATCACAGCTCATAGATGGGCTGCTCGTGTTCGTAGTAGGGATCGCACAGGGCGGCAAGCTCGGCCACCAAGTCCTCCAAATCCAGAGAAATCTCGCTGTCCGCCCAGTCGTTGCCCTTGTAGACGCGATACTCGGTGACGTATTCGCCTTCTCCTGCGTTCACGCTGAATTTGGCAACGACGGCAAAGCCCATATCCTCCAGCAGCCACAGCTCCATCGACCGGGCAGCAAACACCGCGCCGATATAGCTGTCGCCTACGTCCTCATAGAGAAGCGTCGCTCGCTGCTTGAACAGCTCCGAGCTGCGATAGTCCAAGCTCAGCGCATTCTTGCCGTCTGCACGGTAGGCATAGACCGTTTCAGCCTTGTTCCAAACGGCTTGCAGCAGGGCGTGATAGTCGATGTTTTCCAGAAATTCGTCGATCTCCGTTTCCGTGTAGCCGACCTCCGTACCCTTGCGGAACAGCGTGGTCAGCGCTTTTTCCAGCTCTGTTACTCTGCTCATGGTAATTCCTCCAATCATTTTAGTGATGCCGCTTTTTCCGGTCAGGGAGGATATGCCCCTCAATGACGGCGGCGTGTTTGCAGATTTTGATTTCTCCGCGCTTCTCGGATGCCTGCGCCTTGGCATATCCCACGTCGGAGAGGAACAGCCGCAGCCGTTCGCCCTTTTCGCCCACGGGGGATTTCCGCGACAGGACATCGAAAATAATCATGTGGCGGGTTTCGTCCATAAAGCGCTCCAGCGCAAGGATGCTGTGCCCGCCGACAAAATCATCAGCGTTCATATTCAGCACCTCGCGCTCTGATCTGAAAGGCGGCAAGCCCATAGCGGGCGATCAAAGTGGCGTTGACGATCAGGCGCAGCGCCTCCGGGTCGATCACCTCCGGTTCCGCTAAGTCCGCCATCGTGACCGCCTCCGTCTTGTCGCAGAGATCGCGCGCCGCCATGAACAGCGCGTAGTTGTGCGGCGAGGTGTTTTTCAACACCGCATAGCCGAACTCAATCCTGTCCTTGCAGAAGCAATTTGCCGTGCGGCGGTAAATGTCGTCATTAGAGGTCAGCAGGTACATGGCCGCATAATAAGCGTTGGTATCCCTGCGGCGGCGGTAGCCCTGCACGGCACATTGATACTGCATTCGGCGCTCATGCTGCTCGTTGCTCCAAAGGCTTCCGGGATAGTGCTTGATCAGCAGGTTCAGGCGCTGGAACAGGCGGCGTTCATGGGGAAATGTCTCTAAGACTGCCTCGCGGTAGCCGACCACACCGGCCTCGATGCGCTCGGCCAGCCACGGGCAGCGCAGGGCGGTACAGCCCAGCTTTTTCACATACTCGGTACAGAGCTGGCAGCTCACATCTTTGGGTGTATATTTGAATGTGTTGATATACATGGCGTCCTCCTTTTGGCATAAAAATAGCGGACAAACAAACTGCTTGTCCGCTCATCGGCTCTGATCGCGCTGGCGCTTTTTCTGCCATGCGTCCAGTAATTTGAAGATGGTGTTCTCAATCTGAAATGGGGTATAGGAACGCGGGAAGTATTTGCGGAGCTTTTCACCGGAAAGGGTAATGTCGCTTTTCTCCGGTTTCTTCTGCTCCATCATAATGGAGAGCATGGTGTCCTCGTTCAGCTCGCCGCTCTGACTGAGCTTTTTCATCCGCTGCGCCTGCGAGAGCGAGGGGGTGACTTGTTCGCTGTCGATGGTTTCCAGAAGCAGCCCCTGCTCCTTGGGTGTCAGCGCCGCGATCTGATAAGCGGGACTGAGGGCGATTTTCTTCTCGTCCACCATCTGCTGAAGCTCCGGGACTAACTGCGTCAGGGTGATGTAGTTGCGGATGGTGTCTCCGCTCACACCGGCATCCTGACCAACTTCATCATCGCTGCGGAACTTCGCCGAAATTTTCGGCGAAGTTAGATCCGTCCGTGCGCCCTGCCGCTTGATGGCCTCCATCTTCATCTTGTAGGCTTTGGCGCGTTCGGAGGGGAGAATGTTCTCCCGCTGAAGGTTGCTGTCCACCATGATGATGGTGGCAGCGTCCCGGTCAATGTCGCGGACAATGACGGGCATGGTGGCCAGCCCAGCCAGCTCACAGGCGTGTTTGCGGCGGTGGCCTGCAATCAGTTCATAGCCGCCGTCCTCCCGTCGCCGTGCCAGCGCGGGGACGAGGACGCCGTATTCCTTGACGCTTTCGGCGGTTTCCTGCATGGACGCATCCTCTCGCACCTGAAAGGGGTGATCCGGGAACGGGTGCAGCTCGGAGAGCGGAATCTGAACAACTACTTCCTGCTGCGGTTTCGGCTTTTTGGATGGCGCGGGCTTTTTGCCCGGTTCTTTCTGCGCTGTTTTTTCAGTCATCGTGCTCCTCCTGTCGGCATCTGATTTTGGGTACAAAAAAAGGACATTTCTTCTTTTCAGAGGAAATGTCCTGATTTCTTGGACGGGCTGACAGCCCGCCCAAACGGTATTTTATTTTTGTCGTTACTATAACACCCCCTACGATATAACTACTTCGCGGCTCGATTTCTCGGTTTGGAAAAGGATGAAAAACCTTGCCAGATAACCGAAAACCCTTGATATACGGGGCTTTTCCGGTTTGTCGTAATTATACCGTAAGGGCACACCTTTGCCACCGTGGCCTCCGCCCAGGGCGCGCCCCTGTTCGACATTGGCCGCGCCCTGGGGCACTCCACCCCCGCCACCACCGGCAAGATCTACACCCACCTTTTGGACCAGACCCACGCCGCCACGCTGGACCGGGTGGCCGACGCCTTGAAATAACGGGCAAAAAAAGATAAGATAGATGCAATCATCCGGCCCCCTCCGGTGTGTTAAGGGCAGAAGGGAGAGTGCGCCATGGCCGCCAAGCTCAAAGGGGACGCCTCGTTCTCCTACGCATACGAGCACTATCTGGATACCGTATACCGCGTCGCCGTCCACAACGCGCCCACCCCCGGCGACGCCGAGGATGTGACGCAGGAGGTCTTCGAGGCCCTGCTCCGCTCCGGCAAGGCCTTCGGCGACGGCGAACATCTCAAGGCGTGGCTTATCCGTGTGACCATCAACCGGTGCAAAAACCTCCACCGGGCCAGGCGCCGGAACGAGGTGGCCCTTTCCGACGCGCTGGAAGCGCCCCAGCGCCCGGAGGACTCCGTGCTGGAGGAGGTGCGCGCCCTTCCTGCGCAGTACCGCAACGCCATCTACCTGCACTACTACGAGGGATATACCGCCGCGGAGATCGGCGCGCTGCTGGGGACGGGCCGCAGCACGGTGCTCACCTGGCTCGCCCGGGGGCGTAAGGCGCTGAAGCAGCGTATGATCGGAGGCTTTGAGGATGGATAAGCGCGACTATATCGCTCAGGTGGATGATCTGCGGTGTCCGCAAGCGCTGCGGGAGCGCATTGGGGCCCTGCCCGGACAGGTCCGGCGGCCCCGGCGGCACTGGCTGCCCCTGTGCGCCTGCGCGGCCGTGGTCCTGATCGGCGCGGGCGGGTTCCTCCTGCTCCAAAACGGCGGTTTGGGCGGCTCCAGCGCGGGCGGCGGCCACGAGGAGGGCAGCAGCGTCTTTCTGTCCTACGCCGGGCCGGTGTTCCCCCTGACCGTCCTGGACGGCGCGGAGCTGTCCGCCGGGCGGGAGATCACTTTGGACTTCTCCCTCTGGGATCGAACGTGGATCTCCAACCAGGAGGAGGCCGCCTCCCGCACGGAGCTGACCGAGGCCGGGCGCCGGCAGGTGCTGGACGACTATAACGAGTGGTTTCCGGACGGCGGGCGCTACGAGTCCTCCACCGACCTTCTGGTGCACGACGCTTACGTGCTGACCAATTCCACCCAGCAGGCGCAGACCGTCACGCTGCTCTATCCCTTTGTGGGACAGCTGCAGCACCTGAGCGCTCAAACCCCCACGCTGACGGTGGACGGCGTCCCGGCGGAGGCCACGCTCCGTTCCGGCGGCTATTCCGGCGGCTTCCAGGGTGCCCTGGGCGCCGACCTGATCACCGCCGAAACAGCGGGAAGCCTCAATCTGGACCAGCTGGACAGCTGGGAAGATTACAAGGCCCTGCTCTCCGACGGTTCCTATCTGGCGCAGGCCCTGGGGGACGGGCCGGACCTCAGCGGCATACCGGTCACGGTCTATCGCTTTACCGACCCCTGGGGCCCGGAGGCGAACGAGGACGTTCCCAATCCCTCCATCCGGGCGACCTTTGCGCTGGATTACGAACAGACCACGGTGCTCTCCTACGGCTTCCACTCCGGCCGGTTCGACCGGGAAAACGGCGTCATGGGGCAGGGCTTTTCCATCCGGGAGCCCGGAGAGGCCGGGTACGGCACGCCCTGTTACCTCATCATCCTGGGCGAGGATATCAGCGGCCTGACCACCCAGGGCTATGTCACCGGCGGCTGGGATACGGAGGAGACCGTGGAGGCCGGGGTGACGGTCTCCCGGTACGAAACCGATCTGGACACCGTTCTGCGCGAGACGGCGCAGCTGATGTACCGGGAGCGTCAGGAACGGCTGGAGGGGGTGGATTTCGAGCTCTATTACGGCCTGCTCCGGGACTTTCTCGCCTCTTACGGCGCGCTCTCCGACGCTCCGGCGGAGCGGTACGACGCCGGCTGGCTGGAGGAGCTGGACGTGGAATCGGCGGACCGGGTTTTTTATCTGGAAGTTCCGCTCACGATCCCCCCCGGGGAGACCGTCACGGCAGAAGCCAGCTTCCGCAAGGCGGGCAGCTTCGACTATTACTGCGCCCATACGGAAAACCAGGGCGTCTACGGGTACGACCTGGTGACGCAGCTGGGCTCTGCGCTGACCTTTTCCAGTCAGAGCGCCCGGCTGTGCGGCGCCCGGTCCGTGGAGATCGTCCGGCAGAATTTCGGTTTCGACCTGGAGCACGGCATCGACCAGGTCGTGCTGGACCCGGAGGCGGAGCATTACTATCTGGAGGTACGGCGGGCCCCGTCATAACGGCGCGGCACCTGCCTGCGGCACAGGAAAACGCCCGGCCCCATCCGATCAGATGGGGCCGGGCGTTTGGGTCAAATTCAGCGCTGGGCCATAGGCACATAAGGCTGATGGGTGCCGACGTATTTGTAGCCGGGCCGGATAATCTTGCTCATGTTGATGAGCTCCTCGATGCGGTGAGCGCTCCAGCCCGCGATGCGGGCCATGGCGAACAGCGGGGTATACAGCTCCAGCGGCAGGTCCAGCATATGGTAAACAAACCCGGAGTAAAAGTCCACGTTGGCGGAGACGCCCTTGTACATCTTCCGCTCGCCGGAGATGATCTCCGGCCCCAGCCGCTCCACCAGGGAATAAAGCTCGTACTCCTCATTGCGCCCCTTCTCCCGGGAGAGCTTCTCCACAAAGGAGCGCAGGATATTGGCCCGGGGGTCGGACAGGGAATACACCGCGTGCCCCATGCCGTAAATGAGTCCCGCCTTGTCGAAGGCCTGCTTGTCCAGCAGGGCCTGGAGGTAATGGCGCACTTCGTCCTCGTCCTTCCAGTCCCGGACGGTCTCCTTCATATCCTCAAACATGCGGATGACCTTGATGTTGGCGCCGCCGTGCTTGGGTCCTTTCAAAGAGGCCAGGGCGGCCGCCATGCAGGAATAGGTATCCGTCCCCGAGGAGGTGACCACGTGGGTGGTAAAGGTGGAGTTATTGCCGCCGCCATGCTCGGCGTGGAGGATCATGCAGATATCCAGCACGTGGGCCTCCCAGAAGGAGTAGGAGGAGTCGGCCCGGAGCAGGGAAAGGATGTTTTCCGCGGTGGACAGCTCCGGCCTGGGGGCATGGATGTACAGGGAGCTGCCGCTTTTATAGTTATACGCCTGATAGCCGTACACGCTGAGCATGGGGAACAGGGCGGTCAGCTGCACGCATTGGCGCATGACGTTGGGCAGGGAGATGTCGTCGCACCGGTCGTCGTAGGAGGCCAGGTTGAGCACGCTGCGGGCCAGGGAGTTCATGATATCCTGGCTGGGCGCCTTCAGGATCACGTCCCGCACAAAATTGTTGGGCAGAGAGCGATAATAGGACAGCTGGCGCCGGAAATCCTCCAGCTCCGCGGCCTTGGGCAGGCGGCCCAGCAGCAACAGGTAGGCGGTCTCCTCAAACCCGAAGCGCCCCTCCTTCAGGGCCTGTCCCACCAGCTGTTCCACGTCGATGCCCCGGTAATAGAGCTTGCCGTCGCAGGGCAGCTCCTGCCCGTCTACGATCTTTTTGGCCACGATGTCCGAGACCTCGGTCAATCCGGCCAGCACGCCCTTTCCATTCAGGTCCCGCAGCCCGCGCTTGACATCGTAGCGGACGTAATCCTCCGGGTCAATACAGCTGTTCTCCAGAGCCAGAGCGGCCAGCGCCTCGATCTCAGGCGTCACATCACAATAGTTGGGGTTACTTGCCATTCGATGCCTCCATTCTTTTGTGGGCCCGGCGTCTGCCGCCCGGCCGGTTCCCATTGGATCCTGTGCGTATTGCTAAAAGATTAACACACAATTGTTACCAGAGTATGAATACTTCCGTAAAGTTTCGTATAAAAAAGAAAGATGCAGGAGCTCATCCTGCATCTTTCGGCACGCTTCGTCAAAACAGGTCTTTCTTTTTCAGAATGACCGCCACCGCCACAATCACCGCCGCGGCCACCACCAGCGGGAACCACCAGAACTGGTCCAGGGGCAGCCCGGCGACGTTCATCCCGTAGAAGCCGAAAACAATGTTGGGGATGGTCAGCAGGATGGTGATGGACGTGAGCACCTTCATGATCACGTTCAGGTTATTGGAGATGACGGAGGCAAACGCGTCCATCATGCCGGAAATGATGGAGGAATAGATGTTGGCCATCTCGATGGCCTGGCGCACCTCGATCAGCACGTCCTCCAGCAGGTCATGATCCTCCTCATAAAGGGTAACGATGCGGCCCCGGAGGATCTTCTCCAGGGTGACCTCGTTGGCCTTCAGAGAAGTGTTGAAATAGACCAGGGACTTCTCCAGGTCCAGCAGCTGGATCAGCTCCTTATTGCGCTGGGATTTATAGAGCTGGCGCTCCATGTAATTGTAGATCTTGTCGATCTGCTTCAGATATTGCAGGTAGCGCTTGGCCACCTGCAAAAGCATGTGGAGGATAAAGCTGGTGCGCTTTTGGGTCTCGGCGCCCCGCACCAGGCCGTCCTGCATGTCCTTCAGGATGGAGGATTCCTTCAGGCAGACGGTGATGATGTGCTTGTCGGTGACGATGATGCCCAGCGGGAGCGTGGAATACACCACCGCGTCGTCCTTCTCCACGGCGGGCAGGTCGATGATGATCAGGGTCTGCCCCTCCTCGGTATCGATACGGGAGGTCTCCTCTTCGTCCAGGGCCGCCCGCAGGAACGCGGGGTCCACGTTCAGGGTGGCGGCCACGGTGGTCAGCTCGTCTTCGCTGGGATAGGTCAGGTTGACCCAGCATCCGTCCTGGATCCCGTCCAGCCGGGTCATTTTTCCGTTGATCGTCTTGTGGATGGAGAGCAAAAAAATCACGCCTTTCCCGGCGCGCGGGCCCGAAAACGGGCACAAAAATCCCCGCGCGTCTCTAGTCTTTGCCGTCCGGTGGGAAAGTATCCCTCCCCACGCGGACACAGCGGCGACAAGGGCGTGCGGGGCAAAACGGCAAAGCCGCTCAGCCGCAGGGCCAAAGCGCCGCGCTGGGTAACTGACATTCTCGACTCAAAGGGTCGCTGCTCACGGCGCATATCACTCCTTCAGCATGTTTCGTTCGGATTCGCGCTTTTTATATTATAAGCCCGTCCGCTCCAGATTGCAAGTAAAAAGCTTGTCAGGCGGACGAGCGTTCCTCCAGCCAGCCGCGCAGCTGCTCCCAGAGCTCGATGGCCTTGAATTTGACCACGTAACCGCCCTCCTCGCCGGTAAGCAGCGCGATCTCCTCCTGGGAAAAGCCGCCCTCTGCGGCGGCCTGCGCCGCGGTCTCCGTCACAGAGCCCAGGCAGAGGGGCGGAAAGACCACGCACCACCAGTTCTGTCCGCCCCCGTCCCCGATGACCAGGCGCAGGGCGGTATACCGCCCCGCCGGAAGGGCGAAATCGGGATACTGCTTGGTGGGGAACCACACCCCGTCCTCCAGGGAGGCGGTCACCGGATAGGAATAGCCCGCCTCCCCCACCGCCTCGGCTCCGATCCCGGCCAACTCGGCCAGGCTGTCCTGAAGAGCGGCGCGCGCCTGCTCCAGGGTGGCTCCGCCGGACAGCAGCTCCCCGCTCTCCGCCAGGATACGGTCCCGGACCTGGAGCTTGAGGGCCTGATCCTCCGGGGAGTCGGAATGGGCGATCACGTGCAGGCGGATCACCTTGTCCGCCAGGGCGGACTGCTGGCCGTCCAGCCATACTCCGGCCAGAGCGGCGACCGCCACCCCCAGCAGCAGGGCCAGTTCCCACCGGCGCAGCTTTCGATTCTGTTTTCGTTGCATAAAAACACCGTCCATTATGTAGTATTACAGCAGCTACATTGTGGACGGCATTTTTGTTTTTTATACCGCAATCATTCGACCGGTTCCAATCCCTGCGCCAAAAAGGTCTCCCGATAGGTCTCCCGCAGGGCGGAACAGGCGTGTCGGGCGGCGGATGCGTCTCGGAACAGGCCGAAAACGGTGGGGCCGGTCCCGCTCATGCTGGCCCCCAGGGCGCCATACTGGATCAGGCTGTTCCGGATCTCCCCGATCTCTCCCGCACGGCGCGGGGGAAGGGCGTCCTCAAATACGTTGTACATCCGCCGGGCCACGCCCGCCAGGTCGCCCGCTTCCAGCGCGCCCAGCAGGCCCAGGGTATCCGGACGGCGGCGCAGGCGCACGCCGTCGATGCGCTCGAACAGGTCCGGCGTGGAAACGGAAAACGCCGGCTTGCACAAAACCACATGACAGCGGGGCAGCGGCGGCAGCGGCGTGAGCCGTTCCCCCCGTCCCTCCGCCAGGGCGGTGCCGCCCCGGACGCAATAGGGCACGTCGGACCCCACCCGAGCGCCGATCTCCGCCAGCTCCGCGGAAGACAGGCCCAGCCTCATCAGGCGGTTGAGGCCCCGCAGCACGGCGGCGGCGTCAGCGCTGCCCCCGGCCAGCCCCGCGCATACCGGAATGGTCTTCCACAGGTCGATGGCCAGCCCCTCGGAGGACACGCCCGCCGCCTCGCACAGGCGCAGGGCGGCCACCGCCGCCAGATTCTTTTCATTGGAGGGCAAAAAGCCCAGATCGGTCGTCATGCGCAGGGGCCTGCCGGTACCGGTCTCCAGCCGGATGCGGTCAGACAGGGTCACGCTCTGCATCACCATGCGCATCTCGTGATATCCGTCCGCCCGGCGGCCCAGCACATCCAGCGCGAGATTCAGCTTGGCATAGGCCCGCACTTCCAGCACTGCCATGGAAAAACGCCTTCTTCCTTTGCGATCAGCGGATCTTCCGCGCTTCCAGATAGAAGCGCTTGTCGTGGGCCTCCCCCATGGAGAAGGTTTTGCGGGGGAGGACCCCGTCGTGGATCACGGTGGGAAACAGCTGCTGCTTGCCCATGGCGGGCAGCAGGAAGCCGAGGTTGCCCGGCTTGAGGGAGAGCTCCCGCGTCACGCCGGCGCCGTGGATGTAGTCGACGCGGCCCCCATGCAGGCGGGTGTACTCGTCCAGGAAGCTCTGAAGCGTGCCCACCTCCAGTTGGGCCTGAGGATGGGGCACGGTAACGGCTCCGCAGCCGTCGGCGTGGACATAGCGCAGCACATGGCCCTCCCCCTCGCCCGAATAGGCGCCGGGGTACGCCTCCAGCAGCGCTTCCAGCAGCGCCTCCGGCTCCACGCCGAAGGCCACACGGTGGATGGGCTCGAACTCCAGGGAAGCGTCGTGGAGGTTCACCAGCTCACACAGGGCGTAGCGGGCGGGCAGGTCCGTCCACTGGTCCGGGCTGGTCAGGCGCTTCTGCCGCTCGTAGCATTCCTTTGCGGTGGCCAGAGAGTGGTTGCCGTCTCCCACGGCAAAGAGAAGCACCGGCTCGTCCTGCGTGCCGTAGCGGGCGTTGAAGGCGGCCGGGTCGGCCAGTGCGCGCAGGGCGGCGGCCACCTGTTCCGCCGCGGCCCGGTCCAGTCTCCAGCCGGACACGCGGCCGCCGTGCTCCATCAATTCGAAGTCATAGAGCGCCTCGAAGTCCCCCTTCCGTGCCGTCAGGGGCTCGATCACCGTTTTGTCCGGATCGTCGGTGAGCAGCATCACGTGGGGCAGCTCCAAAGGGGCGTTTTTCCGCACCGCCACGCGGGGCGGGATGCGGGAGAGGACCGTGCCCTCGGTGGCGCGCACCTGGGCGGCGGCGCCGGGCTCATAGTCGTACTGCTCCAGATCCACCTTGCCCACCAGGCCCCGGCGCAGGCGCCCGTTGGAGAGCCGCCGCTCCACGTAGATCAGGCTTTCGGGCAGTTCTCTGAAGCAGCCCTCCCGCAGATAGCGGGTCATGGTGTTGTTTACCTCCACGATGTCGGTCTCCACATTGGGCCCGTCCAGGCAGCTCTCCGGCAGGATGAGCCGCAGGGCGGACGGCGCGGCGCCCACGGTTTCCTCCACCCGCTGCCAATACTCCGGCTGAGAGGTATACTGGTCGCAGGCCACCACGGACCATTTCCCGTAAGCACAGTTCTGGGGCAGCAGGACATCCGCCGGGGAAAACGCCAGGCCGTCAAATTGCTGTGTCATGTTCCTCACCCGCCTTTGCAGCGTTAGTCCATCGCCGCTTTGATGGCGGCCAGAAGCTCGTCGAAGGTCTCGTAGGCGGGCAGCTCTGGGTGGTCCGCCTTGATCTTGTCGGTGCTCTTGAACAGGAAACCCGCCTTACTGGCCTGGATCATCCCCAGATCGTTGTAGCTGTCCCCGCTGGCGATGGTCTCATACCCGATGGACTGCAGCGCCCGCACGGTCGTCAGCTTGGACTGGGGGCAGCGCATCCGAAAACCGGTGATGCTCCCGTCGCCGGCCACCTCCAGCGTATTGCAGAAGATGGTGGGCCAGTCCAGCTTTTTCATCAGGGGCTTGGCAAACTGCTCAAAGGTATCGCTGAGAATAATGACCTGGGTCAGTGTGCGCAGCTCGTCTAAAAACTCCTTCGCGCCGGGCAGCGGATCGATGCCGGCGATGGTCTGCTGGATCTCCTTCAGGCCCAGGCGATGCTCCCGGAGGATGTTCAGGCGGTACTGCATCAGCTTGTTGTAGTCGGGCTCGTCCCGGGTGGTGCGCTTGAGCTCGGGGATCCCGCTGGCCTGGGCAAATGCGATCCAGATCTCGGGCACCAGGACGCCCTCCATATCCAGACAAGTAATGTACATTCGTGTTTCCTCCTGTTTTGATCGTATGACGGGGCGTTACTCCTCCCGCGCCTGCTTCTTTTTCAGGTTGGTCAGGAAGTTGTCCATGCGGGTCAGCGCCTCGGCAATGTCCTTCATACTGGTGGCATAGCAGCAGCGGACGAAGCCCTCGCCCCCGGCTCCGAAGGCGGAGCCGGCGATCACGGCCACCTTCTCTTCCATCAAAAAGCGCTCGCAGAAGTCATCGGAGGACAGCCCCGTGCTCCGGATATCCGGGAACACATAGAAGGCCCCCTTGGGTTCGAAGCAGGGCAGGCCGATGCGGCGCAGGCCCTCCACCAGATAGCGGCGGCGGCCGTCGTACTCGTCCCGCATGGCCTCGATATCCCTGTCGCCGTTGCGCATGGCCTCAATGGCGGCATACTGGCTCACCGTGGGGGCGGACATAATGCCGAACTGGTGGAGCTTGAGCATCTGCTGGATGATCTCGGCCGGGCCGCACACATAGCCCATGCGCCAGCCGGTCATGGCGTGGGATTTGGAGAAGCCGTTGACCACGATGGTGCGGTCTTTCAGCTGGGGCAGGTTGGCCGGGGAGACGTGGTGCTGGCCGTAGGTCAGCTCGGCGTAGATCTCGTCGGAGAGGACCATGATATCGGTGCCCTCCAGCACCTGGGCCACCGCCTCCAGGTCCGCCCGCTCCATGATGCCGCCGGTGGGGTTGCAGGGGAACGGGAGCACCAACAGCTTGGTGCGGGGCGTGATGGCGCTTTTGAGCGCTTCGGCGGTAAGGCGGAACTCGTGCTCCGCCTTCAGTTCCAGATACACCGGCGTTCCGCCCGCCATGGAGGTCAGCGGGCCGTAGCACACAAAGGAAGGCACCGGCACGATGACCTCGTCCCCCGGGTTGAGCAGGCAGCGCAGCGTCAGGTCGATGGCCTCGCTTCCGCCCACGGTGACAATGATCTGTTTGGCAAAATCATACTGCAGGTCGAAGCGGCGGTTCAGGTAGGCCGCAATTTCCCGGCGCAGCTCGGCCATACCGGCGTTTCCGGTGTACTTGGTGAAGCCCTTTTCCAGGGAGTAGATCCCGGCGTCCCGGATGTGCCAGGGGGTAACAAAATCCGGCTCCCCGATGCCCAGAGAGATGGCGTCTTTCATCTCCTCCAGAATATCGAAAAACCGGCGGATGCCGGAGGGCTTTACGTCCTTGATGCGTTCGGACAGAAGCGTATCGTAGTTCATGAGAAGATCCACTCCTTCGCCTGCTGCTCCTGCTTCTCAAAAATCAGGTGCTTTTCTTTGTATTTGTGAAGAATGAAGTGGGTGGCGGTCCCGGTCACATCCTCCAGGGTGGACAGGCGCTCCCCCACGAACTGGGCGACCTCCTTCAGGGTACGGCCGGAAATGATGACGGTCAGGTCGTAGGCGCCGCTCATGAGGTAGACGCTCTCCACCTCGTCGTACTGGTAGATGCGCTCGGCCACCCGGTCAAAGCCCTCGCCCCGCTGTGGGGTCACCTTCACCTCGATGAGTGCGGTGACCGACTCCCGGTCGGTCCGGTCCCAGTCCACGATGGCCTTATAGCCCAAAATGACCTTCTCTTCTTCATACTTCCGGATCGCCGCCTTGACTTCTTCTTCCGTCATGCCGGCCATGGATGCAAGCTGTCCGGTGGTCAGCGTGCAATCGTCTTCCAAAAGCTGGAGCAACTTTTTCATTGCCATCCCTCCTGCTGATTCGTTTCCATCATGATCGTACCTCTATAATGAGCCTAATTAGATTTTATTATATACGACTGCGCAGCCGATTACAATAGAGCAATTCAAACTCATCCTTCCTGCACAAACTCCGCTGAAAGAACAAGCCGTATCTTTGGGAATCTTAGTCTATATTTCCCGTAGAAAACCGAAAACAGGAGTGATATGATAATGTCTCCCGGAACCGTACCGCGCGTTCTTCCGGCGTTTGGGACGGTTCCAAACTTTCGCATGCTTCGGAGGTGTTCGGTATGGAATACGCGGATATGATCAGCCGGATCGTAGCGGCGGAGCACAACGCCAGGGCACTGGTGCAGCAGGCCAAGGAGAAGGAGTCCCACCTCCAGGAGGACCTGGACGGAGATCTTGCCCGCATGCGGGAATCCTATCTGGAGCGGGCCCGCCACCGCCTGAGCCTGGTGGAACAGGAGGAGCAGGCTGCGGCGGCCGAGTCGATCCAGCGGTGGGATCAAAAGCTGGAAGAGGCCCTCAGCGCCGTGGAGTCCTCCTACGAAAAAAATAAGGAGCGCTGGGTGGACACCCTGTTCTCCATGATCGTGGGCACAGAGCCGTGACCGGGGGACAAGCCCAATACGGCGCCCTGGCGGCCAAAGTAAAGGCGCTGTACGGCAAGCGGCTGCGTCTGGAGGACTTTCAGCACATGGCCGCTTTCAAAAGCGAGGCGGAGGTGCTGGAGTACCTGCGCGCCCACCCCAGCTGGAGCCGGGCCTCCGGCGTGCTCTCCACCGCCGGGTGGGACTATGTGGGCCGGGTGGAGGTGGAGGCCGCCCTCTGGAACGAGCTGCGGCTGGAATACCTGAGCCTGAGCCACTTCGTGCCCCGGCAGGACCGCGCTCTGATGGACTTCCGCGTCCGCATCGCGGAATACCAGGCGCTGCTCAACGCCCTCCGGCGGCTGCGCACCGGCAAATACGCCAAGGGCATGCCGCCCCCCTCCCCCATCGTGCTCCGGGGGAAGGTGGACTACCGCGCGCTGGAGGCCGCCCGCAGCTACGACGCCATCCTGGACGCCGCCCGCGGGAGCATCTACGCGCCCACGCTGCTCCACCTGCGTCCCGCGCCGGGCGCTCCCCTGCCGGACTACACGGTGTGCGAGTCTCTGCTGCGCTCGGCCTATTTTGCCCACATGCTGCGCATCGTCCGCAAGCAGTACGGCGGCGATACCCGGCAGGTTCTGCTGCGCTCCTTCGGGGAGCAGATCGACCTTTTGAACCTGATGCATGTGCTGCGGCTGAAGACCTATTTCCCCGGTACCGCCGCAGACACGTGTCTGACCATGCTCTATCCGTTCCAGTACCGGCTGAAGCCTGCCATGATCCACGCCCTGTGCGCCGCACCCGATGCCGCGGCGGTCTTCGCCCTGATCCGTCAGACTCCCTATGCCGCCAGCTTTGAGCGCGTGGAGGCGGCGGAGGTGGAGGAATATTACCGCCGGGCCTTTTACGCCTTCAACCGGCGCTGCCTGCTTACCGGGCCCCCTTCGATTTACACCGCCATCGCTTATCTGGATCTGAAGGAACTGGAACTGCAGGTGGTGGTGAATGTGATCGAATCGGTGAAATACGGCGTGCCTTACAACGAAAATCTCGCCCGACTGGTGGGGCAATGACGCCCGCCGGAGGCGATCACGGAAGGAGATGACGCCATGTCCGTCGTACCTATGAAGCTGCTCACCATGGCCGGGCCGCTGGAGCGGTTCGACGAAGTGGTGCGCACCTGCGTCATCGATCAGCAATTTCACCCTGAGAGCACCCTTCAGATGATGCACGGGGTAAAAGGCCTGATGGCGCTGGACTACAGCAATCCCTACGCCGCTCTGCTGCGCCGGGCGGAGGAGGTGGCCGACGAGGCGGGCGTGCCCCTGGATTACGCCCCCTTCGATCCGTCCCTGGATTCCGACGGCCTTTCGGCCTACTTCGACCAGCTGGAGCAGGAGATGCTCTCGCTGAAGCGGCGGCAGCAGACGCTTCAGCAGCAGGCGGAGGAGTCCCGCACCGCAGCGGAGCAGCTGGAGAACCTGCGGGGCCTGGGCACCGATCTGGATGAGCTGTGGGGTCTGGACTATGTCCGCTTCCGCTACGGCTGGATGCCCCGGGAGACCTTTGACAGCTTTCAGGTGACCCTGAACGACGAAGAGGACATTTTTTTCTTTCCCACCACCCTGGGCTCCCACCGGGTCTACGGAGTATACTTTACCACCCAGGAGGCCCACCGGAGGGTGGACACGCTCTTCAACTCCCTTCACTTCACCCGCATCCATATCGACGTTCAGCCCCACGGCACCGCCGAGGCCGCCATCGCGGCCCTGGGCCGTCAGGCGGAGCAGGACGCGCTGGCAGCCGACCAGGCCGGGCGGGCCCTGGCCACCCGGCGGGCGGAGGAACGAAAGCGCCTGCTCTCCGGCTACTCCTATCTGCGCTATCAGAACGAGTGTTACGACCTGCGGCGGTATGCCTGCCGCAGCCGGGACAGCTTCTACCTGTCCGGCTGGGTGCCCGCGGAGGCGGTGAACGCCTTTCAGGAGAAGATGAGCCGGTTTCCCAACCTGTCCTGCGTGGTGGACGACGCGGGAGACGTGGAGTACCTGAAGCCCCCCACCAAGCTGAAAAACAGCTTTCTGGGCCGGGTGTTCCAGCCCTTTTTGGAGATGTACGGACTGCCCGCCTACAACGAAGCCGATCCCTCTCTCTTCATGGCCCTCACCTACTGCCTGTTCTTCGGCATCATGTTCGGAGACCTGGGCCAGGGGCTCTGCCTGGCCCTCATCGGGCTGGTGCTGGCCCGGTGGAAGAAATTGTGGCTGGGCAACATCATCGCCTGCTGCGGCCTGTCCGGCGCGGTGTTCGGCTGCGTATACGGCAGCGTCTTCGGTTTTGAGGATCTCCTGCCCGGCTTCAAGATCATGGAGGAGAGCACGCTCTCCGGCCTGGGCGTGGTGAGCAACGTGCTGCTGCTGCTGGTCGCCTCCATCCTGCTGGGCGTGTTTATGCTGCTGCTGGTGATGGTCATCAACATCTGCAACGGCGTGCGCCAGAAAAATTATGAAAAGATCCTGTTTGGTCCCAATGGGGCGGCGGGCATCGTCTTCTACGCCGGCGTTCTCATCGCCGGCGCGTCCGCTCTGCTGGGCGTGGATCTGGTTACCCCCGCCTATGTGCTTGGGGTGCTGGTGCTGCCGCTGGCGCTCATGCTCCTGCGCCAGCCTCTGTCCAAGCTGCTCGCCCGCGAAGCGGACTGGTACAAATTCAGCGTGGGCGAGGTGCTGGGCACCGGGTTCTTCGAGCTGTTCGAAACCCTGCTCAGCTACCTGACCAACACGCTGTCCTTCATGCGGGTGGGCGCTTACGCCATCACCCATGTGGGACTGATGCTGGTGGTGCACATGCTGGCCGAACTCTCCGGCGGCGTGGGCGGACCGGCGGGCATCGCGGTGCTGATCCTGGGCAATCTCTTCGTGATGGGCTTTGAGGGCCTGCTGGTGGGCATCCAGGTGCTGCGTCTGGAATTCTACGAGCTGTTCGGCCGCTTTTACGACGACGGCGGCGTGGCCTTTGCGCCGAAGCAAATCAACTATTCCAGCCGTGTCAATTGATTGGAGGAATCTGAAATGGTCAAATACGTGGTTCTGCTCTTTGCCGCCGGCGCGGTTTTCTCCCCCCTGTTTCTGATCGGCATCCGCCGCTATACCGGTCAAAAGGCCAAGCGGGCCCTGGGCGCCAACATCGCCAGCTTCTTCGCCTGCCTGATCCTGGCCAGCGCGGCCGGCATCGGCGGCACCGCCTCCGCAGCCGACGTTACGGCAGCCGCGGCGGCGGCCGGCGCCGGCGCCGGTCTGGCCGAAGGCCTCAAGTACGTGGGCGCCGCCCTGGCCGTGGGCCTGAGCGGCATCGGCGGCGGCATCGCCGTGGCCTCCTCCGCCTCCGCCGCCCTGGGCGCCATCTCGGAAAATGACAAGGCCTTCGGCAAGGCCCTCATCTTCGTGGGGCTTGCCGAAGGCGTGGCCCTGTACGGCCTGATCGTGGCGCTGCTGCTCCTGTTCGTATAACGGCGGATTTCCGCAAACACGTTTCCCCGGGCCCCATGCACTGGGCCCGGCGGAACGGCTGTGAGGCTGTTTTATGAAATACTTTGTCATCACCGACAGCACCGATACCCAGGTGGGCCTGCGCCTGGCCGGGATCGAGGGCGTAGTGGTCCGGGAGGAGTCCCAGGTGCGCTCCGCCGTGGAGGCCGCCGCCGCCGACCCGGAGATCGCCGTGCTGCTCATCACCGAGAAGCTGGCCGCGCTGTGCGGGGACCTCATCATCCCCATGAAGCAGAGCGCCCAGCGCCCCCTGGTGGTGGAGATCCCCGACCGCCACAGCGCCGGGCGCTCCCCCGATTCCATCACCCGCTATATCCGCGAGGCCATCGGCGTCAAGCTCTGATGCGCTTCTAAGGAGGTTTCCATATGCCCGATATGAAAAAGAAGCTGGACCGCTTCACCGCCGCCATCCTGGCGCAGGCGACCCAGGAGACCGAGCGCACCCTGGACGACGTGCGCCGCCGCCGGGACGAGGCCTACTCCGCCGCGGAGGATCAGGTCCTCCGGGAGGCCTATCAGTACATCCACCGGGAGGTCGCCCGCATCAAATCCGAGTCCGGACGCGGCGTCTCCAAGCACATGTTGGACAACAAGCGCAAGCTCTATCTGCGCCGGGAACAGATGGCCCAGGAGACGTTCGCGCTGGTGCGGGAGAAAATCGGGGCCTTTACGAAAACGCCCGCCTATCTGTCCCGCCTGCGGGCCCTGCTGGACGAGGCCCTGGCCACCCTGTCCGGCAGCACGGAGGTACAGGTCTTTCTGCGCGCGGAGGACCTGCCCCTGGCGCAGGCGCTGCAGGCCTCCTGCGGGGGAGCGCGCCGCCTGACCTTCCGGGAGGGCGGCTTTCAGCTGGGCGGACTGGTGGCCGAGTCGGAGCAGCTGGGCCTGCGGGTGGATTCTTCCTTCGACAGCGCCGCCGGCGAGCTCTCCGGCCATTTTGCCGAGCTGTTCGGCATCTCCCTGTCCGACGACGATTCCCCGGAAGGAGGGAACGCGCAATGAATACCCCCTATGTGATCCACGGGATCAACGGCCCGGTCGTCACCGTCACCGGCGGCCGCGGCCTTGCCATGATGGATATGGTCAACGTGGGAGACGAAGCCCTCATCGGCGAGGTGGTGGGCGTGCACGGCGGCGCTGCCACCGTGCAGGTCTACGAGGACACCGGCGGGCTGCGCCCCGGCCAGCGCGTGACGGGCCAGGGCGCTCCCATGTCCATCCTGCTGGGTCCCGGCCTGCTGGGCCATATCTTCGACGGCATCGCCCGCCCCCTGAAGGTCATCGAGGAAAAGACCGGGCCTTTCCTGGGCCGGGGCGTGAACATTCCCGCGCTGGACCTGGAGCAGGAATGGGACGTGACGCTGCACGTGAAGGCCGGGGATACGGTCCGCCCCGGCATGCTGTATGCCTCCTGTCCGGAAACGGGCGTGATCACCCACCGCTGCCTGATCCCCGACGGGCTCGCCGGCACGGTCACGCAGGCCGTCCCCGACGGGCGGTACCTGGTGGACGAGGCGCTGGTGCAGGTCACCGACGCCCATGGGCAGGTCCATGCGCTCAAGCTGGCCCAGCGCTGGGCCATCCGCACTCCCCGGCCCATGGCCGAGCGGCTGCCCATCGACCGCCCGCTCATCACCGGACAGCGCATCATCGACACGCTGTTCCCCATCGCCAAGGGGGGCGCTGCCGCCATTCCCGGCCCCTTCGGCGCAGGCAAAACGATGACGCAGCACCAGCTGGCCAAGTGGTCGGACGCGGACATCATCGTTTATCTCGGCTGCGGGGAGCGGGGCAACGAGATGACCCAGGCGCTGGAGGAGTTCTCCGAGCTGTTGGACCCCAAGACCCATCAGCCCCTGATGATGCGCACCATCCTCATCGCCAACACCTCCAACATGCCCGTGGCCGCCCGGGAGGCCTCAGTCTATACCGGCATGACCATTGCGGAGTATTACCGCGATATGGGCTACCATGTGGCGCTGATGGCCGACTCCACCTCCCGCTGGGCGGAGGCGCTGCGGGAAATCTCCGGCCGGCTGGAGGAAATGCCCGCCGAGGAGGGTTTCCCCGCCTATCTGGCCTCCCGTCTGGCGGAATTCTACGAGCGGGCCGGGTACGTCAAAACACTGGAGGGCAGGGAAGGCTCCGTCACCGTCATCGGCGCCGTCTCGCCCCAGGGCGGCGACTTTTCCGAGCCGGTCACCCAAAACACCAAGCGCTATGTGCGCACCTTCTGGGGCCTGGACCGTTCCCTGGCCTACGCCCGCCACTTCCCCTCCATCAACTGGCTGACCTCCTACTCGGAATACGCGGCCGAGCTCAAGCCCTGGTACGATCAGCACGTGGGCAAGCGCTTCGTCCCCTGCCGCCAGCGCATCGCCTCGCTCCTGCAGGAGGAGGCCAAGCTGATGGAGATCGTCAAGCTCATCGGCGCGGATATCCTGCCGGAGGACCAGAAGCTGGTCATTGAGACCGCCCGGCTCATCCGCGTGGGCTTTCTTCAGCAAAACGCCTACCATGAGATCGACACCTATGTGCCTCTGGAAAAGCAGCTGAAGATGATGGAGCTGATCCTGAAGCTCTACGACGGAGCGAAGGGACTCATCGCCCGCTCGATCCCGTTGTCCCAGCTCAAGGCTACCGGCATATTTGAGTCGCTGACCAAAATGAAGTATGAGGTGCCCAACGACGATCCGGGCAAATTTGCCCCCTACGAGCAGGCGGTCGACGCCGCGCTGGCCAAGGTGAACCAGGCAAACCAGTAAGGACCCGGGTCCGCCGGAACCTCTGCCGCCGCGGCCAGCGGCAGGACCGGCGTCCTCCCGCCCTTGCAGGAGGCGGCCGTCCGCCGCCCCGCATATCAGGAGTTGATTCATTATGAGATTGGAATACATCGGCCTTTCCGAGCTGTCCGGTTCCCTGATCGCTCTGGAGGGCGTAACGGGCGCGGCCTACGACGAAATGGCGGAGATCACCCTGGAAAACGGGGAGCGCCGCTACGGGCGGGTCATCCTCCTCGACGGGGACAAGGCCGTTCTGCAGGTCTTTGAAGGCACCCGGGGCATTTCCCTGGAAAACGCCCGCACCCACTTCACCGGCAGGGCCATGGACCTCGCCCTGTCGAAAGAGATGCTGGGACGCATTTTTGACGGGGCCGGCCGGCCCATCGACGGCCTGGGAGAGATCTACCCCGAGCAGCGGCGCAACATCAACGGCTCGGCCATCAACCCCGTCTCCCGTCAATACCCCCGCAGCTGTATCTACACCGGCATCTCCGCCATCGACGGCTGCTCCACCCTCATCCGGGGGCAAAAACTGCCGATCTTCAGCGGCTCCGGCATGAAGCACAACGAGCTGGCCGCTCAGATCGTCCGTCAGGCCAAGGTGGCCGGGGACGACGGGGAGTTCGCCATCGTCTTTGCGGCCATGGGGGTCAAAAACGATACGGCCGAGTTCTTCCGCCGCAGCTTCGAAGAGGCGGGCGCCCTTCAGCGGGTGGTCATGTTCCGCAACCTGGCCTGCGACCCCATCATCGAGCGCATCCTGACCCCCCGCTGCGCCCTGACGGCGGCGGAATATCTGGCCTTTGAGCACGGCTATCACGTGCTGGTCATCCTGACCGACATGACCTCCTACTGCGAGGCCGTGCGGGAATTCTCCTCCTCCAAGGGCGAGATCCCCTCCCGCAAGGGCTTCCCGGCCTACCTGTATTCCGACCTGGCCTCTTTGTATGAGCGGGCGGGCATGATCCGGGGAAGGGCGGGCTCGGTGACGCAGGTGCCGGTACTCACGATGCCCAACGACGATATCACCCACCCCATTCCCGACCTGACCGGCTATATTACCGAAGGGCAGATCGTACTGGACCGGGATATGGATCAGAAGGGGATCTACCCGCCCATCGCCATTCTGCCCTCCCTGTCCCGCCTGATGAAGGACGGCATCGGCAAAGGCTTCACCCGGGACGACCATCCCGCCCTGTCCAACCAGCTCTTCGCCTCCTACTCCAAGGTGCAGGACGCCCGAAGCCTGGCCAGCGTCATCGGCGAGGACGAACTCTCCGACACCGACAAGCAGTACCTGGCCTTCGGCCGGGCGTTTGAGGAGCACTTTGTCCGTCAGGACGAGAACGAGAACCGGACGATGGACGAGACGCTGGACCTGGGCTGGAAGCTTTTGACCCTGCTGCCCCGGACCGAACTGGACCGGATCGACGATGAGACCATCCGCGCCCACTATGTGGAGGGCGCCTGCCAGTCCCTGCTGCCCCGGGAGCAGGGCTGAACCGATCCCCGCGAAAGGAGCTGATGCCGTATGGCCGCCGTACTGCCCACCAAGGGCAACCTGATGGCCGCCAAGCGTTCCCGCGCTCTGGCCGCCACCGGCTACGAGCTGATGGACCGCAAGCGCAATATCCTCATACGGGAGCTGATGGGGCTGATGGACACCGCCAAGCAGCTCCAGGGCCAGATCGACACGGTCTTTACCCAGGCCTATGAATCGCTCCAGACCGCCAATATCCATCTGGGCATCTGCGACCGCATCGCGGAGGCGGTGGAGGTGGACGACAGTCTGGACATCCGCTACCGCTCGGTGATGGGGGTGGAGCTGCCCCGCATCCCCGGCCAGTCCCCGCCGCCCCGGCCGGAATACGGCTTTGTGCGCACTTCCTCCGCCCTGGACGACTGCTATCTGAAGTTCTACCGGGTCAAGGAGCTTACCCGCCGTCTGGCGGAGGTGGAGACCTCCATCTACCGCCTGGCCCAGGCCATCAAAAAGACTCAGAAGCGGGCCAACGCCTTGCAGAACATCGTCATCCCAGGCTTTGACGAGACCATCCGCTTCATCACCGACGCACTGGAGGAAAAAGAGCGGGAGGAGTTCGTCCGCCTGAAGGTCATCAAGCGCGCCAGTACAAAACGGTAGCGCGGTACCGGTACGGCGGCGGGAGCGCGTACCGGGCGCCGTCCTTCCAACGGGCGGATCACCGCCTGTCTCGGCCCCCCGGGGGACGTACCGCCGATGTGTGCCGGCGGCACGTCCCCCCGGCTTCGCCTTTGGGATTCTGTTTTCCGTTCGATTCTGCGTGACATCCAACCGGCGCAATGGTATAATCACTCCATCAAGCCCTCGATTGGAGGACGCTATGCTCACACGAAACGAACCTTCCGAGATCAATCTGATCCACCGCGAGTATCAGCGGATCAACGAAAAATGGCTCCGCCTGCATGTGCACCTCACGCTTTCGATCGCGCTCTTTGTGGGCGCGCTGGAGATCGCGCTCTATTTTGCCCTGCGGTATATGGACATCGTTTCCTCCTCGCGGAACATCTATTTTATAAAATATTTTCTGATCCCTACCAGCTTGAATCTGGGCTTATCCCTGTTCTGCCACCTGGTCCAGCGCAGCCGGCGCATCCCGCTCCGGGGGAAGGCCTACGCCGTTTCCCTGTCGCTTGCAGGCATCGGCCTGATCCTATATTCGGTACACAGCGTCTTTTCCTCTCTGGTGCTTGCCGTCGCAATGCCCATCGTACTGACCACGGTGTACAGCGACCGGCTCCTCACCACGGTGACCGCCCTGTCCAGTATCGCGGGCAAGGTGCTCTCCGATCTGCTGCTCCAGTGGGACCTGGATGTGGTCAAGGACTTTTCCGACCGGGAACAGCTGGCCGATCTGGTCCTGTCGGTGGTCGTGCTGTTTGCCATCTATACCCTGTGCGACGTTCTGATCCGCGTGGAACAGGAGAAAAACAACGTCAGTATCCGCCGGGAGCTGGAACGGCAGCATCTGCGGGAACAGGCCATCACCGATCCCCTCTCCGGGACCTGGAACCGCCAGGGACTGGAACAGGCGATCGCCGAGCTGGACGCCAATCCCACTGGGTCATACGCTCTGGCCATTCTGGACCTGGACGAATTCAAGTCCATCAACGACACCTACGGCCACCTGCGGGGAGACAAATACATCCAGGAGCTGGGCAAGGTGCTGAACGACTGCGGGGAGGGGATCCCCTTCCGGTTCGGCGGAGACGAATTCTGCATCCTTTTCTGCAACCATTCGCAGGAGGACGTGCTCGCCGCCTGCCGCAGCATTCAGCGCGCCTTTGTCCGTTCTCCCTCCAACCGCACCTATCACCGCGTCACGCTGAGCATCGGGGTCGCGTTCCGCACCCCGGGGATCAACGGGAATCAGCTGCTCCAGCAGGCCGATTCGGCCCTCTATCGCGCCAAAGCGGACAAGGGCAGCATCTTCTTTTACCACCCGTCATAAGCCTCAGTGGCGCGCCGCAAAAGCGGCGCGCCACCTCCATCTACATCTACACCGGATAGGTATGGGTACAGATCTCCCGGATCTTGGCCTGGAGGGCCTTCAAGTCCTCAAAGCTTTCCGGGCGCTTGCGGGGGTCCCGCAGCAGGGCGGAGGGGTGGTAGAGCGCGGTCATCTGCACCCCCGCCTTTTCAAACCACTGCCCATGCTCCCGCGTGATCTTGAAATCCTCCCGGATCAGTTTGATGGCCGCGATACGCCCCAGGCAGACAATGATCTTGGGCTTGATCAGGGCCACCTGGTTGCGCAGGTAGCTGATGCAGGCCTCCTGCTCCAGATTCAAAGGATCCCGGTTCTCCGGCGGCCGGCACTTGACCATATTGCCGATGAAGACCCGCTCCCGGTTCAGATCGATCATGGCCAGCATGTCGTCCAGCAGCTTGCCCGCCCGGCCCACGAAGGGCCGGCCTGTCCGGTCCTCCTGCTCGCCGGGTCCTTCCCCGATGAGCATAACTTCCGCGTCCCGGGCCCCTTCGCCAAACACCACATGATGCCGCGTTTCCGCCAGCGGACATTTGCGGCAGCTCATACACGCCTCATACAGCGCGTCCCAATCCATCATATCCTTCGCCTCCGTGCTGATTCCCGCGGCCGGTTGCGCCGCTTTTTGACATTGTACCATAAGCTCCCGCGGGATGCAAAGTTTTGATTCTGTCAATATTCACAATTGATTTTTTTGCAGTGGGCGCATATACTACTTTCATCAAAGGCAATGACGAAGACCGTCCCCCGTGAGCGCCGCCAGAGAATCCGGGTCACCGACTGAGAGCCCGGTCCGGCAGGATGGGGAGGCGCAACGCTTCCAAGCCGGCACAGCGAGTCCTGTTGCAAGGAGGTAGCTGCGCACGTGGCCCGCGTTAAGGGAGTCTGAGTGGCCGTGTCAAGGGCGATGCGGCAAACCTACGGGTGGTACCGCGGAGTTTTTCCGTCCCGAAGCTGCAATGCAGCTTCGGGACGTTTTATTTTCATTTTTGATTCAAACAGGAAAGGTGTGAACAGCATGGAATTCATGGCAGGAACCAGACGCAGTGAAACCATGATCGCAGAACGGATAGGGGGCGGCCGGAATAACCAGGCCGTCACCCTCAACGGTATGGTCCACTCCCTGCGGAGCATGGGCGCGCTGACCTTCCTCACCCTGCGCACCCGCCAGGGCGTGGTGCAGTGCGTCTGTCCCCGGGAGGCGGGCCTGGACGGCGTCACCGACGAGTGCGCCGTGCGGGTCTCCGGCACCGTCCGGGAAGAGCCCCGGGCGCCCGGCGGGTTCGAGCTGGCCGGCGCGCAGGTGGAAGTGCTCTCCCGCCCGGCGGCCCCCCTGCCGGTGCCCATCTCCAAGCGCAGGCTGGCGCTGAACCTGGACACCGAGCTGGGCCTGCGCCCGGTGGTGCTGCGCTCTTTGCGGGCGCGCTCCGTCTTCCGGATCCAGGACGCCGTCGGCCGCGCCTTCCGGGAATACATGCACCGGGAGGGCTTTACCGAGATCCACACCCCAAAGATCGTCCACGCCGGGGCGGAGGGCGGTTCCAACATCTTCCGGCTGGACTATTTCGGCAAAAAGGCCTTCCTGGCCCAGTCCCCCCAGTTCTACAAGCAGACCATGGTGGGCGCGTTCGAGCGGGTGTTCGAGGTGGCCCCCGTCTTCCGGGCGGAGAAGCACGCCACCCCCCGGCACCTGAACGAGTACACCTCCCTGGACTTCGAAATGGGCTTTATCGACGGCTTTACCGACGTAATGGAGATGGAGACCGGGTTTTTGCAGCATATGGTCCGCCTGCTCGCGGCGGAGTACGCCGAGGATCTGGCCCGGCTGGGGGCGGAGCTGCCCCTGGTGGAGCGCATTCCCGCCGTCCGCTTCGACGAGGCCAAGCGTCTGGCCGCCGAGGCCTACGGCTACCGGATCCGCGACCCCTACGATCTGGAGCCGGAGGAGGAGCTCCACATCAGCCAATACGCCAAGGAGCAGTGGGGCTCCGACTTCGTGTTCGTCACGCACTATCCCAGCAAAAAGCGTCCCTTCTACGCCATGGACGATCCCGCCGACCCCCGGTACACCCTCTCCTTCGACCTTCTGTTCCGTGGGATGGAGGTCACCACCGGCGGCCAGCGCATCCACGACTACGACCAGCAGGTCCGAAAAATGCTGGACCGGGGCATGCATCCCGAGGAGTTTGCCAGCTACCTGATGATCCACAGGCACGGCATGCCCCCCCACGGCGGGTTGGGCATCGGCCTGGAGCGGCTGACCATGAAGCTGTGCGGCCTGGACAACGTGAGAAGGGCCTGTCTGTTCCCCCGGGATCTGAACCGGCTGGAACCGTAAAGGAGGAGGTACGATATGAAAATTACCGAGGAAATGGTGGATTATGTCTCCGTCCTCTCCCGGCTCAAGCTTCCGGCGGAGGAAAAGGCCCGGATGACCGGAGAGCTGGAGCGCATCCTGGACTACATGGACGTGCTGAACGCCCTGGATACCGCGGAGGTGGAGCCCATGAGCCATGTGTTCCCGCTGAAAAACGTCCTGCGGCCGGACACCGTGGAGCCGTCCTTTGCCCGACCCACTCTGCTCCAGAACGCCCCTATCCCCGATGAAGAGGCGTTTCTGGTGCCCAAGACCGTGGAATAAGGGGGGGCAGGCAATATGGATTACCGTACGCTGACCGCCCTGGAGCTGGGCGCACTGCTGCGGGAGGGGAGCCTCTCCGCCGCCGGGGCGGCAAAGGCCGGTCTGGACCGTCTGGCGCAGGCGCAAGGCCGCTCCAACGCCTTTATCACCGTCACCAAGGAGGACGCCATGCTCCGCGCCGACCAGGTGCAGCGCCTGCTGGACGCCCGCCGCGCCCCATCGCCGCTGGCGGGGGTGCCCATGGCCTTTAAGGACAACATCTGCACCCGCGGGGTGAAGACCTCCTGCGCCTCCAAGATTCTGGGCGGCTTTACGCCCCCCTACGACGCCACTGTGGCAGAGCGTCTGGACGCGGCGGGCTGCATTTCCCTGGGCAAGCTGAACATGGACGAGTTCGCCATGGGTTCCACCACTGAGACCTCCTTCTACGGTCCGGTCCAAAACCCCTGGGACCCCTCCCGGGTACCCGGCGGTTCTTCCGGCGGGGCGGCCGCCGCCGTGGCCGAGGGCAGCGTGTGGTACGCCATCGGCTCGGATACCGGCGGAAGCATCCGCCAGCCCGCCGCCTACTGCGGCGTCACCGGCATGAAGCCCACCTACGGCACCGTCTCCCGCTACGGCCTGATCGCCTATGCCTCCTCTCTGGACCAGATGGGTCCCATCGCCCGCTCCGCCGCCGACTGCGCGGCGGTACTGGACGTCATCCAGGGCCGCGACCCGCGGGACGGTACCAGTCTGGACGCCCCGGCGGGCGGCCTGCTCTCCGGTCTCACCGGAGACGTGCGGGGCAAGCGGATCGGCCTGCCCGCCGACTGCTTCGGGGACGGCCTGGACGGGGAGGTCCGCGCCGCCGTGCTCGCCGCGGCCGACGTTCTGAAACAGCGCGGCGCCGTCGTGGAGGAGTTCTCCCTTCCCGTCATGCAGTACGTGGTGCCCACCTACTATATCATTGCCGCCGCCGAGGCCAGCTCCAACCTGTCCCGGTTCGACGGGGTGAAATACGGCTGGCGCGCCCAGGGCTACGAGGACCTGACCGATCTGTACAGCAAGACCCGCACCGAGGGCTTCGGCGCGGAGGTCAAGCGGCGGATCCTGCTGGGCACCTTCGTGCTCTCCACCGGCTACTACGACGCCTACTACAAAAAGGCCCTTCAGGTCAAAGCGCTGATCAAGCGCGCCTTCGACGAGGCCTTCCGGCGCTACGACCTGCTGCTCACCCCGGTCGCCCCCACGACCGCGCCCAAGCTGGGCGAGAGCCTGAACGACCCGCTGCAGATGTACCTGAGCGACATCTATACCGTCTCGGTGAACCTGGCGGGCCTGCCGGGTATTTCGGTACCCTGCGGCTTCGCATCCGACGGCATGCCCATCGGCGCTCAGCTCATCGGTCCCGCCCTGGGGGACGCCGCGGTGCTGGACGCCGCCCATGCCTTCCAGCTGGAGACCGATCACCACAAGCGCACGCCGCCCCTGCCCGGCCAGGCGGCGCAGAAGGGAGGCGATGCGCAGTGACCTGGGAAACCGTGATCGGCCTGGAGACCCATGTGGAACTGGCCACCGCCACGAAGATCTTCTGCGGCTGCACCACTGAATTCGGCGGCGATCCCAACACCCACTGCTGCCCGGTGTGCACCGGCATGCCCGGCACGCTGCCCGTGCTGAACGAGGCGGTGCTGGAATTCGCCGTCAAGGCCGGACTGGCCCTGAACTGCGCCGTCACCCGCTGCTGCAGGTTCGACCGGAAAAACTACTTCTACCCCGACCTGCCAAAGGCCTATCAAATCTCCCAGCTCTACCTGCCCATCTGCCATGACGGCGCTGTCGACATCCGCACCGCCGCCGGCGCCAAGACCATCCGCATCCACGAGCTGCATATGGAGGAGGATGCGGGCAAGCTGGTCCACGATCCCTGGATCGACCAGACCCGCGCCGACTACAACCGCTGCGGGGTCCCTTTGATCGAGATCGTCACCGAACCGGACTTCCGCAGCGCCGACGAAGTCGTGGCCTATCTGGAAAAGCTGCGCTCCACGCTCCAGTATCTGGGCGTATCCGACTGCAAAATGCAGGAGGGCTCCCTGCGCTGCGACGTGAACCTGTCGGTGCGGCCCGCAGGCGCGCCCGCGCTCGGCACCCGCACCGAGATGAAAAACCTCAACTCCTTCAAGGCCATCGCCCGCTCCATCCAGTACGAGGCCCGGCGGCAGATCGAGCGTTTGGAGGACGGCAAGCGCGTGGTCCAGGAGACCCGCCGCTGGGATGAGAACAAGGACGCCACCTTTGCCATGCGTTCGAAGGAGAACGCCCAGGATTACCGCTACTTCCCCGAGCCGGACATCCCCCCTCTGGAGCTCAGCGAGGCCTACCTTGACCGCCTGAAGGCCCAGCAGCCCGAGATGGCGGAAGCCAGGATGGCCCGTTATCAGGCCGACTACGGTCTGCCTGCCTACGATACCCAGATGATCACCGCCCAGAAGGCCCTGGCCGACTTCTTTGAGCGCGCCGTGGCTCTGGGCGCCCCCGCCAAGCAGGTCTCCAACTGGATCATGGGCGAGGTCATGGGACAGCTCTCCGCCCGGGGGCTGGAGGCCCGGGACATGGTCTTCTCCCCCGCCGCTCTGGCCCGGCTCATCGCCCTGGTGCAGGAGGGCAAGCTCAACCGCAACACGGCCGTGAAGGTCTTCGAGGCGGTGTTTGAGCACGACGAAGACGTGGACGCATACGTGCAGAAACACGGCCTGGAGCAGGTATCCGACGCGGGTCTGGTGGGATGCGTGGCGGAGGAAGTCTTTGCCGCCAACCCAAAGAGCATCGAGGACTACAAGGCCGGCAAGGAAAAGGCCTTCGGCTTCCTGGTGGGACAGGTCATGCGGCAGTTAAAGGGGCAGGCTGATCCGGCGGTAGTCCGCCGTGTGCTTCGGATGAAGCTGGAACAGAACTAGAGACGAAGCGAGGCGCAGGCATTTTGCCTGCGCCTCGCTTTTGTTGCGTTTACGGTTTCCAGGAGCCTAAACTCTGGCCATCGCGGGCCAGCAGCTCCAGTCCCTCCAGCTCGACTTGCCCCTCCAGCAGGAAGTGAAAGGTCCGGCCGGGATAGACTGTCTGGGTCAGGACCTGCCCGCCGTCATAGCTCAGGCGGACCGTGAGGTCGCCCCGGAGCTCCCGCCCCACGGACCCAAAGACCACCGTGCAGCCGGGAGGGCCCAACACGGCGGCGGCGACTCCCTCTCCCGCCGGAGCAGGGCACTGGTTGGCGACCAGCTCGTGCCAGCGGCCGTCCGCCACGCTCCGAACCAGGCCGCTGGCGCGGAGGACGGCGCTCCCCCTGTCCCAAGCGAGGACCACATAGCTGGAACCGGCGGGGAATATTTCATCCGGGCTCCAATCAGGGAAGTCCCGCTCGAAGTCCGCCTTGGGGCCGCCGGAGAGGGGGCCGAATCCCGCGTTAGCTACGCGGCTCTGGCCCGCCTCGCCGAGCATAAAGGCCGCCAGCCGCCGGGCGGGGGAGTCCTCCGGCTCGTCGGAGCGGAGCACCACATAGTTGTAGCCCGCCAGGGGGTAGCTGCCGTCGGCGATCGTGGAGTCGCTGGGCATCACCCCGTCCACAGACAGCAGCTTGAGCTCCCCTCCCCCCGCATCGTCCAGAAGCCAGGAGCTGTTCACGTAATAATAAAAGACGCTGTAGCCGATGGCGTAGGCGGCAGGATCGGTACGCAGGGCCTGGGCCACGTCTGTGAGGGCGGAGGACATGGCGTAAGAGGTGAGGACGTTATGCACGTTCGGGCTGAGGGAGAGCTTGCCTCCCTCCAGGAAGTACTGTTCCATCAGGGCGTGGGAGCCGCTGTCCGCGTTGCGGCGGTAGGGCAGCAGCTGGGCGTTCGGCCCGCCTACCTGATTCCAGTTCGTATATTTCCCATAGACATATAAGTCCTGTATTTGCCGCTGGGTCAGCCCAAGGACAGGGTTCTCCGCATTGGTAAAGAACACCATGGCATCGTAAGCAATGGGAATGCACTCCAACTGTACCCCTGCCTCCGCCGCTTGGGCCTTGAGCGCTTCCGAGGGGAGGGTGGCCGCGAAGAGAACGTCCGCCGCGCCGTCAATCAACCGTTGGTAAGACTCATGGCTTTTGGAATGGCTCTCCGGGTACTGTGGGTGGTTTTCGAAGTTAGAGAAAAAAGCTCCATACACCGCCTTGGTGTATGGGTAGGTGGAGGTGGAGCCGTCGATGACGGGCATGGCCCGGTCAAATCCCCATTCGATGGCCTCCGGAAGCGGATACCAGGGCAGACGCCGCAGGGCGCTGTAGAGGAATTCGATGATCTCACCCCGGGTAGCGCCCCTGCCCGGCTCGGCCAGGCGCTCCTGGAGCGGGAACCCCTCGCTGTCCCGCCCGCCGGTGTCCCGGAAGGTAACGATGCCCAGATCCCCCCTGTCAAATGCCAGGTAGGCCTCCCGTGCCCAGTCCGGAAGGTCCTCCCCATCGGCCAGCACCAGCTTCTCGTCTCCCTGCGGCGCCTCCAGCCAGCCAACGGCACGCATGGCCCGGTAAAGCATGACGGTAAATTCCCCGCGGGTCACCGGGCGCTCCGGGTGGAACAACGCGTCCGGCGCAGCCAGCCCGCAGGCCCGGGCGGCGGCAGCCACCGGAACGTACCACGCGCCGGGCGCTACGTCATCGTAGCCGGTGCTTTTCCCGTTGGCGTCGTACCACTCCGCCCAGATTTCCCCCTCCTCCGGGATCCCCAGCAGGCGGACGATCAGCGCAAACGCTTCCGCCCGGGTAATCACCGCGCCGGCGTTCAGGTTCCCCGAACCGTCGCCCCGGAGGACGCCGCGGAGATTCAGCTCATCGGTGCCAAGCGGAGCGTCGTAGTATTCCACACCTTCCCATACCGTGATATGGTCGGCAAACCGTACAGGCTCGCCCAGACCGGCTTCCAGCGTCCGGCCCGCCTGGGCGGCCGGGACGGTGGCAAAGAGATATCCCCGGTAATAATTGCTGCACAGGGCTACCGGCTCCCCGGTGTCGGCATAGCGCACACACAGCTTCCGGGTCTGCGCCCAGGACAGCTGTTCCCCCTCCGGGCAGGGCACGCGGATGGTTACATAATCCCCATCCCCCTCGCTCCGCGTCCAAAGGGCCTGCTCCGGCTCTGCCGCCCGGGCCGCCGCTGCGCATACCAGGACCAGGCACAATACCGCCGCCAACAGCCGTTTCATTCCGCATCGCTCCTTTCCGTCTTGTCCTGCTCTCAGCATAGCCGTCCCGCCCTTCCGGTGCAAGTTACAATGCGGTAACAAGAACCGAGCGCGATCTGCTCCCGCCGGCCGCGTCACGCTTCCTTACAAACTTTTCACAGGATCGGTCCGATTTGCAGAGTGACAGCAGGCTGACGGCCCCGGAAGCATTGCTTCCGGGGCCGTTTTCTTGTTCAGCAATCCTCCGGCCAGGGCAGGTCCACAAAGGTGGGCGCATGTCCCACGGCGGGGAGGAAACGATCCAGCAGGTCCTGCCGCTGCACCTTCAGGGTAGAAGTGGAGAAACAGGGGTGGCCGCTGATGTATGCGTCGTGCAGCAGCTCCCGGTCGATCAGCAAACGGACTCTCTGCTCCGGGTCATAGATCAGCCCGAACACGCTGGCAGAGCCGGGGACGGCCCCTAAAAGGGACTGCATCTGCTCCCCGGTGGCGAAAGAGAGGCGGGAACAGCCCAGCTGCTTGGTCAAATCGCGGGTCTTAAACGGCTTGCGCCCCGGCATCATCAGCAAATAGAAATCAGTCTGCTGGCGGTTGGTAAGCAGCAGGTTCTTGCAGATCGACACGTCCAGCACCGCTTCCACCGCCTCGCAGGCTTCCATGGTATCGGCATGGTCGTGGTCACAGCGCAGATAGGAGATGCCCAGGGCATCCAATCTGGCGTATACCGCCATCTCCCGGCTGTCCCGTGCCTCGGCGGGCGCGCCGGAATAGACCGTAGGGTCCACGTACATCCCTTCCGCCTCCCTATACCCCCGCCAGGGCCTGTTCCACGTCGTCCAAAATATCCCGCACATCTTCGATGCCGACGCTCAGGCGCACCAGGTCGGGGGATACCCCGGCCGCCGCCAGCTCCGCGTCGGTCATCTGCCGGTGGGTGGTGGACGCCGGATGGAGCACGCAGGTCTTCGCATCGGCCACATGGGTGGCGATGGAGGCCAGCTTCAGAGCGGCCATGAAACGAGAGGCCGCGGAACGTCCGCCCTCCACCCCGAAGGAAACCACGCCGCAGGTCCCGTGGGGCATATATTTCTGGGCCAGCGCATAATAGCGATCCCCCGGCAGGCCGGGATAGCTGACCCAGGCCACCTTGGGATGGTGCTTCAAACACTCGGCCACAGCCAGAGCGTTTTCACAGTGCTTTGCCATGCGCAGGGGCAGCGTCTCCAGCCCGATGTTCAGGTAGTAGCAGTTCTGGGGCGACGGGATCGCGCCCAGATCCCGCATGAGCTGGACGGTGGCCTTTGTGATGTAAGCCCCGGCCAGGCCGAAGCGCTGGGTATACGTGATCCCGTGGTAGCTTTCGTCCGGGGTGCACAGGCCGGGGAACCGGTCGGGGTATTTCGTCCAGTCGAAGGTCCCGCTGTCCACGATGGCGCCGCCCACGGCATTGGCGTGTCCGTCCATGTACTTGGTGGTAGAGTGGGTGACGATGTCCGCGCCCCATGCAAAGGGACGGCAGTTCACTGGTGTGGCAAAGGTGTTGTCCACAATGAGGGGCACCCCGTGGGCGTGGGCGGCTTTGGCAAACTTTTCGATGTCCAGCACCGTCAGGGCAGGATTGGCGATAGTCTCCCCGAAGACGGCGCGGGTCTCCGGCCGGAAGGCGGCGTTCAGCTCCTCCTCGGTGCAGTCCGGGTCCACAAAGGTGAAATCGATCCCCATGCGCTTCATGGTGACGGCGAACAGATTATAGGTCCCGCCGTAAATCGAAGCGGAACAGACCACGTGCTCTCCACAGGAGACGATGTTGAATACGGCATAAAAGGAGGCCGCCTGACCGGACGCGGTGAGCATGGCCGCCGTGCCGCCCTCCAGCGCGCAGATCTTGGCGGCCACATGGTCGTTGGTCGGGTTCTGAAGGCGGGTGTAGAAATACCCGTTCGCCTCCAGGTCGAACAGGGCGCCCATCTGCTCTCCGGTGGCGTACCGGAAGGTGGTGGACTGGATGATGGGGATGTTGCGGGGCTCCCCATTGCCGGGGGTATATCCGGCGTGGATGCAGGCTGTGCGGATGCGCGGATCGCTCATGGTCAGGTCTTCCTTTCGTGTTTGCTTTCCCTATCCTACACGTCCGGCCCGGGCTTGTCAATCCCGTTCCAGACTGGTATCCGGTACGATGGGCTGCTCCAGCGGCACGCCGCCCAGCGCGTCCAGCGCTTCCCCCTCCGCCAGCAGGCGCACCGCGTCGATCTGCTCCAGTCCTCCCAGCGTGTTGACCAGCGCGTAGACCATCCGGCGGACCGCCTCCGGGTCGGCGGGCGCGTTCGCTGCAAAGCCTGCGGACAGGTTCACGGTGCATACTCCGTCGGTCACCGTCAGCTCATGCACCTGCGCCCCTTCGGGCAGGCAGGCCTCCAGCGCCTCCGACGACGGCCCCTCCAGCCACGCGGAAAGCACCGCCTGGGGCAGGGTGGCATCCTCCGTCTTGCGCACCTGACGGGACTCCGTCCCCAGTCCGCTCCCGTCCGCCTTGGGGTACCAAAGCTCCGCCTGGATATAGACCGGCTCCTCCTCCGCCCCGGACAGGAGCACGTCCTCCCCGCGGAGCAGCTGGCTCTGGCGGTAGGGGATCTCATGGCCTTCCACGGTTACATATACCGCCTCCACCCCCTCCAGCTGGCAGAACGTCAGGGCGATGCAGCAGTCGGCCAGGGTCAGGTTCACGCCCGACAGGCCGTTATACTGCTCCGACAGATCCAGATGCAGGCATCCCTCTTCCAGCGTCCAGTCCAGCAGGCGCACCCCCGCCGGAAACGGCGAGGACAAGCCGGCCTGCTCCGGCTGGGACAGCAGGGCCTGCAGCAGCGCGGGCACCGGCGGCGCATCCTCCGGCAGCGTATAGGCGGCGCTGTCCACTGCTGCCGGTGCGTGCTCATCCCCCATGGCGGAGTAATACACCTGGTACGTCCCTTCGGGTGCGGGGGATTCGCCGGAAGAAGCCGGAGCGCACCCCGGCAGCGCCAGCAGCAGCGCGCCTGCCAGCGCCAAAAGCCTTCTTTGGTTCACGGCTGCTCCCCTCCCTTCTCCCGGCAGCGGGGGAAGGTCACCGCAAAGCAGGTGCCTGCCGGCTCCCTCCGGCGCACGGTAACCGTCCCCCGGTGCTGGCGGGCGGTATCCCGAACGATGGACAGACCCAGCCCGGTCCCGCCCGCGGCCCGGGAGCGGGCCTTGTCCACCCGGTAAAAGCGATCGAAGATCTTGGGCAGGTCCTCCTCCGGGATGCCCACGCCGGTATCCTCCACGCACAGGACGACGGCGTCCCCCTGCCCCTGCAGGGTCACGCGGACCATTCCGCCCGGCAGGTTATACTTGACGGCGTTCTCCATCAGGTTGAAGGCGATCTGGTACAGATCGTCCTGCGTCGCCCACACCCATGCCCCCTCCTCCAGGTCGCAGACCAGGGAGACCTCCACCGCCCGGGCCAGGGGAGCGAGCATGTGCTCCACCTTTTCCACCACCCGTTTTACGTCCACCGCCGTCCGCTCCACCGGCGGCGCGGTATCCAGACGGGTGAGGGTAAGCAGCTTTTCCGTGATGCGGGTGAGGCGCTCGGCCTCCTCCCCGATGTCCCCCAAAAACTCCCGTGCGGTCGCGTCATCCATGTGCTCGGCCTGAAGGATGGAGTCGGTGAGCAGGCGGATGGAGGCCAGGGGCGTCTTCAGCTCGTGGGAGGCGTCGGAGACGAAGCGGCGGCGGACCTCCTCGGTGGTCTGGAGACGGCCGGTGAGCTCGTTGAACTCCTCGGCCAGCTGGGTCATCTCATCCCCGCCCTTCAAGTCTACCCGATGGCTGTACTCGCCCTGGCGCACGATGCGGATGGCCCGCAGCAGAGCGGCGATCCGCCGGGTGAGGGCCTTGGAGAAAAACACGCTCATGATCAGGGTCACCACGCAGATGACCGCCGACATGGAGCGCAGATTGCTCTGGATCCCCAGCAGCAGCGCCCCCTGCTCGGTATCGTATTCGTAGAAATAGACCGCCCCCAGCGTCATGGAGCGGTAAGTGACGGGGACCGCCGCCCGGCTGCGGAAGGCGCCCTCCCGGTACTCCGAGCGGAACACGTCGTTGCCCTGCAGCGCCGCGGCCACCTCCCAGAACAGGGCATACCGGCCCAGGGTGTCCTCCTGATAGGCCCCCTCATACCAGTCGCAGAGCACCTCGCCCGCCGGGTCGGTAACCACGACCCGGGTCGTGCCCGGTACCCCAAGGCGGTCGATGGTACCTTTGACGGTCTCCCGGGTCAGCTCCTCCGGTCCCATCGACAGCGCCGAGGCCAGCACCGCGGCCTGGTTCTGCAGGGAAGCCTGCTTGGACTGGTACACCAGGTCCTGCGAGACCAGGACCGGATAGGTGTTGAGCAGGATGAGCACCGCCGCGATGATCACCACATAGGTCAGGGCGAACTTGGTCTGCAGCGAGCGCCAGAAGGGCACCCTTTTTGATTGTTCGGCCATGGACGCTCACCTCCCGCCGGGCTGCAGCCCGGCGTGTTCATCCGTTTTTCAGGTAATACCCCACGCCCCACTTGGTGAGGATATACCGGGGATTGGCCGGGTCCAGCTCCAGCTTCTCCCGCAGGCGGCGCACATGTACGTCCACCGTGCGGTAATCCCCAGCATACTCATACCCCCAGACCACATTGAGCAGATTTTCCCGGGAGTACACCCGCCCCGGATTGCGCATGAGCAGCTCCATCAGGTCGAACTCCTTGGCGGTCAGATCCACGCTCTGCCCTTCTTTCCAGGCCGCCCGGGCATCGGCGTCCAGCGTGATGTGGCCGATGGTCAGCCGCCCCGCCTCCTTCTGGTGGGACATGCCCGCCCGGCGCAGCAGGGCCCGCACCCGGGCCTTCAGCTCCAGGATGTTGAAGGGCTTGGTGATATAATCGTCCGCCCCGCACTCGAAGCCGATGATCTTGTCCGCATCCTCGCTGCGGGCCGTCAACATGATCACCGGCACGTTGGAGAACTCCCGAATGCGCATACAGGCCTGCAGCCCGTCGATCTTGGGCATCATCAGGTCCAGGATGATCAGGTCGAACGCCCCGCTGCGGGCCAGCTCCACCGCCTGTTCCCCGTCGTAGCCCACCTCCACCTGATAGCCCTCGCTCTCCAGGTTGAACTTGATCCCCTTGACCAGCACCCGCTCGTCATCCACAACCAATATCTTCATGCCGTCCTCCTCTATGAAACGGTGATGTAGTCGATCAGTCCTTCCAGGATCCCTTCCCCGATGCCGCTGACCCTGGTCAGGTCCTCCGGGATCCGGAAGGGTCCATTTTGGGTGCGGTACGCGATAATATCCCGGGCCCGTTTCTCCCCGATCCCAGGCAGGGCGGTCAGCTCCTCCAGCTGTGCCGTGTTGATATTGATCTTCTCCCCCGCCTCCGGCGCCTCCGGGCTGGACGCCGGCAAGGCGGGGACCAGGGGCGTTTCCTGCGCCAAAACACGCTGGGTCTCCACCCGCACCGGCTGCGCCGCGCTGCGTCCCCGCAAAAACCACCCCGCCGCAAAGGCCAGAAAGGCCGCGCACAGGAGAATGGTAATCCATTCCAGACGGGAAATCTTCATAAATTGTAAAGCCTCCCCCGTTGCGTCCACCGCTGCCGTTTGCTATAATATTGCCGGTGAACGAAATCGCGCGCTACAGGTTTCGATGTGATTCGCTCCGGTCCTTCGCCGCGGATCGCGGCGAGGCTTGGACCGCCGGCGTGCGCGGATCGTCGCCGCCTTGCGGCTATTATATCATACATAACGGGAGTTTCCTATGAAAAAATTACGTGTGTTTTCCCTCCTGCTTACCCTGACCCTTCTGACCGGCCTGCTCTCCCCCTATGCCGCCGCCTCCGGCAGCGGCAGCGCCATTCTGGACGGGATGCAGGTGCAGGCCAAGGCCGCGATTCTGGTGGACGCCGACTACGACGAGGTGCTCTACGAGCAGAACGCCCATGAAAAGATGTATCCCGCCAGCATCACCAAGGTCATGACCTGTCTGCTCACCCTGGAGGCGGTGGACCGGGGCGAGCTGACCCTGGAGCAGGTGGTCACCGCCAGTTCCGCCCTTCACACCGGCATCGGAGAGGGGGCCTCCACCGCCGATATTAAGGAGGGCGAGCAGCTGCGGATCATTGATCTGCTCTACGCCGCCCTGATCCCCTCGGGCAATGAGGCCTGCAATGTTCTGGCGGAGGCTGTTTCCGGCAGCGTGACGGAGTTCGTGGCCCGGATGAACGCCCGCGCGGCGGAGCTGGGTATGACGGGCACCCACTTTTCCAACACCCACGGCTATCATGACGACGACCACTACACCACCGCCTACGACATCTACCGGATGTGCCGCCAGGCAATGGAATTCGAAACTTTCCGCACCATCGTATCTGCCAAAAACTATACCATGCCCGCCACCAACTTCCACCCGGAGGAGCGTATCGTCCGTTCCACCAACGCCCTGATCTCCAACTTCCGGGTCGCGGGTTACATCTACGAATACGCCACCGGCATCAAGACCGGCCATACGCCGGAGGCCGGCTACTGCCTGGCCGCCTCCGCCACCAAGGACGGGCACACCCTCCTCTCCGTCGTGATGGGCTGCGAGCGGGAGCCGGGCACCACCGGCAGCGAAGGCTTTCTCTACTTTGACGAGACAACCCGCCTATTGGAGTGGGGCTTTCGCAACTTCTCCCGCCGCACCATTCTGGACGATACCGCCCTGGATATCGCAGAGGTGGAGGTAACGCTTTCCGATCAGGCCAACTATGTGGCCGTGCGCCCCGAAGGCTCCATTGTCGCCTGTCTGCCCAACGACCTGGATGCGGAGGATTTCACCCGCTCCTGGACGCTGGACGCAGAAAGCGTCGAGGCTCCCGTGGAGGAGGGCCAGGTGCTGGGCTCCATCACCGTGTCCCTGAACGGGAAGGAATACGGCTCTCTCCCGCTGGTGGCCCTGAACAGCGTGTCCCGTTCCGAGCTTTTGTACCGTCTGGACCGTATTCAGAAGTTTTTTGACCAGCTTTGGGTCAAGCTGGTCCTCCTGGCCGTCCTCGTTCTGATCGTGGTGCTGGTGCTGCGGCGCCTGTTTACCCGGGGCGGCCGGGGCGGCGGCAGACGGGGCGGTTACGCTTACAGCGGCGCCTCCCGTTACAGCGGACGCCGCCGGTAGCGCCGCATATTCCGCGGACATGCCATCGCAGCCGCCTGCGCGCGGGACGGAATGCGCCGTCCCGCGCGCTTTTTTCTCGACACGCGGGTTTTGTCGGGATAAACCTCCTGTATGAGGTCTTTACAGCAAACCGTTCAACGCGGCAGCGGAGCTGGCCGTGCGCCCCTGCGTGGGCGCCGGCACAGGAGGCCGCCCCGGAAAGCAGATCAGGCATACAGCCAGCGGAATATTTAAGGCATCACCGCACAATTCCCCACGCACGTCTTGTCGGCCAATTTGCCCCACAAATGCGTTGCAAAACCTTGCAATACACAAGGTATTCCTGCGGTTTTGCGCCTTTTTGCGGCACAAATTTTCGCGCCGATCCGCACGCGTTGAAGCATGCGGTAATGCCTTAACATAATTTTTGAATTTTATCCTTGACCTTTCCGCTGCGTCATACCGTATACTCCACTTTGTCAGGAGGGAGCCTTATGGAATACACCATCCAACAACTGGCACAGCTGGCCGGGGTCACCCGAAGGGCCCTGCGGCACTACGACTAGATCGGCCTGCTCAAACCAGCCCATACCACCCAGGCGGGCTGGCGCCTCTACGGTGCGGCACAGGTGGACCGTTTGCAGCAGATCCTGTTCTATCGGGCGCTGGGACTGGAGCTGGAGCATATCCGCCGCCTGCTGGATGATCCCGCCTTCGACCGCCGGACGGCGCTGCAGAGCCACCTGACGGAGCTGAAGGACCGCCGGGGCCGGTTGGACGCCCTGATCCTGACCGTACAAAAAACGCTTGACGCAGAACAGGGAGGAAACAGAATGCCGGATACGGATAAATTTGAGTGTTTCAAACAGGATATGATCCAAAAAAACGAGGCGCAGTACGGGCCGGAACTGCGGGCCCGATATGGCGACGCGCTGGTGGACCGCGCCAACGCCCGGCTCGCTGGTCTTACCCGGGAGCAGTATGATGCGATGACCACGCTGGAGGACGAGATCCGCCGGGACCTGACCGCCGCCGTTTTGGCCGGGGACACGCCGGACGGTCCGGCGGGCCGGATGCTGGCGGAAAAGCACCGCCGCTGGCTCTCCGCCTCCTGGGAGCAGCCCTATACCCCTCAGGCCCATGCGGCGCTGGCAGCGCTGTACACGCAGGACAAACGCTTCACCGATTACTATGATCAAGCGGTACCGGGCTGCGCCGCATTCCTGCGCCGCGCTGTAGAAGCGTATACCGCCCCCTTGGTGTAAAATGAAACCGGGGGACGCTGAAAGCGTCCCCCGGTGAGACGGCCGAAACAGTGGCTGCGCCGCTGTTTCGAAACGGCCATACGAAATTTTGCCTCGATTGCTTGCGAAATAATCGGCAAGGATTTCGTGAGAAGAGTTCTTTCCGAGGCACATGTCCCCGGAAAGAACGGATTCTGATTTTATTCCACCGCCTGCGGGCGACGGAACTCTGCGGGGCACTCCTGCGGGAGGGGCTTTCGACAAGCGGACCCGCGGGACGCTTTCAGCGTCCCGCGGGTCAGGCCTCTCTGGCCTTTTTCAGCGCCTGGGCCAGCTGATCCGGACAGGAGGTGGACTTAAAGCCGCACTTGATACCGTCCAGGCGCCGTATGACTTCTTCCACTTCCATCCCCTCCACCAGGCGGGCAAGCCCCTGCAGGTTCCCGTTGCAGCCGCCCTCCACCCGTAAGGATCGGATCACTCCGCGCTCCACCTCCAGAGTCATCTTTTGCGAGCATACGCCCCGTGGGCGGTATTCGATGGTCATGCCCCGATTCTCCTTCCGTCTGCACATTTAAACGGTATTATACCGCATTTCGACCGGGATTGCAATCTGTCCCGTCCTTGTGCTATAATGATTGGCGTTGAAATAAAACCGGCCCGATATGAGATCCGGACGGGGAGGTGAGGTCCTTGGCTCCAAGCACCAAACTGGCGCTGGCGATGTCGCTGAAAAACCTGCTGACAAAAAAGTTTTTGGACGACATTACCGTCAAGGAGATCGTAGAAGACTGCCAGGTCAACCGTCAGACCTTCTACTATCACTTTCAGGACATCTATGACCTGCTCCGGTTCTTCCTGGACCATGAGACCCAAGTCACCGTAGCGGGCAGCGCCAACTGGCAGGAAGCGCTGCTGCGCTGCTTCCAATACGCCCGGGAGCATCACCTCATCATCTTCCACGTGTTCCGCTCCAACGGACGGGATTATCTGGACAACCACTTCTTCCGCCTGGCGCGGGCCGTCAGTCAGGGCGCGCTGCGCGCCTGCAGTCCCGACCTGACCCTGGAGGAGCCGGATCTGGCGTTTCTGTCCGACTTTTATATGTACGCGCTGGGCGGCCTCATCATGGGCTGGCTGTCCGACGATATGAAGGAGGAGCCGGAGGCGCTGGTAGAACGCATCAGCCGCCTGCTGGACGGCGAATTCCGCCGCGCCGCCGAGACCTTTGCCCGCCGGGGTCCCCCGGCCGGCACGACATTTTAATTGCAGAAAACAGGGGCTCCATCGAATCCGATGGAGCCCCTGTTTTCTGGCAGTGCATACACCCTCTGCGGGCATCATGCCAAAAGGCTGGTTTGACCTCTGTGCCGATTCCGTTACAATAAGAAAAGGGACAGGACCACGGTGACCACTCCGCAGATCCCAATGGCCAGACCGCTCATAGCGCCCTCCGTCTCCCCCAGTTCCAACGCCTTGGAGGTCCCCACCGCGTGGGAGCAGGCCCCGATGGCCAGGCCGGCCGTCATGGGATCCTTCACCCGAAACAGCTTGATGAGGAGGGGGGCCAGCACGCTTCCCATGACACCGGTGACCAGTACCGCCACTACAGTGATGGGAACCATACCCCCATGGGGGCCGGAGATGCTGATGGCGATCGGAGTGGTGACCGACTTGGGCAGCAGCGACACCGTCATGGCCTCGTCCAGTCCGAACAGGCGGCACAGGAGCCATACGCTGAGAATAGAGGTAAACGAGCCCACCGTGCACCCTACTAAAATCGGCAGCCAGTTTTTTTTCAGGATCTGGATCTTTCCGTAGATCGCCACAGCCAGGCAGGCAGTGGCCGGGGAGAGGAACATGCTGATGATGCTGCCCCCCTCGTTATAGGACTCGTAAGGGATGCGGAAGAGCAGCAGAACGGCGATGGTCAGCACAATTCCGATGAGCAACGGATTACAGGCCACCAGCCCGGTCCTTTTCTGGATACGCACCCCGGCCCAGAAACACAGCACGCTCAGGGCGATCCCGAAAAAAGGAGAGGCAAACAGCTCACTCATGGCGTTTTCTCCTTTCCAGCAGATACAGCGTGAAGCGGACGCTCAGCGCAGTGGCTGCGAAGACCAGCACCATCGTCACCAGGCAGATGACCAGCAGCTGTACCCAGGTGCTCTTCAGCACGTCGAAATAGTTGAGCATGCTCACGCCCGCAGGCAGAAAGAAAAAGGACATATTGGCCAGGAGAAAGTCCGACTTCTCCCGAATATGATCCAGCTTCAAACCTCCGGTGGCCAGCAGCACGAACAACAGCACCATACTGATGACGCTGGCGGGAAACGAAAAGGGGAGCAGCGCTTCTATGATCTGCCCGGCCCAGCATACGGCAAAAATAACACCGATCTGGCAGATGATTTTCAAAGGGATTCGCCTCCTGTTTCAAAACACAGAGACGATTTTACCGCAATCCCCTGCTAAAGTCAAACACTACCCGGCCAAAGCAAACGTTCCGTCCGTTTTTCCGGGCATTTCAAATGCCCAAGTGTGCGGTATCCGGTGAAAATGGGGCCTTCAAAAGGCGATTCGGTCATCCGCCCACACCCGCCCGCAAATCGAAGCCCAGCGCAAGCAGGCGGCGCGTCTGCGCCGTACGGGCGTTTAACCTTGATGCCGCCGGGAGCCACGGTACAGCCGTCGGCGGCTTTACGGCCGATCTATCGCGTTTTTTACACTTCCGCCGGTCATGTGCATTGCCGGGGCGGTCGAGCGATGGACGCAAAAAAAGTCGGAGCAAGCGATACAAAGCTTGCTCCGACTTGGCGGAGTAGGAGGGATTCGAACCCTCGAGCCGTGTTAGCGGCTACACGATTTCCAGTCGTGCTCGTTATGACCACTTCGATACTACTCCAAATCATTGTAATTTGGTTTTCTTTCAATGGACAGCAGAGATTATTATAACAGTTTTTCCGGCTCCGTCAAGAGGGAATTTTCAAAAACCTTCGAAAAGTCGCCCCTCCTGCAGGAAAATATTGTACCTTGCCAAATCTGTATCAAAACAGTTACAATCTGGTTACAAATCCAGAAAGGCAGGAACGACCATGAAAAAGCAATTGATCGCCGCCGCTCTGAGCGCGGCGCTGCTGGCGGGCGGGCAGAATGTGGCTGCGGCCGCCGCTCCGCTTACCATCGACGGTACGGCGCTGGAGGCCTCCGGCAGCTACCTGAGCAACAACACCACCTATGTCCCCATACGCACGGTGACGGAAGCCCTGCGTCCCGATGCCGCGGTGTCCTGGTCGGATGGGCAGGCAGTTGTTTCTGCCTGGGATCTGAACCTGACCGCCCGCCCAGGCGACCCTTACATACAGGCGAATGGCCGTTGTCTCTATGTGCCCGACGGCGTGCAGGTACGGTCCGGACGTGTTCTGGTACCGGTCCGGACGCTGGGTGCCGCCCTGGGCGCCCAGGTGGATTGGGACGCCGCCACCGGCTCAGTTTCTGTGACCGGCGGAGCCTCCGTGCTCACACATGCCGACTCCTACTACAATGAGGACGACCTCTACTGGCTCTCCCGTATCATCTCCGCAGAGAGCCGCGGGGAATCCCTGCTGGGGCAGATCGCCGTTGGCAACGTGGTGCTCAACCGGGCCGCTTCCGCTGATTTTCCCAATACGATCTACAGTGTTATCTTTGACAGCCGCTGGGGCGGCCAGTTTGAACCCGTGCGGAACGGCACGATCTACGACGCTCCTGCTCCGAGCAGTATCGTGGCGGCCAAACTCTGCCTGGAAGGGGCCAACGCAGTGGGAGACAGTCTCTACTTTCTGGCCCCAGCTCTGACCAGCAACCACTGGGCGATGAATCAGCGCACCTATGTAACCACCATCGGCTGCCATTGGTTTTATCGTTGAACCTTTTCCCAGCAACGCCCGGACGGGTATCGTCCGGGCGTAACCTTTTGTTATCATTTGCAGTCGATTTTTATACGGCAATGGATGAAAAAGTTCGTTCCAATATTTTTTATTGTCCCTTCAAACGGCTGTGCCGCAACGGATTGGAATCTTTCCCCAAATTTTCGGCTTGACTTTTAGGGTTAAAAGTAGTTACAATGTGGTTACAATTTGTGAAGCATCGCGTAACAAACTGTAACAGGAGGAACCCTTGTCATGAAAAAACGAGCCATTTGCGCGGCACTTTGCCTGACGCTCTGCATCGCTCTGGGCGGGCAGGCGGCGGCAGCCGAACGTGGCGTCAGCTTTATCCTCAATGGAGCTGTCCTTGAGACGGAGATCGCCGCGCAGGTCATCGACCAGACCGTCTACGTCTCCTATTGGCCCATCGTGCAGGCGTTGTATCCCGATGCCGCCGCCGTCTGGGCCAACCATCGGGCAGAGGTCACCACAGAAGGCCTGGCCCTCTATATCAAGCCCGGCGCCAAGTATATCGAGGCCAACGGCCGCTATCTCTATGTGCCGGAGGGCGTACAGGTGCAGGGCTACGATATTCTGGTCCCCATACGGGTGCTGGGACGGGCCTTGGGCGCCTATATCAATTGGAACGGCGCCAGCTCTGCGGTAGAAATCACTTCCGGCAGCAGCCCCATCCCATCCGGTACGCTGGCCTATCAGGAGGACGTGGTTTACTGGCTCTCCCGCATCATCTACGCTGAGAGCGGCAACCAATCGCTGGACGGCAAGATCGCCGTTGGCAATGTGGTGCTCAACCGGGTGGCCAGCCCCCGTTTCCCCAACACGGTCTATGAGGTCATTTTCCAGCGGAATCAGTTTACCCCCGCCATGACGGGCAGCATTAACCGTACGCCCAGCGCCGAGAGCGTCATCGCCGCCAAGCTTTGCCTGGACGGCGCCAATACCGCCGGGGATGCTCTTTACTTTGTCAACCCCAACATGTCCCCCTATAGCTGGGCCTCCCGCAACCGGCCCTATGTGGCCACCATCGGCGCCCATGCTTTCTTCGCCTGATCCAACCGATACGTCCGGGGCCGGAAGTCCCCGGACGTATCGTCTCTTCCGCTTCGTTTTTTGCGTCTTTGTAGGTTTGTCAAAGATATTGGACAGCGAACTGGTTAGGAGAAAGCCAGTGTAAAGTCCTCATGGGTAGATTGTTGGAGCGGCGGTTATGGACGGCAAGTTGTTTGGCGAAGTCATCCGGAGAGAAGAAGGAATGGCAGGAATAGAACCGCTTCTGATCCTCACGGTGGCTGCGCTCCACCTTGCCGTTATGTCTGGGCGTATAAGGACGAATCCGTTTATGCCGGCCTTCAAGACGCTTCGCCGCCAGTTCAAACCGGGCGGGAATATCCTTCTTGCTGTTGGAACAGCAATTCGTGAACTCAAATCCGTTATCTGTCTGAACACATTCCACCTGAATTCCTCTGCGATCATACCATGCCGTCAGTTTTTGCAGAAAGTCTGCTGAGGAATCGGCAGACTGCTCCGGATAGGCGGCGAGGAAACGCAGCCGTGTGAACTCGTCAATGGCGGTATACTGGTAAAGCCGCAGTTCAGGGTTTGCGATGCAGCGCAGAGGGACGACCTTCACATCTACCTGGACCCGCTGGCCGGGATAGGTCATCTGCTCATAGGGCTTTGGCCTGGCGGTTTTCTTTTTGTCTGCCTGCGGGAACAGCCCCAGCTTGCGCATGACCCGGAACAAGCTCTCCGGGCGGCGGGTATAGCCCCGCTGCCGCAGGCGGTGCCACAGTTCCACCATACCTAACTTGGGGTTTCTGCGGCGCATATCCCGGATCAGCTTCAGTTCTGCCTGGGTGTGTTGGTTTGGATGACTATGGGGCCGCCGGGATCGGCAGGCTAAAGAGACCGCTGTTCCATCCCAGCGGGTCTTCCAGAAGCAGATATACGACCGGCTCTTGTTGTACTTCCGGCTGGCGCGGCTGACCCCGTAGTTCTCCGCGTATTTCATCAGGGATTGCCGATACGCCATGTCCTGTGCTATACGCTTGCTCATGAAGGATATGGCCCCCTCTCATCAAGTTGTTGTGTGGTAACTCAACTTTATCCGATGAGGCCATTTCCTTCATCCTTTTTATTCGACTGTCCAATATGTATTGTACTCTTACACAAGGGCGGGCCATAAAGATGGCCCGCCCTCTGGATTTTTCCGCAGAAACATGGTAAGATACCTTTGACTGGTTTCCACATCCGGTCCAAGCACGGTTTTTACCGTGTTCGTTCGGCGGGCGTGCCCGTCGTTCTCTAAATACGAAAATGGAGGTATCCCTGACCATGCGCAAGTTCGACACCCGACAGATCACCCTGGCCGCCGCCGTGGCGGCCCTGTACGCCTTATTGACCTACTCCGGCTCCATCTTCGGCCTGACTTACGGGCCGGTACAGTTCCGCTTTGCCGAAGCGCTGTGTGTACTGCCGTTCCTGTTCCCAACCGCTGCCCCCGGCCTCTTCGTAGGCTGCCTGATTGCCAACCTGCTCTCTCCCTACGGACTGGTGGACGTGGTATGCGGCTCTGCCGCTACGCTGATCGCCGCGCTGATCACCGCCCGCGTGCGCCATAGGTGGCTGGCGCCCCTGCCGGCCGTGCTCTCCAATGGAGTTATCATCGGGGCCATGCTGGCCTGGTACGAGGCGGGGTTCGGCCCCGGTTTCTGGGGGATGTTCGCCTATAACGGCCTTGCCGTGGCGCTGGGCGAGCTGGGGGCCTGCTATGTGCTGGGGATGCTGCTGCTCTATGCCATCCCGAAGATCAAATATTTTCAGCCCATGCTGCGCCGGGTGCGCTGCTGAGGCAAGGAGGTCGTTTCCATGAAGGTACGCAAGGCGGTGATCCCCGCCGCCGGGCTTGGGACCCGGATGCTCCCCGCGACCAAGACGGTCCCCAAAGAGATGCTCCCCATGGTGGATAAGCCGGTGATCCAGTACATCATCGAGGAGGCGGTGGCCTCCGGCATTGAGGACATCCTGATCGTCACCAACCGGGCCAAATCCGCCATGGACGACTATTTTGACTACTACCCCGAACTGGAGACCCGGCTCAACCAAGCGGGCAAGGACAAGGAACTGGCCGAGGTCCGCGGCGCGGCCGATCTGGCCAATATCTTTTATGTCCGTCAGAAGGAGACGAAGGGACTGGGCCACGCCATCGGCCGGGCCCGCCGCTTCGTGGGGGACGAGCCCTTCGCGGTGCTGCTGGGGGACGACATCATGCGGGCGAAGAAGCCGGTGACCCTGCAGCTTGTGGAGGCTGCGGAGAAATACGGCGCGTCCGCCGTGGGAGTACAGCGGGTGGCGACCGAGGCGATCTCCCGCTATTCCTCCGTGAAGATCGCTCCTTTGGAGGAGCGGGTCTTCTCAGTATCCGATATGAACGAAAAGCCCAGCCCGGAGCAGATGTTTTCCAACTATGCCATTTTGGGGCGTTATGTACTCACGCCGGACATTTTCGATATCCTGGAACGGGTGAAGCCCGGATACGGCGGGGAGATCCAGCTCACGGACGGACTGCGGGAACTGTGCCAGAACAGCAGAATGGTGGCGGTAGACTTTGAGGGGCGCCGCTATGACACCGGCAACCTGAACGGTTTTTTGGAGGCCACCATTGACTTTGCCCTGGACCACCCGGCCGCCGGCCCCTGGCTGCGCGGCTTCCTCAAGGAAAAGGCCGCACAGCTGTAAAACCAGAGCCGCCGCACATTTGTGCGGCGGCTTCAGCCTGTCGAAAAACCCTCCTGGGGAAGAGCCCCGCAGAGTTGAGTCGTCCGAAGACGACGGAAGGAAAGGAGGCCCCGTCATTTCCGGCGACATACGCATCGGAAATGACACCTCTCATGACGGACAGGGCGACTTCTCTGCAAGGATCGAGCCCTGTCCGTCATGCATCCCTCTGTCGGAAAAGGCCAAAGGCCTTTTCCGACAGCCTGAGCCGCCGCACATTTGTGCGGCGGCTTTTCGTTCGGCTCGCTTTAGCCGGAGAGTTTAAACGCCGGCAAAGCTTGCTTTTTCAACAACCTTTAAGCCTCCGCCCCGTTTTCAGGGGCGGAGGCTTCTTGCCCGCCGCGGCGGATGCGGGTGCTATTCCTTGTGGTCTTCTACGATGGCGCCGCTGCGATAGGCCCACAGAAGGGCCATCAGATCGTCGATCTGTTCCTGGAGCTGGCGGCCAATATCGGTACCGGCGATCTTCATACGCGACTCCAGCCGTTCGAATACGGCGGAGCTGGAGGCGATGTCCTGGTTTTCCCGAATGGCGTTGGCACGCCCGGAGAAGGGCTCATGCGAGACCAGCCGGAAGCAGGCGGAGTTATAGATCAGGGTATACCCTGCGATCCCCGTAGTCTTTTGATAGGCCTTACAGAATCCGCCGTCAATGACCAGCAGCTTGCCCCCGCCCTTGATCGGGCTCTCCCCTTTCTTGGACTTAACGGGGATATGGCCGTTGATGATGTGGCAGTGCTCGCCTTCCAGGCCGAATTCCTTCAGCAGTGCATCGCACACCGACGGATCATTGTAGAACCGGTAATAGGGATTTTTGGGCTCGGTCCAAGTGGACTCGTCCAGGATCAGGCGGCGTTCAAACGTGGTCATCCGCTCCCGGCCAAAAATGGGGCTGTTGCGGCCCGCCCATAAAAACCAGAGGAAATCCATCCCAAATTCCCGCTCCGCCGTGCCCTGTTTGCTGTAATAGGCGCGGCGGGCGGTCAGATCGGCATAGTCCAGGAAGGCTTTTCCGGAGAGCGCCTCGCAGCCGATGGAGAACTCCATCTGTGCCCCCTGCTCCGTCATGGGGATGCAGCCGTGCAGGAGCAGGTTCCCATTGAAGACCTTGTACAGGCTGCCCTTGGAGTAGAGGAAGCGGATATGCCGCTGAAGCTTCTCACTGTGACGGAAGGAGGCGGTGAGCTGATCGATCAGAGCGGCCTCCTCCTCCGTAAGAGCATAGGGATCGGCCCGGTCCACGGTGGGGAAATCGGTATCCTCCAGGGGATAGGTGACGCCCTGAAGGGTAATGCATTTCCCCTCGTAGTCGATCTTATCCAGCAGCAGCCGGTCGGCCATGCCGAAGCTGGGGTTGCGCAGCAGCTTTTGCCCTTCCAGCTTGAAGAGAATGATCGTGATGGCCTTGTGCATCCGGGCAGCCAGCAGTTTGTCTTTTTCAGTGTAGTGGGAGGCGTCCTCGCCGGTCAGCTTGACTTCGAAGCAGTGTACGTCGCAGTCCCGGTATACCTCGTTGGCAAAGACCGACAGAGGGCGCAGGGAGATGCCGTAGCCGGTCTCGATGACTTCCAGGTTGTTGTAGCGCAGGGAATTGGCCAGCACGGTGGCCACCAGGGTGCGGGAGCCGGAAGCGGCCCCCATCCAAAGGATATCGTGGTTGCCCCACTGGATGTCCACGCTGTGGTAGTCCATCAGGGAATCCAGGATGATGTCGGCGCGGGGACCGCGGTCAAAGATATCGCCCACCAGGTGGAGATGATCGACCGCCAGGCGTTTGATCAGTTCGCACAGCTGGATGAGAAAGCTGGAGGCCCGGTCGATGTCAATAATCGTGGAGATGATATTCTCATAGTAGTCCCGTTTGTCACTGTCCTCGTAGTGGGTGTGGAGCATCTCGTCGATGATGTAGGCGTACTCGGGCGGCATGGCCTTGCGTACCTTGGAGCGGGTATACTTGGAACTGACCAGACGGCAGACCTCGATCAGCCGGTGGAAGGTGATGCGGTACCACTCCCGCATATCCTGGGTCTCTGCTTCGATCGCCTCCAGCTTTTCTCGGGGGTAGTAGATCAGGGTGGCCAGCTGATCCCGCTCGGCCTTGGAGACGGTGGTGGAAAACAGATCGTCCACCTTTTCCCGCACCACGCCGGAGGCGGAATTCAGAATGTGAAGGAAGGCTTCATATTCCCCGTGCACGTCGGAAATAAAATGCTCGGTGCCCTTTGGAAGATTGCGGATGGCCTGCAGATTGACGATCTCGGTGCTGGCCGCCTGTACATTGGGGTACTGCCGGGCCAGCATCTTGAGATAATGGAGGTCTTCCGAGCGGTAAGGCTTTGTCGGCTGCATAGAATCCCCACCTTTCCTGTTCTGGGCCTATTATCCCACGATGTACCGGACCTTTCAAGTAGGCGTTTCAAAGAAAAGGGAAAAGCGGGAGACCTTTGTGCTATACCAAAGATAGAAGCCGGGATTCCGGGCCGGGCGTCTGCACAACAAGCCGCGTGGGTACGCCGTATAAGCGGCATGCCGAACAAGCAAAAACGAGTCCGAACGCGGCGCAAGATGCCAAAGGGGAGGGCGGCCTTCGAGGAGGCTGCCCTCCCTTTTGGGTGAGCGGACAGAACATCATGCCAGTTCCATTTTAACGAAGGGATGAATGGTCACACAAGACGAGGATATGCCCGTCTGTTTCAAATGCACTTTCTCACAAATTCGACGGGGTGCTGAATGATCTCCGAAACTTCCTCAACAGAAAGGCCCTGAGACAAATAGCGCCTTGCGATCACTTCCATTGATTCACCAATTTCGATCATATGAAAATCGGGGTCGTAGATTCGGACCACTCGTTGCTGCCATTCGTGCTTTTTAGGGGGATGGACAAGCTTGACTTCCTTATGCTTTTCCAAAAGAAGCAGGAAGTCATCAAAATTTTCCACCTCAAAGTACAATTCCATGTTGTTTGAATGTCTGACAACAGAAGCAGGATCAATGTCCGTAAGCCATGCAAAATCTTGCTGTATTGCAAATCCGCCGCTAAAGGTCACGTTCTTGCCTAAGTCCAGAACGACCTCTTGTCCAAAGAGCTGCGTGTAAAATGCTTTTGATGCTTCGACGTCTTGCACGGCTAACAGCGGCAAGCAAAATTTCATTTCATCCGCCCCCGATTCCATCCATAATTTACTGTTATTCTATCATGATTTCAGAAAAAAAAGACATGCCTTCTCCATAATAGAAGGTATGTCTTTTTTGGCGGAGAAGGAGGGATTTGAACCCTCGCTGCGGTTTCCCACACTACTCCCTTAGCAGGGGAGCCCCTTCGGCCACTTGGGTACTTC
>CDZT01032201.1_pt1 | contig 55544 bp, 64 predicted proteins | sample 557531 | NCBI WGS metagenome assembly CDZT01 (sample SAMEA3182066, study PRJEB8094) | gut metagenome | biome: human; feature: gut; material: Stool; isolation source: human stools | place: Canada | collected 2013-03-05
ATGCTCAAGGCGATCCACGCCCAGGAGAGCAAAAAAGCCGCTCGTGAAAAGGCCAGGGCCGTAGTGGAGGAGCTGTGTTCCATGAAGCTGAAAGAGGCTGCTAAGAAGGTGGAGGACAGCATCGAGGAGACTCTGACCTATTGTGATTTTCCCAGTGAGCATTGGACCCGTATCCGCACCAACAATGTCATTGAGAGGCTGAACCGGGAGATCCGCCGCCGTACTCGTGTAGTGGGCAGCTTCCCGGACGGCAACTCTGCCCTTATGCTGGTCTGTGCCCGGCTACGCCATGTAGCTGGCTCCCAGTGGGGCAACAAAAAGTACATGAATATGAAGCACCTGGAGGCCGCCATTGAGGATGCCTCCATTGCCGGCTGACTCCATTCATGCCAGAGCTTGCAAACTAAAGTGCGAAAAAATCTTGACACGACCCGGCACCCCGCCTTCAAGCATTTCTTTGATTTTAGGCAGTAATTCCTGGGTGTGCGATACTTCCTTGCCATAATAATACCCCCTAATGTAGTACTTTCATTTTCCTACATTAGGGGGCGTTTTGTCTATTGTCCGTTTTTACTGGTTCGGTTCATTTCAATGGGGTGGGTACTTTTTCGCTTTATTATTGGCTCTGTTCGCTCTGTGTGTTGATGAGTAAAAACTCTATTCAACCTCTCTTACCAAATTGGAATTTGTCGGCTATATGCTAAAGGCAAGGTTTCTCATGACACAGTTCAATCGAACATAACCGCCTCAGCTAAGTCTTGATTGGTATTTAATATTTCTGGGTCTACAATAGACACCGGAGCATTACTCTTCACTCTTTCCACTCCTGTGACATCCCATCCGCCGCCAGCAACAGCTTCGTTTGTATTTACCATTACTTCCATACCACTATACGTGAATCTTAACCAACCTTCTGCAGTTATCGTGTCTTCTCCGAAGTACTCATAATCATCGACACCGATCAAGGAGAAGAAATCTTGAAAGGACATGTCATCTCCCATGTCTGTAAAAAGTATGTTTGCTGTTGTTATAAAACCAGAGCATTTTATCTGTTCTTCACATTCGGTCATGGCCTTTTTAAAATCACCGTCATGTCCTCCAAAAAAGAAGTAAACATATTTCGCCCCCTGTTCCCCAAAACATGCAGAAGCGCTATCTGGGAATCCATCTAAACTTACAATAAATTCGCCTTCAGGATGCTCATTTTTCAATTCACTAAGTGTTTTTCCAATGTCATTAAAAAATTCAGGTGCTTGGTCACTAGGGGCTACAGGTGCGCAAGCAGAAAATGCGAATGATACAAGCAAAAACATTATTGTAATGAATACGTTTCGTTTCATACTATAATAACTCTTTTTCTCTTTCTAAGTGTATAATGAATATAACAGGCATTGTGTTGCAGAAACAATGAAAATTTTGTGAAATATTCTGCCAGAAAATATTTCTTTACTATAGTAGACGAAAAAACAAGAAAAAGTTCTGATTTTTCCCTACAACGATTTGCCTAGTTATAGTAGCATTATACCATAATCAGTAACAACAGTCCATATCAAACAGGATTTGCTGTAAAGCTCCGATTTTTAATGCATTTTACAGACATGTTTGGAGCTTCGCTTAATGACATTGGCCGTGAGGCTGAAGCTTTTTTCTCTTGTGGACGCCGCGCAAACGGCGGCGCGCTATAGGTCTGCGGTCGTCTGCTTCCCCTCTTCCGCCGCCTTCACCAGGCTTACGATGGCGGAAGTGCCCAGGCGGTCGGCGCCCAGCAGCAGGAAGTCTGCTGCGTCCTCCAGCGTACGGATACCGCCGGCGGCCTTGATCTTGACCTCCGGGCCGATATACGCCCGGAACAGCGCCACATCCTCCCGGGTCGCGCCGCCGGTGGAAAAGCCGGTGGAGGTCTTGATATAATCCGCCCCGGCCTCGGTAATCAGCCGGCACAGCCGGATCTTCTCCGTCCGGTCCAGCAGGCAGGCCTCCACGATGACCTTGAGGATGCGCCCCCGGCAGGAGGCCTTGACCGCCCGCAGCTCCCCCAGCACGTCATCCCAGCGTTCTTCCTTCACCCATCCCAGGTTGATCACCATGTCGATCTCATCCGCCCCGCCCCGAATGGCGTCCTCCGTCTCAAAGACCTTTACCGCAGTGGTGGAAGAGCCATTGGGAAAGCCGATCACGGTGCACAGCTTCAGCTCGTTGCCCACGTGTCCGGCCGCCTGGCGGATATAAGCGGGCGGGATACAGGCTGAGGCACAGCCGAACGCCAGCGCGTCGTCGCATACCTGCCGTATCTCCGGCCAGGTGGCGGTCGGCCGGAGCAGGGTATGGTCACAGTGCCGCAGAATCTGCTTTGGATCCATCAAAAGCGCTCCCTCTCATTGGACGGTGATCAGTTCATACCGGCGCGTACCCACGCCGATCTTTTCGCAGTGCTCCAGGCAGACACGCCAGTCGGTGACGGGCGTGGTGTTGATAAACGGGTCGTGATGATCGCAGAAGTCCGGCGCATGCATCCGCTCATCCAGCAGCGACCCCGGTATCGGCCTCTGCCGCAGGCAGGCGTCGGCGCAGGCCTGATCCAGCGCCACCGGGTCGAAAGAGGCAAACATGCCCACATCGGGCAGGATGGGCACGTCGTTCTCCCCGTGGCAGTCGCAGTAGGGCGACACGTCGACCACCAGGCTGATATGGAAATGGGGCCGCCCTTCCACCACCGCCTTGGCGTACTCCGCCATGCGGCAGTTCAGCTCCTCCATGGCCAGATCGTAATCCGGCCGGATGGCGTCAAAGTTGCAGACGGCGATGCAGCGTCCGCAGCCCACGCATCTGCCCTGGTCGATGCAGGCCTTCCGGTCCTGGCCGTAAGAAATCGCATCATGGGCGCATTGCACGGCGCACTTGCGGCAGCCTGCGCACCGGCTCCGGCTCACCGTGGGCTTGCCCGCGGCATGCTGTTCCATCTTGCCCCGGCGGCTCCCGCAGCCCATGCCGATGTTTTTGATCGCCCCGCCGAAGCCGGTCTGCTCGTGGCCCTTGAAGTGGCTGAGGGAAAGAAATACGTCGGCCTCCATGATGGCTTTGCCGATCTTGGCGCATTGGATATGCTCCGCCCCCTCCACCGGCACCTCCACGTCGTCGTTGCCCCGCAGGCCGTCCCCGATGACGACCTGACAGCCGGTGGTCAGCGGGGAAAACCCGTTTTCATAGGCCGCGTCCAGATGCTCCAGCGCGTTTTTCCGCCGCCCCGGATAGAGGGTGTTGCAGTCGGTCAGGAAGGGCACCCCGCCCAGGCTCTTGACCACGTCCGCCACCACTTTGGCGTAGTTGGGCCGCAGGAAGGCCAGGTTGCCCGGCTCCCCGAAATGCAGTTTGATGGCGGTCAGCTTATGATCAAAATCAATCGCGCCGATTCCCGCCGTGCGGATCAGCCGTTCCAGTTTTTGCAGCAGATTGACCCCCGGCTGGCACCGCAGGTCCGAAAAGTACACCTTTGCCTGTTCCATCTGTGCTCTACCTTCCTATCCCAACAAAGTTATGCCTTCCCGCGGCCGCGCCCTCTCGTCTCCCCGTTCCGGAACATCAGCAAAAACGCCGCCGCCAGCAGCAGGCAGGCCAGCAGCACGGCCCGCTCTCCCAAGCTCCGGCAGAAAAGCGCGCCCAGCGCCGCACCGCAGGCAAAAAAGAGAATGATGCCGTAATATTGCAGGCACTGCTCCCGCTCACAGCGCCCGCCGCTGCGGCAGCAGCGGAACAACAGCTCCGTTGCGCTGCGCAGATTGCCGGTACACATGGTGGTGGCATAGGTATTGCCCCGGATCTTGCGAAAGCTCTCCACCTGCATGGCGCACACAAAGGATACGGCAAGATTGGCCGGAACGTTCCAGCGCTGCGGCAGAAACGCCACCGCCGCCAGGATCGCCAACTCCGCCCCCACGGTGATCTGCCGCCAGTGGAGGGCGGGATGATACCGAAAGCGCGCCTTGATCAGCTCCGCCACGATCACTCCGGCGGCAAACGCCAGAATAGGGATCAGGTAGCGCCCCGCCGTTCGGAACTGGCCCTGGGCCAGATAGACGCCCAGCAGAACGATGTTGCCCGTCTGTGCATTGGCAAAGACGCCGCCTCGGGTCAAATAGGTGTATGCATCCAGGAATCCGCCTGCGGCCGCCAACACGGCGCCCAGGCGAACGGTCTCCGACATCTGGGCCGGCGGCGTCCGTTTCATCCCGTCCACCCGCCTTGGAAGCGCACAGCGCGGGCAGGCCGCTTGTACCCCGGCGTCTTCCAGCCCCGCAAGGCGCCGGAAGCGCGATTCCTCAAAACACTCAAAACGGCAGGTTCAGCCCTCCGGTCAGCCCCTGCATGGAGGAGGCCGAATCGCTCTCCGCGGCCCGCAGCGCCTCGTTCACCGCCGCTATGATCATATCCTGGAGCAGTTCCACATCCTCCGGGTCCACCGCGTCCGGCTCAATGGTCAGGGCGGTCAGCTCCCGCTTGCCGGTAACGGTGGCGGACACCACGCCGCCGCCTGCGGCGGCGGTATAGGTCTTGGCTTCCAACTCCTGCTGCATCTTCAGCATGTCCTGCTGCATCTTCTGGACCTGCTTCATCATGTTCATATTCATGCCGCCGCCCATGCCGCCCATACTGCGGCTGTTGAATCCCTTCGCCATAGCGATTCTCCTTTATTCTTTGATGATGATGTTATCGAATTGCGCCCCAAACGCCAGCAGGTCGTCCAGGCGGTCGTGTTCCGCCGGAGGAGACACGGGCGCTTCCGGCGCGGCCTGGGGGGGCTTGCCTACCGAGACGATGCAGCGTATCCCGCCGCCGGTCATGGCCGAGGCGGCGTTGCTCACCGTCTCCAAAATGGCGGGCTTGCCCACCATGCTCTTGACAAAATCCGACTCTACCCAAAGGACAAGCTGGCTGCCGTCCAGACGTCCCTGTACCAGGGAGGGGTTGTTCAGGAAGGTATACTCCCCCATGGGGACCTTTCCCCGCAGCGCGGCCACCAATCCGGGCCAGAGGTCGCCGCACACCGGCGCGGAAGAGGCCGGCACGGCTGTGGGCGCACGCACGGACCGCGCGGTCTGGGGCGCGGCCTGCGGCTCCCGTCCCGCCGCTCCCGGCGCTTCCGGCCGGGGCGCGCGCTCCTCCTCCCAGGGCGGACGGTCCGCCGGGTCTCCGCCCGCAGCGGGCTCCGCCGCCGGGGCCGTTTGGGGGGCCGCCCGGCGGGGCAGCGGGGGATCCGGCACCGCGCAGGCGGTGGGGATGCCGCCCGCCAGCAGGGCTTCCACCCGGGAAAGCCGGGCGTTCAGGCCGGCCGCGCTCTCGTCCAGCGTCGGGTCGCACAGCCGGATCAGACACAGTTCCGCGTCGGTGCGCCGGTTGCTGCTGCGGGACAGGTCCGCAATGGCGCCCTGGAGCAGGCCCAGCATCTGCGCCAGCCGCTGGGTCTGGAAAGCATTGGACAGTTTCCGCAGGGTCGTTTCATCATAGCCGCCGGTGAGCAGAGCCGCTCCTCCCTGAGGCGCGGTCCTGCGGATCAGCAGATCCCGGGCCAGGGCGGACAGCTCGCCCAGAAGGCTGCCCACCTCCTTGCCCGCGCCGTACAGCCGGGACAGCGTCTCCAGCGCGGCGGCGGTCTCCCCCGCCCCGATCTGCTCCATGAGCCGGGCGGTCTCCAGGTTGCCCGCCAGCCCCAGGGCGTCCAGCACCTCCTGCTCCCCGATGCTGCCGGCGGGTCCGGCGCACTGGTCCAGCAGGGACAGCGCGTCCCGCATCCCGCCGTCGGCCAGGCGGGCGAGCAGCGCCGCCCCCGCCTCGGTCAGCGCCAGTCCTTCCTGCTGCGCCACATAAGACAGGCGCAGCGCGATATCCCCGGGCAGGATGCGCTTGAACGCGAATTGCTGGCACCGGGATTTGATAGTGGCCGGGACCTTGTGCAGTTCAGTGGTGGCCAGGATAAACATCAGATGAGCGGGAGGCTCCTCCAAAATCTTCAGCAGGGCGTTAAAGGCGGCGGTGGAGAGCATGTGGACCTCGTCCACGATGTAAACCCGTTTCTTCACGGCGGCAGGCGTGTAGACCGCCTCGTCCCGTAAGGCACGGACCTGGTCCACGCCGTTATTGGACGCGGCGTCCAGCTCCAGCACGTCCAGGATGGAGCCGCTCTCGATCCCCAGGCAGGCCGGGCACGCATTGCAGGGGTTGCCGTCCACCGGATGCTCGCAGTTGACCGCCCGGGAGAGGATCTTGGCACAGGTGGTCTTCCCGGTCCCCCGGGTACCGGTGAAGAGATAGGCGTGGGACAGCCTTCCGGCAGCCACCTGCCGCTTGAGGGTATCGGTAATGTGGGACTGGCCCACCACATCGTCGAAGGTCCGGGGCCGCCATTTGCGGTATAGGGCTTGATACAAGGCTGTCACCTCTTGTGTGATGTTGTGCAAGCGCCATGAGTCTGAGCGTCCGGCCCATGCGCCCGGAGGCCGGGACGCTGCCCGCCTCAGGACCTGCAGAGCGTCTTCGGTATGCTTTTGCACAGAAAAAGAGGGGCGGAGGATGCGGAAAGCCGCGTCGCTTCGCCCCTCTCGCCGCGTCCGGCATGTGGCAAGACCGCACACCGGCCTTTGGAATCCTCGCTATGCCCGTTACCCCGGCAGCCGGCTCAGGAGCGGGCACCCCACGGCACAGATCACGTTCCGCTTAGTGCTGCTCGGTTCCCCGCCTGACACGGTTCACGGGGCGACCTTGCGCGGGACCGATCCATCATCACTGCTTACCGGGGTCAGACGGCACAGCGCGGTTCCGGGGGCCGGGATTCATCCCTGCTGTAGCGGGTTGCAGGTACAGGGCACCGCTAACTCCCCGACTAGTGCGGCCTTGCCTCAGGCCGGGCGCTCATGCGCCCCCTTCGGAAGGCTGTATTTGATATCATACATCATTTTCCCCCATTTATCAATATCACTTTTCACTTTTTTCAAAAAGGGGCTTTACAACCGCTCAATTTATGCTATAATGTCAGGGTGCCAATTCGAAAAGGGCCTGTAGCGCAGCTGGGAGCGCGTTCGGTTCGCATCCGAGAGGTCGTGGGTTCGAATCCCATCAGGTCCACCAAAAAGGGAGGCTAAAAAAGATATTGAGGACAAAACCTCAGTATTTTCAAGGCTTCCGAGGCCCGTAGATCAGCAGATCTACGGGCCTTATTTTTCCGATATTTTACCCTGTGCCATCCACTCTGGCAGGAGTCGAACGCACACAATTTTTACTCTATCAGGCATATCTTTTGAGGCCGGGATCTTGTTACTACAGGATCTCGGCCTTTTTTATTCTGCTGTAGAAACCGATTCCCCAAATAGAAAACAAAAGAATGTGAGGTTGTTATATGGCGCAACAATTTTTTGAAGAATTATCCCGGTGCCTCAGAAAAGAGCAAATTGAATCCCGTAACAGAGAGGACAGGCGGCTGGAGGTTTTCCTCCATGGCCAACCTGTCCTTTCTGTTTCCCCTGGGAATGAGGTTTTCCTGCTTCCGGCTGGAAGCAAGAATCCGGAGGCCAACGAGCTGTATCACAGGGTCGCCACTGCAGCCGACAGAGTATTTGAATATGTGGAGGCCATGGAAAACACCCTCCTGCTCCGTGCTCGTGGTCTTGACAATAAGTTTCATCTGCTTGCGGATTTCGGCGGGGCTGTGCTGGCGGGCAGAGAGCGAGGCACCGGCCGGGGCTATGAGTTCGTTACATGGATCTGGGATTATGAAAGGGTCGGCGTCAGCCATGGGCACTATTATGAGGATGATTTTGCAGGAGCCAAACGGGACTTCGCTGTCCGCTCTGGTCTGATCCCCAAAGCCAGTCTCTTCTCCAATGAGGAGTTGACAGAGATTTATCGTGCAACGGATCATCTGTTGGCAGAAGACTCAAATTTGAATGACAAACAGATAAGAGCCATCCAAGAAGCCAGAATCAAAATCGAGTTCTCTGTCCCTGACCTGGATCCCCAATTGGAACACAGACAGGATTATAGCCCTCAGATGGAGATGTAGGGCTCGGCATTGGAGGAATACGATGAGAATGAATGCTGTGTTATCAAATCCGAAGCATCCCGAGTACGGACAGTTTACCGTTCCCCTCCCAATCCCGCACAACCAGTATGACGGAATCATGGAGGCGCTGAATGCGATGGACATGGGAGATCCCCTGGCGAGGGACTGCCAAATGGACGAGATCCTTGGTGAGTACCCCATTCTGAAGCGGCTGGAGGGGAAACCTGTCAATATCGACGAGTTGGACTACCTGGCCAAGCGGCTGGACAGCTTTTGCTGTGCATTGGAGGACGCTCAGTTCCAGGGGGCGGCGGTCAGCTACGACTATTCCGACATGGCCGACCTGATCAACCTGACCTTTTCTTGTCAGGAGGTCACGGTCATCACAGATTTTTCTGATTTAGAGCAGGTCGGCAGAGAACATTTCATGGTGTTGAACGGCGGCTGCGCCAGTAAAGAGGAGCTGGACAACCTGGATGGCTATGAAACTGCCCTGCTTCTCATTGATGAGGGGGACGGAGTTGTCACACCGTATGGGGTGGTTTATGACAACGGTATGTGCCTCTCGCAAGTCTATGATGGACGCCATTTCCCGCAGTATTTCTATGAACCTCCCCTGCTGACCCTGACGGTACAGGAGAGCAAGGGCGCTCCCCAAACCTGGCTGTATCTGCCCGCGCCAGACCTCCAGATCAAGCGTTCCCTGATTCGGGCAGGGATCGTTGATCCGGCGGATATGGAGCTGTCATTTCAGGCAAGCGAGTTTCCGGATGCCGTAGACTGTGTTTTGGATATGGAGTCAGAGAGCCTGGAGGAGCTGAACAAGCTGTGCCGGTCGATCCAGCAGCTGAGTACCGATGAAATAAAAAAGCTGGGCGCGGTGGTGGAATACGCACAGCCGGAAACCGCCGCGCAAGTCAGGCAGCTGGCAGAGAATCTGGAGCAGTTTGACTATGCCCCCAGCGTCCAGAATGTGGAGGAATATGGCCGCTATATGATCCAGAAGTCCGGAAAATTTGAGTACGATGAAAATTTGTGCGACTTCTACGACTATGCCCGATATGGTCTGGAGCGCATGAATTTAGAAGAAGGTCGGGTCGTAAAGAGCGGGTATGTCTCCTATCATGGGGTGCTTGCACTGGAAGAACTGATGATGGATGATCCTGCGAAACAGTACCAGGCGGAGCTTGACTTTCAGATGGGGTGAACGGAAGCATGAACACAAAGATCCATTATCTGTACCGGGATGCAGACAACTATAAAGTTCACAACAGCTGTGTGATCAAGGGTGTATTGACTCCTGAGCAAATCAATGTGATCCTTAGTTGCTGTGACGCAGGAGAATATTTCATTCCGAATCAGGTGGGGCTGCCGGAAAGAAAGTTCGAAAAAATTGACCCCCAAGTCGATCACTGTTGGTTTGAGCTTACTCGAGATGATTTTGAGTACACAGACCAGCCCGCTAATGTGCCGGTGACAGCCCAGCAGCTTACAGATCATTTTATAGCGGCCAAAGACAGCTGGAACGACTGTGAATTTTTTGAGCAGTCAGATCAAAATATCACAGATCTTCATATCAAGATGTAGGATATCGCCCTTATTTATCAACTTATGATAGACTTTCGACTGCCTCTGTGGTATTGTTCCCGTTGCCATCTTAGAGAAAGGAAAAAACAAATGAATAAAGAAGAATTCTGGAAAACTATTGAGTCCGTTAATCACTCCGTTCCCGATGGGAATCATGAAATGGTCGCAAAGCAGATGTGTGAGGAGCTGCTCCATTACTCTCCGCAGGATATTTTGGACTGGCACCTCATTTTGCGGGAATATACCAATGCGGCGTACCGCAATGACCTATGGGCAGCCTGTACTGCGTTAGGTGCTCATTCGTCCGATGATGGATTTATTGACTTTCGCACATGGCTGATCTCCCAAGGTAAGGATATTTATATGGACGCTATGCGCGACCCGGATACGCTGGCCGCCAATCCCCATGCCGGAAATGAAATGAACTTTGAGGCATTTAGTGCTTGCGCCATTGATGCATATGAAAGAAAACTCAATCTCACCGGCATGGATCGCTACACAAAACCATATGATGACCTGGACAAGCATGCGTTAAGCGACCAGCTTGTGATGGATATTCAAAGCGAGATCCCCCAGCATCCAGATGCCCCCAGCATTCATCTCCCGCGAAACTACTCCGTTCAGTTTCCCCGCATTTGGGCGCGAATGTCAGATCAGCCTTCCGAGGCATCTCCCGCTCCCCCCAATCCGGACCGCTCCGCACATAGGATATTCAAGATCAATGATCTTTTTGGCGAGCAGATCGATCTGCAGCCTCGTGTGGAGCTATACTCCGTTAGAGATTTTATGGGCCAAGAGATGCCAGGTCTTGCCATTGTTCTGGATGAGATCAGCAACGAATCAGATGGTGATGAAGAATATGCTGTCCTTACCGTGTCCTTTGGCGAGTTTATCAGCGCCAAAGACTGTGCATATATCGATACCAACAACTGCTATTTTGCCCAGCAGCTTCTGATCCAGGGGATCGCCGAGGATACCGGGCTGTCAAAAAATAGCGGCTTTTGCCAATATCCTCTCTGGCACTTCAAAGAAGACTTTCTGAAGGAGATCGGCGGCGCTGCCTATGAGGAATACTCACGCCGATACAACGAGTATATGCAATCCGCTGGTTTTGGCGAAGCAGAGGACGAAGTCGAAGACATCGCAAGCGAAGGTATGGTGATGGAATGAAAAAGGAGGACTTCTGGAATCTCATTGATGAAACCAACCAACTGTGTCCCACTCATGATCAGGAAAGCATTATGGCTGTAGCAACGGATAAACTGCTGAAACTTAGTGTGAAGGATATTCTGGACTTTCACATGATCCAGCAAGAATACCTCGGTGCGGCATACAGGAATGACCTTCACGCAGCCAGTGAAGCGATGGGTGCCACTCCTTCATACGACGGTCTGCAGGCTTTCATATATTGGCTCATCTCACGCGGCAAAGAGGTATTCATCAATGCGGTCAATGATCCCGACACCCTGGCTGATGTTCCAAAGGCTGGGGAAAAGATAGAGTTTCGCAGTTTCGGGTTTGCTGCTTATACCGCCTACAGCATGAAGATGGATCGCATCGATCCCGAGAATATGAGTGATATATACAGCGCCTTGAACAGCCTGGATTATGATGGACTTGCTCCAGAAACCTGGGAAGCCATTCATAGTGAGCTTCCCACACGCCCAGATATCACAACTCCATATTCACTGGATACGATCCGATGCCTGTTCCCAAACATCTATCAGAAAAATGCGGACAGGCTTAAGAACACAGGTCTTTACAAAGAGCAAGTAGATAAGCTGCTGGCATCGGAATGTATCATCCATGCCCGCGTAGGGATCGGCCTCTGTCCCAAAGAGGAGTATTTTGCCGGAACACCTGAGAATATCGCCAATTTCCTTGCCTGCTATAAGATCGCCGACTCCATGCTCCTAACAGACTTGACGGATCATCTGATCGTTTACTCATCCGGATGGCACATCATGTCCTGCCCCGATAAAGCACTTCGGGAGAAAATCAACGAAACACTCTTTCCAATCTATCGAGGAGAGACCGAAGCACAGCCCGTTTTCAAACTTTCTGCAAGCGAGTTTGAGGAGGCTTTTGGTGAGCTGTCATATACCGCTGGCCAGTCAAATTTTCTAATGATGTAATGTGTAAAACGAAAGGGGTGAAAAAATGAAAAGGAATGGATCATCTGAAAAAGGAATCGTTTCGGAGATGCTTCCGGTATTGAGGCCCGCTTCCATTGAGGAGGCGGGTCTTTTCTATTCCCAGCTGGACGAGACCAAGGATGCGGCGCTGGGCACGGTAGGCCATGTGCGAATCGACTTCGGCCACGGCGGGAAGGAATTCTGGCATAGCTGGTGGCCGCACAATGAGGACCAATTCAATACCCCAGAATTCAAGAAGGCGATCCAGACTGTGGTAGATGCGCTGCAACGGGACGGCCCCCTGAAGGACTTGTCCACTATGCGCAGCTACTGCCAGCAGCATGGCGGAGCAATTACCGCAGACGGAGAAAACTTCGGATACATCGCAGAAACGGAGCAGTATCAATTCTGCCTGCGGTGTACGCCGGTGCCAGGACATTACCAGGGCTATCTCTACTGCTACGACAAGCGCCAGCAGGAGATGGCCCAGCAGGACACCGTCGTGGGCCGGGTCAGCTATGCGGACGGTACCCGTCAGGAGTTTACCGACGCAGCACAGTATCTCCAGACCATACAAGAGGAGCTTCCGTACCGGAACACCACCGGCTTCCGGTACGAGGCCCTCACGAAGGACCCCCAGGTCAGAAAGGCGGTGGATGATATCATCCTGGACTTCGCAGGCGAGGCGAACCCCAAACGAACCTGCAATTACGGTATGACAGAGAAAGGATTGCAGGCCCTTCGGGATGCGGCAGACCCATCGCTCCCCCATACCTATGCCTGGTTTGTGATGACAGACTGCAATACGCCCCAGGAACAGCTCCACCGGGGCCTGACCCTGGAGGAGGCGGTCCGCCTCTATCAGGACAGCGATTGCCCCGAAAAGCGGCTGGGCGTCACCAAGGACGGTATCGCCACCGTAGATATCGTGCGCACGGCAGATGGGGAGCAGAACTTCTTCTCGGATCACCAGAAACTGGACAGTTTCAAAAATGACCCGGTCATCTTCGAGGCGGTGGCGCAGCTCCACCAGGAGCTGGAGAACGCGACCTGTGACCAGAGCATGATGATGTAGGAGGACACAAGATGACAGTACAAAAGGAATGGCTGGACTTTCTCCGGGAGCAATATCCCCAAGGAAGTCGCATCCGGCTCATTGAGATGAAAGACGACCCCCACCCCATTGCCCCCGGCAGTATGGGAACGCTGAAGTGCATTGATGACGATGCGCAGTTCCATATTCAGTGGGACAATGGCAGCGGTCTTGCGCTCCGCATTGGCGAAGACCGGTTCCAAGTCTTCCGCCCGGAACCCCAGACCCTGAAATTCTACATGCCGCTCACTGCCCAGCTCTATGCTTACGACGACTGGGGAGATCTGGAGGAGTATGGCGACGATCTGGATGGGCGTGAGCTGAGGGACTATCAGTCCTGTATTCATGAGGCGCTTCTGGAAAACCAGATGCCTGACGAAAAACGGCGCGGCCTGATGCATTGGTACGACAAACAGGATGGGGTCAACAGCAAAGTCCACTCCGTAGTATTCGATGTGGAGAGCCGCGATGGTCAACTGTGGTGTGTGGCAGAATGCAAGGTAATGAGTGAACTCCTGCCGGAAGAAAAGGAGACCTTGGCTGACTACATCTCCGGCCAAGCTTCAGATGGCTGGGGCGAGGGCTTTGAGCAGTGCGCCATCAAACTGAATGAGGGTGAGCTCTATGTGAGTCTCTGGAACTCTGAGAACTGGAGCATCCAGACAGAGGAAGAAAAATTCTCGCCGGATTCCCTCACCCGCCTGCCGGATCTGTGCTGGTCGGTCCTTCCTGGTGAGGGAACGCTCATCTGCATCAAGCGGGGCGAGAGCGGCTACTACCCCAGCGACTGGAGCACAGATGACAGAGAACAAAACCGTCGGCTGGCGGACTACAACAACCAGCGCCGCGGCATCACGCCGGCACAGGAGCAGGCCATGCTCACCGGCAGCATGCACGGTTGGGATGTGCCGGGAGCAGATCCCAAATGGTACGAGGAGCATCAGGAATCAGAGATGGGAGGAATGACCCTTGGATGAAAAACTATTCAGCGTCTATCTGACATCCACAGACTATAGCAAATTGGCCTACGCTAAACTGGAGCTCCCGGCCAGCCCCTGGGAGCTGCTGGACGCACTGGACAAGGCACGGCTCCCAGAGGGTGATTCCTTGTATCTGGAGATCATAGATTACCACGACTTTGAGGTGCTGCGCTCCTGCCTTACTTGCTCGGCAACAAATTTGCCGGAGCTGAACGATCTGGCAGAGCGCCTCTCCAGACTTGACGAGAGGCAGCACACCGCCTTTGAGGGGCTGGTGCGGGTGGAACTCCAGAAACAGGAGCCCCTCACACTCAAGCGCCTTCGGGATCTGGCGGCAAGCGCGGACTGCTGCCATGTGGTGGAATCGGTCGTGTCGGATGGACAGCTGGGGCGGTTTTATGCGGAAAACGGGTTTGTGCCGGAAGTGGAAGGACTGCCAGATGCAGTTTTTGAGCTTCTGGACTTTGAAAAGATTGGGGAAATGGCGCGCACAGGTGAATGCGGTGTATATGTGCCAAGCGGGATCTCCGATCTGGGCGGTTATGTAGTCCAGCACTCTGATCTGAATTCGGTGCCGGAGATCCTCCTGTGTCGGCCTGTCGAGCCGGACTATGCGATCCATCTCCGGCTGGCGGCGCGCCATGAAGACCTTCCCTTTGGCGGGACCGATGTCGTGGAGCTGAAGCTTCCCGCCGAAGACAGTGTTTTGGAGATGGCGGTAAGCTGCCTGGGATATGCTGACTGGGGTGCGGTTGAGTGTACCTGCCTGGACTGCAAAGTCCCGCAGCTCAAGGAACACATCACCAGCGCAGTACCATTTGAAACCATCAAGCAGCTTGGCGATGTGCTCACCCGAATGCCGACCCAAAATCTCCCCGCCTACAAGGCGCTCATAGCGGCCACAGAGTGCCAGCATGTTGAGGACGCACTGGTTCTGGCAGAACAGCTTGATGAGCACATCCTCTCTTCGGCCATTGCATCTCCTGAAGATGTTGCGGCAGAAGAACTTGCTGTTTCACTGTCGAAAGAGGATATCAAGCTGATTCGACCTCATATCAATCTTCACACCTACGGTCAGGCACTTCTGGCCTCCCGCAACAGTATTCAGACCGAGTACGGCCTGCTGGAACGCCGGGATGGGCAACCCATCCAGAGCATCGGACAACAGAAGCAGGAGCCGCGGATGGGAGAAATGGAGCTTGGATAACACACAGGAGCCGGAGGCAGGTTCACATTCAAAATGCATGCGTAATAGGAGGTGTTCTTAATTCTCAAGCAAACAATCAGTACCCCCGAACAAGTGGATCTGGCTACCATCGATTTCCCGGATATCCGTTGGCTCCATGGTGTGTTCTACTGCAACAGCAGCGGCTCCGGCCGGGACAAAAAATACCATCCCTGGTCAGGAGTGAAGACCGATCTCGGAGAGATCGAGGAAAAAGTATGGTGCCAGATTGCCGAGTCTCTGATCGACCGCAAGGGGGAATCTGCTCTGCTGAAGTCCCTCATCGAATGGGAGTCGGACCACAACTATGTCCATGCATCCAAAGAGGAGGTCAGACAAGAGGCGCTGCGGCTGCATGTAGACCGGATGTTTGATAACCCGCGCTGGGTCCACTTTGTTCCCTTCAACCGAAAATACCGGCCGGAGGCATTGGGAACAGCGCACCTTGTCACGGTAGCCAATGAGTGCTGCCATACGCCCGGTGAGGTAACACAGGAACAAATCGACCACGCTGCGAACGGCATGGTCGCCTGTCCCTGTTGCAGGCGGTGGAGTCCCTTTCGCTGTGTGGAGCAGACGGAAAATACAGAAGAAAATAAAATTGGAATGGAGATGATACCGCGATGAGTACGCAAGATCGCAAGCTCTTCGATCTGCTGGACGGTTTTGAGATGACCAAATCCGAGTACGACTGGCTGGAGCGCCGGTTTGAGAACATGACCGCCAAAGAATCCATGCTGTTTCGTGGGGCCATGCAGATCGAGCGACCGGAAAAGACCTTTGATGTGCTTCAGCTCATCAATCAGCTGGATCACTATGAGCTGTTCTACGGCGCCGGGGATGATATTGGACTGGGGCACTTCGTAATGAATCGGATCAAACACCCGGCCTCCTCCGCACGGGCATATCTCGATCCTGCGAAGGTCGGGGCCGCATTTCGGCAGCAAGTCGGAAGCGCATTCTGTGACGGCCACTTCATCAAGATCTCATCCCTGACAGTTCCGCTCCTGGACGGCGACCTGACGCAGTATCCCGACAAGGGCGATTATGGCATCCGAGTCAAGCTGGCCAGTCGCAGCAATATGGAGGGCATCTGGGTGGGATTCCCGGACACCAGCGCATATATGGACTCGTCACATCCGGATGAACTGCTCCTTGCTTTGGATGCGTTGGAAGTAGAGACGCTGACCGAGTGCATCGCTGTGGATGTGGACTGCGGCCTGCCTCAGCTTAGGGACATCCTCTCCCAGTATGATTCTGCCGCAGAGCTTATTCGCCACGCTATCGACTTTGGGTATGTGTGGGCGGAGCAGGGTCAGGGCGAACCTCGATGGCTGGACAAATGGCAGGCGGTGATGGAGCTGGAGGACTGCCACCGCTTGGATTACGCCCTGGATCTGGCGCAGAACCTTCGCTGCTACAATTTCCTACCCCGCGACATGGAGCTTGCAGACTACGGCAAAATGCTGGCAAAGCAGGACGGCATCTATCCCACGGACGAACTTCTCGTGTCCTGCTTTGATGCGGAGGGCTACGCCAACCAAAAAATGAGAAACCTCGGTCTGTCGGCAGCAGAGCATGGGTATGTGTCCTGGAACGGGATCGAGATCCTTTATGAGTACAGCCAGCCGCCCAACAACCCGACCATGTCCATGTAATTACGCAACACGCCAGAGGTTGACGCAAGGGGGTGATCCTACAGAAAAATAAATAGCCAAAAATAACTATGGGGCCGTTTTTCCGAGAGGGATAAACGGCCCCCTCTTCTTTTATGCCCTTTTTCGGAAAAGCACCCCGGAAAGGAGGCATCTATGCAGGAAGAACGGCTGGCGGAATTTTTGGAACGGTACCACTCCGGCGAATCGAATGCCGCCACCAGCCGGGAGTTGGAGTGCATTTTCTCCATCAAGGGGATCGAAGTGCGTCAGATGGTCAACCGCTTGCGCCGCAAGGGAATCCCCATCGCCAGTAGTGGCAGCGGGTACTTCTACGCCGCTACAGAACAGGAGGTGCGGGCGACCATCGCCCATCTGACACGACGGATCAGCGGAATCGCCGCCGCTATCAGCGGTCTGAACCGGTCCTTGGAGCAATTTGACACCGCACAGACCCGGCTGCCGCTGGAAGGCGGTGATGTGGTTGAATAGCTTCATGAGCTGGATCGGTGGGAAAAAGGCACTTCGGGAACTGATCGTGACCTTATTCCCGGTCTACTATGAGCGGTATATCGAGGTCTTTGGCGGAGGCGGCTGGGTGCTGTTCCATAAGCCGCCCGGAAATGATTTCGAGGTGTACAACGATTTCAACAGCCTGCTGGTCAATCTTTACCGATGTGTAAGAGATAAGCCGCAGGAGCTGATGGAATCGCTCCGGTATGTGCTGAACGCGCGGGAGGATTTCGATGCGGTCCGCGCGGCGCTGGCCCGTGACAGCCCCGCCAGCGATGTGCAGAAGGCCGCCTGGTTCTATCAGCTCATCCGGTACAGCTATGCTTCGGGCCTGACCAGCTTCGGCAGCCAGCCCCACGATATGCGGAGCAACTTCCCCCTCATCGAACAGGCCCATCGGCGCTTGGCTAAGGTAGTTATTGAGAACAAGGACTTCGAGAAACTCATCCGGCAGTATGACCGCCCAGCGAGCCTGTTCTATCTCGACCCGCCCTACCACGCCACCGAGGGTTACTATCAAAATATCGGGGAGGACGGCTTTACAGAGGCGGACCACATCCGCCTGCGGGATGTGCTGATGCGGATCGAAGGCAAGTTCCTTCTTTCCTACAATGATGATGCATTCATCCGAAGCCTGTATGACCGGCCCGGCATCTACCTCATGGAGACCACCCGAATCAACAACATCAAGCAGCGGTATGACAATGGCGCCCAATTCCCCGAGCTGATCATCGCCAACTACGATATGCATGAGCGGCGCCGGGTGGCGCCGTCCCAGATGAATCTGTTTGACCTGACAGGGGGTGATACAACATGGCTGAAGCCTTGACGGAACTGGAAAAGCTCCAGAAAGCGGCGAAGCTGATCGAGGAAATGAGCCAGGGACGCCTTCAGGTTTGCCCCAGTGTAGTGGGGCAAGTCTATATCCGGCCGCAAAACGAAGCCTATCTTGGACTGGCTATGCGGATCGACAGTATTCCCGGTCAGCCGCACTACCGAGTGACCTTCTCCGCACAGCTGCGCCGGATGGGGGCGGATATGGCCTCGGAAGGTCTTCGGACACTGCTGTCCGAGGTCGGCCAGACCTATGCGCTGCTGACCGCCCTTGAATCAAGAAACTATACGCCCACCACAGAGGATCTGACCGCTTTCCGGGAAGATCTGCTGGCGGAACAGGAAGCGAAGTCATTCCCAACTTTGAATCAGATGATATAGGAGGACAACAGAAAATGAAATTCATTATGCAGCTGCCCAACGGTTCCTTTCATGTTCCCAGCGCCGCACTTAAGATCAGCGGTCTGGAGGGCGGCGACAGGATCGAGATCCATACGCTGGAGCGCGCGGCGGTGATCATGAAGCAGCAGATGAATGCCATGGAACTGCTGACGACGGCAGAGGCGCTCAACAAGCTGGCAGCGGAACTCATCATCCATCTGGCCAAGGTTTGCGGCTTTTGTGAAGGCTGCGAAACGGCCTGTCCCTACGACGGCCTGGATGGCGGAATGCTGGAACTTCCGGATTATATCCGGGAAGAAGCTGGAATTCGGGCCGACGCCAAGCTCTGCGCGGTGGTGAACGAGGATAATCATACGGTCACACTTGCTATGGCGGGGTACTCCTACGACCTGCGTGATGTGCCGGAGAACATTCTGGAACTGCTGAGCAGACTGGATGTCTGTATGGGCGCGCTGGAGAATCACCTGATAGCTGAAGATGTGATCTATGGTGACAGCGCCTATGGTCGAAAGGAGCGCAAAGATGAGTAAGGTACACACCGCTGTAAAGGTCCGCGAAGATGATTCACTGGTATTGCCTGCATTCATTATGCGTGGAATGGGGTATGAACCCGGAGAGGAGGTCCCCGTCACGACACCGACAGACCAGTATATCTGCGACTGTGATGCAAACAGCCTTTTTGTGAGCCGTGTCTGCGGGGACGCAGGGTGCGCCGGCTATACCAGCGAGGGGCCTGATCTCAACCTGCCGGCCGGCATGTTGGCAGAGGCGTCCATCCCCTTGGGCGAGGATATCTCAGTGCTGGCGGCGGACGGCGCCCTGATCATTGTCCCCGCGACCGAGGAACTGCGGGAGCTGCCGGCGGAGTTCTGCTGCCTGCTTAATGATCTGGGCATCAGCCCACTCTCCATCCGATTTCATGATAAGTGGTGCCTGCCGTAAGGAGGGAGCGTCAGGATGGAAAAAGAGATTTACCTCTACCCCTACTCTGCGACCGAAGCCCGCGCCCGGAATGAGCTGGCCCTCTGGCGAGCCAGTTTTTGCGCCAATGTGGAGTGTGCCCGCGACATTGAGGAGGGCATCCGAACCCATTTTGATGGCGCACATCTGGATGACGCATTCCTGCAGCCTCTCGTAGATAAATGGGGCTATAAGCGGATCAACTTCGTTCTCTCCAATACGCTGCAGATGCTCAGCTACGACGGCCGGTTCAGCCCGAGCAATCGGGAATGGGCAAGGCGCACCTATGTTCCCTCCGATGCCGACCACAACACATCCTATAGGGTCAAGAGCCATCCAGCCATTCTGGATGGCTTTGTTCGTATGATGCGGGATGCATACCAGAGCCTTGGACTGTTCGGCCCGCAGCATTGTGAGCCGGATTCCTTTGAAAGCCTCGACTATGAGGGCAAGGTCCTGGTCCTCTCCCCGGACACGCTTCGGGAAAGCTGCTGGTCGCCAGAGAACCAGCTCTGGTACGCCCATGACGGATTCGGCTGTTCACCCCACGCCATCGGGCGCTCTATCCGCTCCACCTGCCTTGGCGATGGAGAGCAGACAAGGTGGAACCGCACTGACTTCATCGGTGTGCTCCGGGAAGAATTCCTCCCGGACTGGGCCAAGGAAAAGCTGGCTGAGCTTCAGCCCCAGCAGCCTGATATGGGGGTGATGAAAATGACCTGATAAAACAGAAAGGAGGAATATCGCTGTGAGCATTCAGATGAAAAACGGCTGCCTGGTCTACTATGGAAGCCTTATTGGATACCAGGCGAAGGACCAGGCGGAAGTCACCGTCGATCCGCAGTTCCGCCGCGAGGAGTTGGAATCCTGGCTGACCCGGCACGGGCTTGTCCCCCGCTGGGAGGAAGGCGTCTATGAACGCCTTGCCAACGAGGGCTTCCATGCCCGTGACAGCGCACCGGAGCTGCAGTCCTGCCGGATCTGGCAGCTCAAGCCCGGTACTCCGATCCAGATGCGCTTCATTGGGCTTGACGCAATGGCGCAGAAGTTTGGCGGCCCCGCACCCGAACAGTACCATGTGGTCTACGACGGCCAGATCCAGGACAATGACCTGGAAAAGCTCTGGAACAAATTCAGCCGCACCCCGCTGGGCCCGGATGGTCAGCCGCTGGCGATCTCCGATGTGGTGGAGCTGTACGGCCCCTCCGGCAGCGCCTTCTACTATGTGGACCGCTATGGGTTCCAGCCCATCGACTTCACGGACCAGCCCGAACAGAGTCAGGACATGTGCATGACCCTGTAAATTCAGAATAGGAGGAATCAAATCATGGCGACCAAAACGCAACAGGCCGCGGCGCAGACGCCGCCCGCTGTGGGCGATCCCCACGCGGTCTATCCCACCCACTATGACGTCAAGATCCACACGCTCCGCCCGGAAGGGACTTGCCGCGCCACCGCCTCGGTGAACATCAACGGGTGTTTTGCCGTCCGGGGCGTCAAGGTCATGGAGAGCAGCAGGGGCCTGTTTGTATCCATGCCCAGCTACAAAGCCGGGAACGGCGAGTACAAGGATATCTGCTTCCCCTGCACAAAAGAAGCCCGCATGGAATTTGATAACGCGGTGATCAGCGCCTATCGGCAGGCGCTGTCCCAGGGCATGAGCCAGTCCCGCCAGTCCGCGCCCGACCCTACCGCCCCCCAGCAGGCACAGGAAATGGGCCTGTGACATGCGAGAATACCAACCACAATTTATTTTCAAAATTATGAGGAGGAACTGCTTTATGAAGAAGATGCTCAACAAGATGTCCAATACCGTGAAGACCATGACCTGCAAGGCCCACTGCGCGATGAGCTGTACCCGCGCCCGCCTGTCCGAGTCGCTCTCCAACACCCGCGGCGAGGGCTACATCGACACCGCCGTGAAGATCCTGATCGCTGTGGTGCTGGGCGCCCTGCTGCTGGCCGGTCTGTACACCCTGTTCGGTGACACGGTGCTGCCCACTGTGACCCAGCGCGTGGAAGACATGTTCAACTATGCCGGCTGATACTGCCTTTCAGGCAGCTTGGTTTTTGGGCATCCTTGTGCTGACATCCGTCGTAGACCTGCGACGGCACCGCATTCCCAACACCTTTTGTATCCTGACTGCCGTGGCGGGGCTGATTGCGATCAGCCCCGCCCGCTTTATTGGACAAATGCTCGGACCTTTAGCTGCGCTGCCATTCCTCGGAGTTGCAATGATTTTCCCAGACCGAGCCGGTGGAGGCGACATCAAGTTTGTTGCCGCCGCAGGCTTTGTTCTGGGCCTGCTCCCAGCATTGTGGGGCAGCATTTTGGGGCTGGCCATTGCCATCGGATACGCTGCCGCACGGGCTGGCATTGAAAAGCACTGCACATCAACACCAACGCCAATCGGCCAAATAGCGATCCCTTTAGCCCCCTTTCTTTCCATTGGTTTTGCCACATTCTATGTTTTGGAGGTTGTGAGATGAAAAAGCTTCGTATTGAGAAAAAGACTGCTCTCAAATGCATCGGCATTCTGGCTCCCTTGGCTGCCGCCGCTGTCATCGTACCCAAGGTGTTTCGGCGCAAGCGGATGAACCGCATCTAAGTACTTTGATCCCAATTTAAAGGAGGTTATTCCCCGTATGAGCTTTTTGAGAAACCGCACCGTGATCGGTGTGTTCTGTATCCTGCTTTCCGTCCTCATCTGCTTCGGGCTGACTCCGCTCTTCAACCGGGTGGTATCCCAGAAGGTCGAGATCGTCCGGGTCACCCAGCCCGTCCGTGCCGGCGAGCAGATCACCGATGACATGGTTCAGATGGTCCAGGTCGGCGGGTACAATCTGCCTGACAATATCCTGCATGAGAAGGCCAACGCCGTAGGCAAATACGCTACGGCCGATCTTGCCGTTGGTGATTATATCATCAATACCAAGATCTCTGATGTTCCGGCAGCTGACAATGCCTATCTTTATGACCTCGACGGCAGCCAGCAGGCTATCTCGGTCACGATTCGCTCCTTCGCCAATGGCCTGTCTGGCAAGCTGCAGAGCGGCGATATCGTTTCTGTTGTTGCCCCTGACTACAAACAGCAAGGCCAGACTGTCATCCCGCCTGAGCTTCAGTATGTGGAAGTGATCAGCGTGACTGCGTCCACCGGGTATGATGCCAACACCGGAGAGGCTCAGACCGATGATGAGGATGGAAAAGAGCTGCCCAGCACGGTCACCCTGCTGGTCACGCCTGAACAGAGCAAGGTGCTGGCCGAGCTGGAGGAGGAAGGTACCATCCATCTGACTCTGGTTTACCGCGGGAGCAAGGAGAATGCTGAAAAGTTCCTCTCCGCACAGGATGATGTTCTGTTGGAGATCTATCCCCCCGAGCCTGATCCCGAGGAAGCGCCCCAGGAAGAAACTACGCAGGAGGAAACTCCCGCAGGGACCGAAGATCCTGAAGAAACGGAGGTGGAAACTCCCGCCGAGTCCGAGGAGGTGGCCTGATGCTGAACTTCAAGAAAGGGAGCATCTTCTCCCGCTCGGAGGGAAATGAAGATGCCTATGAGGAATATGAGCAGGAGGACCAGGGTGGCGTGCTGGCAGTCTGGGGCAGCCCCGGCAGCGGCAAGACCACCGTCGCCGCACGGATCGCAAAGCACCTTGCCGGTAAGCACAAAAATACGATCCTGCTCCTGTGCGATATGTCCGCCCCCATGCTGCCTTGTATTTGTCCGCCCAGAGATCTGGAGAACAAGGGCTCTCTGGGAAGCGTATTGGCTGCCGCCCATGTGTCCGACAGTCTGATCCGGAACAACCTCACCACCCACAGGCGGCTGGGGTATCTCTCCATGCTGGGGCTGGTGAAGGGCGAGTCGGAATACACCTACCCGCCCTACAGCGATGTGCAGGCCCGTGAGCTCATCGACGGCCTGCGGAACATCGCGCCCTATGTGGTGATCGACTGCGGGAGCTATATCGCCAACGATATCCTCTCAGCTGTGGCGCTGATGGAATCGGACGCTGTCCTTCGTCTCGCCAACGCCGACCTGAAATCCATCAGCTACCTGTCCAGCCAGCTCCCGCTCCTGAAGGACGCGGGCTGGGATCTGGATAAGCAGTATAAGACCGCCAGCAATGTCAAACCCCAGCAGGCTGGTGACCACATGGCAAGGGCACTGGGTACGGTGGCATTTACGCTGCCGTACTCTGCTGAGGTGGAGTCCCTGTATCTGGCTGGTGACCTGCTGGGCGAACTCTCCATGAAGGATAGCCGAGTCTTCCGCAAGGAGATTGAGAAGATCGCCAAGGAGGTGTTTGGGTGTTAGGAGAAAAGCGCAACCTGTCCCTCTTTGGTTCCCAGCCCGCCCAGGAGGAGAAGCAAGTCAAGCACATCACCGTAGACCGTGACGGCGAAAAGAAAGATATCCCCCTGTACTTCGGCCCGGACTGGCCTGTCGTCAATGGCACTGGTGATACTGTTCCTTCTCCCAGTGACGGCCTGCCCTCCTGTCAAGCAGAGGGCACAGCGGAAAAAGCAGAAGAAGCGGCTCCTGTTGAGCCTACACCGCAGGATACACCCGCCAGCACAGCCGACAGTTCACCGGACGCAGATGTGCAGTATCCCGATGACTCGCCCCGCAGAACGCTGGCCAGCAATACTGTGGTGGCCAACCGTACTCATGCACTTTTCTTTGCACCGGAGGGCGACAGCCGGGACTTCAACAGTGTTCTCAAGGAAGTGCAGGAGTATATCTCCGGCAAATACTCCTCCCTGATCACCGATGGTGGGGACGAGGATGCGAAAAGCCAGATCAAGCGGTATATCACCAAGTATGTGCAGGACCAGCGTATTGCGGTCAAAGGATATTCCGCAGATGGACTGGTGGATGCCCTCTACACAGAAATGGCGGAATTTGGCCTTTTGACCAAGTATATCTTCGGGACCGGCATTGAGGAGATCAACATCAACTCCTGGCGGGACATCGAGGTGCTGTACTCCAATGGGCAGATGGTCAAGCTGGATGAACATTTCGACAGTCCCAGCCATGCCATCAATGTGATCCGCCGTATGCTTCATGTGTCTGGTATGGTGCTGGACAACGCCAGTCCCGCCGTCCTGGGCCACCTCAGCAAGAATATCCGTATTGCTGTGCTCAAGACGCCGCTGGTGGATGAGGATGTGGGCGTCACCGCCTCCATTCGAATCGTCAACCCGCAGAACATGCAAAAGGATGACTTTGTCCGTGGCGGCACCGCTACCGGGGATATGCTGGACTTTTTGTCCGCCTGCCTGCGGTACGGAGTTTCCGTTTGTGTGGCCGGAGCCACCGGCAGCGGCAAGACCACAGTGGCTGGATGGCTGCTGACCACAATTCCCGACAATAAGCGTGTGTTCACCATTGAGAATGGCTCCCGCGAACTGGATCTGGTCCGCGAGAAGGATGGAAAGGTCTGCAACAGCGTCATCCACACCCTCACCCGTGAATCTGAGAACGCCAAGCAGAATATCGATCAGGATATGCTGCTGGATATGGCGCTGCGTTACCACCCCGACATTATCTGTGTAGGCGAGATGCGCTCCGCCGAGGCGTATGCGGCGCAGGAAGCTGCCCGAACCGGCCACGGTGTGCTGACCACTATCCACTCCAACTCCTCACAGGCCACCTGGCGGCGCATGGTCACGCTGTGTAAGCGCAAGCATGAGATGTCCGACGACACCCTCATGGACCTGGTCACCGAGGCATTTCCTGTGGTGGCCTTTGCCAAGCAGCTGGAGGACAAGAGCCGCAAAATCATGGAGATCATGGAATGTGTGATCCAGCCGGATGGTTCCCGCCAGTACAACACTCTCTATCATTTTGCGATCGAGGACAACCGGCTGGAAGATGGCAAATATTATATCAATGGGCGCCATGAGCCGGTCCATCCAATCTCCGCGAATCTTCAAAAACACTTCATCGACAACGGAATGCCACAGCAGGAGCTGGACAAGCTGCTGGCAGGCTTCCATCAAAAACAAGGAGGTGAACCTGTGTGACGACCATACAGCTTATGGCCTGTTTCGGCATGGTGGTCGGATTTTTTGTACTGCTGGGCATCACCCCCTCGGATTTTACCGAGGGGGTATTCCGGCAGATCACCAGCAAGCCCAAGAACATCCGGGACGAGATCAACGAGTCCACACAGCGCAAGAAAAAATTCATCCTACGCCGTGAGATCGAGGAAACTCAAAACATTCTTCGCATGACAGGGCGGGAGGCAAAGTTTCCGGCCATTTGCGCCATGTCGCTGCTGCTCTTTCTCGTGGGGGCGTCGTTCGCTTTTCTCATCGGCAACTTCTTCCTCGTTCCCGTCCTGGCCGCTGGCATGATGTTCATCCCATTTTGGTACATCAGGCTGACTGCGGCCTACTTTAAGAAAGCGATCTCCGCAGAGCTGGAAACGGCACTATCCATCATCACCACATCTTATCTCCGTAACGAGGACATCCAGACCGCAGTTGAGGAGAATCTGGAATACCTCAATCCGCCAGTCAAAAGCGCCTTTGCGGAATTTCTGACCAGGATCAAGCTGGTCGATCCAGATGTGGATGCCGCCCTGCGGGATCTCAGCACCAAGATCGACAACGCTGTATTCCGGGAATGGGTGGCCGCGCTGCTGACCTGCCGCTATGATCGGGGTATGAAGACCACCCTGACGCCTATTGTCGCCAAGCTGAGCGATATGCGGATCGTCAATGGTGAACTGGAAAACATGGTCTTTGAACCCCGCAAGGAGTTTATTGTCATGCAGATCCTCGTTCTTGGCAACATCCCGCTGCTCTATTTTCTCAATCAGGAATGGTACGATATCCTGATGCACACGCCGATGGGACAGATTATTCTGGCAGTCTGTGCGGCTGTCCTGTTTATCAGCACAGCAGCGGTCATCAAGCTGACCCAGCCCATTGAATACAAGAGGTGACGCTATGGAATTATTGCTGATTTTGTGCGGGGTGTTTCTGGCGCTTGGCCTCTTTTTCGTTGCGGCGGATCTGTTCAAACTGCCTCGCCTCGCTACCCAAAAGGCGCTTCTCTCTGCCGGCCGTCAGGAAAAGAAACAGGCCCGCACCACAGATGTACTCCTTATGGGCTGGGCCGTCAAGCTGGCCCCGCACATTCACATGGACGAATACAAGCACAGCCGCCTGAAAAACACGCTGAATGCCGCTGGCCTTGGCATGACACCAGAGGAATATACGGCCTTTGCTGCCGTGAAAGCCGCAGCGGTGATGCTTGGCATTCTCCCTTGCCTGCTTCTGTTTCCTCTGCTGGCATTGGTCGTGATCCTTCTGGCCGTGATGGTCTATTTCAAAGAGATCCGCCGGGCAGACGAAAAGCTGAGCGGCAAGCGGGATGAGATTGAATCCGAGCTGCCGCGCTTTGTGGCCACAATCACCCAGGAGCTGGCCAACAGCCGTGATGTGCTGAGCATGGTGGAGCATTACAAGCAAAACGCCGGTGCTACCTTTGCCGCTGAACTGGATATTCTCACCGCAGATATGCGCTCCGGCTCCTACGAGGCAGCACTGACCCGCTTTGAGGCCCGTTTCAATTCTCCGCTCCTCTCCGATGTGGTTCGAGGGCTCATCGGTGTACTGCGAGGAGACGATGGCGTCCACTACTTTCAAATGCTCGCCCATGATATGAAACAGCTGGAACTCCAGCGCCTAAAGGCGAAGGCGATGAAGATACCGCCCAAAATCCGGGTGTTTTCCTTCATCCTGCTCATGTGCTTCTTGGTGACCTATCTGGCCATCATCATCTTCCAGATCCTCAACTCCCTTAGCGGAATGTTCTGAGGAGGCCGCACTATGAATTATAAAAAGGAACTGAAGAAAAAAATCAATGCAGACTATGAGCGGCGAGTCAAGCAGTGGATGGCCTCAGATCCTGCGCAGTTGATGGACACCGTTGAAGTGATTGCTGCCACAAGGCTGATCCATGACAACATCGACGAAGCTGTTACCGATCACGATGCACAGTTTCTGCTCGGCCTGGATGATCCATTGGGCTATATTACCGACCGCTGGATCTCGGAAAACGGTGCGGACAGCTCACACAAAGAAGAACTTCAGCACTGTGTGTGGACGCTGCAACAGGATTTTGGCGATGTCCAGATCCCCGCGACTGTCCGAGATTTCCTGATGGATCACAAGGGCGGAGTGTTTTCGCTGATGACACCCTGCGGTTATGTTTCTCTGACGGAAGCACAGGCAGAAAGCCTGCTCGACGGACACAGGATAAGGTCGCACCCCGGTGTGGCAGATGCTTCTATGGAAGTTTCTGCCGACGAGATCCTCACACAGACGGTCATATCGGCAAACCGGCAGAACGGTGTGTGGTATCTCATGACGGAATTCCCTGAGCAGACGCAGAGTCCCACAGAAATGGAGGTGAACATGTGCTGAAACGAGTCTTGCGCTCCCGCCGCGGCGAAGGCTACATTGATGTCTGCGTCCTGGTGATATGCGCCATGCTGGTCATTGCGCTGGCCGTTAAAATCATGCCTGTCTACATCGCCAAACAGCAGCTGGACACCTTTGCCACAGAGCTTGTGCGTGAGGCAGAGCTGTATGGCCGCGTAGGGACCGAAACCACACGCCGGACTCAGTCACTGCGGGAGCAGACAGGTCTGGACCCGGATATTAGCTGGAGCAGCACGGGCCGCATCCAGCTCAACCAGGAGGTCACTGTCGTCCTGACCTATGAAACCAACCTGGGCCTCTTTGCTGGATTTGGCAGCTTTCCAATCACCCTCCGCTCCGAGGCAACGGGGAAAAGCGAGGTGTATTGGAAATGAGTCGATTCAAGCAAGCGATCAGGGATCGCCGGGGTGTTTCCTTCCCGCTGATCGTTGCCGTCACCCTTTCCCTTGTGATCCTTCTGTGCGGCGTAAGCGAGTACCTCCGGCTCCTCATTGTGGCGCAGGGGGTTCGGGATGCTGTTCAGGAAGCGGTCATTTCTACGGTCAACGACAACTATGACGATGTGTACCATGGGGTGCGGGAGGGTTACTCCGGCGCCTATCAGCCTATGGCCGGAGATTTTGAAGAATCATTGGACTACGGCGACATCTATGGCCGGCTGGACTCCCTTTTGAACCTGCGCAGTCATGGTGGGTATCATGTGCAATATACCGAGGATGGCAAGATGGAGTTCCGTGTATGGAATCTAAGCGTCGACCTTCGGAACGCATCCTTCGCGTCGGCCGACAGTGCTGGCAACCGGCTGGTTGCCGACTGTGAAATCGAGCTGGAAGTGCCAGTCTCCTTTGGAGGCAGGCTTTTACCGCCCATGCGGATGACTGTAAAGGTAAGCGCCGGGTACACGCCCCGTTTCTGACTGAGCCATCAAAAAAGTCTCTTTTGTAACCACTGCAATTATAGACTTCCGCACTCTTTTGTGGTAGGGTTCGAGTTGACAAGAGGCAAGTGGCGTAGGAAAATAGTATCAAGATCATATCGATCAGCCGCTACGCCAAAACAACCGCATGACGAATCGACCTGAGCGCCGACTTACAGAAAAGGAGGATACCAATGAAAGACAGCACCAAAAAGTGGCTGACCATTACTGGAGGACTTGTGATCTGTGCGATCCTGGTGTTTGTAATCTCCCAGCAGTTCACAAAGGATAAGCCTACTGACGATCTGCCTCCCGTCAACAGCTCCCAGCAGGGAGAGGTCGTGGTTGACCCTGACGGCAGCATCCCCACCACCGATCCTGATGCTTCTTCCGATATCAATGAAAATGACCTGACGGTCAATCCCCAGACTCCGTCTAACGATACCAGTTCGAATGCTGGAAACGGCGCTGTCTCCAGCGGGACAGAGCAGACCATCCAGGCAGATCCCGAGGTGCCGGAGGAGCCTGACGAGGAGACGCTGACTGACCCCAGCCAAAAGCCGGACGGTACGCCGGTCGAGGGAACGCCTACTCCTGAAGACCATGATACCTACCAGCCCCCCGAGCCGCCCTCCACCAATACCGGAGGTGGGCTGCCTGGTTTCGATAATGTCCCCAACGCCGGCGGGAACCAGGGCGGCACAATCGACAGTGATGGCGATATCAACAAGCAGGTCGGCACAATGGGCTGATCCAATCAATATGGCAGAAAAGCACAGCTTCGGCTGTGCTTTTTTGTTGCCTGAAAGGAGGCAAAATGAAACGAATCATCAGTGTCCTGCTGTCGTTTGCCATCATGCTGACTGCCCTTTGCATCCCTGCCTTTGCAGAAGGTGAAACAGGAGGCTCTGGAAATATTGATGGCGGTGGCGGTTCCATGGGCGATGCTACAAGCCATGGCAGCTGGAATCCTGGAAATGAGGGTGTGCGCATTACCGTTGTTCGTGCCAGCAATCATGCTGTCGTGACCACGCCTTTCGACCTGACAAATAAGCAGCCTGCTGCGGGGATCTATCATTTTGGAAAAGTAAGCAAGATCCAGTATAACAATGGGACTGCTTTATCACCAGTTCAAGGCGGATATGCTTACAAGAACCCTGCTCAACCGATCCCCAGGATTATCAGCACCAACGGAAACAACAATATCGAGGCAATCAAACGATACTTTTGCTCCGAATATGCTGTAAAACTGATTGCAGAACAAACCGGCATGGATTACGAAACACTCATCGGCGGTGAATATAAAATCCTTCTTGAGCCTATCGCCTATTACAAATATGAAGGCGTCATGATCGCCACTACTGCAACGGAGGCCGCCCTTTATGACGAGGTGGTCAGCGGTCATCTGCGGACATGGATGGGGAGCCTGACGCATAAGAATCTGCCGCTGGCTATGTTCCTGGAAACGCCGGATCTGGGCTATCCGGCATGGTCCGGCTCCACGACCTCAAAGGTGAGCAACTCCGACATCAAGTCGTCCCTCGGCCTTGGAATCGTCCGGTTCGAGGAGCGGCCGGAGGAGCCAGTCATCACCACCTACGACTACGAGTACCGGACTAACACAGAGGTCATTACGGCGGTGGAGGTCAGCGGCGGGCAGAGTGACCCGGATAATCCGGTCACTGTGCGGTTCCACATCAATGGAACCACCTATACGGTCAGCAACATCTACTACCCGGACGGCGACTCCCAGTTGGCCTGGGTGCGCTGGACCACACCGGATGAGGCGCAGGATATGACCATTGATGTGGATGTGTCCGGCCCCGGCTCGGCACAGGCCACAATCCATTGCAAGATCGTTGACCTGAACCAGAACCCGCCCCCGAATCCGGTTGCGGATGACCGCAACGACTCTTTTTCGCCAGCCGCACTCCCTTCCAGAGCAGAAAAAACAACAGCTCAGTGGAGCATCTGGCGCCCTTGGTGGTATGCGTACTGGGTGTGGCATAGCACTGGCAAGAATAGTGGATACTGGTGTGATCATGGATGGTGGGAATTTGACCTGGACCGCTACACTGCCAGTCTTTCCGCTACTATGGAGATCACCCCGGACGAAAAGAATCCCACTGCCAGCGGGACCACAATGAAATCTGGCTATGGTCTCAACGAGGTGGTCACCGCCAGAGTCAGCAGCTCCCAACGCTCGGCCACCACTGCCCTCCAGAATGCGGTCAGCTATTTCCCGGAATTTGGCTATGATTTGTTCTGGCGGCTGCTGGATCGCATCTCGGTCAGTCCCTCCTCCTCCCGCCTGGAATTCCAGATGAATGAGTACAGCACCTACGACCGGCGCACACATTTTACTCCTATCTGGTACCCGGACGGCGCCTATACCGTTAACACATGGGTCATCGATTGCTGGACACCGGTCGGGATGCTCTCTGTCAATCTCAACGATACGCTCACGATCAGCGGGAATCTCTGGGATGACTGGCATATAGCGCCGATGCGATAACAGAAGGCATGACCTTGGATGACCTATAGCCCCGAGAAAATGAAAAGCAAACTGTCATCAGGACTGGCTTTTCACATGCCAAGGAGGTGAAACATGAAGCCGGAGGCACACGATAAATCGGAGTTCCTTCGAGAAGCTGCAAAGGAGCTTCTTGAAGATGGCCAGCCGCATTCTTATGGTGAGATCGTGAAATTCATTCGGGGACGGGCGGAAGGCACTAACTGGGAAGGCCAGGTCGAGGTCAACAATGTCTGGCATGTGCTGGATGATCTGGTTAAGACTACTGACACCCCATATGGAAAAGCACGGCGAGGTGTGTATCAGAAAAATGCACCTTCTGTACTGCCGCCCTTAATACAGACCCAAGCCATTTCGCTGTACGACATTCTGGATCAGGCGGTAGATCTGCTGGAAAAGTTGGAGCAGTACCATCACGCTGCTCAAAACGATCCTGATCCGGCCATGAACAGTGAAATGCAAAACACGATATACGCCAGCACCTTTCAAGAGTTCGACCGTGGTGTGGACTGGTTGACTTACTGGCTTGCAGAGATCGAGGATCAACATCAGAAGGAGGATGAGCAAAATGCTGTAAATGAAATAGGCAAAGACATGTCGATGTCCATGTAATTCTGTAAAGCGGGCCGTGGAATGCAGCTCCACAGCCTGCTTAAAACTTAATGTCTTGGACTGCATTCTACGGCCTTTCTTGCTAAAAGAAAGGTGGTTTTTTATGTTCAAGTACAAAAAGTTCTTCTGTATGCTTCTGATTCTCCTGCTGGCAGTTTGTCTGCTCAGCACCACGGCCTTTGCCGCCGGCACCGGCGATGTGGCCGGTGCTATCGAGGGCACCTGGAACGATGCGTCCGACCAGATTAAAGCTGTAGTCAACAACGTGGTCTTTCCCGTGATCGATCTGATTTTGGCGGTATTTTTCTTTGCGAAGTTGGGTATGGCCTACTTTGACTATAGGAAGCACGGCCAGTTTGAATGGACTGCACCGGCCATCCTGTTTGCCTGCCTGATCTTCACCCTTACTGCCCCCACTTATGTGTGGAGCATTTTGGGCATGTAACCCAAAAGGACAGGGCGGAAAAAGGAGGTGAAAACCATGTCCAATGCTATCAACTCCACCAAACTGGAAGCATTGGTGGCAGAGAATAAACGGTGCTTTTCGAAAGACCTGGCCTCTGCCGCCGAGCAGCTCTATGCACTGGAGAATCATATCCAAGGGCGGCCGGGGGCGTTTGCACAGTGGCTTCGGATCGCTTATGAACTCAACGAAGATTTTGAGCAGCGGTTTGACAAAGTGGCAAATGAGATATGTGAGGCCATTCAGGACTCCGATCAAGTGTATGGCCGGGCAATTGCCAAGTATCTCTATAACACGCAAACCATTGTCCTTCCATCGGAACTCGGGTGCGCTGCCCATTACTTGTCCTGTGGTGGAAATGAGGAAACACTGGCAGACCTGGCCGCCGCTGGCTTTTTTGGAGCAGACTCCACCCATGATGAGCTCTGCCGTGTTATTGCATATATGAACGCAGGTGGGTCAGCAGATCATGCAGCCTATGCGGCAGAGCATGCGGATACTGACCTTGAAAGAAACGGCTCCATGACACTGTCGTAAAGGAGAGGATGATCGAACTTGAATGCATTCGAGATGGAACTGAGGAAAATACTTTCGCAAAGTAAGGAATCAGCGCATACCACCTATGTGGGCAGGGCCGCATATATCCAGGTTGCCCCAGAGCTGCGAGCCAAGCTGGAATTTGTTTCTCTGAACATCGCCAATCAGTATAATGCGCTCAAACTGACTGTGCTTAACCGGGTCGATGGCGCGGTGGATATCAACATTCTCCGTTTTGGTGATCTGCTGGGAAAGAAAATGGTCAGCAACCCCAATTTTTCAGACGGGGTGATGCCCCACCTCTGGGACGATTATGGGAAGGTCGGCTGGTATGTGTACCAGCCGACCCAGGCGGATTACAAGTTGTTGGCTGGCGTTGTAGATGAGTACTTGCAGATATTCCAGAGCCAGGAGGAAGCGCAGGGGCATATCCCTCAAATGTGCTGACCACTAAAACTCAGGGAAACAAACAGAACCAGGGGCCGTGCTCAGTCACGGCCCCTGTGCCTTTTGCGCGGGGGGCGAAATTCACCACTGGCACGGCCTCTCTTTTTCAGAAAGAGGTGATACGACCAGATGTTTATTTTAGACTTTTTCCTTGGTGGACTGATGGATCAGCTCATCGACTGGATCTACAGCCAGCTCGTGGGCTTCTTTGGCAACTTCTTTTCTGCGATGGGCAACATGGGCGTGGAACTCTTTGATATGCCGTGGGTGCAGTCCATCGTTCTCTTCTTTTCTTATCTGGGCTGGGCATTGTACGGAGTCGGTCTGGTAGTCGCCGTATTCGAAGTGGGGATCGAGTGCCAAACCGGACGAGCGAATGTCAAGGATGCCGCCCTCAATGCCATCAAGGGGTTTCTGGCTGTGGGCTGTTTTACGCTGGTGCCAGTGGAGCTTTATAAACTCTCTGTCACCTTGCAGGCCAGCCTGACCGCTGGGATCACGGGATATGGCGAGGGATTTGATGTACTCTCCACTGATATCATCACTTCTTTGCAGGGAGTTGATATAGGCTCGGCAGCATCCTCCGGTGTCTTCGGCGGGATCGGAAGCATCACCAGCCCTATCATGGTCATCTTTATCATTATCATGATGGGCTACGCCATCATCAAGTGCTTTTTCTCCAACCTCAAGCGCGGCGGCATCCTGCTCATCCAGATCGCGGTCGGGTCACTCTATATGTTCTCTGTACCTCGTGGTTACATGGATGGGTTTGTGCAGTGGTGCAAGCAGATCATTGGCCTGTGCCTGACCACCTTCCTCCAGGCAACGATCCTCACTGCCGGGCTTATGGTTCTGAAAGACCATGCGCTCCTCGGCTTGGGACTCATGCTTTCTGCCGGTGAGGTGCCTCGGATCTGTGGTGCGTTTGGCTTGGATACCTCGACCCGAGCCAACATCATGTCGGCAGTTTATGCCGCGCAGACAGCGGTCAACACCACTCGGACAGTTGTTCAAACAGTGGGGGCGGCGGCAAAATGAAAAAAAGCAAGTTGATCTATATTGCCTCGCCTTATGCCGGGGATATCGAAAAAAATGTAGCCTTCGCACAGAGAGCCTGCCGCTATGCGATCCACCAGGGATATATTCCAATTGCGGTCCACCTTCTGTACCCGCAGATGCTGGACGATGGTGATCCCGCCGAGCGAGAGCTTGGGCTCCAGCTTGGACAACAGCTTCTGCGGCGGTGTGATGAACTGTGGGTGTGCGGTGACAGGATCAGTTCCGGCATGGCCCGGGAAATTTCCGAAGCCAATCAGCTGAGCATCCCAGTAAAGAACATCGACGCTCACGACATTCAGAAAGAGCAACTGCCCGCTGAGATGGAGCAGGTCACTGCTTCAGGGCAGGCGCTTGGAATAATCTGATGCCCACCATGGGGAGTCTCTTTGATGGGATCGGCGGTTTTCCTTTGGCAGCGATCCATAACGGCATCACCCCGCTGTGGGCAAGCGAGATCGAACCATTTCCCATCGAAGTCACTCGGTTGAGATTTCCGGACATGATCCATGTCGGGGATATCACAAAACTCAATGGTGCCGACCTGCCACCGGTGGACATCATCACTGGCGGCTCGCCCTGCCAGGATCTCAGCGTGGCGGGGACCAGAGCCGGTCTTGCTGGGGCTCGGTCCGGCCTGTTTATGGAGCAGATCCGAATTGTAAAAGAAATGAGGGATGCAGATGAGCGACGCGGTAGAACAGCTCACACTGTTCGACCTCGATATATGTGCTGGGAGAATGTGCCCGGAGCCTTCTCCAGCGGAACCCCCAAAGGCGAGGACTTCCGCATTGTCCTGGAGGAAATCGTTAGAGTTAAAGACCGTACCTGTTCAGTGCCTCGACCTGACTCCGGGACATGGGAATCTGCTGGGGCAATCATTCTGGGAGATCAATTCAGCCTGGCTTGGCGTGTCCTGGACGCTCAGTACTGGGGTGTCGCCCAACGCCGTAAAAGAGTGTTCCTTGTCGCAGATTTTGCAGGCCGATCCGCCCCGAAAATACTATTTGAGCAGGACAGCCTGCTTGGGAATCCTGCGTCGAGCGGATGCCAGGGGAAAGGAACTCCCATTCCAGCTCAAACAGGCTTTGCAGATACAGGCAGGAGTGATGACAGCAAGCCAGGAAATATCTGATTTAAAAGCCTACCACATCAATCAAAGAGATGAAGGTATTGACCTGCATGGCGTTTCCGGCGCGCTTATGGCAACGACAAATATGCAGATGCAGACTTTTGTTACAGGCGGGCCTGTGGTCGCCTTTGCCGCAAATCAGAGAGATGAGGTGCGCGACCTCCATGGTGTGGCCGCAGCACTTGGCGCTCAGCCGGGGATGAAACAGCAGACCTTTGTTGCAGGCATAACCGCCAAAGGCAACGGAGATTGCTTCCTCTCACCGGAACGCCACACATCGCTCAGCGGCGGCGGAGGTCAAGCTGGACAAGGATATCCTTGCATTCTGACAGCTGGCTTCTCCGCAGGGGCAGGCTCCTCAGCGGGGAGCATCGGATATGGCGAGGAAGTAGCCCCAACCTTAAAAGGAAGCGCCAGTGGAAACTGCATGCCCTCGATCCTCTGCCTCAACGACCAGGGCGGCAGTGCGATGGGCTGCAGTGAGGATGTTGCTGGAACACTTCGCGCACAGGAGCATGGCCATCAACCGTTGGTATTTGAAAACCATGGGATAGATGCACGGTACACGGGGCCTCACAAAGTCGCGCCCACAATGTCAGCCCGCTACGGCACTGGTGGGAACAATGTCCCGCTGGTGGCGCAGAGGGATGACACCTTCTGCATCACCGGCAATGCGATAGACCGACAGCCGCTGAACGGCGGGAACGGGATCGGGTATCAACAGGGCATCGCCTATACCCTCACCGCCACCGATCATTTATCTGGATATCCAGATAAGTGATCTAATCCCGAGGATTGAGTTATCCCGAGGAAGTCAGATGGGCCATCGGCTTTTTGTTGCGAGATAGTGTTTTTGCTGCTGTAATTCATGTTAAAACCTCCGGATAATAAATTTGCGGCGACCAGCTATGATCTGGTCGCCGCATTGTGAACACGATTAAAATGTGGTAAAATCAAGCCAAACCATAAAGGCGCTTTATCAACTCCTCATCGTTTGCCCATATTGGTTCAATAGTATCTCCCTCTGTGACCTTGGATACCTTTTGAATTGCCTGCCGCTTCATCTCAGTATCGGCCCATGCATAGATCCGGGTTGTGTTGACGTCGGCATGCCCAAGGAACTCCGCGAGGAGGACAAGCGGCATCCCGGCACGATACAGATGCATGGCACGGGAATGCCTAAGTTGGTGTGGATGTACTCGTTCTGGCACTTCAGGACAAGCCCGCCTTGCCATTTCACCATATTTTTTCATAAAGAGATTAACGGCATCGGTGGACATTCTGCTTTTGCGACCATGATGCGTTGTAAAGAAAAGATAGTCATCACTCTGCCTTTGCTCGGTCGGATGTGCTTTATCCAGATAAGTTTTGAGCAATTCAACCACAGAGGGGGAGATTGGAACTATTCGCAGTTTATTTCCCTTTCCAGTAAGGCAGATTGTTGCATGAGTCTTTCGAATGCTCAAATCATGAATTTTTGCATCCACCAGTTCCTGGCAACGTGCTGCGGTGTCGTACATCAACCGCATAAAGCAGAAGTCACGGTATCCATTCGTCTTGAAGCGGTTGGGCTGCTCAAAAAGAGTTTCCAATGCAGGAGCCGTCAGAAACTCCACGACTTTTCCCGGAGTTTTCCGAACAGAAATATTGCCGACTTCGACCTGCATATAGATTTTGCCGGAATCTAATATCCCTGCATATTTTGTGAAAGAACGAATTGCCATCAAACGCAGATTTACCGTTGCTGGAGAACATCCTCTGGATTTTGAGAGCCATTCGAGAAAACCGGTTATATTTGAGTAAGTGATGTCCTCGAACCCAATACTGGCATATTCAAGCCCCAGTTCCGTTTTAAAATAAAGGAGAAGAAGATTTATTGCCTCTCGATACGATTTCTGAGTATTTAAGCTATAGCCTCTATGCTTGATCAAGTAGATGTCAAGGAAGTCCCTTACCGTTTTATAGAATTTCTCGTCTTTCAGTCGCATAAATCTGCCTCCATTTCAAGGGAACTATCAAGACGCAGTTCTGGCAAGTCGGTATAAAGCGTTGGAAGAAGATGAATATAATATGCCGTGCTCTCGAGATTTGAATGGCCCATATACCCGCTCAAATACGCAAGGCAGGCATTTATATCTTTTCCTTCCTTTACCCACTGGTACAGCCGATGTGTTGCAAATGTATGCCGCAGGTCATAAAGTCTGGGCCGGACCTCACCGTATCCGGATATGCCTGCCGTCTGAAGGAACCTTCTGAATGTCGGAATAATCCACTCCATTGAGTACATTCCGTCACCTCGGACACTTGGACTCTGGAAGAAATATTTGCGGTGAGGGTATATCTTCTCTACGCGCAGGTCATAATTCCTGCACAGTTCAAGCATATCTTCGGACAAGACAACGATTCTGTCTTTATGTCCTTTCGATTCAAGGATATTCACCGTCCCATCAAACAGGTTGACATCCTCTCTTCGGAGCCGTCTGGCTTCTACGGGTCTGAGACCGCAACAGTAGATCAAGCGAAATATTACAGATACCACCAGATGCTTTGTGGGTGCTCTAAGGCTGGGCTGCAGAGAATCTATTTCCTTGAACAACTTAGACAAATCTTCCTTTGAATAAATGTAGGGGATATGGCGTCCGCTTTTCTTCGTGAGTTGAAGTGGTAAAAGATAAGCCTGTTCTCCTACACTATTCATGTATTTAGCGAGCTCCCGAATCACAGATACCCTATTCAATCTGGACAGATTTTTCTCGGTCTTGAACTGTTCAGCCCATTTCATGGCTAACTCCGCAGTCAAGCAGGTCTCGTTCGGAAATTGCTCACGGCAGAATTCATCAAAAGTTCGAAGAATGCACGCACTTCCGTGGTAGTCATAGCCGAGGGCTTGTTTCTTTTCAATCAAGCCGCAAATATAGGGTGCAAATGCCCCGGTGAATGCAGATCTCATAACAAAGCCTCCTGGACAACCTCAATACCGTCAAGTCCGAGTGCACACATTGCGAGCTTGTCCCGGCTGATCCGCATATATGCTTTCATGGAGCCAATCTGCGTATGCCCTAAGATTTCTTTCACTGTATCGATCGGTACTTCTTGGTTTATCATGGAACTGGCAACATACCTTCTGAAACTGTGAAAGCCTTTTCCATCGCCCGGAGTATACTCAACATCTGAGAGTTTCATATATTTTCTGAGCCGGTCTCCCGCAGCAGTCGAAGTCATGAAGTCAAAAGGAATACGGGAACGCACAAAGAGAGCTGGGGACTGCGTTTTGGGCCGCTCGTGAAGAATATAGTTCGCAATGGCGTTTCCTACCGATGCTTCGAGAGGAAGGTGCAGTTCCACTCCGGTTTTGTTCTGTACGAAGCGTATTTCATGATGAATCCAGTCAATGTCCGAGAGCGTTAAGCGAACAATGTCCCCAGCTCTCAGTCCCAAACTGGCGGCAACAGCAAACATCGCAGTATCGCGGAGCGATAAGGACGGATTTTTTGCCGCTGCATCCACGACGGTGTGAACCTCTTTTGCGGAAAAGGCAGGCCGCAGTTTCTTTCGGGGCGCGGGACGAGTAGTCAATGCGGCGCTGAAATCGCAGCAGTTTTGTATGGACACCAAGTATGCGCTCAGATGTTTCAATGTGTTGCACACTCTGTCCATGCTCGATTTTCGTTGAGATGCGATGAACAGCAGAAAAGCGTTGACATTTACTAAATTAATATCTTGGCAAGTATGGCAACCGCTGGCATCGAGGTATGCAAAGAATTTGCGGCAGACATTCTCCTCGTCCCGTAAGCTCTCAAATCCAATGGCCCGCGTATTCGCTTCATGTTGACAGAATCTACGCAGGAGTTCGTGATAGTACGGAGCTAAGGAAATTTTCGGATCAGGTCTAACACGTTTCCAGACTATTTTTCCGGTTTGAACATACTCCTCGAAGAGAATGGATGCCTTTCTGACTTTTGCCCAGATCCGGTCGGCTACCAAACCATTTTCATGATCCAAGTGAAAACGATTCACAATTTCATTTGTAAATGCAGCACTATAAAATATCACCCCCTCGGAACGGTAGACCTTTATGATTGGCCACATCCCTTCGTAGTAGTAGTTTCGTATGCTGAACTTACCAAGCCCCAGAGCCCGTAATGCATCCAGCACTTTTGTGCATAGAACATCAAACACAATTTCATCGGACATAAAAACACCTCTGAATGCAGTTAGTCGACTTTCGCCGCCAACTACATTATAGAGGTGTTTTTATATTTTTTCTTATCTGGAGGTTATTTATGAACAACACACAAAAAGTATTGAAAAACCAGCACATTTGCGAACAGGCCACGCCCAATCTCGGGATAACTCAATCCTCGGGATTAGACCACCACGCTGTGTTCAGCCGACAGCGTGTGGATGTATTCAAAAATGATGATGTGGCCAGCACACAGAGCGCACGGCAACACAAGGACGCGACCGATCTGGTCGTGGATCTTGACGAGGCGCAGGATGATTCGATACTGGAAAATGAAACACTGGTTCTCCTGATTCGGCGCCTGACCCCGCTGGAATGCGAGCGTCTGCAAGGATTCCCGGATGGTTGGACGGATATCGAGGGTGCCTCCGATTCCGCCCGCTATAAAGCGCTGGGCAACTCTGTGGCGATTCCTTGTGTCGACTATGTTTTACGAGGGATCGCATGGGCCATCACAGCGCAAACAGCTTGAAATATTATGAAGGGAGATACGATCATGGAACCGATGAAAAACTTTTGTGGCTTGATCCCTGAATCTATCCATATGCGGGTGATGGCAGATAAAGGGCCTGAAATGACAAATGGTGAGTACCTCACTAAGGTTTTCACTGCTCACTTGGATCAGCCTACCACGGCGAAGCAGGATCAGCGCACCCTGGCCGTTCAGATCTCAGAGGACATGTTTCAGCAGCTGAAGTCCTACCTGGATGCCCATTCGCCCCTCACGCAAAAGGCTCTTGTCCAGAATCTTTTGAACCAGGCACTGGACCAGTGGGAACAGGGTGAGGAGCCGCTCCAGGATGCCACGCTTCAAGACAACAAGAAAGAGCGGACGCTGGCAATCGCCATGCCTGAGACTCTTTTCCAGCGCGTTGAGCAGTATCTCGAGGCGCACAATGGCGTATCCAAGCGGGCCTTCGTCGTGGGCCTGGTGTCGCAGGAACTCCGATCCTGGGAGCTGGAACAATATGAGGGCGAAGCGCAGGAGCAGGACGAAACGCAAGATCAAGAGCTTGACCTGGAGCAGGATGAACAGGGCTTTGGGATGAGCATGACGATGTGAGGTGAGCGCAAGTGTATATCTATCCGGATAACTTGAAATCCAAAGCCACGCTCTGGCTGTGGACGCTGCGGGATCTCGCCATCATCGGAATCGGCAGTTTGATCTCTGTCTTTGCGCTCTCACAGCTCGGTTTCTTTGTCCCCATCGTACTGACTGCCGCATACGCATTCCTTTCCATCCGCATGGACGACACCAGCATTCTGGACTTTCTGCGTTATGCGGTGCGCTATTTTATCCTCCAGCAGCAGAACTACTCCTGGGGGATGACCAAGACGATTCAGGAGCAGAGGTGATATGATGAGCAGAAAAAAAGAAAAGGCAGCGGCACAGAAAAAAGAAACGACCCGCCAGCTGATTGGGATCAACGACATCAGCGATTACGGACTCAAGACATCCCATGGGATGCTGGCCTTCTTTTCCGTGAAGCCGACAAACCTCTCTGTACAACCTCCGGAAGCAGTGGGCGGACGGATCTATGCCCTGATGACTGTCCTCAAGGGGCAGACAGAGATCGAGATGCTGGCCCTCAACTCTAAGGAGTCATTCGAGGATAACAAGCGTTACTATCGGGAACGCGCGGCCATGGAGGAACTTCCCGTGATCAGCCGACTGCTGGAGGCGGATGCCCGTTCCCTGGACCGGCTGCAGGTGCAAATGGCGACTGCCCGTGAGTTTTTTGTCCTGATCCGCTTCCGGGATGATCAGGACGCCGACTTCCGCACCCAACTCTCACGGGTCCAGAAAAGCCTGGAAGACCAAGGCTTCAAGGTGCGCCTTGCTGGTAAAGAGGACGCCAAGCGCATGCTGGGAGTGTACTTTGAGCAAAATGCTACCACCGAAAAGTACGAAGATTTTGACGGGGAGCGTTGGATCGTGCTGAACGACTGACGCTCATGCAAATGCCAATTGGCCGTGAGAGTAATTTCTTGGACGGCCATCTGGCGGAACAGGATACCTCTCACGGCCACAGACAGGAGGTATCTCATGAACAAATCCAGAAAGAAAAGAAGTCCCGCACCCTCGACAGACTCGGGCGGCATCAAAGACTTCCTTGATATGATCGCCCCCTCTGTCATTGATTTCAAGGTCGACCACTTCCTCTGTGGCAACACCTACCGCTGTGTCTGGGCGCTGCGGGAGTACCCCACCTCTACCGACGAACAGGCTATCCTCCGCCACCTGGGTGAGATGGACGGCGTGACCATCCGGATCTACACCCGACAGGTCACCGCCAGCGAGGAGAAACGGATCATCCACAATGCGGCCAACCGCAACCGGATGTCCCGCTCCAGTACGGAGGATCTCCAGCAGACAGTCACGGCGGAAGCCAATTTGCAGGATGTGGTCACCCTGGTCTCTACCATGCATCGTAACCGTGAGCCGCTCCTCCACTGTGCAGTCTTTCTGGAGTTGACCGCATCCAGCTATGATGCCCTCAAACTGCTCCAGACTGATGTGCTGACGGAGCTGGTGCGGAGCAAGCTCAATGTGGACCGGCTGCTTCTCCGCCAGCGGGAGGGCTTTGTTTCTGTCATGCCGTCTGGCTGGAACCACTTCGGTGAGCAGTTTGAGCGAGTCCTCCCGGCCAGCTCGGTGGCCAACCTGTACCCGTTCAACTACAGCGGAAAAACAGATCCCCACGGCTTTTATATCGGCAAGGACAAGTACGGTGCCAATATCTTGGTAGACTTTGATAAGCGGGATGACGATAAGACTTCCGCCAGCATTCTGATCCTCGGCAACAGCGGCCAAGGCAAGAGCTACCTGCTCAAGCTGCTCCTGCTCAATTTTTTGGAGACAGGCAAATCCGTCATATCGCTGGATGCCGAACATGAGCAGCAGGATATGTGCGAGAGGGTCGGCGGCTGTTTCATGGATCTGATGGGCGGTGTGTACCGCATCAACCCTCTGGAGCCAAAATGCTGGGATGAGGGTGGAGACCCGGAAGATACCGACGCCCCCGAGGCCTTCCGCAAATCCACCCGCCTGAGCCAGCACATTTCCTTTCTCAAGGACTTCTTCCGGGCCTATAAAGATTTCAGTGACCGGCACATCGATGCCATTGAGATTATGGTCAGCCGTCTGTATGAAAAGTGGAGCATCAGTGATACTACCGACTTTGGCCGCCTGAAGCCGGAGGATTACCCTATCCTCTCCGACCTCTATGACCTTATTGAGGAGGAGTATCAGGGGTATGATGCAGACGCTCACCAGCTGTACACGGCAGAACTTCTGCAGGAGATCCTCCTCGGTCTTCACTCCATGTGTAAGGGCGCGGAGGCGAAATTCTTCAACGGCCATACCAATGTGACCTCGTCCCGATCCATTGTCTTCGGCGTCAAAGGACTCCTGCAGGCCAATCGCAGCGTTCGCGGGGCCATGCTTTTCAATATCTTGTCCTTTATGTCCGACCGCCTGCTGACCATCGGCAACACCACTGCGGTGCTGGACGAGCTCTATGTCTGGCTCTCAGATAACATCACGGTGGGAACCACCATCATCGAGTATATCCGCAACATCCTCAAGCGGGTGCGAAAGAAAGAGTCCAACCTCATCATGGCCTCACAGAATCTGGAGGACTTCGACCGAGAGGGTATCCGAGAGCTGACCAAGCCCCTGTTTGCGATTCCGCCCCACCAGTTCATCTTCAACTGCGGGTCTATCGACAAGCGGTTTTATATGGACTTGCTTCAGCTGGAGGAGGCGGAATACAATCTCATCCGTTTCCCCCAGCGCGGCGTGTGCCTATTCAAGTGCGGCAACGAGCGGTATCTGTTGGAGGTGCATGCGCCTGCCTACAAGGAAGCTCTGTACGGCTCCGCCGGCGGCCGGTAAGGAGGTGGCGGCATGAGCGCAGCGACTGTTGCTGCCATTGCCAAGGCAGCCGTCGCAGTCCTCTCAAACGAGAAGACCCGCAAGGCATTGGGGTGGGTCATTGTTGCAATACTCTCTCCGCTGATCGTGCTGGTGGTTTTGATCTGCGCTGTTCTCTCCGGCTCGTCGCAGCACAATGTATCCGCCGTGGAATTATGTTTCCACGGCGGTACAATTTCCTCCAGCGCTACTCCAGAGTACCGAGGCTATATCGAAGATATGAGAGGCAGCTTTGCCCAGCTGGATAGAGCAATAGAGGAAATTAACGCCCAGTGCGAGGACGGAAACAGCCTTGATGATACGCGCGTCAAGGCTGTTTTTTATGCTCTGTATTTTGCGGCAGAACACCCTGATGACAGTGGCATTCGTGCGTTTACAGATTGTTTTGTAGACTACGAGGAGAGGACTCGCACAGTGACTACCACTGATGAGGAAGGCAACGAAGTGGAGGTTGAGGAAACCTATACGGTGGCCATTCCTGTTACTGGTATGAACGAAGTCTACGCTCGAATCGAGGCGGCTATGGGGACCACAGTCACCCCGGAGAATCAAAGTAACGCCGACAGCATTTACAACATCGTTTTGTACGGCACAGCTGCGGGGACCGGCGAATGGTTTCCTGGTGCGGATATTCCGTTTATCAGTGTAGATGGCTTCTGCTCACCAGTGGGTGCAAACTGGGAAAGCATCGTGACCTCGGAGTTTGGATACCGCAGTGACCCGTTCACAGGTGAGACACGGGGACACACTGGGATGGATCTGGCCGTTCCTACCGGCACTCCCATCCGGGCGGCTCTGCCGGGGACTGTCACCGTATCACAATATAACGCAGGCGGATATGGGTACTATGTTATGATCGATCACGGTAATGGGCTGTCAACACTCTACGGTCATAACTCCAGGCTGCTCGCTCAGGTGGGCCAGACCGTAGAAGCTGGAGACATCATCGCACTCTCCGGCTCCACCGGCAGGTCCACGGGTCCCCATCTGCACTTTGAGGTACGGGTCAATGGGGAGAGAACTAATCCGCGTGATTATCTACCTACAGCAGGAGGATAAAATCATGAAATCAAAAATGCAGCCGCCAACAAGTTCCAGAGAACTCCGCAGTGCGGGTCATGAGACCGAGAATATGCGTTTGGCTCCAGCTTCTTGCGGTAGTTTTGTCGATAAGGGCGCTCTGGCTCCGTTGGAAGACCCGGAGAAAGCACGGGAGATCTTGTCCAAACTGATTGCATATCTCGCCCAGCACGACGGAAGTGCGGAGCTATATCAGCTCCTGCACAATGATCTTGGGTTGAGCAACCCGGAAATCGAGGCCATGGGATTTAGTCTTGCGCACCGCTATGAAACGATTAGCGATGATGCATATCGAGATATTGTGGATTACATCTGCTTCGAGCAGGAAACCTCCATAATATGGCCTTGGGCCATCACAGGCGATGCGATGCTCGCCTGCGCGCAGGATTTGCATGAGATTGCCAGTCAGTTGGTCGCCACGGGCAGCTGGGATACAGAGAGTATCTACGAATGCTTAACCAAAACCTTTGGGAACAATCCGGCACTGGAACAAGGTGGCCAGTCGGAAATGAAACTATAACACATGGGAGGCAATGTATGAAAATCACACAGGAACAGCTGGCCCTGCTCTCTCAACTGGAGGAATTCAGAAAAAGACACGAGAGTAAAAGCGAGCCTTCCGATTGGGCCATTCGCATGTGTCAGGCCATTGTGGCGCATAGTCTGGGGTTTACCGACCGGAACCAATGGACGGACCTGCTGAAAAAACAGGGTGAAACTCTGTTCAATTTTGAATGGACGGAAGGCAGCGTCAGCGATCATGTGATCCGCTGGTGCAAGGAAACTGGTCGTGATTGGCGGTACAGCCATTTGGGCGAGCTGCAGGTTGCCAGCGGCGGTGAGTGGCGGCGCATCGATTACGAATGCGGCGAACACGCGCAGACCAGGGTGTTCCTCGATCCAAAACCGTTGCCCGAACAGGAACTGAAAGCGCTCGCTCAGGAGCCTGCCATCCGGCTGAGGGATCTGCTGGAACTCGGCCTGCCGGAGCATGATGTGTATCTGGTCCACACCACTGCCGATGTCGGATGGGTGCCTGCGGCAGATCTGACCCAGCTGAGCGACCGTGGAAAAGAGCAGTTTGCTGAACTCCTGGATGCCAAGGTCTCCGCTGTACGCCCCGGTCCCTACGGGACAGAACTGGTTCTTGATGGTGTAGACCCTCAGTTGTTGGTCCAGTATGACCAGGCAATCGCGGACTGTGCCAAAGCAGAGAGTGCCATGAAACTGTTTATGTGAGGAGGATGTATATGAAAAAGACAAGCATCAGCATCGACATGGAAGCGGAAAAGCTGCGGGCGCTCCGGTTCTATACAGAGAAGAAGGAAACGACTTTGGAAACGGAGCTGGAGGATTTTCTTGCCAAGCTCTACGAAAAGTATGTTCCATCTCAGACCCGTGAGTATATCGAGAGCATGGAGGAACCAGCTGAACCTCCACGCCCCCGCACCAAACGGCAGCCCCGCACTCCGGTCGATACGCCCACTGCGGTGAGCGAGGAGGCGGTGTAATGGACTCTGTTTCTATCGAACTCTGGCTGGACAAGCGCCAGCTTGCCGCGCTGGAGCAGGCTCTGGCCGAAGACGGAACCACCGTCGATAGGATCATGCAGGAGCGCCTCGATGAACTTTACGCCCAGCGTGTTCCGCCCGAGCAGCAAGAAAAAATCCAGCAGGAACTGGATGCTGAGCAGCTTGAAAGCCAGCGAAGCGTCGAAGCCAACACCCGGTACGCCGGATTCCACATCACAGAGAACGGGCAGGAACACTATCTCTCCACCAAAAGCGGCCAGGAATTTTTGGACATGGCGCTCCTCATACGGCGCTATGTGCGCGGCACATTCGGTGATAAGGCAAAGGGATTCGCCCAGTGCATCTATGGCGCAGAGGAGATCTCACCCCAGCGGTTTGAGCAGCTGGCCGCATGGAGGCTGGAGAACCTCGGCAAAGTCACCGGCCTGGTGGAGATCGACTTCGACAAGGGGCTGCTCTCCGCCCTCAACATTATGGATGGCTGGCAGAGCTTCCGGCTCAAAGATGTATCCTCCGCCGCCTACTTTGCGGACAAGAGCGGCCACGTGAACAAGGAGGTTCGCTGGAATATTTTCCTCTCCCGGCTGGAGGGCAAGCAGCTCACCAGCCATACGCAAGCCCCGGTCGAGCTCCACGGCTCACGCAGATTACGGCCAGAGGAGGTCACTTTTTCTGACGAGGTCTCCGAGCTCGACGGCCGGTTGAACTTCTACATGGACTGCTCTTTCAATCCCGATGAGGTCTTTGGAACCCATGTAGATTCGGCGGACAACAACAACTGGCTCAATATCTATGCCGAATATGACCTGGAGAACAGCCAGGTATGCGACGCTCTCAAAGTCATCCTCTGCCGTGAGGATGGCTTTGATTACGAGATGGCTTACCAGCTCAATGCCGCGGAAAAGAGTGCGATCCTGGACAAGATGGATCAGTACTGCCGAGAAAAATACGGGCAATCTCTGCTGGAGTTTGCGGCAGAGATGGAATCGGAGATCACAGCGATGGAAACGCCGCAGATGTAACCGGCCTGATAACGCCCTCTTGGCCCGCTGTGCGCCCCTGTGGGCCGCTTTGCCGCCGGGGTGGCATCCGTGTACCCCACTGGCCGCTGGGAGCGCCGTGTGCGGGCTTTGTGCCGGAGCGTTGGCAGGGATGGCAGGCAGCCCTGAAATGCGGGCCGGGTTCTGCTCTGTATTGGGGGTGTGAACCGAGGGGTTGAAAATGGTGCGGGATAAAGCGCGGGGGTCGCAGAGCGCCCCCCACACAGCTCACACCGCCCCGCAATGCGGGTCGGGGAACGGTTTTGCGGGGGTCACTTTCTGGGGCATGGGGTCATGTTGGGGATTATGATGGGCGGATTTACCCATCATTTCAGCGTTTATCTGGAATCAAAGCAGGGATAAGCCAGAAAAAAGAGGATTGCCTCAGTCACTGTACAGTATGGCTGGGGCTTATTTGATTGGAGGAAAGCATGGCAAGAGAAAAGATCAAGTTCGCTCTGCGCATTGCGCCTGAAACTCAGCAGCTGGTCAAGGACCTTTGTGCAAGGGACAACTGCCAGAGCCAAAACGAGTTTATTGAAAAGGCCATTCGTTTTTACGCCGGATATGTTTCCAGCGGCGAGGCCATCGACTATCTGCCGCCCGCACTGGTGGCCGCCCTGCGGGGAACGGTGGAGGACAGCGAACACCGCATTGCGCGGCTGCTCTTCAAGCTGGCCGTGGAAACCAGCATGATGATGAATGTGCTGGCGGCAGGTATGGAGATCAGCGAGGAGGATCTCCGGCAGCTTCGCGCCAGATGTGTCCGGGAGGTCAAGCAGACCAACGGCAATATCTCCCTCAAGGACGCAGTGAAATACCAAAAGGGGCAGGAATAGGCGGTGACTGAAAATGCCCCGCATTATTTTCAAGTGCCCGTATCTGAAAGGCGGCTCCCCCACTGTGACGGCTCACCTAAAAAATCTTGTAGGATACATCGCTACCAGGGATGGCGCTGAGAAAATTGACCCCGGTAATACGCAACTGGCAGCAACCAACAAGCAGAAAGAGCTGGTGGATCAGCTCGTCCAGAGTTTTCCGGAGAGCATGGAACTGTTTGAATATGAGGACTATCTCTCCGCCCCCAACAGAGGGAACGCCTCTGCTTTTATCACTATGGCCATTGAACAGAATCTGAGCCAGCTCATCCGCCGGGAGAAATATCTGGAATACATCGCCAAGCGGCCCCGCGCCCAGCGTTTTGGCGCTCACGGTCTGTTTACCGGTGACAAAGATTCTCTGGTGCTCTCACAGACTGCAAAAGCGATAGCAGAATATCCCGGCAATGTGTGGCTGCCGATCATTTCCCTGCGGAGAGAGGATGCTGCCAGACTGGGATATGACAATGCGGAGAACTGGAAGTCTTTTCTCTCCTCTTATGCCATGCAGATGGCCACAGCCATGAAAATCCCTTGGGAGCAGTTTCGATGGTACGCAGCCTTCCACAATGAGTCGCACCATCCGCACATCCACATGGTCTGTTACAGTGCAGATCCTGCCAAGGGCTTCCTCACGAAAACTGGGATCGCCCAAATCAAATCTGGTTTGGCGAAGCACATCTTCCGGCAGGAACTGACGGAGCTCTATCAAAAGCAGACCAAAAGCCGCAACGCACTGAATGAAGATGCCCGTTCTGTGCTGGAGCAGCTGATCGAACAGATGCGGAGCGGCACTGCGGTCAACCACCGCATGGAGAAGCTCATGGAGCATCTGGCGGAGCGCCTGCGGCACACTGGAGGCAAGAAGCAGTACGGCTACCTCAAAGCCCCGCTGAAGGCTGTGGTGGATGAGATTGTGGACGAGCTGGCCAAAGACCCATGTGTCGCTGCGGCCTATGCCCTGTGGCATGAACTGCGGGAAGATGTACTGCGCACCTACAGAGACGATCTGCCCCCACGCCTTCCCCTTTCCCAGCAGAAGGAATTCAAGCGGATCAAAAATATTGTTATTGAGGAGGCGGTGAAGATTGGGGCGCATCAGCAGGTATTCCATCCGGATGACCAGCAGGACGGTGTCTCTGCGGCAACTCCAGGAGATCCGTCGCTGCCGGAGCTGACCCAGCCCGATGATGACTGTGGTGATCCTGTGGAATCTCCACCAGAAGCCCCGCCAGAGAAATCGGGATCTGCCAAAGCACACATGGAATGGAGTAAGGAGTATCGTCTGGCACGCCGCTGTTTGTTTGGCGATAAGAATCAGCCCCAGGACTTTGAGCAGGCATTTTCACTGTTCCAAGAGGGGGCGCAAAAAGGCAACGCACTGGCCATGTGCGACCTGGGACAGATGCTGGCGGATGGGCTGGGCCAGGAGATTGATATACAGGCTGCCCATGTGTGGTACAGAAAGGCGCTGGCTGCGTTCCATGCTGTGGAGGAACAGAAGAAAAACCGCTATGCGGAGTACCGGATCGGCAAACTCTATGCCGCGGGCCTCGGCTGTGAGCAGGACTATGGTGAAGCCGCCCGGTGGTTCCAACTTTCCGTAGACAAAGAGTACAAGTACGCGCAATATTCCCTTGCCGGTCTGTTTCGCCGCAGGCAGGGTGTGGAGCAGGACGATGTGCGGGCGCTGGAATTATACACAGCCTCTGCACACCAGGATTTCCCCTATGCCGCTTACGAGTTAGGAAAGATGTATCAGGATGGCATTGGCTGTGAGAAGGACACTGAAGTGTCGGAACAGTGGTACCAGCAAGCCTTCGCCGGATTTCTTGAGTTGGAGCAGCAGAGCCATGACGATAAATTGCAGTACCGTATCGGCTGGATGCTCCTCCATGGTGTAGGAACTGGAAAGGATGAAGCGGCAGCCAGGGGGTGGTTTGAACGGGCATCCAAACTGGGCAATCCCCATGCACAGTACCAACTGGCCAAAATGATCCTCGACGCCCCATCCTCAACACCAGAGCAGACAGCTCAGGCATTGGAGTGGCTGACAAAGGCAGCGGAAACCGGCCAGGACTGCGCGCAATATGCGCTCGGCAAAATCTATCGGGATGGTCAAGGAATAGAAAAAGACATTCAAAAGGCGGTGAATCTGTTCACACTTGCGGCGGAGCAAGGAAACAGTTTCGCCGCTTTTACCCTTGGCAAGTTGTACCTTTCTGGTGACGCAGGTCTGCCCATAGATCCGCCATTCGCGCTGAAGTGGCTCACATTCTCTGCGAAACTTGGAAACCAGTTCGCCCAGTACCGGTTGGGAAAGCTGCTGCTCCAGGGCGAGGAGGTACCGAAAGACACGGAAACCGCCATCCGCTGGCTCACCGCTGTGGCGGAACAGGGCAATCAATACGCCCAGTATGCCCTCGGCAAACTCTATCTGCTTGGGAAAGAGGTTCCAAAAGACAAGAGCAACGCGACCAAGTGGTTCCAACTGGCGGCGGATCAGGGGAGTGAGTACGCTCAATACTTTCTGGAACACATGGATGACTGGCTGGGACAGCCGCCTGCAGCGGCAGTCATTTCACTGCTCCACCATCTGGCCAACATCTTTCAGGAGCAGAGCCAGCCACCCTCTGACGGTATCCGAGTGGCTGTGGACCGGAAGCTCCTGCGAAAAATCAAGGCGAAGAAGATCGCTCAGGGCCACAAGGCGGATGACCATGAGCCGGAGATGAAATTGTAAGGGAGACTCTTTTTTGAAACAGAAAAGGAAATTTAGACAGCAGATATTGTTATCCCATGCTGAGGACATTCAAAGGCTGAAAAAGAGAAAACTGATCCCCGGTAGGCCCATCCTGTTCCACAGGAAGCTCAAGGGGAGAAATCAATGAGAAGATGAACTGTGTAAAATACAGGCAGCATGATTATTGCGGGAGGTGCAGGATGCCATACATCCACTTTACGGAGGAGCAAAAGCTCCGGGCAAATTCAGTTGATCTGGTGGAGTTCCTGCGCCGGCAGGGAGAGAAACTCATCCCCTCCGGTCGGGACAAACGCCTCGCCTCGGATCACAGTATTACCGTGCGTGGGAATGAGTGGTACGATCATGCTGCAGAGAGGGGTGGCCACGCAATCTCCTTTGTCCAAAATTTCTACGGCCTGACTTACCCTGAAGCAGTGACCCGTCTGCTCAACGGTGAACAGGGGGAAGTGTATGTACCGGCGGAGAAAAAAGAAAAAGGGCCGCCAAAGGAATTTGCCCTGCCTCCCGCAAACCAGACCTTGCGGCGGGTATATGCTTATCTGCTCCAGCAGAGACACATCAGCCGGGAGGTGCTCAGCACTTTCGCACAGAAGGGACTGATCTATGAGAGCCGGGAATTGTCCATAGATCAGACAAAGGTGTATCACAACGCCGTGTTCGTCGGATTCGATGAACGCGGCGTTGCCCGTCATGCCCACAAGCGGGGCCTCTATACCCAAGGAAAAAGCTACCGGGGCAACATAGAGGGCAGTGATCCGCGGTGCAGTTTCCACTGGGTCGGTACCAGCGACCGCCTCTATGTATTCGAGGCCCCCATCGATCTGCTTGCCTTTCTCACCCTGTACCCGGACGGCTGGCAGCAGCACAGCTATGTGGCTCTCTGTGGTACGGCGGAACATGCTATGCTGTGGATGCTGGAGAAAAATCCAAATCTGCGGAAAGCCATCCTTTGCCTGGATCATGATGCCGCCGGAATCGAGGCCGTCGGCCGGCTCTCAGAAGTTCTCCGAGAGCATGGCTATTCTCAAATTGCCCCGCTGCAATCCGAATATAAAGACTGGGATGAGGATCTGAAAGCGCGGCATGGACTGGAGGCCCAGCCCGCCGAGGATCATCCGCAGTTTGCGGTGGCGGGGCTTGTCTGCCGGCGAATCGGAGCCAGGTGCAAGGAAGTTCGGCCGGATCGGGCGGTTTATCAGTTCCCCGGATTGCTCCTGCGGTACCGGAACGACCTCCATTGGGGACACTTTGACCAGGCGATGGAGCGCATGGAAACGATGGCGGCGCTGGCCCTCTCGGTGGTGCTGCGGGAGTGCAAACAGATGGGTACCGCGCTGACCACTGAGCAGGGTGTCCGGTTTTTAGAAAGCCACATCCTGCCTCATCAGAACCGGGGTATCCTCAAGAACCGGGCGGACGAGATCGCCATGCAATTCCAAAGCGTATTGGCCAAGAACAAGTGCCAGGGTATCCGTACCCAGGCAGAGAAAAAAGAGGTGGCCAGCGCATGGCTGGAGCTGGCCATCTCCTGTGCCAAGGTGCCGGTCAAGTACGAGGCCGACGAGATCAAACGGCGGCAGAAAGAGGAAAAGACCCAGAGGGAAGCTGAGCCAGTGATGGCCTAAGCCTGAAACAGCAAAGCGGAGGAATGGCTCAGTCCCACTCCTCCGCTTCTTCCTGGATGCTTGTTTGTCTGCTGAGATATTCTGCCCGCTCCTGCTTATTGGCTGGCCGGGTTGCCTGCTTCCCACAGTCCGGGCATTGCTCTGGCAGTTCCGGCGTCTCAAACAGATAGTAGCAATGGTCACATGCGCAAATCAAAGCAATCACCTCATACCAATTTATTATAGCAGACAAAGCGAAAACTGAACATCCCCTTCTGATATTAAGGCGTAGATATCAAAAGGAGGATCATGTGCCAACGCAAGTTATAACACTTATCGTGGTAGGCGCCATCATGTTTCTCGTGATCGGCGGCCTCGCGTTTCTCTCCCATTACTATACCCTTGACGGAATCAAATCCAAGACTGTGGGTGACGGCCAGCATGGAACCGCACGCTGGGCTACCAAACAGGAGATTCGGCAGACCTATGCCCATGTCCCTTTTGAACCAGAGCTGTGGCGCAAGGGAGAGCATCTGCCGGAAAAGCAGGGCCTTGTCCTTGGCTGCGAAGGTCCCAAAGACCATGTCACAGCTCTGGTGGACACCGATGACATCCATGCTATGGTCACCGCCGCCAGCGGCGCCGGAAAGACCGCGTTCTTTTTGTACCCCAACATCGAATATGCCCTCGCCAGCGGGATGTCCTTCCTCTGCACGGATACCAAGGGCGACCTGTTCCGCAATTATGCCGGTATTGCCAAGGACTGCTACGGATACCAAATCGCCGTGTTGGATCTACGCAATCCCACCCGGTCGGACGGCAACAACCTGTTGCACCTGATCAATAAGTACATGGATATCTATAAGGCCGACCCCAAAAACTTGGCAGCAAAGGCTAAGGCGGAGAAATACTCCAAGATCCTCGCCAAGACCCTCATCAACACCAGCGGCGGCGAAAGCGCCCAGTATGGGCAGAATGCTTTTTTCTACGATTCCGCCGAGGGCCTGCTGACTGCCATGTTCTTGCTGGTGGCCGAGTATCTGCCCACCGAGGACGCGGACGGCAATCCCATTGAAAAGCGCCACATCGTGTCGGTGTTCAAGCTGGTGCAGGAACTGCTGGCTCCCAGCCGGGTGAAGGGAAAGAATCAGTTCCAGCTTCTGCTGGAAAAGCTCCCGCCTAATCATAAGGCCCGCTGGTTTGCCGGGTCCGCCCTCAACACGGCGGAGCAGGCCATGGCCTCCGTGATCTCAACGGTACTGTCCCGCCTAAACGCCTTCCTCGACTCGGAGATGGAGCAGATCCTCTGCTTTGACACCGCCATTGACGCGGAGAAGTTTTGCAATGAGAAATCCGCCATCTTTATCGTACTGCCCGAGGAGGATCAGACCAAGTATTTCATGGTCAGCCTGATCCTCCAAAACCTGTACCGGGAGATCCTCACCGTGGCCGATGAGAACGGCGGGCGGCTCAAGAACCGGGTGGTCTTCTTTGCAGATGAGCTTGGGACATGCCCGCCCATCCAGTCGCTGGAGCTGATGTTTTCCGCCTCCCGGTCCAGAGGACTCATGCTGGTGCCTATCGTCCAGAGTATTACGGGACAGCTGCAGAAAAACTATGGAAAAGAGGGCTCTGAGATCATCGTGGACAACTGCCAGGTCAACCTTTACGGCGGCTTCGCCCCGGCCAGTCAGACCGCGGTGGAACTGTCCAAATCTTTGGGCAGCCGGACGGTGATGAGCGGCAGTATCTCCCGCGGAAAAAACGATCCCAGCCAGTCCCTTCAGATGATGGAGCGTCCCCTCATGACCCCGGATGAACTCAAGTCCATGCCCAAGGGCAGCTTCATTGTGGCCAAGACCGGCGTCCACCCCATGAAGGTCAAGCTGCGGCTGTTCCTCGACTGGGGCATCCGGTTCCGCAAGCCCTATGAAGTGCCGGAGAAGGCCCAGCGGTCCGTTGCCTATGCTGACAAGCAGGAGTTGGAGGAGTCCATCATCCGCCGCCACTATGGGACGATTGTAATGGATAGTGAGCAGCCGCAGGGAGGCGGCACATCCGCTGGCGGTATAGCTCAGGGAATTCAGGCCGCACCGGATTCCCGCAAAACGGTATTTCGGCCTTGACGGAGGGAAACAGAATGAACAGCTTTAGAAATATCTATAATTCCAATCTAAGCCACAGAGCCAGGAGCGTCTATATGTACCTCAAGGATCGGGCAGACAGCGAGGGACGCTGCTGGCCGGCCATCAGAACAATTGCTCTGGAGTTGGGGCTTTCCCGCTCTACGGTCAAGCGGGCGCTGAATGACCTCTGTAAAACCGGTCTGCTGCAAAAGGACCCACGCTGGCGGGAAAACGGGAGTCTTACTTCCAATCTGTATCATGTGGTATGACGGAGGTGTCCAATGCTGGTTGAGATCGATCTGCTGGATTATTTGGCTTATCAAATGGGATGCGGAGTTCTTTCTGATCTTCGGCTGTCCCAGCAAAGTGAACGGCTGCACAGGCTCACTGCCGCGATCCCTTTAGGTGCATGCAGCGAACGGGAATGGCTGGATGCGGCACAGTATTTGACAGGCCATGACTGCGCATCAGCACTGGAAGCAAGGAACCGTCTGGTGAGATAGCCTGTAAAAAGCAAACCCTCCCGCCAAGGGGAGGGTCTACATATCATGTGAACCGAGTCCCGGTTCATAATGAACCAACCAGAAGCGCCCACTCTAAGGATTTTATTTAAGACAGAAAATAACAAACAACATCTGGCCTTAAAGGTTATACCGCCTTGCGTTGTGTCCGGCTTTTGAAATTTAATCGTCTTTCTGTGCAGCTGTAATGCCGACAGCAAAACCGTTGACCTCCACGCCATCTTC
>CDZT01021156.1_pt1 | contig 55459 bp, 54 predicted proteins | sample 557531 | NCBI WGS metagenome assembly CDZT01 (sample SAMEA3182066, study PRJEB8094) | gut metagenome | biome: human; feature: gut; material: Stool; isolation source: human stools | place: Canada | collected 2013-03-05
TCAAAAGGGCCGCGGCCCTTTTGTTTCCGAAGGAGTCCAGAGGAAACCCTTTCAAGGGTTTCCTTTGGGCAATTTCTTCGCGGCGGCTCGACACCGCGCTTCTTTGCGCAGCTAAGAAGCGTGGGGTCGAATTGAACCAGCTGGAAGGTCTCTGCCAGAAGTACTCTGGCCATACCTGGCCACGGCAAACCTTTGGCTAAGGATTTACAAGACCACCAGCCCCTGTTCCACCAGCTTCTGAAGGCTCATTAAAATCCCGAGCTTGGCATGATACCACGTCAGTCCCCCTTGGAAATATACCGCATAGGGTGGGCGAATCGGTCCGTCGGCGGAGAGCTCAATGGAAGACCCCTGCACGAACGCGCCCGCGGCCATGACGACCTCGGAGTCATACCCCGGCATGGCCCACGGCACGGGGGTTACGTAGCTGTCAACGGGAGCCGCCGCCTGAATGCCCTTGCAGAATGCCAGCATCCGCTCCGCGCTTCCGAGCTCAACGGCCTGAATGATATCGTGTCGCGACTCCGAGCCGTTCGGAACGACGCGGAAGCCGAGCCGCTCATACACGTTCGCCGCGAAAATCGCGCCCTTGAGCGCGCCGGAGACGACCGTGGGCGCAAGGAAGAAGCCCTGATAGAGGCTTGGAAGCAGGCCCAGATTCGCGCCGACCTCCTGCCCCAGTCCGGGAGCCGAAAGCCTATACGAGCAGCGCTCGACACATTCCTTTGTTCCGCAGATATACCCTCCAATGGGCGCAAGCCCACCGCCCGGGTTTTTGATCAGGCTGCCGACGATCATATCCGCGCCCAGATCGGACGGTTCGATGGTTTCCACAAACTCGCCGTAGCAGTTATCGACCATGCAGGTCACACCCGGCTTGACAGACTTGCAGAACGCGATGAGATCGCCGATTTTCTGCACGGAAAACGACGGTCTTGTCGCGTAACCCTTCGATCTCTGGATGGTGATGAGCTTCGTCTTTTCCGTGATCGCCGCGCGGATGCCGTCATAATCAAAAGATCCGTCCGGGAGCAGATCGACCTGCCGGTAGCTCACGCCATATTCCCTGAGCGAGCACTTGGAGGGTCGGATGCCGATGACCTCTTCGAGTGTGTCATACGGCGCGCCGACGGGGCTCAGCAGCTCGTCTCCGGGAAGAAGATTCGCCGACAGCGCGACGGCTAAGGCATGCGTGCCGCAGGTGATCTGCGGGCGAACGAGCGCGGCCTCGGTGTGGAACGTCGCGGCGTAGACTTTCTCTAATTTATCACGGCCCAGATCGTCGTAGCCATAGCCCGTCGTCGCGGCAAAGCACGTCGCGTCGACGCGGTTCTCCTGCATCGCGTGCAGCACCTTCGCCTGATTGTATTCTGCGTTCCGGTTGATTCCGGCAAAGCGCGGTTTCAGATCCTCTAAAATTTTCTCGCCATATGCATAGACCGCCCGGCTCACGCCGAGGTCTTCATACATGCTTTCCAGTTCCTTCATTGTGGTTTCCGCTCCATCTCTTCAAAAATTTTCATCGCCGCATCCTCGATGACCTCGGGCTTTGTCACGATGATACCCGTCTGCTCGTCGCCCAGAATCAGAAGCGTATCTCCCGGCTGCACGCCGAAGAGCGTCCTTGCCTCCTTGGGAATGACGATCTGCCCCTTTTCGCCGACCTTTGCCGTGCCGAAAATGTGCTTGCCTCTGGGCTTTCCCAGCAGGTGCTTTCCTCCAGCCATAGTGTCCCCCCTCTGGGTTTTTGTTCCGGAAATTTTCATACTTGTATAACTTACAGCGTGCGTCCGTTTCTGTCAAGCCCAAAGCGAAAAAAATGCCGCGAAGGAATCGGCTCCTTCGCGGCATTGGCAAAAATTCAGATGTTCCGGACGTTGTCATCCGACAGGAAAAACAGCGCCAGTGCGCCGGGGCCGACGTGAGAGCCCGTAACCGGCTCGTAGTCGACGATCAGGATATCCTTCGGCGGCTTTGCGCTCCGGCGAAGAAGGTTCGCCAGAATCTGCGCGTCCGGCTCGCAGTCGGCGTGCGAGATGCAGACCGTCTGCGCTTCGGGCTCCACAACCAGTGCCTCATAGCGCTTGGCCATCTCCTCAATCGCGCGCTGCCGGCCGCGCACCTTCGCAAAGCAAACGATCTTGCCCTCGGGGTCGCCCTTGAGTAGAGGCTTGATTTGCAGGACCGTTCCGACGGCGGCCTCCAGATTGGAAAGGCGGCCCGTTCTCTTAAGGTACCGGAGGTCGCCCACGGTGAAGATCTGCGCGATCCGGTGCCGCAGGGCACGCAGGAGCGTATACGTTTCGTCGATCGTCATGCCCTTTTCGCGGCACTCGACCGCGTGCATGACGACAAGCCCCTCGGCCAGAGACGCGGAGTACGTGTCGACCGTCAGAATTTTTCGCTCGGGGAATTCCTCTTGCAGCTGGTTCGCGGCAATTTTGCTCGAAGCGTAAGAGCCGCTGATACCGGAGGACATGCTCACAAACAGAACGTCCTCCCCTGCCTCCAGCATCGGATGGAGATAGTCCACAAAGCGCTGCGGCGGAATCTGAGAGGTCGTGACCTTTTCACCGTTTCGCATCGCGGTATAGAACGCCTTCGCGTCGAACGTGGCCGTATCCATACACGACTGCTCACCGGACTCGGTGTGGAACGTGAAGGGGATGACGGTAATATTCTCGGCCTGCAGATAGGCGGTCGGGAGGTTAGAGGACGTATCGGTCACAATGCGAAACATAACATCGCTTCTTTCTATGTAATATACTGCATTAGATTAACACATTTCTATTATAATGTCAACCGATATATTCATCCGGTACTTCTTGCATTTGCATGCAGATATTGCTATAATAGGCGCGAAAGGTGTGTGTAAATTTATGGCTTATGATAATGATCTCATCGCGGGCAAGCTCCGCCGGTGGGAAAAATATCTCGAGCATTATCAGCTTCCCACATGGGAGCAGATCCCGGACTTCGGGCTGTACATGGAACAGGTCGTGCAGCTTTTAAAGCAGTACCTGAGCTATCTTCCGCCCGGGCTCAAGCAGTCGCAGACCATCACGTCCGCCGCCATCAACAACTATGTCCGCACGAAAATGCTCCCCGAGCCGCGCAAGAAAAAATACTACCGCGTCCATATCGCGTACCTCATCATGATCTGCACGCTCAAGCAGTCTCTGAGCCTGTCGATGCTCCAGACGCTGCTGCCCGGGAACCTGCCGGAGGAAGACGTGCACCGCGCGTATTCGTGCTTTGCCCAGCGGCACAGCCTCTGCGCGCAGTATTTTGTTGATCAGGTAAAACTCTCAGCAGCCGCCATGCTCGACCATGCGGTGGTCACGGAGCTTGCCGTACAAGACACGACCGAGCTCATCGCCTCGGCGGCCATTTTAAGCGGCCTTGCGAAGCTCTTCGCGGAAAAGCTGCTGCTTTTGAAGGATAAGACGTTAGAAAATGGCGGCAGCATCGAGATCATCGAATAAAAAACGCTCCCCCGGTTCCGCGCGAGGACCGAGGGAGTTTTTCTATCCGCGTATAAAAATTTTTCTAAATTTGCGTAGGGGCCGATTGAGCACATCGGCCCATTGGGTACCATCGAATTCGCATTAGATTTCCGTATCATCGGATTGTGTCGCCGGGGCGATGTGGGCATCGCCCCCTACGAACCTTACGGAAGATTTCAAAAGAACTGTAGGGGCGGACGACCTGTCCGCCCTTGGGAAGTTGCGAATTCGCCGAAGTTTTTCGCGTTTCGGAGGCGCAGTTTGCGGGGCGACAGAGTCGTCGCCCCCTACGCATGGATCGGAAGTCTTTGCATGAATAAAAAGCGTATCACTCGTCCAGGTCGACCTGAATGCCGTTGACCTCTACGCCGTCGTCGGCGCAGATGAGAAGGTACTTGACCCCGCCGATGACGCGCGTCTGCACCAGATCGGTGCGCTCAGGGTTTACTTGAATGGTCACGTCCGGTGTTTTGAGCTGGAACTTCTTCGCGTCGATGAGATTCGCAGGACTAAGTGCAGCGTCGGCGCCAAAGTGCTGGTCAAACTCGACGTTGAATTTTGCCAGCTTCGCCTCCTCCACGCCGCAGGTGGAAAGAACGTCCGATACCTCCTGCCGGCTGACAACGAGTGGCTCGTCGGATTTGAGCTCCTTGTGCGCCTCGATGTTCTGGCGCAGCTGCTCGTGCACCTTCTGCACCAGCGGCAGGCTGCACGCATCCTCCAGAGACTGACTCAGGAGCTCTCCGAACGATTCCTTCTGCGCCTCGGCGGGCTCGGGCGGCTCTAATTTAAAGAGCGCTTGCACCAGCTCGGGATGATTGTTCGCAAGATTGTGGGAATAATACAGGCAGTTATAAAGATTCGTCCGCCGCCCGTCAAACGCCGGGAAGAGGAAGCCAAGCTCGGGCGCGCCGACGGTGTAGGCCCCGCCCTGATTGTGAAATTCCTTTTCCTCTGCGTTATAGCGAAGGGCGGCCTTTCCGGGCTTGACCGGGCAGATGGCACAGAGCACGTAGGTGAAAACCTGACTGCCGTCTTCCAGCATCGCGCCGTCTTTTGCCTTGAAGGGCACGTCGTAGCGCTCGTGGGCAAGGAGGATCAGATAGTGGTCCTCCGAGGCAAGCGCGCTTGTGACCGTTTGATAGAATGTTTCGAGCGCTTGTTCGTCGTCTAAGCCGGAATTGCGCAGCGCCATGAGAAGCCTGTGCTCGTCGGAGTCCGCAACCTGGCTTGTTTGAAAGCTCAGGTCGATGAGGTTTTTGTCCTGCGCGCCGGACAGGACGCGGCGGAAAATGGAAAGATAGCTTTCCTTGTCCTCCTGGCTCATGAGGGCGACAGACTCGCGGAAGGTGGACAGAATTTCGCCGCTGGCCGAGACATAGCAGCCGCGCACGGAGGTCATATTGGTGCGGTCCGGGCGCATTCTGCGCCGCAGCTCGCCGATTTCTTTCGATGTCATAGAAGTAACTTCCTTTATTCAAGATTGCGTGGTGAAAGTATAGCACAAATTTCCCCACATTGCCACTATCGGAAATTTTGCGTATCTGGTACAATGGAACAAACAAGCGGTATCATTCGTCGAATCCTCAAAACCGAAAGGAGAACGAAATGGAATACAACGAAAATTCCTATTACCCCGGCCAGAGCCCGGACGAGGGTCAGCCCAAGCGAAAAAAGCCGCAGAATCGCGGATTGTGGAAGCTTCTGTGGCTGGTTCCGGTCATTCTGATCATCGCGGGACTGGCGATGGACTCTTTTTATACGCTGACGGAGGACCAGTACGCGGTCATTACGACCTTCGGCAAGCCCACAACAGTCTCGGCCTCGGGCCTGCAGATGAAAATTCCGCTCGTGCAGCGCGTGAGCCTGGTGTCCAAGTCCATTCAGGGCTTCCCGCTTGGCTACCGGACGGACAGCAGCGAGTCGGTGGACGATGAGTCACTGATGATCACCTACGACTACAATTTCGTAAACGTCGACTTTTACGTCGAGTACCGCGTGACGGACCCGGTCAAATATCTCTATAACTCGAGCGACCCCGTCGGAATTTTGAAGATGCTCTGCCAGAGCTATATCCGCGACACCATCGGCCTTTACGATGTTGACAGCGTCATCACGACCGGCAAGAGTGAGATTCAGTCCGAGATCAAGCAGAAGGTCATGAATCGCCTCGAGCAGGAGGACCTCGGCATTCAGTTGACGAATCTCACGATTCAGGACGCGGAGCCGCCCACGCTTGAGGTGCAGCAGGCGTTTACCGCCGTGGAAACCGCGAAGCAGTCGGCAGATACCGCGGTCAACAACGCGAAAAAATATGCAAACGAAGTAACCCCCGCAGCCTCCGCCGACGCCGATCAGATCATCAAGCAGGCCGAGGCCTACCGCGAGAGCAAGATCAACGAGGCGGAAGGTCAGGCGGCCAGATTCACAGAGCTCTTCGCCGAGTATCAGAACTATCCGCTCATCACCAAGCAGCGGCTGTTCTATGAGGCGATGGAGGAAATTCTCCCCGATATGAAGCTCTACATTGTAGATGCAAATACGGGCGTGCAGACGGCGCTGCCACTCGAGTCCTTTGCAAACGTCAACATGGGCACCACGGAAGGAGGCGCGGCAAATTGAAAAAGGCACTCAAAATCGCAGTTCCGGTCGTTCTCGCGCTGGCGCTCGTTGTCATTCTCGCGGGAAGCCTCGTCGTAACGCAGCCGAACGAGTACACGATCATCAAGCAGTTCGGCGCGGTGGTCAGCATCATCGACCAGCCGGGGCTAAGCCTCAAAACGCCCTTCGTCCAGTCGGCAAGCACGCTTCCCAAAACAGAGATGCTCTATGACCTTGCGGCGAGCGACGTCATTACGTCTGATAAAAAGTCGATGGTAGCCGACAGCTTCGTGCTCTGGAAGATCACAGACCCCTTAAAATTCATCCAGACGCTCTCCGGCAGCGTTGCAAACGCGGAAAGCCGCATCAACGCCGTCGTCTACAACAGCCTTAAAACCGTCATCAGCTCCATGAAGCAGGAGGCGGTCATCTCCGGCCGAGACGGCGAGCTTGCGGCAGCGATCATGGAAAACTTCGAGCAAAACTTTGACGATTATGGCCTCACCGTTCTTGCCATCGAGACCAAGCGCATCGACCTCCCCGATGAAAACAAGGCGGCGGTCTATGAGCGCATGATCTCCGAGCGCGGCAACATCGCGGCCTCCTATGCGGCCGAGGGCGACGCGCAGGCCAAGCAGATTCGAAGCGAGGCCGACAAGTCTGTGGAGATCACCGTCTCCGAAGCAAAGGCGCAGGCAGAGCGCATCAAAGCAGAAGGCGAGGCAGAATATATGCGCGTTTTGTCTCAGGCATATGATACGCAGGAGGAAGCGGACTTTTACGAGTTCATGCGCGCGCTCGATATGGCGAGAAATGCGCTCACGGGCAACAATAAAACGCTGGTCGTCTCGTCTGATTCTCCGATCGCACAGATTTTTGCCGGGCAGTGGGGGCGCACGCAATGACGCTTTATTTGCAGGAGCAGATTTTCTCGTTCGACCATTTTGACATCTGGGACGAAGACGGAAACGTCAAATATCAGGTGGACCGTGAGCTCTTTCAGTTCGGGCGCAAGCTCGTCGTGACGGATGTGCAGGGGCGGGAGGTCTGCTTCGTGCAGCATATTCCGTTCTCCGTTCCGTGCTCGTATGAGCTGGCTGTTCCGAGCGGGAGCGTGCAGCTGGACCGGCATTTTTCGCTCTTTTCCCAGCGCTACTCGATCGATGCGCTTGCGTGGGAGGTTGCGGGCAGCTTCATGAGTCTCGACTTTTCCATCACGCAGGCAGACAAGCTGATTGCGCGCATCGAAAAGGCGTGGCCGGCGTTTCAAGACCGCTACCGCCTGGAGATTCTGGAGGAAAAGGACGAGCTCACCGCGCTCTGCGTCGTCCTTGCCATCGACGTAGAGGCCGAACGGCACAATTGACAGAATAAATATAGAATAGAAAAATCCGGCTGTGGAAAGCTTCCACAGCCGGATTTTGCGCAGGACAAAAAGTTACGGCATCAGCGCGACGTCGCAGATGATATCGGCGCACTTGTCGACGCCCAACGTGCCAGAGTCGAGGCAGAGGTCGTAGTTTTCCGCTTCGCCCCAGTTGCAGTTGGTGTAATGCTTGTAGTAGACCTTGCGCTTGCTGTCTTTTTCCTGCAGCCGCTTCTGCGGGGTCTGCTTCGTCTCACCGTACAGGCGTACAATACGCTCGGCGCGGTGCTCCATGTCGGAGTGGATGAAGATGTGCAGCGTATCGGGATGGTCTTTGAGAATAAAGTCCGCGCAGCGGCCGACGATGACGCAAGGCCCCTTCGCGGCCAGATCGCGGATGACGTTCGTCTGGCAGACATAGAGCTTATCGGACACGGACATCGTGTCGATCAGACCCATCGGGTGGGCGGAAACCGCGATATTGAACAGGAAGCTGCTGGTGACGGAGGCGTATTCGCCGATCTCCTCGATGAACTCGTGCGAAAAGCCGCTTTCCTTGGCCACCTGATCGACCAGCTCCTTGTCATAGTAGGGAATTCCGAGCTTCTCGGCGACCTTCTTGCCAATGGTTCTGCCGCCGCTGCCGAACTGCCGGCTGATGGTAATCACTTTGTTTGTCATGGATGATTCCCCCTTGCTCTTTGGATGCTTCCATTATACACCACGGAGGAAAAAAGCACAATGAAAAATTTTTTGCCTGCGCGCTAAAAAATTGTGCAAATTAAAGATAGGCCTGCATGGACTTGCAGAGCGTCTGCTCGGAGTCGATGAGCTGGCCCGCGATTTGACGGGCGGTTTCGCTCGCGCTCGGGTAGCGGTTGCGGTAGCGGATGAGGGACTTGACGCCCATGTTGCAGCCGTCGGTGATAAGGTCCGCGACCGTCTCGTCGGCGGGAGAGACGGCAAGCTTCGTGCTCGTCTTGAGCCAGGACATCCCGCGCGCCATCGCGTTTGCGCCCTTTTCGGGGATGTGTTCGGCGTCTAAGAGCGCCTTTGTCTGCTGCCCAAGGGCTTTGTGCGCCTCGCGGCAGGAAAGCAGCGCCTGCTCCAGCTTTTTGTCCCGCGTCTGACCGAGCACGTCGTCAATCGCGCCGACGGCCATCTGCACGCCCGCGCCGCACTCGAGCAAAAGAGCTTTCGTATCGTGGTCCATAGAAGATTCCTCCCGTGTTCTTTTTCAATAGGTTGTGCAAAACGAGAGAAAGTATGATATAGTAAGAAAAACAAAACGTCCTTTTCGGCGGGAAGGAGCAGCCATGATTTTTGAACGGACAGTCGCGGAAATCGCGGGAGACTATGCGGTGCTGGTATCGGAGCGCGGGACGCGCACGGAGGTGGCGCTGGCGCTGCTGCCGGACGGGATTTGCGAGGGAACGGTTCTGATCTGTGAGGATTTCGAGTACCGCATCAAAACGCTTTGAGATCCGGGCAGCACCGCAGGCCAAAATTTACGAAGGGAGAAACTCCATGCCGCGTTATCTTCTCGCCCTCGACCAGGGCACGACCAGCAGCCGCGCGATTTTGTTTGACGAGGCGCAGAACATCGTCTCGGTCGCGCAGAAGGAATTTACCCAGTATTACCCCCAGTCCGGCTGGGTGGAGCACAACCCGATGGAGATCTACTCCAGTATCTACGGGGTCATGATGGAGGTCATCTCGCAGTCGGACATCCACGCGCGGGATATTGCCGCCATCGGCATCACGAACCAGCGCGAGACGACCGTCGTCTGGGACAAAAAAACCGGCAAGCCCATCTATAACGCCATCGTCTGGCAGTGCCGGCGCACGGCTCCCATCTGCGACGAGCTGGAGCGGCGCGGGCTCAGGGACTATATCAAAAAGACGACGGGTCTGGTGCTGGACGCGTATTTTTCCGGCACGAAGATCAAATGGATTTTAGACAACGTCCCCGGCGCGCAGGAAAAGGCCGAGCGTGGAGAACTTCTGTTCGGCACGGTCGACACCTGGCTCGTCTGGAAGCTCACGGACGGGAAGGTACATATCACCGACTACACAAACGCCTCGCGCACGATGCTCTATGATATCCACAAACTCTGCTGGGACGAACGGCTTTTGCGGGAGCTCGGGATTCCGGCCTCGATGCTGCCTGCGGTGCGCAATTCCTCCGAGGTCTATGGCACGTGCAACATTCAGGGCGTGCAGGTGCCGATCGCAGGCATTGCGGGCGACCAGCAGGCGGCGCTGTTCGGTCAGTGCTGCTTTACGCCCGGCGATGCGAAAAACACCTACGGCACGGGCTGCTTTCTGCTCATGAACACAGGCGAGACGGCGATGGAAAGCGTGCACGGGCTTGTTACCACGATCGCGGTCGGCCTCGGCGGGCGCGTGCAGTATGCGCTCGAGGGCTCAATTTTTGTCGGCGGCGCGGTCATCCAGTGGCTGCGCGACGAGCTGCGGTTCATCCGGGAAGCCCGGGACGCGGAATATTTTGCGTCCAAGGTACCGGACACGGGCGGCGTGTATCTCGTGCCTGCGTTCACAGGCCTCGGCGCGCCGCACTGGGACATGTACGCACGCGGCACGATGGTCGGCCTCACGCGTGGGACAAAGCCCGAGCATATTATAAGAGCCGCGCAGGAGTCGATCGCGTATCAGTCGTATGATCTGGTCGACGCGATGGAGAGGGATGCGGGCGTGACGCTCTCGCAGCTGAGAGTCGACGGCGGGGCGAGCCGCGACGGCTTTTTGATGCAGTTCCAGGCGGACATGCTCGCAAAGCCCGTGCGCAGACCCGTCATCCGCGAGACGACGGCGCTCGGCGCGGCATATCTTGCAGGACTTGCCGTCGGCGTCTGGAAAGACTGCGAGGAGCTTCAGAGCCTCTGGCACTGCGATGTGACGTTCGAGCCGAAAATGGAGCCCGAAAAACGGGAAAAGCTCCTGCGCGGCTGGCGCAAGGCCGTCGGCAGAAGCTTAGACTGGGAAGAGCACTGAAAAATTCGGTACATTGCAAAATTTCGTAACGCACTTCCTACGGAAAACCTCCCAACCAACGCGTAGGGGGCGATTGAGCACATCGCCCCGGCAGATGAGCCTGATTTTACGAAAATCTCCGGTGAATTCGCAGCTTCCCAAGGGGCCGATGTGCTCAATCGGCCCCTACGCATAGCCGGATGATTTTCAAAAAACCGTAGGGTACGCCGCCTACGTCTCGTCGTCCTGTTTTGTCCATTCGCCGGTCTGCTCGGGCAGAACCCCGGGAATCTCGCCGCTGAGGAACTGGAGCCGGAACTCCGCAAGCGGCCTCTGCTGGACGGTCAGCTGCGCGGCGAGCTTTTCCACATCGGCACGGTTTGCGGAAAACGGCGCGGTCATGGCAACCGGCTCGCAGTCCAGACGCACAAGCAGCCCGTACTGCCCCGAGCGCGGCTCCGAGAAGCACCGATAATCCAGCGACGGCTTCACATATTCCGCCAGCGTATACACAAGCGCCTTGGCTGTCGGCGCTTTCGTCAGCGTCCGGGCAAAAATTTCCATGAGCAGTTCCCGGTTCCCACGCTCCCAGATGTCCGTCGCCGCGCGGGTCAGGGCGCGGGAGATTGTCTCCGGGCTTTTTCCGGTCGCCTCCCGGACCGCGCTCCAGATCCTTTTCATCTGGAATTCCTCGCGCGGCAAGCCCTTTGCTGCCTCCACGGCAAGACAGAGCATGTTGTAACAGGTATTTCCCCAGCGGCCGCTGAGCTGCATGACGGTTGACCGGACGTCCTTCATAAAAAAAGGCCCTCTTTCTTCAAAATTTTCATCATGTGAAGCAGGCGCATAACCCGCTTGTGTCCACATTATATCACACCTGTTTGTGGAATACGAACCATTATTTGGAACTTTCGACGTAAATTAACACAATTCGACATATCTTTGTCGCTTCGCACAATTCCAAAAAGAAATTTCTTACAGAAAATCCGCCCGGAATTGTACTTTTTAACGGTCTCTAAACGGCAGACAGACGTGAAAAATCAAAGCAGGGACAGACCCATTCGTCTGTCCCTGTTTTTGCTGCCTGATTTACGCGTCCATGGGCTCCATTGCGTCCAGAAGCGGCCGCCTTACCGCGCCGGCAAAGAGGCTCCCGGCGTTGTCATGGACAATGTTGAGCGCGCCCGCAACCTGCCCGAGCGGCATTTTCCCGTCGAAGAACACGTCCAGATCCAGCAGGAACACCTTCTGCTCCTCGACCTGCCGCGTGCGGTTGTCGACCTTGCGAAGAAGGCCGGGGCCGCATTTGATGTTGGCCTTCGCGCCGCCCGGCATGGTGGCGGTCACGGTCTGCTCACACTTGATAAAATTCTGCCGGGCGCTGTCGTCGTCTGCCATGAGCCCGAGATAGCCCGGGGCGATGAGCTCTCGCCAGGACGACTCTTCCAAGCCCACCGCGTCCTTGTTGAGCGCGTTCATGTACCGCAGCCCCACGCGGGAAAAATACGACGGCTGATAGGTCTCGATAAACGCCGCCAGCACCACATCCAGCCGCTTGGCAAAGTCCTCCCAGCGGGTATAGCGCGTGGTAGAAAGCGCAATAAAGCCCTTCGTCAGGCTGACCTTCCACGCGCCGTCAGCGGAAATGAACTGATAATTGTTGACCGTCCCCTGCTCGACCATCTTTCCGCCCACATTCTTGGGCGGCAGCGGCTCGAGCTTTTTCCCGTACTGGGGATACGCCTGCCGGATGGCGTCCTGGAAGTCGGCAGGCTCGTGCGCCTCGATTTTCAGAATCTCCGGGAAACGCAGCTGGCAGATGACCTCGATGAGCTGGTTGCGCCTGTAAATTTTACGCGGCTGATTGGAAAACATCCTCATCTCTCGCTTTCGTTCTTTTTATACTTATTTTAAGTATACCGTTTTTTAACGAAAATGCAAGCCGTGTCTTGTTTCCATCGCTTCGAATTTGTGCTATACTATGGCAAGAATCACAAAGGAGTTTTCTATGGAATTTTTAAGGCTTCTGGAATCCGCCCGCCTCCCGGCGCTTGACGCGTTTTTTTCCGCCGTCACATATTTGGGCGACGAGCTGGCGTTCATGGCGCTGGCGCTGCTGTTATTCTGGTGCGTCGATAAGCGGACGGGCTACTATGTGTTCGTGGTAGGCCTGTTCGGAACGCTCGCCAACCAGTTTCTCAAAATTCTCTGCCGCGTTCCCCGGCCGTGGGTGCTCGACCCCGGCTTTACGATCGTCGAATCCGCGCGCGCCGCGGCGACGGGGTACTCGTTTCCGTCCGGGCACACGCAGAACGCCGTGGGGACCTTCGGGGCCATCGGCCTTCTGGCAAAGCGCAGATGGGTCAAAATCGCGTGCCTCGCGCTGGTCCTTCTTGTGCCGTTTTCGCGGATGTATCTGGGGGTCCACACGCCGCTGGACGTCGGTGTGGCATTCCTGATGGCGGCAATTCTGCTCGCGGCGTTTTACCCCATTTTCCGCTCGGAAGAAAAAACCAAAGGTGCCATGCCGTATCTTCTCGCGGCGGGCATTGCGCTTGCCATCGTATTCGTCTTCTATGTCAGCGGCATCCGCGCAGACTTTGCCCCCGGCTCGGAGGATGCGAGCAATCTCGCGCATGCGGTCAAAAACGCATGGACGCTTCTGGGTGCAATTGCGGGGCTTCTTACGGTCTTCCTTGTCGACCGGAAAACGCTGCGGTTTGACACACGCGCGCCCCTTCTGGGGCAGATTCTGAAATTTGTCCTCGGCCTTGCGCTCGTCGCTGGGATCAAGGCGGCGCTGAAGCCCCTGTTTTACGCTGTTCTCCCCTCAGGCCTTGCCGATTGCCTGCGCTATTATCTCGTCGTGCTGCTGGCGGGCGTCGTCTGGCCGCGCACGTTCTCGTTCTGGGCAAAGCTCGGCGCAAAAAAGGAGGCGTAGGCTGTTGCTGATCTGGATTATTTTCGTGCTGCTCGCCGTATTTCTGGGTCTCGGCTATTATGTGATCCATCTCGCTGTCACGGGCAGGCGCTACACACAGGAATCTCTTGCCACACAGCTGGATAAACCGGCCTATCGTGAAATCAGGGAAACGTCTCTTGCATCGACTGGCTGGGTGGCCTCGCATGCGCACGAAGAACTTCACGTCATGAGCTACGACGGAAAGCTGCTTCACGCAACGTTCCTCCCCAAGGAACACACGAAGGGGACGATCCTTCTGTTCCACGGCTACAGATCCTGCTGGCAGATCGATTTTGGCCTCGTCCTCCCCTACTACTACGATACGCTGGGCTATTCGCTGCTGCTCGTCGACCAGCGGGCGCACGGACAGTCCCAGGGGAAATACCTCACCTTCGGCGTGCGCGAGCGCATGGACGTCATCTCGTGGGCGACCTATATGGGGCAAAAGCTCGGGCCGGACGCGCCGCTCATTTTAGGAGGCCTCTCCATGGGCGCGACGACGGTCCTCATGGCAAGCTGCTTTGACTTCCCCACAAATGTCCGCGCGATCATCGCCGACTGCGGCTTTACGAGCCCCTACGAAATCGCAAAAAGCGTTCTGCGCCGCGACTATCCCAGACTGCCGGTCGGTCTGCTTCTTCCCATCTGCGGCCTTTTTACAAGGCTTTTTGCTGGCTTTGGCCTGCACGATGCGTCAACCATCGATGCTGTGCGCGAAAGCCGGTACCCGATTTTGTTCATCCACGGCACGGGCGATACATTTGTCCCCTCCGAGATGACGAAAGAGGCCTATGCCGCCTGCACGTCAGAAAAAGAGCTGATCTTAGTGGACAGCGCAGAGCATGGAAAGAGCTATCTGGTGGAAAAAGGCCGCGTGGAAGAGGCGCTTTGCCGCTTTCTTGCGGCGTATACAGAGTAAAAGGAGGATTCCCCATGACGCAGCATGAAATCACGAAGGCCGCTCCGCTGCTGGACGCGAGCGGCAATCTGACAGAGCCCGGCTGGGCGCGCTCCCTGCTCCCGGTCTACTGCCGCTCCCAGATCCGCGCGCCGAAAACGCGCATCAAGGAATGGGACTATTACTGCATCACAGACGGGCACATCGGGCTCGCGCTTACGATTGCGGACAACGGCTATATGGGGTTAGACTCTATTTCGTTTCTGAACTTCGACGAACGCTGGGAGATCACGAAAAGCCCCATGCGGCTGTTTCCGATGGGAAAGACACATCTTCCCGAGAGCTCCCGGCTTGGCGCGAGCGAGATTGCCGCGTCCGGCTACGCTTTGGCCTTTTACCATGAGGACGGCGCGCGCCAGCTGTCCTTTCACATGGACAACTTCCGCGGCAAGGACACGATCGAGGGCATTCTTACCCTGACGGACGAGCCGGCCAACAGCATTGTCATCGCCACGCCGTTTGACAAACCCGGCCATTTTTACTACAACCAGAAGATCAACTGCCTGCGCGCTTCCGGCTGGATCGAGCTTGGCGGAGAGAAATTTGAGCTGACCCCCGACCGATTCTTTGCCGTCCTGGATTGGGGACGCGGCGTGTGGACCTACCACAACACGTGGTACTGGTCGAGCGCGTCGGGGGAACTGGACGGTGTGCCGTTCGGCTGGAACCTCGGCTATGGCTTCGGCGATACCTCCGCTGCAACGGAGAACGCGCTGTTCTATAATGGAACGCTTCACAAGCTGGAACATATCAATTTTGAGATACCCTTCAAGGACGGACGCGAGGATTTTCTCGCCCCGTGGCGCTTTACAAGCTCCGCCGGCCGGTTCGAGATGCAGTTTCAGCCGGTCCTCGACCGCGCCGCCTGCACGGACCTGAAGCTTCTGAAATCCGACCAGCACCAGGTCTTCGGAAAGTTCTCCGGAACAGCCGTTTTGGACGATGGAAGTGTGCTTTCGGTGCGCGATTTCTTCGGATTTGCGGAAAAAGTGGAAAACAAATGGTAGCGTGGAACAGCTCTTTGCACCTGCTTGCTGCTGCCGTGGAACACTAGATATTGTGTTCCACGGCAGCATTTTGTTTTTTGAGCACAAGATTTTGTCTTAAAACCAGTTTTTGCTCTTGACAAGGCATGTGCAATCTAGTATATTGTCTATGGCGCTTCCGCCGGTGGCACATTTTGTTTCACCTTGCGGGAGCAACCACAAGATATTGTGTTCGCGTGTGCAGGAGACGATGTGACGTCCGCGTCTTCCTGCACAGCGTCTGTCATAACGGACTTGGAAAGAGGGAGCATATGAAAATTATCAAGCGCAACGGCTCGGAGGCCGTCTTCGATATCATGAAGATCATCTCCGCCGTCACAAGAGCCAATAACGTTGTCGAGGAAGCAGACCGCCTGACCCCGATGCAGATCCGCCGCATCGCCGAGAGCGTGGAGCTCAGCTGTCAGTCGATGAACCGAGCGCTCAGTGTCGAGGAGATCCAGGACCTCGTCGAGCACCAGATCATGGCGCACGGGGCCTACGAGGTCGCAAAAAACTACATCACCTACCGCTACACACGCACGCTGGTGCGCAAGTCGAACACGACGGACGACAAGATTTTGACCCTGATTGAATCCAACAACGAAGAGGTCAAGCAGGAAAACGCCAACAAGAACCCCACCGTCAATGCCGTCCAGCGCGACTATATGGCAGGCGAGGTATCGAAGGACCTCACGCGCCGGATGTTGCTGCCGCAGGAGATCGTCGAGGCGCACGAGGCCGGTATCATCCACTTCCACGACGCGGACTATTTTGCCCAGCACATGCACAACTGCGATCTCGTGAATTTGGAAGACATGCTCCAGAACGGCACGGTCATCTCCGGCACGCTCATCGAAAAGCCGCACAGCTTCTCGACCGCCTGCAACATCGCGACCCAGATCATCGCCCAGATCGCCTCCAACCAGTATGGCGGCCAGTCGATCTCTCTTACGCATCTGGCGCCGTTTGTCGACGTGTCGCGGCAGAAGATCCGCAAGCAGGTTTTAGAGGAGCTCAAGGACTTCGGCACCGAGGCCTCTGATGAAGCCATCTCCAAGGTCGTTGAAAAGCGGCTGCGCGATGAGATCCGCCGCGGCGTGCAGACCATCCAGTATCAGGTCGTGACGCTTATGACAACGAACGGGCAGGCGCCATTCATCACGGTCTTCATGTACCTCGGCGAGGCTAGAAGCGAGCAGGAGCAGCAGGACCTTGCCATCATCATCGAGGAGACGCTCAACCAGCGCATTGAAGGCGTGAAGAACGAGAAGGGTGTGTGGATCACCCCCGCATTCCCGAAGCTCATTTACGTGCTGGAAGAGAACAACATCACCGAGGGCTCGAAATTCTGGTACCTCACGAAGCTCGCCGCCCGCTGCACCGCCAAGCGCATGGTGCCGGACTACATCTCCGAGAAGAAAATGAAGGAGCTCAAGCTCTCCAAGGGCGAAACGCCGGGCCATGGCGACGTGTACACCTGCATGGGCTGCCGCAGCTTCCTCACGCCCGACCGCTCCGGCAACGGCTGGAACAATGTGGCGAACGCCGGAAACTACGATGCGAACAAGCCCAAGTACTACGGCCGGTTCAATCAGGGCGTGGTGACCATCAACCTCGTGGATGTGGCGCTCTCGTCCGGCGGCGCGCTCGATAAGTTCTGGAAGATTTTTGACGAACGGCTCGAGCTCTGCTACAAGGCCCTCATGTGCCGCCACAACCGCCTCAAGGGCACGCTCTCGGACGCCGCGCCGATCCTCTGGCAGTATGGCGCGCTGGCGCGGCTCAAAAAGGGCGAGCCGATCGACAAGCTCCTCTACGGCGGCTATTCGACGATCTCGCTCGGCTACGCGGGCCTTTACGAGTGCGTCAAGTACATGACGGGAAAATCTCACACCGACCCGGCGGCCACGCCGTTTGCGCTCGAAATCATGCAGCACATGAACGACGCGTGCAAGCGCTGGAAGGAAGCGACCGACATCGACTTCTCGCTTTACGGAACGCCGCTGGAGTCCACGACGTATAAATTCGCCAAGTGCCTGCAAAAGCGCTTCGGCCTTGTCGAGGGCATCACGGACAAGAACTACATCACGAACTCCTACCACATCCACGTCACCGAGCACATCAACGCCTTCGATAAGCTCGCCTTTGAATCGCAGTTCCAGGCGCTCTCCCCCGGCGGTGCAATCAGCTACGTCGAGGTGCCGAACATGCAGAACAACCTCGACGCGGTGCTCGAGGTCATGAAGTTCATCTACGATCACATCATGTACGCCGAGCTCAACACGAAATCGGACTACTGCCAGGTCTGCGGCTTCGACGGCGAGATCGAAATCAAGGAGGATCCCGACGGCAAGCTCGTCTGGACCTGCCCGCAGTGCGGCAACACCGACCAGTCGAAGATGAACGTCGCCAGACGCACCTGCGGCTACATTGGGACCCAGTACTGGAACCAGGGCCGGACGCAGGAGATCCGCGACCGCGTTTTGCATCTGTAAGATACGGAACATAAAAAACGAATACAGCCTCGTCTATCCGCGCCGTTACAGCGTGATGGACGGGGCTGCTTTTCGTTTCAAACATTCAAAATTGCCTCTTGACACTGACACTGTGTCAGGCTTTAGAATACCTGTGAGCTCAAGAAACAAGAACTTTTGCATGGAGGGTACCGCCTTGCTGAAAATCGGAGATTTTTCCAAGCTGTCAAGAATCAGCGTCCGCATGCTGCGGCATTACGACGAGATCGGGCTCCTGCGCCCTGTCTTTGTCGACCAGTTTACCGACTACCGCTATTACGCAGAAAACCAGCTTCCCATTGTCGGGCGCATCACCGCACTCAAGGACATGGGCTTCCGACTGGCGGAGATCAGCAGTCTTCTTGCGCTGTACGACGACAAGGACGCGCTGGATGCGCATCTGGCCGCGCAGCAGAAGACCCTGGAGGCGCTGGCGGAGGACACGGCGCAGCGGCTGCGGCTGATCGAGACGGCAAGGAGACGACTTAGAAAGGACGAACCTATGAACTACAATGTCACCCTCAGGACCCTTCCCGAACGCTATTGTGCAACCGTCCGCATGACCATCCCCCGCTATCAGGACGAGGGCATGGTATGGGACGTTCTGTGCTGCGAGACGGCCGCGATGGCGCTCGTGCCGGACGACCCCTGCTACTGCGCCGTGGAATTTTTGGACAACGAATTCAAGGAGACGAACGTCGAGATCATGGCCTCCAAGTCCGTAAAGGGCACGTATCCGGACACCGAGCACGTGAAGTTCCAAACACTTCCCGCCGTCACCTACGCCGGCTGCACCTTCAAGGGCGGCTACGAGCAGATCAACGACGTTGTCGCCGCCGTCAGCGCGTGGATTGACGCAAACGGCTACGATTACGCGGGCGCGATGTTCGACATCTATCACGTGAGCCCACACGAGACAAAAAATCCCAACGAATTCGTCACAGAAGTGTGTTTCCCGATTCGTAAGAAGTAACCCGCGCAAAAATGCCCGTGGATGGAGCCAATCCATCCGCGGGCGTTTGGTTTTATAAGGTCTTTTCGAGCTCGTCGGGCAGAATCTCCGCGCAGAGCGTATGGTATCGTTCGTTTTTCTTCAGGAATGCGTCCGCACCGGGAAGATGTTTGAGCCGCGTCAGGAAAATCAGAAGCTCCTGCCCCGCGCCAAACGTCGCATGCACAAAGTCCATCGCGTTTTGGATTCGCTTCTCCAGTGCGTGCTCCGCCGCGTCCGTCTGCGCCGTCCCATCTTCCACCGCAGCTTGCAGCGGCGCAAGCCCCTCCGCGTGGTCCAGCAGCACATGCACGCTTGCCGCAAATTCCCGCTCCCACGCTTCTTCCTCGGGTGCCAGCACGCCGAGCTCCTTTCGAAGCGCCATCGCAGCTTCCCGCCGGGAAAGATTCTCCTTCGCCGCAGAAAGCGGATTGTTTGCCGATTGCACGCTGGACAGAAAGCTCACAAGGCTCCCCGTCAGCGCCTTTTTCTGCCGGAAGGTATTCAGCTCCCGCGAGACGGCGTGCAGCAAAAATTCCGTCGCCGCCAGACGCGCGTCAAAGCGCATAGCCCGCAGCTCCGGCGCGGCGGCTGTCACCTGCCCCGACAGAATGTTCGCAAGGTTGATTCGCTCCCGACAGGCGGTAAATAGATGAAAGAAACTTGAAAACGCGGCGGCAATCTCCTCGTGCTGCAAAAACTCTCCAAACAGCGCGTCCTGTATCTCAAAGCCCAATCGCTCGTAGCTTGTGAGCAGCTGTGACAAATCCTCCCAACCGCGCGCGGTCACAAAGCTTCTGCCGTGCACGTGCCGCTCCACGCAGAAAAAGTGCTCCGGGTTCAGCTCTAAGTACGACAGCACTGCCGGATGCAGCCCCTTCTCGTGCGCGTAATCGCGCCAGACATGGTAGTCGGCCTCGATCTGCAAAAGGCGCACGCGGTCCATCGTGACAGTGTCGAATGTTCGGGCCGATTCGTTGTATGCCGGAGGATTTCCCGCCGCCGCGATGACCCAGCCCTCAGGAAGCCGGTGCGTTCCGAACTGCTTGCTTTGCAGCAGCTGGAGCATCGCGGGCATCAGCGTTTCCGAGACGCAGTTGATCTCATCCAGAAATAAAATGCCGGTCGGAACGCCGGTTTTTTCAATTCTTTCATAGACGCTGGCTAAAATCTCGCTCATCGTGTACTCGGTCGCGGTATACGTCTTCCCGCCGAACGTCTTTTCCCGGAGCACTGGAAGGCCCAGCGCGCTCTGACGCGTGTGGTGCGTCATCGTGTAGGAGACAAGATTCACGCCAAGCTCCTGCGCGAGCTGGTAAAAAATCGCCGTCTTGCCAACGCCCGGAGGCCCCATGAGAAGAAGCGGCCGCTGCCGCACCATCGGAATCCGGAGCGCGCCCAAAGCATCCCGCTCGGTATAGGCCAGCACCGTGCGCCGGATTTCCTCTTTCGCCTGTTTTATATCCATCCTTCGTCCCTCCCGGGCTTTTCCGCGTCCAGAATGAGCTTCGTTGCCCAGCGCGGAATGTTGATATCGTCGTACCGGTATTGGAGCATCACAAACGCGACAGGGTAATCGGGCGCGGTCTCCGGAAACACGCCGTAGCCATCCGTAAAATAGAGAACGCCCCCGAGCCTTGCAAACTCGCCGCTTTCGACAAGCTCGTCGATGTGCCGGAAGGCCGGGCGAAAATCCGTGCCGCCTCCGCCGTAGAGTTCGAGATGGTCCAAGTACCACTGAAACTCGTCAAGATTCGTCACCAGCGCGTCCTGCTGCACCTCGCAGTCGCACTGCAGAATATGCAGCCGGAACCTATCAAAAAACAGCCGCTCGCGCAGTAAAATATCATGCACCGCGCGCAAAAACCAGCTTGTCATCCCGCGCGAGCAGGAGGCCGAGGTGTCGATCACGATCGCAAGCTCGCGGAGCTTCCGCTCTTCGGAGTACTCCAGCGGCTCGATGAGCGCCACGCCGTCGTAGTGCTCCATGCCGTAAGCGTACCACGAATAGGAAAAGTCCGCGTCGTTTACGTGCCGGTTCTCTCGCGTGACGGAAAACGCGCGCAGGAAGCTTGCAAAGCGGACGTTGTTTTCCGGGCTCTCGGGAAGCGTGAGCTTCGCGCCTGCCGTGCCGGAGCCGATTTTCGGCTTTTCTTCCTTCATATAGGCAGAGAGCTTCTCCCGTGTCCTGCGCCAGAGTACCTGCCCTCCCGCGCCGTCGCCGTTTGAGCCCGGGAGCCTTGCCCGATCAAACGCCTTTTTCCACAAGTCGTGGCAGTCGCGCGCGAAAAGCACCTGCAGCTGCGCCTCCGGCAGCGGAAATGTATCGCTCAGCTGCGCGTAGATGGCAGGGGCCGAGAACGCCGTTCCAGCCCTGAGCGCGTAAAACGCCTTTGCCGCGTCATCCTGAAGCGTCAACCCCAGCATCCGGCAGGCCAGAAACTCCACCGCCATGTCGCAGGCAAGGCTCCATTTTCCCTCCGCCCGGTTCCCACGCTCCCAGATGTGCCCCAGCATCGCGTGCAGCACGCTGTGAAGAAGCGTCCGCTCCGCCGTTTCGCGGTTCTCGCGGGATTGTCCCAAAAAGGATACCGGCGCATAGAAAAACCGTCCGTCCGTGCCGGTCCTATCTGCCTCGCGCCAGTCAAGAAGGCCGAGCGCCAGCGCCAGTACAGGAAGCCTTTCATAGAGCCTGCCGCGCAGAATCTGGTACCGCTTCTCCCCGTCCGTCACACGCCCGCCTCCTTTCCGCATTTCCTACAGTATAGCACGAAACGCCCCCGCGCAAAAGGCAGATTTCCAGTTTTTCGCGTGAAAAACGGACGATGCAGCGCGCACCGTCCGTTTTGGATCAAATTTACGACAAAATGCCCGTCGACTGGAGGAACAGCACAAACATCATGATGGAGTTGCTGATGTAGTCCATGCGGTCCAGCAGCTGGCCGACCGAGCCGTTTGGAAGCGGCAGCTCAAAATAGAACACGCCGTAGCCCAGAGCGATGACGGCGCTCACCGCGAGATAAATGACGCAGAGCACGAGGACGGTCTTTTGCGGTCGGTGTGGAAAATTTCCACGCAGTTGGCCGCGATGGACTCAAGAATCGAGATGCACGACGTGAGCGTCGAGAAAATCGCCGTGATGAAAAAGCGTGCGCCGACAAACGTTCCGGCCTTGCCCAGATTCACGTCTTTTTTGACATAAGAGCCATAGGTAATCTTAATGCCCATGGAGACGCTCAAAGCGTTGACAACGGCTCGGAATTCGCGGACGCGGACGGAATCGCACGCAGTGCGATCAACGCCGAAGAAAAACGCACGGCGGTGTATTGTTGTCATGCATAGCTCTTGCGAACGCGGGACAAATGAAAGCATAAACCGCATGATTCGGCGGCAGTTCCCGAAAGGCACAGACTTTGAAGCTGTCACGGACGCAGATGTTGCCCGTGTGGAAGATCGGATAAACAACTACCCGCGCGAAATACCCGGTTTTCAGTCATCCGCGCAGATGTTCAGCGCCGCGTTCGCCGCCGCTGCATAGCCCCTGAAATGCACCTTGACAACGCCTTTTTGCCGAGGTAAAAGGGTATCATAAAAATAGTTCTACTTTTTTCGCATTAAATACTTGACATTTGCGGCCGCCGCTTCTTTACGGGCGGAGCATCGTGTGGTATAGTAAAGAACACGCTCAGCGGTTCGTCAGATGGCGGATGATCTGCCGGATGACCGCCACGACGCAGATACCGGCAGCAATGCCGACCGCCCACTGCCCCGCGAGCAGCGCGTTCTGCCGCATCGTGTCAAACTGGTTCTGCACAAGGCCCAGCATCGCGTAATACACGAAGCCGCCCGGAATGAGCGGAATGAGTCCCGGAAGCAGAAACACCGTCGCGGGCGTTTTCGCGATCTTCGCGGCAACCTCGCTGTAGGCCGCCGTAAAGCTTGCCACCACGACGAGCAGATAGAACACACTCTCAATATGATCTTTCAGCAAAAGGTAAAGTCCCCAGCTGAGCATGCCGTTGATAGAGGCCGGAACGATCTTGTTGCGCGGCACGTTCATCAGAAGGCAGTAGCCGACGGTGGAAAACAGCGCCGTGAGTAAATTCATAGCCATCTCTTACACCCCAAACAGATAAATTGCGCTGCCAAAGCCGATGGCCAGCATTAGGGCCAGCAGCAGAGATTCCACGATGCGCAGAAGGCCCGAGATCGTGTGCCCGACCAGCATATCGCGCACCGCGTTCGTCAGCGCGGCGCCCGGAATGACGAGCATGATCACGCCGATGGAAATTTCGTTGACGTGGAACACTGGGGCCACACGTCCCAGCGCCCAGATCACGCTCCCGGCGAGGAAGCCCACCAGCACCTGAAAGAACGCCGCGTTGCGGAACACATGCTGCACCCGCTGCTGCAAAAAGCAGATCATCGCGCCGACCAGCGCGGCAAGCAGGCTGTCGTACCAGGCGCCTCCAAAAAAGAGCGTAAAGCTCAGCGCCGTCACGACGCTTCCGAGATACAATGTCGCGGCTTTCGGCTTTTCCTGGTCGATTTTCTTGAGCTCCGCGCGAAACTCCGCCGCGCTCACGGGCTCAGCGCAGATTTTCCTGCTGAGTGCGTTGAGCTGCTCGAGCTTTACAAAATCAAACGACGAAGACTTCCGGATGCGGCGCGTCTGCGTCAGCTCCACGCCGTCTTCAAACAGGATCGTCAGTACAATATCGGACGTGATCGCAAAGATGTCGACCTTCTTCGCGCCATAGGCTCTTCCAAGCCGCGTCATGGTGTCCTCCACGCGGTTAATTTCCGCGCCGCAAAGAAGCAGCATCTGCCCCATGTCCAATAAACCGTGCAAAATCTGATCGTGCGCTTCCATGCCGCACCTCCTTGCAGATAGTATTTCCAAAGCAGACATTTTAACAGAACCCCGACAAAAGTCAAGCCACAATTGCGCCGTGCGCGCGGGAGGTTTTTTATGAATTATGCCAGTATCAAGTCCTGCGACATCGCAAACGGACCCGGTGTGCGCGTAAGCCTGTTCGTTTCGGGCTGCACGCACCACTGCAAAGACTGCTTTAACGCCGAGGCTTGGGATTTTAATTACGGTGAGCCGTTTACAGACGAGGTCATGGACAAGCTTCTTCGGCTGCTCGCGCCGGATTATGTCCGGGGCATCACGTATCTCGGCGGAGAGCCGTTTGACCCGAGAAATCAGGAAGGGCTTTTGCTTCTGTCCCGCAAGATCCGCGAGCGCCTTCCCGAAAAGTCCATCTGGGCGTTCACAGGCTATGTCTACGGCGGAAACCTTCCCATCGTGCCAGATGTGACGGACGAGCTTTTATCGGCGCTCGACGTTCTAGTGGACGGACCGTTCATCGCCGCGCAGAAAAATTTGAGTCTCCGCTTCCGGGGCTCGAGCAACCAGCGGCTCATCGATATGAAAAAAACGCGCGCGGCCGGAGAGGTCATTCTCTGGGACGAAGCGCAGTGATATCAGGAGAAACACCATGCCGAAAATCAAAATCCACTATTTTTCCGATGATCTTCCGAGACTCCAGGCGACGAAAATCGGCGACTGGATCGACCTTTACTGCGCGCAGGATATGACGCTGAAGGCCGGAGACTTCGCGCTCGTGCCGCTCGGCGTTTCGATGCAGCTGCCGGAAGGGTACGAGGCCAGAACCGCGCCCCGATCGTCAACCTTCAAGCGTTGGGGCCTGCTTCAGGCCAACTCCGTCGGCATCATCGACAACAGCTACTGCGGAACGAACGACGAGTGGAAGCTCCCGGTCTACGCCACGCGCGATACTGTTTTGGAAAAGGGCGACCGCATCTGCCAGTTCCGGATTTTCGAGATCCAGCCCCCCATTGAGTTTGAAGAGTGCGAGACGCTCTCGGATACGGACCGCGGCGGCTTCGGCTCGACCGGACGAAAATAAAATATCCCGGCGCAGGATCAAACCGATCCTGCGCCGGGATTTTGTTATGGCTCCAAAAGCTTTGCCGTCATGACGACCGGGTTATGGTCGGAATACGCAAAGCCCGTGTCGAGCACTTCGCTTCCCGTCACCTCGACGTTCGGCGAAACAAGAAAGCCGTCGACCGTCAGAACGAGCTGTCCCTCGTGATACGCCCCATCGGCGTTTCGGACAGAGGGCACGGGCGCGTTTTTCCCTTCCGGCGCAATGAGCCGGATATCGGTTTCGTCGATCAGATCAAAGCGCACGGGCTGCGCCCAATTATAATCCGCCGTCGATACGCCGAAATAGGCCTCGCTGCCGCCGGAAAGCAAATCCTTGTTGAAATCTCCGCCGCCAATCACATAGTTTCCCGCCTCGAATTCTGCCTGCATGTCGGAAAGCAGAAGCTCCAGCTGCTCGTCGGCAATTTTTCCGTCCGAGGTGTAGGCAGATAAATGCAGGTTATAGAGGCACAGCTCTTTTCCGTTCGCGACCGGGATTTTCGATACGCTGTAGCACCGGTCCAGATCCAAAATTTTCGTCACGCCCGTCTCGACCGGTAAGCTCCGGCGCACCGCGCTGCGAATGCCAAGCTTTGACGTTGTGAGCAGACCGGATTTCGACGCGCCGTGCGGCTGCGTGATGGGGTAAAAGAGGTAGGCCGAGTGATAGTTCACTGCAAAAACGCTGTCCGTCCACGCATCCAAATCCTCAAACGTGCGAAGCGCCAGGGCCTCGTCGACATGATAGCTCCGGTCGGAGTCGAAGTCGACCTCCTGCAGGATGCTGATGTCCGGGTTTTCATCCGCAATCGTCCGGCCAATCGCCTCGATGTTTGCGGTCAGGCGCTCCTTGGACCACGCGCGCGACTCGGTGCCGCCGTCCATGAAGAAGCCGAAATCATCTTCATATGCGCCGAAGCCGATGTTCCAGCAGAGCACCTTATATTCCGTATCCGCCTCGGCCGTCTGCACGCCGCCGCTTCCGTGCGTGACGGTGAGCGTCTGGTTGTCCTCGATGCGCGAATACGTCCCGAACACATAGCCCACATACAAAAGCACGACGGCCAGCACCGCCAGCAGCGCGATTGCCGCAATTTTCAAGACCTTTTTCAAGTAAGTTCCCTCCTGATGGTTCTTCTGAAGTGTATCATACCCCAGTTCCCACAAAAATGCAATCCGCGGGAGAAGAACAATTTTTTGATTTTAAGAATTATTCTTAAAATAGTTCTGGCTTTTTTCCGCGCCTTGTGGTATGCTAAGGGCAGAAGAAACCGGCCTTCTGCGGGAGGCAGCTTATTTATAAGGAGGATTTTCTATGTACTGCGTCAAAAAAATGACCGATGATCTGTACTGGGTCGGCGCGAGCGACCGGAGGCTGGCTCTATTTGAAAACGTCTACCCCATCTCGCGCGGCGTGAGCTATAACTCGTATCTGCTGCTCGATGAAAAGACAGTGCTGCTGGATACCGCCGACAGCTCGGTGAGCGGTATTTTCTTTGAAAACGTCGAGCACGTGCTCGCCGGCCGCCCGCTCGACTATCTGATCGTCAACCACATGGAGCCCGACCACTGCGCGCTGATGCAGGATCTCGTTCTGCGTTACCCCGATGTGAAGATCGTCTGCAATAAGAAAACGCTCGCGATGATCGAAAACTTCTTCACGTTCGACATCCAGTCCCGCGCCGTGATCGTCGGCGAGATGGACACGCTGTGTACCGGCCGGCACACGTTCGCGTTCGTCATGGCACCCATGGTGCACTGGCCGGAGGCGATGGTGTCCTACGATGTGACGACGAAGACGCTCTACTCCGCCGACGCGTTCGGCACCTTCGGCGCGCTGAACGGCAACCTGTACGCAGACGAGGTAAACTTCCAGACCGAATGGCTCGACGACGCAAGACGCTACTACACCAACATTGTCGGCAAATACGGCACGCAGGTACAGGCACTTCTGAAAAAGGCCGCGACAATTGAAATTGAAACCATCTGCCCGCTCCATGGCCCCGTGTGGCGCAAGGACATCGGCTGGTTCATCGACAAATACGTCCATTGGGCAACCTACAAGCCCGAAGAGCAGGCCGTCGTCATCGCCTACGCCTCTGTCTACGGAAACACCGAAAACGCCGCGAACATTTTGGCCTCGAAATTGGCCGACCTCGGCGTGCGGGATGTAAAAATGTACGACGTGTCCGCGACGCACCCGAGCTTCATCGTCTCCGAGTGCTTCCGGGCAAGCCACCTCGTCTTCCTGTCCACCACCTATAACGCGGGTATGTTCGTGAACATGGAGAATCTGGTCCACGACATCGTGAACCACAACCTCCAGAACCGGACCATCGCCCTGGTGGAAAACGGTTCGTGGGCCCCTACCGCGGGCGGGCTCATGCGCGCTGAGTTCCAGAAGCTCAAAGGCTGCACGATTCTGGACGAAACGCTCACCATCAAGTCCTCCTTCAAAGAGAGCCAGATGGACACGATGAACGCCTTAGCTCAGGCGATCTATGACAGCATGGATCACCCCGCGCCCGCCGTCCATGAGGAGGCCAAGCCTGTCGAGCAGAACGCGATGTTCTCGCTTTCGTACGGCCTTTACGTCCTCACCGCGCGCGACGGCGAGAAAGACAACGGCTGCATCATCAACACCGTCATGCAGCAGACCGATACCCCCAAGCGCATCAGCATCACGGTCAACAAGGCGAACTACACCTGCGATATGATCAAGAAAACCGGCGTCTTCAACGTCTCCGTTCTCTCGCAGGACGCGCCGTTTGCGATGTTCCAGCACTACGGCTTCCAGTCCGGCCGGGATATCGATAAATTTGCCGACGCGAAGACCACTCCGCGCGCCATCAACGGCGTTTATTACGTTCCGTATTGCACGAAGGCGTTTTTGTCCGGCAAGGTCGTGCAGAGCATCGAGTTTGAGACGCATGTGCTCTTCATCGCCGATGTGACCGAGGCGCGCGAGCTCTCGAACGTCCCCGCCATGACCTACAGCTACTACTTTGAAAACGTCAAGCCGAAGCCTGCCGTCCTCGCCGAGCAGAAGGGCTGGGTCTGCAAGATCTGCGGCTATGTCTATGAGGGCGAGGACCTCCCCGCCGACTTCATCTGCCCGCTCTGCAAGCACGGCGCGGAGGACTTTGAGAAATTAGGCTAACGCCTCCCATATTTCCGCACGTTTACGAAATTTCTGAAATCTCTCAGAACACTCGTAGGGGTCGATGCCCACATCGACCCGTCGGAATGTACTGATTTTACGGAAATACGCAGCAAATTCGTAACTTCCCAATGGGGCGATGTGGGCATCGACCCCTACGCACCTTTTTGGGCGTTCCCCACAATCGCATCAATCTTGATAATTCTCGGAAATCACATAAATTTGAAAGGATTGTATTGTCATGCGTGTATTAGACCAGCTTGAACCGAAACGCGTTTTCTCCTTCTTTGAAGATCTCTGCGCCATTCCGCACGGCTCCGGCAACACGAAGGCCATCAGCGACTACTGCGTGAAATTTGCGCAAGAGCGCGGTCTGGAGGTCCATCAGGACAGCCTGAATAACGTCGTTATCGTGAAGCCGGCGACGCCCGGCTATGAAGCCGCGCCCACAGTCATCGTGCAGGGCCACCTCGACATGGTCGCGGAAAAAATGCCCGAGAGCACGATCAACTTCCTGACCGACGGTCTGGAACTCGAGATAGACGGCGATTTTGTCCGCGCCAAGGGCACAACGCTCGGAGGAGACGACGGCATTGCCGTTGCGATGGCTCTGGCCGTGCTCGATTCTGACGACCTCGCCCACCCGCGGCTCGAGTGCCTCTTTACCGTCGACGAGGAGACCGGCATGGACGGCGCAGTCGGTTTTGACGCGTCGATCCTCAAAGGCAAACGGCTTCTCAACATCGACTCCGAGGAAGAGGGTATTCTCACCGTCAGCTGCGCGGGCGGCGCACATGCGGCGGCTCATATTGAGATGCACGCCAACGAATGCGCGCTCGATTCCGCCGAACTTAAAATTTCCGGTCTCAAGGGCGGCCACTCCGGCGCGGAGATCGACAAAGGCCGCGCGAACGCAACGATCACACTCGGCCGTGTCTTGCAGGCGCTCGTCGACGAGCTCGAGGTCCGCATTGTTTCCGCCGAGGGCGGCCTTAAAGATAACGCCATCCCGAACGCGGCCCGCGCCGTCATCGCGCTCGAGGACGGCAAGCTTTCGCGCGCGCAGGAAATCTGCGAAGAGCTGCAAGCGACGCTCCGCGCAGAGTACGCAGCCGCAGACCCCGACGTTACCATCACGTTTACCCCCGGCACGGTCGCAGGCAAGGCGCTCAGCCTGATGGACACCAAGAAGGTCTGCTGCTTCCTGAACCTCTACCCCAACGGCATCGAGTCGATGAGCATGGACATTCCGGGGCTCGTGCAGACCTCCTGCAACCTTGGCATTTTCAAGGTCGGCGAGACGGGTCTTGCGGGCTCGGGCTCGGTCAGAAGCTCGGTCGCCAGCCGCAAGCAGCTGCTCATCCGGAGAATCCGGCTGCTCACTGAAAGCCTCGGCGGCACGCTCTGTGTCTCGGGTGAATACCCCGCGTGGGAATACCGCCGGGAGTCTCATCTGCGCGATGTGATGTGTGAAGTTTATAAGAGCCAGTATGGCGAGGACATGAAGGTCGAAGCCATCCACGCAGGACTCGAGTGCGGCCTGTTCTGCGGCAAGATCCCGGGGCTCGACGCCGTGTCCTTCGGCCCCAACCTCTACGACATCCACACGACTGCCGAGCGCATGTCCATTTCGTCCGTTCAGCGTGTCTACGCCTACCTCTGCGAGGTCCTGAAGGCGCTGAAAGATTGACCAATTCTCAAAACCCCGCCCAAACGTGCGTTTGGGCGGGATTTTCATCCTATTTTCTCGGATTGTTTTTAAATGATTCACAATTTTCATAAAATAAACGATATAATAAATGCTATGTAATAAGGTCAGGGGGGACGAGAGATGACAGGTGATCCGTATGAGGTGCTCGGCGTATCGCACGGCGCGAGCGAGGACGAGATCAAGCAGGCCTATCGCCGCCTTGCCAAGCAGTACCACCCCGACCTCCATCCCGGCGACGCTGCGTGCGCAAAGAAAATGAACGAGATCAACGAGGCCTACGACCTGCTCAAAAACCCGCAGGCGTATCAGGCCTATCGCCAACAGCAGCAGCAAAATGCCTATCAGCAGGCCTACCGCCAGCAGCAGTCGGCCTATCAGCAGCAGAACCAGCAGTATTACGACCCGTTCGGCTTCTGGTCGTCGCAAAATGGCAATCAGAACGGTCAGAACCAGAACTATTACCGCTATACCTACACCTATCAGCCGGGTCAGTCCAGCGACCAGTCCGACCCCAACACGCAGTACCAGTGGACGTATCGCCGCCCGCGGCACGGCGGGATTTTGCGCAAGATCATCAGCGCGTATCTCATCTTGCAGCTGCTCGGTTGGCTTCTGACCAGCTGCTCGTACAGCCTGTACTCCCCCTATTACTATGGCGACCCTTCCCAACAGAGCTCCGGCTATTCCGATTCGTATACCCAGCCGCAGTCCGGCTACAATTCGTACGGCTTCGGCAGCGGGCGGCAGAGCTGAGAGGTGTGCCATGGGTCTTTTCACGAAAAAAGCCGCGCCCGCGCCCGATCTTCGTTTGGAGGCGCTGGAGGCAGAATTCAAAAACTATCGCCGCCGCACGGAAGACTCCTCCGAACGCGCGGCAAATGACGCCAGACGCAAGGCCGTGCTCGCGTTTCTGCCGGTCTATGACGACTTAGAGCGCGCGCTCGCAGCCCCCTGTCAGGACGAAGCCTACCGCAGGGGCATCGAGCTTATGATGCAGAACCTTCTGTCCATCCTCGCAGGGCTCAAAGTGCTTCCGATGCAAAGCCTGGGCAAGTGCTTTAATCCCACGTACCACGAGGCCGTCTCCCACGTGGAGGACAAAACCGTCGGCGAGGAGCGCATCGTGCAGGTCGTGCAGACCGGCTTTACGATGGACGAGGAGGTCCTCCGGCACGCGAAGGTCGTCGTCGCGAATTAGTCTGTATTTACATTTTCTCGCCCTGCGGGGCGAAGTTTGATTGAACTTTTGTAAGGAGCGTTTCATGTATGTCCAGAATCATCGGGATTGATCTTGGTACCACGAATTCCTGCGTGGCTGTGATGGAAGGCGGCGAGCCGGTCATCATTCCCAACGCAGAGGGCGGCAGAACCACGCCGTCGGTGGTCGCCTTCTCCAAGACCGGTGAGCGGATGGTCGGAAACCTTGCCAAGCGGCAGGCCGTCACGAACCACGACCGGACTATTTCCTCCATCAAGCGCCAGATGGGCACAAACTACCGCGTGAACATCGACGGGCACAAATATACGCCGCAGGAAATCTCGGCGATGATTCTCCAGAAGCTCAAGCGGGACGCGGAAAGCTATCTCGGAGAGCCCGTCACCGAGGCCGTCATCACCGTCCCCGCGTATTTTACCGACGCGCAGCGGCAGGCCACGAAGGATGCGGGCAAAATTGCGGGGCTGAATGTTCAGCGCATCATCAACGAGCCCACGGCGGCGGCACTGGCCTACGGCATTGACAAAGAGCAGAGCCAGAAGATCATGGTCTATGACCTCGGCGGCGGCACGTTCGACGTGTCGATTCTGGACATTTCCTCGGGCGTGATCGAAGTGCTCGCCACGGCGGGCAATAACCATCTCGGCGGCGACGATTTCGATCAGGCCATCATGGACTACCTTGTCTCGGATTTTAAGCGCGAGAATAAAATCGACCTCTCCCGCGACCCGGTCGCCATGCAGCGCGTGCGCGAAGCGGCGGAGAAGGCAAAGATCGAGCTCTCGTCCATGACGCAGACCTCGGTCGAGCTTCCGTATATCGCGGTCTCCAAATCCGGCCCTGTGCATATGGACATTCCGCTCTCGCGGGCAAAATTCAACGATCTCACCTGCCAGCTCGTGCAGGCAACAAAAGCCCCGGTCAATCAGGCCATCAACGACTCCGGCATTACGATCTCGCAGATCAGCAAGGTCCTCATGGTGGGCGGCTCCAGCCGCATCCCCGCCGTGCAGGAGCTCGTCAGCCAGATCACGGGAACCACGCCTTTTAAGGGCATCAACCCCGACGAGTGCGTCGCGATGGGCGCGTGTCTGCAAGGGGGCGTGCTCTCCGGAAGCGTCAAGGGGCTTCTCCTTCTGGACGTGACCCCGCTGTCTCTTGGCATTGAGACGCTCGGCGGCGTATGCACAAGGGTCATTGAGCGCAACACGACCCTTCCCATCCGCAAGAGCCAGATCTTCACGACCGCCTCCAACTTCCAGTCCTCCGTCGACGTGCACGTTTTGCAGGGCGAGCGCCCGATGGCGCGGCAGAATAAGGAGCTCGGAAGGTTCCAGCTCACCGGCATCCGAAGAGCGCCCCGCGGCGTTCCGCAGATCGAGGTCACGTTCTCGATCGACGCGAATGGCATTGTAAACGTCTCGGCCAAGGATTTGGATACCGGCAAGGCGCAGGCCATCACCATCACCGCGACCTCCAACATGAGCCGCGAGGAGATCGACCGGGCCGTGCGCGACGCGCAGCAATACGCTGCCGAGGATGAAAAACTCAAGGCAGAGGCCGTCGCCAAGGATCGCTGCGAGCATCTTCTTTATAAGGCCGCAAGCGTCAAACCGGCAGGCAAGGAGCAGAAGGCGGCGATTGCCGAGGCGGCCAAAGCCGTCAAGCGTGCCATAAAGTCCCGCGACAGCGCGCAGATGGTCTCCGCCGCGGACCAATTGGAGTCGTTACTCCAGCAGGCGGGCATAAACATGGACGACACGGACAGCTATCCGGGCTCTTATGAAAACCCCAACAATGACTTCGAGGATGACGCGATGGATGCGGACTTCGAATCCGTTGACGATTGAGCGTCCCCCGTTTTTGCACGAAACTTCCAACCAACGCGTAGGGGGCGATGTGGGCATCGCCCCCTACGAACCTCCCGGAGGATTTTCAAAATTCCGTAGGGTCAAGCAAAAAACCGACGCAGCATTTTGCCGCGCCGGTTTTTTTATTCGCAGAACAGTCCCCGCTCCTCGCGGAAGCGTCGGATCTCCGGGTTTATGATCCTTCCGTTTTCGATGTCAATCGCGCGGCGGAGATTCTCAGGGTAGCTGCCGCTTGCCAGCGCGTCGGCGTATTTTAAAAAGTTCCGGCTGAAAATTTTAGAAGTCGTGTAGGGGTACATCGCAGGGGTGTTGTCGACTGCGTAGTGAATTACGCCGTCCACGGTGTAGACCGGGTGATCGATCGTCGTCGGGTGGGACGTTTCGATCTCCAGATAGGGATCGCAGCTCACATCGATGATCATCGTCCCGGGGCGCATTCTCTTTAAATCCTCGCGGTAGATGAGCCGGTCGGAGCGTGAGGTATCCCAATAGACGCAATTGACGATCACATCGTACTGGAACATGAGCTTGCGGAACGTCTTTTCCATCTTCCGCCCGAAGATATCGACCTCCGCACCGAGCCCCGTCAGCATCCGCATCGCACCCTTGGCCGTCTGGCCGTTGCCGACGATGCAGACCTTGCAGTCGTAGGGCATTTTGCCGCAATAGCGGAACGCGTGCAGAATTGCAGCCTCGCCCGCAATCTCGCGGTTGCGGTAAAAAAGGTACCGCCCGTTTTCCCGCAGGTGCTCAAGCGCAATGACCGTATGCCCCGCGCGGATGGCTTTCCCGGCAAAGTCCGTCTTCTGCACCGTGTGCGCCCAGCCGCACAGGATCTTTCCGGGCACAAGCGCGTCCAGATACTCCGCATCTCCGAGCTTCACATCTACGATCACATCCGCCCGCAAAACCTCCTCCCGGGAGGCAATCTTCACGCCCGCGCATTCATAGTCCGCGTCAGAAAAGCCGAGGCTAAGACCGTAGCCCGTCTCAAAAATCGCCTGCCCCGGAAATTTCAGCTGCGTGCACTGGGCCGGAAAAAGTGCTCTTCGGTTTTCCCCATTCTTATGGCTGATGACATATCCGACGGTTTTCAATGCGCGCATCTCCTTTCAAAACATTTTATAATCGTATCATACTATAATATTTGACGTTTGTCAACTATTGATGAAATTCAAGTGTTGACATTTGCGGGGCTCTGGTGTATGATGCGGTTGCTAAAATGTTGGGAAGGAGGGGTTGCCGCATGCCGGTTCCTGTTTCGGATGATACGCCGTCACCGCTTTTGTTACTGCTGCCGCTGCTTTCCAGGTTTCTTACGCCCCCGGCGCATCTGTCCGCAAGGCTGACGAAGACGCAGCTTCTGATCGTGACAGCGCTTTCGTACCACGAGAGCTTCCACATGTCCCAGCTCGCGGCCTATCTCTCGTTTTCCAAGGAGCAGGCCACGCGCGCGGCCGCGCCGTTGGTCGAGGCTGGTCTTGTCGAACGCTTTGCGCAGTCGGAAAACAGGACGCGGGTCTTTCTGCGCCTGACGGCCGACGGAAAGAATCTTGCAGACGAGCTCCGCGCGCAGTTTTCTTCACAGCTGAAAGCCTGTGTCAGTGCGTCCCTGTCAGAGCCCGAGCAGCTGGAGCTCCGCGAGGCCGCAGAAACGCTGGTGCGGCTGCTGTCCAAAATTTAACCCCGATACTCTGCTGCACATGCGGTTTGCAAAGGAAGGATCTTCATGAATTGTTCTGTCAGAGCCTATACTGCCGCCGACGTTCCGGCGATGGTTGAAATATGGAACGAGGTCGTTCGCGACGGCATCGCCTACCCGCAGGAGGAGGAGCTGGACGTAACCACCGGCACAGAATTTTTCGCTGCTCAGCCCGTCGGGCTTGCGGGTATTATCCAGAAATGACATGGAAGATTCCCCTTTCCATTCGGATTCAATGTAAAATCAGCGCCATAATCCCGGCAAGGACCGCGGAAATGACAGCCATGCCAAGCGTCCCGGCGAGCCACTTTTTGCGCTTGTCCTGCGCGGTAATGTAGGGCCGCAGATCCTCCGTGCCGGGAATGATCCACGCGTCCGTGTGCCCGACCCAATAATCGTCGATCAAAAGCCGGTCGATGACGTTCATGATCGACAAAATCACAAACAGCTGCCAGAAGCCCGGCAAAAAGCCCCGCGCGCCGTTAAGCGCATACACGCAGACGAGCACGTAGGCGAGGTATCCCGGGATGCACAGGCGCTTAAATCGGAGGCTGTTTTTCCGGATTTGTTCCTTCGTGATCAGTCCCTGCGCGATGGTGCGCGACTGCACGTCCTCGTGGTACAGGTGCACCATCCTGACCGCGCCCTTCCGGATACCGAGCGCGCAGATGAGCACCAAAAGCGCCCCGAGTCCCAGTCCCTCCAAAAGCAGCCGAAGCAGCATAAAAATCCCTCCCGCGTGTCTATTTTGGTTAGATTTGTCTAACCATCATTCCGATCAAATGCCGCGCCTGCGGCCTCGTAATTATACGCCTCGCATGCGTTCGTGTCAAGGCGCACAATGCTTGACAGGCAGGCACGTTTCCGGTATAATACATACAATTTATTGACATAAAGGAGGTTTTCTTCGGATATGGATACCGACGGCGACAATCCCGGTAACACGTTGATCTGTCATACGGTTTTGCGAGCATATCTGCGCTGCGAGAGTCAGGGCGGACGTGCTTTTTTGCGTCTTTAGCGGCTTGCAGCATCTGAACAAGCAATCACAAACCATTGACAGAAAAGGAGTACCATACATTGTCTACCACAACCTGTTTGATCATCATGGCGGCGTGTCTGATCCTGTCCGCCTACTTTTCGGCCACCGAGACGGCGTTTTCCTCGGCCAACAGCACGAGGCTCAAAACCCTCGCGGAGAAGGGCAGCAAAAAAGCAAAGCTTGCCTGCGAGCTTCTGGAGCATTACGACAAGCTGCTCTCCACGATCCTGATCGGCAACAACATCGTGAACATCCTCATGGCCTCCATCGGCACGGTGCTCTTTGTCCGGCACTATGGCGATGCGGGCGCGACGATCTCGACCGTCGTGGTGACCGTCGTCGTGCTGGTCTTCGGCGAAATTTCGCCCAAGAGCGTGGCAAAGGACTGCGCCGAGCGCTTTGCGATGTTCTCCGCGCCCATTCTGCAGGTCTTCCTCTTCGTCCTCACGCCGCTGAATTTTCTGTTTTCGCTCTGGAAAAAGCTGCTGGCGAAGGTGTTCCGCCTGAACGGCGAGAGCAAAATGTCGCAGGAGGAACTCCTGATGCTCGTCGACGAGGTGCAGCAGGACGGCAGCATCGACAAAAATGAGGGAGAGCTTTTAAAAAATGCCATCGATTTTTCCGAGCAGCAGGCGCAGGATATCCTGATTCACCGCGTCGACCTCGCGGCGCTCCCGATCACGGCGAGCAAGGAGGAGGTCGCGGCGCTCTTCACGGAGACGAAATACTCCCGCCTTCTCATCTATCAGGATTCCATCGACCACATTCTCGGCACTGTCCACCAAAAGGATTTCTACGTCGGCTGCGGGATTACGGAAAAGCCGCTGGAGGAAATTATCGTGCCGCCTCTTTTCGTGCTGGAAAATGAGCCGATCAGCCGCCTTCTCAAGACGCTCCAGAAGGCCAAAACGCATGTGGCTGTGGTCGTCGACGAGTACGGCGGCACGTGCGGCATTGTGACGATGGAGGATATTCTGGAGGAGCTTGTGGGCGAGATCTGGGACGAGCACGACGAGATCGAGGTCTTCATCCGCAAGACAGGCGCAAATACGTTCCTTGTCGACGCAGGTATGGACTTTGACGAGTTCGCGGCCTATTTCCGGCTCAAGACCGACTCGGAGATGACCTCCGTCAGCGGCTGGGTCATGGAGCAGTTCGGCCGCGTACCGGAAAGCGGCGAACGCATCACCGCAGGCCCACTCGACGTGTTGGTAACAAAGGTCGATAACCACCGCATCGAGGAAATCCAGATCACGCAGCATGCCCCCGCGGAAGTGCCCGCTTCCTCCGCAACGTAAAACGTACAAACCGCCCGCCGACTTTCGTCGGTGGGCGGTTCTTCATGCAATACGGCATTTCCTTCGGTTAACGCGTAGGGGTCGCCCCTGTCCACCCAAGGGAAGTATCAAATTCGCCAGTGATTTTCGCGTTTTGAATGTGCAATTTGTCGGGCGGACAGAGGCGCCCGCCTCTACGAGGGCGTTGAAGCTGCAAAAGTGCTGGATAAATGGGCGCTTTCGGTTGCAATTGGCGGGAAAGCTGTTATAATATTGCGCATAGGCTTGGCGGGGGTTCCGCCTGAATGGAGAACGGGACATGAGACGATCTGGACGGATTTTGCTGATAGTGCTGGCAGTGCTGGTTGTGCTCGCAGGTGCGGGCGCGGCAGTCGTGCTGCGGCTGGATACGAGGGCGAAGGAGCAGCACGAGATGCTCTCGCGCGCCATTTCGGCGCGGGAAACGTGGCTTTCCGATACGCGCGTACGGTTGACGGAAAACGGCGCGGAGCTCGGAAGCTATACGCTGGAGGACCTCGGTCTCGCGGAATCCGCGCGTTCGTACATCACCGTGGGACTCACGCAGGTTGACCTTCTGCCGCAGGATGAATTTGAAGCGCTCGGTCTTCGCGAGCGGATCTCGTGGAGCCTTGGAGGGCGCGGGAGCGCGCAGAATGTGACGCTGGACGTGACAAAGCTCAATACGACGAAGCCCGAGGCCGATGCAAATCGAGTGGAGCGGACCGCTCCACAGGACGTGAGGGTCTCGTTTGAAGACGGAAAATTCACGCTGCAAGCCGAAACGGGCGGCAACACCCTTAGAGACGGCGCAGTACACGACGCGATCGCGCAGGCGCTCACGGGCGTAGTGAACATGGGGCAGGAGCCGCAGACCATCGAGGCAGAGCTGACCGACATTGACTGCTACGAAGTACCGGAGATCACGGAAGAAAATACGGCGTTTGATATGCAAGAGAGCTTTAAAGATGCGCTCGATGGCTTTTCACTGACTGTCGACTTCGAAAAAGCCGCGCCGCAGCTTTCTTTTGAGCAGCCCACGCAGACCATCTCGCAGGAACAGGCGCAGGCACTTGTGATGCTGAATGCCGACGGGACCCTGTCAGTCGATGAGGCCGAGGTGCGCGCGCTGGCAGACGCCTGGGCAGCGCTCTATGACATTCCCGACACGAAATATCAGTTCAAATCTGAGGTCGACGGCTACGTTCCGATTCAGTTCCTGGATGTGAGCTACAAGGTGGATCGCGACGCGCTGACGAAGCAGATCACTGAGCAGCTGCGGACGCTGGACGATGAGGAAGTCGTACCGGAGATTGCCTGCTACCGAGACGGCGAGCCGTTCGACATCAAGGACACATACATCGAGGTCGACATTACAAACCAGAAGGTGACGTTCTACAAAGACGGCGAGCGCATCGTCTTCACCGACGTTGTCACAGGTCTTCCCAACGGACACCAGACGATCACGGGCCTTTTCTACACGTACTACAAGGCGACGGACATCTGGCTCGACGGGCCGGACTATCACGTCTTCGTCAAATATTGGGTCAGCATGACGGACCTCTACGGGCTTCACGACGCGTCGTGGCGCACAAACTTCGGCGGGGACTACTATCTCTATGCAGGCTCGCACGGCTGCGTCAACACGCCGGAGGAGGCCATGAAAACGATCTACGACAATGTGACCGACGGCATCCCAATCCTCAGCTACCACCACGAGCGCCCCGTACAGGAGGAGCCCGAGGAAACGACGGATGCGCAGGAGGCATTAGAGTAACTTATAGCAAGCTTAATTAAAAGTAATTTTTCTTATGAAAAACGCGAAGCGTCCGGGAAAGATGCTTCGCGTTTTCTGTGAAAATTACAGCTTGCGGGAGAAAGCTCCGTCTGGTATACTATTCGGCGGAGAAAATGAGAGAAACAGGAGAATATTTCCCTGATTACGACAAAATTTTACGTAAAATCCGGAAGGAGCATCACCATGCGAGAAAGCTTTGACGTTGTGATCCTCGGCTGCGGCGAGGCAGGTATCTTCGCCGCCTACGAGCTGGAAAAATTGAACCCCGGTCTGAAGCTGCTGGCCATTGACCAGGGCCCCGACATCTACCACAGAAGCTGCCCGATCGTCTCCGGCAAGGTGCGCGAGTGCATCCACTGTCCGATCTGCCACACGATGTGCGGCTTCGGCGGCGCGGGCGCGTTCTCCGACGGCAAGTTCAACTTCACGACGGCCTTCGGCGGCTGGCTGACCGATTTCATTGACCCGGGCACGGTCATGGAGCTCATCGAATACGTCGACGCGATCAACGTCGCCCACGGCGCAACCGAGGAGGTCTACTCCACCGAAACCGCAGAGGCCAAGGCGCTGGCAAGACGCGCGCTCGGCTACGATCTGCACCTTTTGCAGGCCAGATGCAAGCACCTCGGCACGGAAAAGAATCTCATGATTCTGCAAAATATCTACGAGGACCTCAAAAATAAGCTCGAGTTCCGCTTCAACACCTCGGCGACGACGATTGCGCAGGCCGACGGCGGATATCTCGTCACGCTCAAAAACGGCGACGAGCTGTTCTGCAAATACCTGCTGGCCGCCCCCGGCAGAAGCGGCGCGGAGTGGTTCTCCGACGTGTGCAAGGGGCTGGGGCTGCATTTACTGAACAATCAGGTCGACGTGGGCGTGCGCGTCGAGCTCCCGGCGACGGTCTTTGAGCACATCACAAACGTCGTCTATGAGTCCAAGCTCATCTACCGCACCAAGCAGTATGGCGATCAGGTGCGTACGTTTTGTATGAACCCGTACGGCCACGTGGTCGCGGAAAATGTCGAGGGCATCAATACCGTAAATGGCCACTCGTACGCAGACCCTGCACTCCGGAGTGAAAATACGAACTTTGCGCTTCTCGTCTCGAACCGCTTCACACAGCCCTTTAACGAGCCGTATCGCTACGGCAAGCACATTGCGTCCCTTTCGAACCTGCTCGCGGGCGGCGTTCTGGTCCAGCGCTTCGGCGATCTTGTCGACGGCAAGCGCACGAACGAGCACCGCATGAAGCAGTCGACCGTCCGCCCCACGCTTACGGCAGCGGTTCCGGGCGACCTCTCGCTGACGCTTCCCAAGCGGCAGCTCGACAACATCATCGAGATGATCTACCAGCTCGACAAAATCGCCCCGGGCACGGCGAACTACGACACGCTTCTCTACGGCGCGGAGGTCAAGTTCTACTCGGCACGCCTCGAGCTCGACGAGAACCTCGAGACCAAGCTCCCCGGCTTCTTCGCGGCAGGCGACGGCGCGGGCGTAACCAGAGGTCTTGCACAGGCCGGCGCATCCGGCGTGCAGGCTGCAAGAGCCATCAGCAAACGGCTCAAGTAAAAAGACTGAGCAGAAGCAAATAGCGGCCACGGCAGGAAGTTCTGTCGTGGCCGTTTTATTTGTTTCGGCGAGATTTCCAAAAAGCTCGTAGGGGTCGATGCCCACATCGACCCGGCGGTACAAACCGATTTTACGGAAATCCAATGCGAATTCGTTCGTACCCAATGGGGCGATGTGGGCATCGACCCCTACGCGTTGGTTGTAATAGAGTAGTATGTAAGGAGCATTAGCCTTTGATGGCCTTGACGAACGCGGCCTTATCGGGGGACTTAAAATAGGCGCTGCCGGCGACTAAAACGTTCGCGCCTGCGGCGGTGCAGATTTTGGCGGTCTTTTCATTGACGCCGCCGTCGACCTCGAGTTCGCAGTCCAGCCCGTCTTTTTCGATCCAGCCCCGGATGGTCCGCACCTTCGGCATCATATCCTCCATGAACGACTGCCCGCCGAAGCCGGGCTCGACGGTCATGACCAGAATGAGGCTGCAAAGCGGAAGATAGGGAAGGACTGCCTCCGCAGGCGTTTTCGGTTTAACGCTCAGCGCAGCCTTCACACCGTTTGTGCGGATTTTCTCCAGCGCCTTACGCGTGTTTTCCGGCGTGTCGGCTTCTTCATGAATCGTCAGAATGTCCGCGCCCGCTTTGCAGAACTCATCTACATAGCGAAGCGGCCGGTCGATCATCAGGTGCACGTCCAAGGGCAGCTCGGTAATTTTCCGGATGGCGGCCACGACCGGAATTCCGATCGTAATATTGGGAACAAATTCGCCGTCCATCACGTCAATATGAACATAATCGGCTCCCGCGGGAGAAAGCGCGCGGATGTCGCGCTCGAGATTGACAAAGTCTGCGGACAAAATGGAAGGGGATACCTTGATCATAGGATTGCCTCCGATACGAAATTTGTTGAAACCGGCACCAGACCGGGCGCGCGCGCATAGGTATGAATGTGCGGCGGAGACCGGGCAGAGCTCTCGTCCCGCGCGACTGGAATCTGCCGCTTATCATAGGGGCTGCCCGCGGGCAGCCCCATCGGAACCGGAAATATTATACCGGACGGGCGCAGGGATGTCAATGCGGGCGGGGTTTGCCGCGCAATGGATTTGCGGTTCTTGACATTCTATCCCGCACGCGATAAGATGGAAAAAAGATGAGACAGGAAGGGCTTTTGCATGGATACGAAAAAGAAACAATCGGTAATTCCCATTTACGCGGTGGGACTTGTGTGGCTGTCGCGGGCCATCAGCGGCCATCTTTCAAGCTTCGGCGGGATTATCAGCACCATCGTTTTGTCGGCTGTAGCCTTCGTCGTATTGAAAATCTTTTTCCCGGACAAGGTAGAACAGGCAGACAGCACAGATAAGGCCGCGCCCAATGTGGCCAAGCCCGAGGAAAAGAAGCAGCCGGAGCCTAAGCAGGATTCCACGCCAAAGCCGGAAGAAAAAAAGCAGGACGAGCCCTCGACGGGTAACCCGGAGCTCGACGCGATTTTGAAGCAGGGGGCGCAGTCGGTTTCCAAAATTCAGGCGCTCAACGACGAGATCCCCGACTTCAAGCTCTCCGCGCAGATCAAGCAGATCGAAATACTGACGGAGAAAATTTTCGCCTACGTCAAAGAGCACCCGCAGGATATGGGGCAGATCCGGCAGTTCCTCAATTATTATCTGCCCACGACCATCAAGCTGCTCGAGCAGTACGTCGTACTGCAAAATCAGGGCATGCGCATGGGAAACATCGACGAGGGCATGAAGAAGATCGAAGACATGCTGGACAAGGTCATCGTCGCCTTCCAGCGGCAGCTCGACAGCCTGTTTGAAAGCAGCGTCGTGGATATCACGGCGGACATTCAGGTCATGGAGCAGATGATGGCGAGCGAAGGCCTGACGGGCAAGGATTTTTAAGGAGTGAATACGATGGAAGAAAAAATTCCCCAGCTGACATTGACCCCGAATTTGGAAGAGGAACCGGTTCTCGAGCCGGTCAAGCAGGAGGACCTGATCGAAAAATCGGAAAAAGCGCCTGAGGCTGGCCCCGATCTTTCGATGCTGAGCGAGGCCGAGCAGCAGGCGGTTCTGGCGTTTTCCAAGCAGATCGACCTGACCGACACGTCGCAGGTGCTCCAATACGGCGCGGCGGCGCAGAAAAATATTGCGGACTTTTCCGAGACGGCGCTCTCGAAGGTGCAGACGCGCGACCTCGGCGAGATCGGCGACATGGTCACGAGTCTTGTCGTGGAACTCAAGGGCATGGACGAGCCCGAAAAGAAGGGCATCGCGGGACTTTTCCGCAAGGCGCAGGTCAGCGCGCAGGAGATGAAAACGAAATACTCCAAGGCTGAGGCCAACGTTGACAAGATCGCGGCGGAGCTGGACAAGCACAAGCTGACGCTCATGAAGGACGTCGCGGTCATGGACCAGATGTACGAAAAGAACCTTGCGTATTTCAAGGAGCTCACGATGTACATTCTGGCCGGCAAGCAGAAGCTCGCAGACGAACGGGCGACGACGCTGGTAAGCCTCCGCGAAAAGGCGCAGACGAGCGGTCTTGCCGAGGACGCGCAGGCGGCGAACGACTTTGAAAACAAATGCGAGCGGTTTGAAAAGAAGCTCCATGACCTGGAGCTCACGCGCGTCATCTCCCTTCAGACCGCGCCGCAGATCCGCATGATCCAGAACAATGATACGCTCATGATGGAAAAAATCCAGACCTCCATCATGAACACCATTCCACTCTGGAAAAACCAGATGGTTTTGACGCTCGGCATTCAGGACTCGCAGCGCGCCATGGAGGCGCAGCGGAAGGTTACAGATATGACAAATCAGCTGCTGCAAAAGAACGCAGACATGCTCAAGATGGCGACCGTCGAGACGGCGCGGGAGGCCGAGCGCGGCATTGTGGATATCGAAACGCTCAAGCACACGAACGAGAGCCTCATCTCCACACTCGACGAGGTGCTGCAGATCCAGACCGAGGGCGCACAGAAGCGGCAGGAGGCCGAGCAGGAGCTGCGCCGCATCGAAGGAGAGCTCAAGCAGAAGCTGCTTGAGACACGAAAGGTTTCAAAATGAAAGAATTTTTCAATCGCAAAAACGTTGCCGTGACCATCACGCTGGTGGTGATCGCCATCGCGCTCGTCATCGGCTTTACCTCCGCCCCCAAACAGGCAGCAACGAGCACCACGTCGCAGACGGCAGCCTCGGCGTCCTCCGACGCGGCCGGTTGGGCAAAGAAGAACTACGGACAGTATGAAGATTTTCTGGAGGATGACGCAGACCTGTTCAGCGATACCACGCTCGAGACGTTCGCGAAGTACAACGCGCAGCTGGACTATACCTATGGCAGCATCATGGGGCTCGTGACCACGGACGATCTGGACGGGAAGAGCATGGAGGACTACGCGATCGACGAGAGCGCGGATCTGGAGCTGGGAGACAGCGATATGCTGCTGCTCATCGACACAGACACCGAGCAGTGGTATCTTGCCTATGGAAATGATATGGCTTCGTATGTCGATAACGATCTTTCCATTCTCTTTAAAGAAAACCTAGGAAGCCTCTTTACCGGAAACGCCGGAAGCAGCGTGACAGCGCTTTACAAGGGGCTTCTCAGCTGGTACGATTCGAACATCCCCGCGGCCTCGCACGAAGAGGCGCAGACGCAGCCGGTATCCTATCGGCAGGAGGAACGTATGAGCTTCGGATCGATTTTGCTGACGTTATTTATCATTCTGATCGTGCTTCGCATCCTTTTCCGCCCGAGACGGCGGTATTATGACGACGGCGTGTACTACGGCGGCAGTCGTCCCGGCTTCTGGAGCGGGCTGTTTGTCGGCTCGATGTTCGGGCGCAACCGCGGCCATCGCCCGCCCCCGCCTCCCGGTCCAAGACCCGGCTACCGTCCGCCCTCCGGCGGCGCAAGACCCGGCGGATTTAACACCCGTCCCGGCGGCTCTGGCTTCAAACCGAGCTCGCGCGGCTTTGGCGGCGGCAGTCGTGGAAGCGGCTTCGGCGGCCGAGGCGGCGGCTTTGGCGGAGGTTCACGCGGCGGAGGCTTCGGCGGCGGTCGCAGATAAAATACGCAATCGGCACTTCCTTTTTTGGGAGTGCCGATTTTTTGAAAAATTTTTCCTGATTGAACTTTTGCGTGCGGGCCATACTACTCCTGCAAACCAAAAAGGAGGTCTGTATTATGGATCATGCAAACAAGGCAATTGAATGCAACGTCGTTTCCTGCCGCAACCACTGTGCTTCGCAGGACTACTGCTCGCTCGACCACGTGAGAATCGGCACGCACGAGTGCCATCCGTCGATGGACCAGTGCACCGACTGCCTGTCGTTCATCCAGAAGTAAGCACCCGGTTTCGCGAAAGAAGAGACTGCCTCCACTGGGAGACAGTCTCTTCTGTTATAATCGGAAAAGCCGCGGCCTTCTGCTGGTTTAATACAAATCCATCCACTTGACGGTTTGGTCGATTCTTGCAAACGTGATGCTCAGGACATGACCGCCGGGAGAGACAATATCGAGCACATAGTAGCTGTCGGCTACGAACTGGAGATTCGCGCACGCGCCCGATTCGTCCGTATAGACCTCCTGCCACGCCCACTTTTTGAGTGTCTTGTCCCCGTCCGGGAGCTTGTCGAGGACCGACTGCATCGTATCCCCAAGCGCAATTTCGCGCGCGGCCGGAAGCGTGGAGGTCACGCCGGTCGAGGTGTCTTCTGCGAAGCGGAAATTGATCCCGCGCAAGCGCCAAACGAGCTGGTCGTCGTAATGGTAAACATACATCACACCGCCGGCTTCCATGCCCACGCCTGCCATCGTGTCCGACCAGACCTGATTGGGCTCGCCGATGAGAAGAAGCACCGTGTTGTAGTCCATCCCGGTCTCCACGCCGTTTTCCAGCACAAACTCACCGTCCTGTACGGGCACATCAAAGCTGACCGCGCCCTGCCCTGTGAGGTGGGCGTTTTCAGAAAGAAGTTCCACTGTTTCGCCGTCCGCGTTCGTCCAGACAAGCGTGCCGTAGCCGCATAAAATACTCTCGCGCTCGGCCCCGTTCGGGACGTACCGGAGCGAAACGGTTTGCCTGGTATCGGGGTCGGCGGCTGTGAGCGTCACTGCGCCGTCTTCCGTCTGAGAAAGTGTCCAGTCCGCCGTAAAATCGAAGTCCTGTTCCACGCCGTCCGGCCATGCGTCAAAGCCATAGCTTTCAGCATCCCGCCCCTCAAGCGCAGCGGCAAACACCTGCTTTGCATTTGTAAGCGCCTGCGCGTTGGACATGCCTTCGCATGCCGTCATATTGAGCCGCAGAGAAGGCTTCGTCTTCATCGAGGCCGCGCAGAGCCCGGTCAGCGGCGCGTTTTCGTCAAACCAGCCGCTGTCTTCCAATTCGTGCTCGCTTACAAACTGGATGAATTCGGCCAGCATCTCCGATAAATAGCGGTAGCTGTCGCCGTCCCACGAAAAGGGCTCGCCCTGCAAGATATCCTTGAACAGGCAGTATAAAAGCGTCGTGCGCGAGGTGTCGTCGCTGTAGCACTCGAGCGCCTTCCGGTCAGACAGCAGCTCCGGCAGAATCAGCGGGAGAACCTCCTCTGGCCGCTGCCGCAGCTTCACATAGGCCGAACGGTGCGCCTGCACGTAATCCTGATAGAGGGCGCCTTCGTTCTCCAGCGGCTCTGCAAACTGCTCGAGCAGCGTTTCAACCGGCTCTTCCATGACAACTGCCCGCGATGCGCTAACTGCGGCGCTTTTCATCATCGGCGCCATTTCGTCTGTGCTGGCAGTCTCGCCCGTGTCTGCGCTTTCAGCCGTAAGCGAAGCTTGCAGGGGAGCGGCGGGAAGCGCAGGGCGGCGGCTTTTCCGCGCGCAGCCTGTCATGGAAGCAAGCAGCACGAGCGAAAGCAGCAGCGCGATTCGTTTTATGTTTCTCATCTTGTACCCTCCGGGAATATCTAGTGCCATTCTAGCAGAAAATGCTCCAAAAAGGCAGCCGTTTCCGGCATTTTAAGGATTTTTAAGAATTCCCGTTAAAGCGCGAACGTGCGGTAGACCTCGCCGGTCTCAATATTCTTCCACGAGAACACGCCGTCTTCAAAAATCATATAGCTGTGCGGCGAGTTTTCCTTCGGGATCGACACCGAGCCGGGGTTCAGATATGTAAAATCGCCGCAGTCTTCACACGCGGGAACATGCGTGTGGCCGTGGAGCAGAATGTCGCCCTTGGAAAACGGGAGCGGATGGGCTTTGTTGATCACGTGCCCGTGCGTGAGATAGACGGCTCTGCCGGAAAGTTCTAAAAAGCCGTAGTCCGCCAGCACGGGGAACGGCAGCACCATTTGGTCAACCTCGCAGTCGCAGTTGCCGCGCACACAGAGGATTTTCTCTTTGAGGGGCGACAGCTGCGCGATGACCTCCTTCGGCGCGTACTCCTTCGGCAGATCGTTTCTCGGGCCGTGGTAGAGAATGTCGCCGAGGAAAATGAGCCGGTCGGGCTGCTCTTTTTTGTAAGCTTCCAGCATGCGCGCGCACCAGTAAGAAGAGCCGTGCAGGTCGGACGCAATCATCAGTTTCATATCGGGTTCCTCCTTGGGTCGTTTTCTCTATTCTACCGCATCCGGGCGAAAAAGAGAAGCGCCGGTTTCCGTTTTTTTGCCCGGATGCGGCAATTCTTCTCTTCGCTGCTTTGTCGTAATTCACACTTGATTTTGTTCCTCCTGCGCCGTAAAATATCCGTATATTTGAAATTTTAAGCATTTGTGCGCGGATTGCGCACGGAAAAGGAGGATGCAGACATGAGTGAACTGGCCAATCGAATTCCTGCCCTGTTTGGCAGCTGCGTATTTAATGAGGAGACGATGGAGCAGTACATTCAAAGCTCCGCCATGGACGCATGGCGCTCGTGTTTGCAGGAGGGCAAGGCGCTGAGTCTCGCCGTCGCCAACGACATCGCGGACGGCATGAAGGCCTGGGCCTTAGAGCACGGCGCGACGCATTTTACCCACTGGTTCCAGCCCATGACCGGCTACACCGCCGAAAAGCACGACAGCTTTATTTCTCCCGCCGGACACGGCCGGATTGTCATGGAATTTTCCGGCAAGGAGCTCGTGCGCGGCGAGCCGGATGCGTCCAGCTTCCCCTCGGGCGGCCTGCGTGCAACGTTTGAGGCGCGCGGCTATACCGCGTGGGACCCCACGGCCTACGCCTTTTTGAAGGACAACACGCTCTATATCCCGACGGTTTTCTTCTCCTACTCCGGAGAGGCGCTCGATAAAAAAACGCCGCTTCTGCGCTCGATCGACGCGATGAGCCGGCAGGCGGTCCGGATTCTCCGCCTCTTCGGCGACACGAAGACCAAAAAGGTTTCAGCGAACGTCGGCCCCGAGCAGGAATATTTCCTTGTTGATAAGGAGCTCTATTTAAAGCGCGAGGACCTTCGCATGTGCGGCCGGACGCTCTTCGGCGCAAAGCCCCCCAAGGGGCAGGAGCTGGACGATCATTACTACGGCTCCATTCGCCCGCGCGTGACGGCTTATATGCAGGACCTGGACGAAGAGCTCTGGAAGCTCGGCATCTACTCCAAGACCAAGCACAACGAGGTCGCCCCCAGCCAGCACGAGATGGCCCCTGTGTACTGCGACTGCAACACAGCCTGCGACCAGAACCAGCTGACGATGGATATCATGAAGAAGGTCGCTGACCGGCACGGCCTCGTCTGCCTGCTGCATGAAAAGCCCTTCGCGGGCGTAAACGGCTCTGGTAAGCACGACAACTGGTCACTTTCCACCGACTCCGGCGAAAACCTCTTTGCCCCCGGCAAAACGCCCAGCCAGAACGCGCAGTTCTTGCTGTTCCTCACGGCCTTTATTGAGGGCGTGGACGAATATCAGGAGCTGCTTCGCTCGACAGTCGCGTTCGCCGGAAACGACCACAGACTTGGCGCACAGGAAGCGCCTCCCGCCGTCATTTCCATCTATCTGGGCGACGAGCTGAGCGACGTCATTGACTCCATCATCGGCCAGACCGACTACACCGACCGCAAAAAGGGCGCGCTTCGCATCGGCGTGGACGTTCTGCCCACGATTCCGCAGGACACGACCGACCGCAACCGCACCTCGCCTTTGGCCTTCACGGGCAACAAGTTTGAGTTCCGTATGCTGGGCTCGAGCCAGTCCATTTCCGGCCCCAACATCGTCCTCAACACGATCATGGCAGAATCGCTCCGCAAATACGCGGACGTTCTGGAAAAGGCCGAGAATTTTGAGACGGCGCTCCACACCCTGATCCGCGATGCGCTGCGCGAGCACCGCCGGATTCTCTTTAACGGCAACGGCTACGAGGGAAGCTGGCTCGAGGAAGCCGCGCGCCGCGGCCTTGCAAACCTCGTCTCCACCGCCGACGCGCTGCCCACGTTTATTCTGGAAAAGAACATCGATCTTCTCTCCCGCCACGGCGTGTTCAGCCGCAGCGAAATGATGGCGCGGCACGAGATCCACATGGAAAACTACAGCAAGGTTATCAAGATTGAGACCTCTACGCTCATCGACATCGTCCAGCACACGCTGTTAAATGCCGCAACGGCTTATACGCGCGATCTTTGCACCACGATTTTGCAGAAGAAGGCCGCGCTTCCGGGCGAAACCTGCCGGGTGGAGTCCGCGCTCGCCGCGTCCGTCAGCCGGTTGGGAGAAGACCTTCTCGACCGCTGCGCCGCACTCAAGACCGCACTCGATACCATGCCCAGGGACCTTGACGCAGAAGCCGAAATGCACTACTGCCACGACCAGTTAGTGCCCGCCATGGGCAAGGTCCGCGAGACGATCGATCATCTCGAGACGCTTGTCGCCAGCCCCTATTGGCCGGTGCCGACCTATTGCGACCTGCTGTTTTCTGTTTAAGAAAGTACCTTCCTTCGGGCTCATAGGGGTCGATGCCCACATTGGCCCGGCAAACCGCACCATTTTTACGGAAATCTGCGGCGAATTCGTAACTTCCTCAGGGCGGGCAGAGGCGTCCGCCCCTACGAGGTTTCTGAAATCTTCCCGGTCACGCGTAGGGGTCGATGCGCATTGAATAGCAGAAAATCTCCCCGGAAGATTCGCTCTTCCGGGGAGATTTTGCTTCCTTTTACGACTGTAGGATTCTTGTGGTCTCGGGGTCGGGCTCGAACCACTTGTTCTTACCGAAGAGGATGATCGCGTCACCCACCTCGACGGTCTCAAAGATCGTCGGCATCGCGTCGACGGGGATATTCACGCAGCCGTGGCTGCCGCCGTTGACGTAAAAGTCCTTGCCGAAGTGCGTCCGCCACGACGCGTCATGCAGGCCGTACGCGCCGTCGATCCCAATCCAGTATTTTGAGAACACGAGGTAGTCCTCGCCGCTCATCCACTGGTCGGTCTCCTTATTGTACGCGTAGTAAAGGCCCGTGATCGTCTGGAAGCCGTTGAGGTTGCCGGTCACAACGTCGGTCGAGATCACGACCTCGCCCTCTTTATAAACCGTCAGCTTCTGGTTGTCGATGTCGACTTCAACGTAAACATCCGTAAGCGGTTCATACGGCTCGCCGTTTTTATAGAGCAGCAGCTGCGCGCGGATATCGTCAAACGTCAGCGTCGTGAGCGCTTCGGTGAGCGTCTCCTTGAGGCTCTCGGTATCCAGCTGATAGTCGACCTTCAGAAAACCCATCGGCTTCGGGCCGTCTACATAGGTATTTAAAATGAAGGATGTGTTGCTCACGTCCGCCAGTCCCTTCCAGCCAGCGATCAGCACATCCAGCTTGTCCTCGTCGACCTGAATGCTGCCGTCTTTCTTCACCGACACAAGCGGCAAAAGCTCCTTCTGCGTCAGCGTGACGATTTTATTCTGCTCCGTCTGTCCCTCGAGATTGAAGTCCAGCTTCACGGAGACATCGGCCAGCTTTTCCTGCAAAAGCTCATTAAAATCAAAGTCCGCGTTCTTTGCCGTGATCTCCGGCTGCGCGTAGCACCCGGAAACGCCGGTCACCTCAAAGCTCACGCTCTGCGGCGCGCTGGCGTCAACCGTGAGCGCTGCAGCCGCCTCCCGAAGCGCCGCGCGCACGGGCTCGAGCTCCAATTCGTTTCCCTGCACCTCATCCACGACGCGGAACTTTTCGCCGTCAAACTCCATGTACGCGTCCTGCGCCCGTCTGCGGGACATGGCCTCCAAGTCATCCACGACCCGCTCGTCGGTGTACCGCACGAGATCGGCGCGAACCGTGCCCGGCTGCGTGTGCGTCTGCGCGCGCCACTCGAGCTTTTCCGTCACACCCTTCTGATCGAAAATATCCGGGTTCATGCGTTCATCTGCCGTAAACCCGGCTGCGATTGTCTGCTTCGTCGCATCGAGAAGCCCAAGCGCATCGAGTGTATACACGCCGACCGTCTCGCCGTTTTCCGTCACGGTGAGCGTCGTCTGCTCTGCGTTTTGCAGCATCGCCTGATACTGCTCAAAAATCGTCCGCTGCATCTGCTCCGCGTCCTGCGCTGCGCTGTACAACCGGTAATACGCAAAACCCGCGCCCGCGCCAAGCACCAGCAGCACACAAAGCGCAATGATCAGTCCTTTTTTCATATGTTCTTTTTCTCCGTCTCTTTCGTCCGCCGGCTTCCCCGGCGGCTGTCTCCCATAGTATACCATACCCGCCGCGCGATGCAATCCCGACTTTCGACTTTTTCCGCTTATTTTTCGATGCCCCACTGGGAAAGCGGATAGCGCTGCATCGCGCCGAAGATTTTTGTCTTGAGGTCGGGATACTGCGCCTGCAAGCCGGAAATCAGCTCCTTGACCTCCTGCCGCTTCGTGTGCTTGTCGGCGGGGCAGACGTTGTGGATAACGGGAAGGTCGTACACCCCGGCAAAGTGTGAGATGGCCTTCTCGCCCACGTAGAGCATCGGGCGGATCTGCGTCACGCCGGAGCGGCTTAAATACGTCACGGGCTCAAAGCAGCCGATTCTTCCCTCATATAATAAGCTCATCAGAAACGTCTCGACCGCGTCGTCAAAATGGTGGCCCAGCGCGATTTTCTGAAAGCCGAGCTCGCGGATCGCATCGCTCAGCGCGCCCCGGCGCATTTTCGCGCACATCGAGCACGGGTTCTTCTCCTTCCGGTAGTCGAAAATGATCGGGCCGATCTCCGTTTTCTTGCAGAAATAGCCCACGTTCAGCTCTTTGCAGTACTGCTCAACAGGCGAAAAATCCATGCCGTCAAGCCCCATGTCGATGGTAATCGCCGCGAGCTCAAAGGGCGCTGGATAATAGCTTCGCAGCGCGGCGAGTACGGTAAGGAGCGTCAAAGAGTCCTTCCCGCCCGACACGCCGACGGCGATCTTGTCCCCCGGGGAAATCATATGGTAATCGTCGATGCACTTTCGCATCAAGCCCATCATTTTCTGCATCTTTCCGGCCTCCAGATGTGTAATTTGCGTTGCGAGCATTCAAGAGCTTTTGAGAGAATTCAGGAGAATTCACGAGCTTATACCGCGCGGCGTTTATTTTTCAAAAAAAGCGGTTGACAGAATTTTTCGCGTGTGATATAAAATACTGGCGCGCTCAAAGCACTATTGTATGCGCGCGCCTGAGATTTGTCAAAAATTTTTATCATAGAAAGCATCCGCTTTCCAATGGAGGAAACAAACATGACCACTATGGCTAAGAAGGAGACCGTCCAGAGAAAATGGTACGTTCTCGACGCAGCTGGCAAGCCCCTGGGCCGCACGGCTGTCACCGCCGCCAAGCTTCTGCGCGGCAAGCACAAGGTTGATTTCACCCCGAACGTCGACTGCGGCGATTTCGTCATCATTGTCAACGTTGACAAGGCGATTCTCACCGGCAAGAAGCTCGACGAGAAGCACTACTATCATCACACCGGCTGGATCGGCAACCTCAAGGACGTCAAGTACCGCACGCTGATGAACGAGCGCCCCGAGTTCGCCATGGAGCTGGCTGTCAAGGGCATGCTCCCCAAGAACACCATCGGCCGCGCCGCTGCTACCCGCCTGAAGCTTTACAAGGGCGCCGAGCACAACAACGCCGCACAGAAGCCCGAAGCTTGGACTTTGGACTAATCAGGAGGTAACAGACTATGTACGAGAGCAAAAGACAGTATCAGTACGGCACCGGCCGTCGCAAGTCTTCCGTCGCCCGCGTTCGCCTGTATCAGGGCGGTACCGGCGCTATCACCATCAACGGCCGTGACATCGACGACTACTTCGGTCTCGATACCCTGAAGATGGTTGTCCGTCAGCCTCTGGCTGCTACCGACCTGCTGGGCAAGGTCGATCTGGTCTGCACCGTCGAAGGCGGCGGCGTCACCGGCCAGGCAGGCGCCATCCGTCATGGCGTCGCACGCGCACTTCTCGGCGTCAACCCCGAGCTCCGCGCCACCCTCAAGGCCGCTGGCTTCCTGACCCGCGACCCGAGAATGAAGGAAAGAAAGAAGTACGGTCTGAAGGCCGCCCGTCGCGCTCCGCAGTTCAGCAAGCGATAATCGACTGCTCAGACTATATCAAAATGGTTCAAAAAGCCCGGAAAATCAACTATTTCGCCCCATAGGTACACAATGTGTCATAGGGGTACAGCTGGTACGGGCAAAAGTAAGACGCAAGCTCATGCATTTGAGTTTGCGTCTTGCTTTTTTACATAAGGATAGAGCTTGACAGGAGCAATGTCGACAGTCGGAGTTTTCAGGCACATTCTGATAAAATGCTGTGTTTTCAAGGGCTGTACGGTTTTTATCGAAAACACCCGGTTTCGCTGAATTTCTTGAAAGCCATGAAAACACAGGGCAAACCAGCTTTTGAGACTTCGCGGACAATAGTAGTCAAACAGTAGTCAGGCTCTTTTTTTTGGTCTGGTCATTATACGCGGCAAGAAAACTGAAACAGAACCAGAAGCCGTCGCGCTTAAGTAGTTTTTCGCGCAAGGCATCGGCTTTTTCTATCTCGCCGTGCGCTTCCAACAGTGCGCAAAGGCCGTAAGCCGTCATGGCAAACTGTAAATCATCCGGTTCCGCATCCAGTTCCGCCAGCATATTCTTTAACGGCGCAAATCCAGCCGCCACGCGCATGGCTTTTTCATACGCCGTGTGGTGGCCGACGTACATATCTGGTCGATAATGCTGTGCCAAGGTTTCCTGCGAAGCAGCAGGCTTCCCGGCGCGAAGCTGAGAGAGCACCAGCCAGTAGACATCCGCGATATTCATATCATCGTCCTGCGGCACAATGGCAAGAGAACCCGAAAAAGCAGCGATTGCCTTTTCATAATTTTGCATCATGTAATGCGCCATGCCGATGCGATAGCGCGACATCACACTCACGCCGTCTGCCTGTTCGCAGTGCGTATAATCCGCGAGCGCCCGTTCAAATTGCAGCGTATCGAGATACTTGGGGCCGCGCTTGTGGTAAGCTTCCATGCGTTCCGGCTCCAGCTTGACTGCCTGCGTCAAAGCGTCGATCGCCTCCCGGAAACGCAGCTGCCAGCACAGCGCGTCTGCCAGCTCCAGAATATTTTCATACGTCTGCGGTTTTGCGCGGCAGGCGAGAATTTCGTCCGTGTCGGCAAGCCCATGCGGCAGATTCTGAAGCTGACTTTCGTGCGACGCATGAACGTCTGCAAAATATTTTCCCATGTTACCCCTCCGAAATGGTTTCTTTTCTGGCGGTCAGCCAGAGACTGATCAGGTAAAATGCCAGGCATAGCAGCATGACGCACACGCCGGGGGCCAGCAGATACTGATACGCGCCCCGCAGAAATGCGCCGCGCTTGTACGCAAAATTGACCATCGTGCCCCACGTCGGGCGATAGAGATCGCCAAGCCCCAGAAACGAGAGCGTCGACTCCATCATAATGCAGCTGTTGACCCCGAGCAGAAAGCGCGAGAGCAGCACGTCCGACAGATTCGGCAGGATGTGCCGCACGGCAATATGGGCGCGGCTGTAGCCGAGGATCCGGCAGCTTTCGATAAACGGCTGTGTGTGCAGCTGCAAAACCTTTGCACACACCGCGCGCGCCGTGCCGACCCAGCTGAACGCCGCGATCAGGACGATCAGGTGCGCGGCCGAGCTTCCAAAAAACGTCGCCAGAACGATGAGGGTAATGAGCTTTGGCAGCAGAACAAAAATCTGAATGAGACCGTTGAAAAGCTGTCCGATCCAGCCGCGGAAGCTCCCCAAAATCCCGATACCCGCCCCCAAAATCAGCGTCAAAATACTGCTCAAGACGCCGACCAGCAGCGTCTGCCGTGCGCCATAGACAAGCTCCGTAAAAATGTCATAGCCCATCGCGTTTGTGCCGAGCAGATGCCCCCGGCTTATGGGGAGCCACTTGGTGAACAGCTCTTTTTGACTGTAACTTGTAAAAAACTCGGGTACAAATGCAGCCAACGCAAAAACGGTCAGCAGCAAGAGTCCCAAAATGAGCGGCAAAAGTCCTTTCTTTCTCATGCTCTGCCCTCCAATCTCCGCTTGGGGTCAAGGAGCAGACACAAAAAATCGGTAAGCAAAATCGACAGCACCATGATACACGTCGTCACAAACAAAATGCCCTGCATGAGCGGATAATCGAGCGTATAGACCGCCTCTGTCAGCAGCGAACCCATCCCGCCGATGGAGAAAATTTTTTCGATCACGACCGAGCCGCCCACACAGAGCGAGACGCTCATACCAAGCATCGTGAGAAACGGCTGCACGATCGAGCGCAGGAGATAATCCCGGCGAATGACGCCGTCCGGAAGTCCCCGCTGCTTTGCGTATAAAATGTCTTTCCCGTCCGACGCACCTGCCGCCATGTTGCGCACGAGCAGATACCGGCTGGGAAGCGCCGCCAGCGTTAAGGTTCCAACCGGCAGCAGCAGATGCAGCGCCCTGTCCCATACATACCCGGCCGTACCGCGCACAGCCTCCGCGGAATTCAGACCGGTATAGGGCAGCAGCCGGTTCTGAAAACAGAACACGATCATAAGCCCCAGCCCAATGAGGAACGTCGGTACGGCGTTGAGGATAATCAGTGCTGTTGTAGAAAAGCGGTCGGCAAGCGAATCCTTTTTGTACCCGCACCGAAGTCCCCAGAGAAGGCCAATCCCCGCCGAAAGCAGAACCGCCGGAACCGTGATCTGCAGTGTATAGCCGATTTTCTCACCGATGAGCGCCGAGACAGCTGCGTCCTTTTTATACGAATACCCGAGCGTCCCGTCCAGC
>CDZT01063759.1_pt1 | contig 55278 bp, 60 predicted proteins | sample 557531 | NCBI WGS metagenome assembly CDZT01 (sample SAMEA3182066, study PRJEB8094) | gut metagenome | biome: human; feature: gut; material: Stool; isolation source: human stools | place: Canada | collected 2013-03-05
AGGCGTCGCGGCCCCGCTGGGCTGCGTGATCTTTTTCGCTTTTGTCGAAATCGGGATTTGTACATCCGGCGCTCATGGTTTTCCGCGTGTGCGAGGCATGGGTGGTATCACTACCCTCGGAGCGTTTCACACGGTTCGGAAACCCTGCGTGGCCAGGGGGTAGAACGGCAAACTTTGCCGCTTTTGGGGCTTGGCCGTGGGTGCTCCCGAAGAACGCAGAGAGCCTCGGAACAGCGATGCGCTCATGCGTGTCGCTGTTCCGAGGCGTCGCGGCCCCGCTGGGCTGCGTGATCTTTTTCGCTTTTGTCGAAATCGGGATTTGTACATCCGGCGCTCATGGTTTTCCGCGTGTGCGAGGCATGGGTGGTATCACTACCCTCGGAGCGTTTCACACGGTTCGGAAACCCTGCGTGGCCAGGGGGTAGAACGGCAAACTTTGCCGCTTTTGGGGCTTGGCCGTGGGTGCTCCCGAAGAACGCAGAGAGCCTCGGAACAGCGATGCGCTCATGCGTGTCGCTGTTCCGAGGCGTCGCGGCCCCGCTGGGCTGCGTGATCTTTTTCGCTTTTGTCGAAATCGGGATTTGTACATCCGGCGCTCATGGTTTTCCGCGTGTGCGAGGCATGGGTGGTATCACTACCCTCGGCGTGCTCCGCGTGTTGTCGAAACGCTGGACGGCCGCTTGCCAAAAGGGTTCATTTGCCGTTTTTTGAGGTCAGGTAGCCTTCATTGATTCCAGCGGCGCAAAATATGTTCCGTTTCCTGCCGGAACAAGATCGCCATACCCAAACAGCCCCGGTTTCCTGTGAAAGGAACCGGGGCTGTTTTTGCGTCACTTCATATAGCGATACAGGAAGCTCGCGATCTGGCCGCGGGTGCAGGTGGCGTTGGGATTCGCACCGTCGGAAATGCCCTTGGCCTTGGCCCAATTCTGAGCGTTCTCGAACCAAGTGTTGCCGCCGGTCAAGTCCGCGTCGTTCTGGCGGGCGAGGATCGTCCACAGCTGGGCGCGGGTGGTGGAGGCGTTGGGCGCGTAGATCGTGGCGCTCATGCCGTTCACCAGCCCGCGGGCGCTGACGAAGTCGATGGCGTCCTTGGCCCAGTGATTTCTCGTGTCGGCGAAATCCTTAGAATTATCAACGATCTTCACCGTCGCGCCACCGTTGACCGTCAGCTGGATGCCGTCCTCGGTGGGCAGGGAGTTCTTGACGATCTCCTCAGTGCCGTCAGGATGGACGAGGACCGCCACAGTGCCGGGCTTCACGTTGGAAACGGGGATCTCGACCTTGGTGTCGCCGGAGTTTCTGGGCAGCTCAATCTTGACGGTGGGGGCGGTGCTGGAATCGCGGGTGGCCTCCACCTCAACAGGGGCCGTGACCGGCTCGCCGGACTTCTTCGCATCCTCGATGGCCTTGCTGCTGAGAGCGGTCTCTGCCGTGGTCTGACCGTTTTTGTCGGTCTTGACGGTGCCGGTGGAGCCGTTAGCAGCCTTGTTCTCGGTGACGGAGCTGCCGTTGGGGTTGGTGGTGGTCTTGACGGTGGAGCCGTCCTTGTTGGTGGTGGTCTGGATCTTGGTGCCGTCGGCCTTGGTCTCGGTCTGAACCTTGGTGCCGTCGGGCCGGGTGGTGGTGCCGGTGCTGGTGGAGGGCTTGCTGGAACTGCTGGAACCGCCACCACCACCGCCGGAGCTGCTGGAGCCGCCGCCGGTAGAACCGCCGGCAGAGCCGCTGCCGGTGCCGGGCTTCGGCGCGGTCTGAAATTTCAGTTCCAGCTGCCCGCCCGCGCCGCTGACGCGTTCCGCATTCAATGTCAGATTAGCACCCTTATGCGCCACGGTAGGCAAGTGCTGTTCTGCTAAATCCGGCGAAACTTTTTAAAGCAAACTTCCCCGGTCACTCCCTACTACAAGCGAATGGGGCGGTTTGCCAAAAATGGACGCAAAAAAAGCAGCAAATCTTTTCAGACTTACTGCTTGTGTGCCCGCTGTGATGGGCGGCGGGTATTTCGTTATTGTTCGGTTCTACAAGTATTCATTTTAATCACACACTATAATATCATCCATCGCACCTAAAGATGTTCCATATGCAAAACTAAGCAAATTATCCATGTTAAATAAAAGTTCATAATAAGCATCGTAGTCATCATGCGTAACTTTGAATATGATGTTATTCTCTGTATAGCCATATACATCAAGGTCAGAAATAATATCACCGCCAGTTACCCAAACTGTCCAATTACTCCCCTCAACACCATAGGCACATGTTTCTGTTTTTTCAACACCAACACATGCTCCACGCTCTTTATCAAATATCCATTGTCCTTCAAATTTTTCAAAAATCTCATTTAGGCTTGGATCTGCCATGTCAATACTTTCTTGAATTTCAGACGAAATAATAAAGTTTTCGTTTCTGACATCTGCCAAATAACCGGCAAGTATGTAAGTCCTTGCTCGTGTCATGTCTTTGGCAGTATCATTTTCTAATTGAGGTTGAAGGCTTCCTCCAAAAGCAGCCATGCCTGCACCTTTTACATTTTTCTCTTTTCTATCAATCCATGCCCGTTGTTCATCAAGCACTTCTGCTTTTGTTTCGGTATCTAATTCATCACTTAATCTACTCCACAAAGAATTAAGTTCATCATCCCAAAGCTGATACCACTGTGCAGTGAGCTGATTCATTTCCTGCTGTCCCATGCTGCCCCAATCAGCATTTTCATATTCACGAGATTTATCTTCAACTTTTGCAATCTCATCTTGAATACTTTCAGCCTTATTATTTTCTGTATCAAGCATATCCTTTGTATGCTGATTCTCTGTGGCTTGAGTTTCTTCTTCAACTTGAGATGAATGATTTTCCGTACTTGGGTTGCTTTTTTCTTCATTTACTTTGCTACCGCAGCCAATACACAATGCTGTTACTAATATCAATACCATTACAATTCCACTTTTCTTTATGTGTTTCATTGTTGTTACTCCTTTTTCTGATTTCTGAATTTATCCAGCTACATTGTACTCCATCTACAAAAGATAATAAAGCACAAAATTATCAAAATTCTCTTTAGATTCTCTCTATCTGGTTTTCTATTTCCCCTTGCTTTGGAATAGCGGCGGGGCTGCTGTCCTTGTCCTGTTTTTGTTGTGCTTCTTTATTAACCATGAGCATTTGCGGTGGGATTCCCACGTTGGCATTTGCATACATAAACGGCAAAATAAAGTTTTCCAACCACGGAAAGACTCCCTCTGAAAAGCAGAAAAGAACTGTCTTTCACTGGCTGGCGTTCCTGTTAGGCTCATTTATGGGGTGTTTCCTGTTTCCGACATATAATTTTACAAAGACTTATCCGAATGGCTCTCATTGGTACAGCGTTTACTTATGGCCCACGTTTGCTTTCACAGGCGAAAGTGGGTACACACTCGGCTTTCGGAGAAGGATCGCACACAGCGGCTTGCACGGCGAAACAGGGGTATTTCGGATGGGGGGCGCTATCACTATCCTCAGACCGTTTTGCGTGGTTCGGAAACCCTGCGTAGCCGGGACTTAAAACGGCAAACTTTGCCGCTTTTGGGTCTTGGCCGGGGGTGCTCCCGAAGATCGCAGAAAGCCTGCGGGACAGCGATGCGCTTATGCGCGTCGCTGTTCCGAGGCGTCGCGGCCCCGATGGGCTGCGTGATCTTTTTACTTTTGTCGAAGTTGCGGCTTGTACGCCCTGCGCTCAGGGCCTTTCCGCGTGTGCGAGACGAGGGGGGGTATCACGACCCTCGGCGTGCTCCGCGTGCTGCTGAAACGCCGGACGGCCGCTTGTCAAAACGGCTCATTTGCCGTTTTCTGAGGTTGGGTAGCCTTCATTGATTTCAGCGGCGCAAAATGTGCTTGACAGGTGCAGTCTACTTATGATAGACTTCAAGTATCAAAAATCTATCATAAATAGACCAACAAAGAAAGGGGGGCACACATGGACGGTTACAAGCTGGGCGTTGTTGAGACGCGTTTTGCAGAACTCATCTGGCAGCACGAGCCGCTGACCTCCGGTGAACTGGTAAAACTGTGCGAACAGGAGCTGCAATGGAAAAAATCCACGACCTACACAGTTTTGAAAAAACTCTGCGAACACGGTATCTTTCAGAACGAAAACGGCACGGTAACTTCCCTTCTCTCACAGGAGGGTTATAACGCCGTACAGAGCGAGAAATTTGTGGAGGACACCTTCGACGGTTCTCTTCCCGCGTTTCTGGCGGCTTTTACCACCCGGAAATCTCTTTCGGAGAAGGACATTGCGGAAATTCAGCGCATGATCGACCGCTGTGGAAAGGAGTGAGCCAATGGCCGCCGTCTTTTTGAAGCTCTTGAATCTAAGCATTTCCGCAAGCTGGCTGGTGCTGGCCGTGCTGGTACTGCGCCTGGTATCAAAGCGTTCGCCCAAGTGGGTGAATGTCCTGCTTTGGGGTATTGTCGCGCTGCGGCTGGTTCTGCCATTCTCCATAGAGAGCGCGTTGAGCCTGATTCCCAGTGCCGAAACGGTCAGTCCCGCAGCCGTGCAGTTTGACCCTGCGCCGACCATCACCAGCGGCGTGAGCGTTATCGACAATGCTGTGAATCCATCGCTCAGCGAGCATTTTGCCGCCGTGCCAACAGCCAGCGTCAACCCGCTCTATGTCTGGACGGAGATTGCAGGCTGGGTGTGGCTCATCGGCCTTGGAGCCATGCTGCTCTATGCGCTCGTGAGTTATCTTCGGCTGCGCCGGCGCGTGAGTGTATCGCTCTGTGTGCGGGAAAATATCTACCTTTGCGATGCCATTTCCTCGCCGTTCATCCTCGGCGTTGTAAAACCACACATCTATCTGCCCTCCGGTCTGGACGAAGTGCAGCGGCAGAATGTACTCTCGCATGAGAGGGCGCATCTTACGCGGCGTGACCACTGGTGGAAGCCGCTGGGCTTCGCGCTGCTTGCGGTTTACTGGTTCAACCCCGTACTGTGGCTCGCCTATACGCTGCTCTGCCGCGACATTGAGCTGGCCTGCGATGAGCGGGTGATCCGCACGATGGACGAGAGCGCCGTCAAGACCTATTCCACGGTGCTGCTTGCGTGCAGTATACCGCGCAAGGCGGTCATCACCTGCCCACTGGCGTTCGGTGAAGTTGGCGTCAAGGAGCGTGTGAAGAACGCGCTTCACTACAAAAAGCCCGCGTTCTGGGTGGTCGCGGCGTCGGTCGCTGTGTGCGTCGTTGTGGCGGTGTGCTTTCTGACCGATCCGGAACACGAAACGATGAAGTGGGCGAAGAATCTGTGCGTGGATGATGTGGTGCGTGTTGAATTGACGATTATGCCGCAGGCGACCGACAAGCAGTATAAAGACTTCAATGCAGACGAAATTGCCGAGGCGGTTGCACTCATCAACAAAAGTAGCGGACGGTATATCAGTGAACCAGAGTCGCTCAGCGGCAGTACGATGACACTCTACATCACCACAGCTGACGGCGTGCAGCACACAGTTACGAACAATGGCAATACCTATATCCGAATTGACGGAGATACCTACCGGAGCACCCATATCACTTGGCCGTACACCGTGGGAGATTCCCCTCTGCCTGACAGTTTTCAGGTCGGTGATACGCAAGCTGCCGATGCGAACCGCTTCTATGTGGATGATTGGAGCATCTGCATTGTTGGTCAATGGCTGCGTAATCTCGGAACTCGCGTGTGGTTGGCTGACAACAGCGACGCTTACCTTAGCGTTGTGAAGCAGGACAGCCTTGCAGATGAGCTGGCCGGTCTGCAAAACGCCGGTCACGCCGTAGAAGAGTTGGACGGCTGCTACCGCTGTGTCACACAGGAGGGGTTTAGCAACACGGTTGTCTACCTCTATCCCGCGCCGTCCGGCGAGGCGTACTACCGGGTAGAGACCCATTGGAGCTACGACGACGCGGACGAGCCAGAGGTTGAAGTGCAGGCAACGCAGCTTCGCATGATGGCGGAGAGCTTCCGTGTGGAAAATGGAAGCAGTACGGCAGATGCCCTCATCGGCAGCTACGCCGATGACATGGGCTCCAGTCTGACGATCCGGAAAAACGCCGATGGCAGCTATGCAGCAGACCTTGGTATCTATAAGTTTACTTCTGTCGACAATACAGCAGGAAGCTATGACCCGCAGATGAATATCCTGCATATCTCCGGCACTGCGGATATTGGCGGCACTCTCGCGGCAGATGTAACCGCAGACGGGACTGGGCGTCTGATCGTTACATTGACAGAATCTCCCGTTTCCACAGGCTATCTTGCTGCAGGCGCGGTGTTTACTTTCTGGCCCCGCGTGACCGGATACCCCGAGTACGATGAGGTGTTAGCCAATATCTGCGATCTCCGCCTCGCCGGTACACAAGGCACCGAAACGGAGTTCAGTTCTGATCTTTTAGCGGTGAATGACTACTATCAAACACCCGGCTGGCTGCTGCGTGATCTTGACGGTGATGGGATCCCTGAACTGCTGCTCGGTGCGAATTGGGACGAAGGACACACCGTGATTTTCAACATCTACCGCTCTGGCGGTACGAGAGCCGTCCGCGTGGTCAACGGTTGGAACCGTAACCGCTGGTATCTCTGCACCGATGGCAGTCTGGCCAATGAAGGCAGCAGCAGTGCATTTGAAAGCAGCTACTCTTACTACCGCTATACCAGCGGCGAGTTACAGCATCTGGAAACGTTGATGTATCTGGATGACGGTTCCGGCGGCTCACCATGGCGCTACTCCGTCACAACGGATCAGTATGTCAACAGTGGTGACTTTCACTCCGTCACCGAGGCCGAAGCAACTGCCGTGATGGACAAATACACCCACGAAACGCTGGCCTTTACGCCATTTGTGGTATGAGGATAGATAGTGTAGACTGTAGTGCAGGGTTGCATCTCACCAATCCCCTGCGGATATTACAGCCTCTGACCCAGTTTTGACCCAGAATAGGATCGGGGCGAGCAGGGCTGGACGGAAACAACGGAAAATCCACCGAACGAATGATGGCAAAAAGCACAAATCGGAGCCGAAATGACTCCGATTTGCCCTTGAGACAACCTACGGACCAGAAGGCCGGGGGTTCGAATCCATCACGGCGTACCAAAAGTCCTCGAAATCGTCTGATTTCGAGGACTTTTGCTTTTCATAAGTTCCGTTTTTTTGGTACCGCTTTTTTCTGACCCAAACGCTGACCCCAACGGGAGCGGGTAGCGGAAACCATCAGACAGCACGGGAGAGGATATTGCCCATCGTTTGCGCCGCCTTGAGCTGGGCGTCGGTGGTGACGTGGGCGTAGGTGTCCAGCGTGAAGCCCGCCGAGTAGTGGCCCAGCATCGAAGACACGGTCTTCACGTCCACGCCGTTTTGCAAGGCCATGGTCGCGAAGGTGTGTCGGAGGTCGTGGAATCGGATGCGGGGCAGCCCCGCGCGTTTCAGCACTCTTTGCAGCATATGCAGGACGCTGTCCGGAGACATGGGGCCTCCGGTGGGTGACGGGAACACCCATTCGCTGTTACCCGTTTTTCTTCTTTGTTGCATCAGAACGTCTATCGCATCCGCCGACAGGGGCAGTGTGCGGTAGGCGTTTTTCGTTTTCAGCGGGGCTTCGACCACTTTGCCGTTCTGCCGTGAGATGGCCCGTTGGATTTTCAGCACACCACGGTCGAGGTCAACGTCTGTCCACTTTAGGCCCAGCAGTTCGCCCCGCCGAAGTCCGGTGGCGAGGTCGAGGTAGTAGAGTTCGTACACGCCGCTGTCCTTGGCCTCCCGGAAGAAGGCGCTGAGTTGGTCGGCGGTCAGGGTCTTCATTTCCTTGTGTTCGACTTTCGGCAGGGCGCAGCCCTGTGTCGGATTCTTCGTGACGAGGTGCTGCTCGATAGCAAGATTGTACGCCGAGCCGATCATCTGATGGATGTTCCGCACCGTTTTGGGAGCCAGACCTTTCGGCTTTTTCTTGGCCTCGATGCGGTCAACCCGACCACCGTCCAGCAGGTGCTTGTAGAACCGCTGCAAGTCCAGAGAAGTGCAATCTGCCAGCGGGATGCTGCCGATCTGCGGCTTGATGTGGTTTTTCAGAAAGCCTTGGCTGGTTTTGAAGGTCGATGGGCGCAGCTTGATTTTCGCATAGTTTTCCATCCAGACCTCCAGCCAACTCCCCACGGTGTAGGTCTTGGCCCGTCCGTAGTCGATGCCGACGTTTTCCTCGATGGCTTTTTTGAGTTTCTCCTTGACCTCGGCCTGCGTTTTACCCAGCACGTTTTTGATGATGGCCTTGCCAGTTTCCGGATCGTGACCGACAGTGTATCTTCCCTCCCATCGACCGTCCTTTCGTTTTCGGATATTACCCTCGCCGTTTGCTCGTCTTTTCGGCATGGTATCAGCCTCCTTTGCCAACGAACAATACCGTAACCAAGGGGACAAAGCTACCCGAAAGTCGAACTGTTATCAGAAAGTTATCATTTGCACCTCGGAGCCGCGCCGCCTTATCTTTGACTATTGCGGCGCAATTTTTGCGCTGCCGGAGGCGTTCTTCTTTGGTTACAGCGGTGCGATTTTTGAACGGTCAAGAAGCCCTCTCCATTGACTACAGCGGCGCAAAATATGCACGTTTTACTCCGAAAATTGCCGCCGAGCCGAAAGCACTTTTTCGTACGCTTGAAAACCGCGATTTCCTCAAACGCCTGCGGAATGTCCACCTTGAAAAGTCCGTTGTCACGGGCCTTTTCTGTGCCTGACGTTCACCTATGACTGCGAAAGTGCCTCTCAAGGTGCACCTTAGACTGCGGTTTCAAAACCCCGGAAAGCCCCGCACTGCGGGGCTTTGAGGCTGAGAGGGGCCCAATTAGGGGCACCTCTCTTTATCTTGTGCTAAAATCGAACGGCCTTCCCAGTCCAAAAATCCGGCTTAAAAAGTTCGGTTTTTCGCCCAAAATCGTTCCCGCAAATATCGCCAAAAAGTTACCGCCACAACGCTGTTTCAAACCGCTCCTTATTCCGATTTTCAACTTCTCGCACAAACGGCCCACGTTTGCTTTCACTCCCGAAAGCGGGTACACACTCGCCTTTCAGAGAAAAATCGCACACAAGGGCACACACGCCGAAACAGGGGTGTTTTGGATGGGGGTGGTATCACTACTCTCGGAGCGTTCCGCACGTTCACCAACATCCCCGGGCCGGGTATCAGAACGGCAAGTTTTGCCGCTTTTGGGGCTTGGTCGGGGGTGCTCCCAAAGAACGCAGAAAGCCTTCGGAACAGCGATGCGCTTATGCGCGTCGCTGTTCCGAGGCGTCGCGGCCCCGCTGGGCTGCGTGATCTGTTTGCAACTTGCTGATGTTGCTGTTTTTTCACTCTGTGCACAGTACTTTCTGAACGTGCGAGGTGGGGGTGGTATCACTACCCTCGGAGCGTTTCACACGGTTCGAAAACCCTGCGTGGCCAGATATCAGAACGGCAAACTTTGCCGCTTTTGGGGCTTGGTCGTGGGTGCTCCCGAAGAACGCAGAAAGCCTTCGGGACAGCGATGCGCTTATGCGCGTCGCTGTTCCGAAGGCGTCGCGGCCCCGCTGGGCTGCGTGATCTTTTTTGCTTTTGTCAGAATTGTGGCTTGTACACCCTGCGCTCAGGGGCTTTCCGCGTGTGCGAGACATGGGAGATATCACTACCCTCGGCGTGCTCTTCGTGCTGTTGAAACGCCGGACGGCCGCTTGTCAAAACAGCTCATTTGCCGTTTTCTGAGGTCAGGTGGGCGTAGTTCCCCGCACGATTCCTATTTTCTTGCGAATACACAGAATTTTCTGTTGGCAGTTCCAGTTGCAAACACTTTTGCGTTATGGTACGATAAGTTCGACAAACTGGAACTTTCAAATTAGTCTTTGCAAACAACCTTTGAACCTTCACCATCAATTACAATTCCCTGACGGTTGTTAATTGGGGATAGATTCAAATCCGAAAATTCGGCCAGTATTTTCTCGGTGACCTTCTTAAAGGGCGCAGTCAGATAATGGGGAAGAACATAGAAATTGATTAAACCAAGCCCCGCGTCATCTTCTTGTGAATAATCCTCTGGCTTTTCATCCATTTGCTCAATATAATGGATGGTAGGAGCGCATATGATCGCACCGGCCGACTCGCCGATCATCTGCTTTCCGTTTGCCAATTCCTTCTTCAATAGCTCATCCGTTCCCGTTTTGCGGAGCTGATCCATGAGGAAAAAAGAATTTCCACCGGTAAAATAGATCACATCCGCATCTTCAAAAACGGACTGTATCGTAGAATAAGCTGCCGTTGAAATATCAATTTCAGTTACGGCTGCTCCCAGTTTTTTGAATAATTTTCGAGCCGAGCCGACATAACCGGTATAGCCTTCACGAAGCGAAGCTGTGGGAATAAATGCAACTTTCTTGTTATCAATTTCTTCTTTTATCAAACTTCCTACACTTGAAAAGTGCGAACATAAAAACAGTTTCATCCATATCCTCCTTAATAAATTCAAATTTACTTCAACCTATTTTCAACCCATTCATCAAGTTTCTCACGGCTGAAAATATAGTTTGCACCTGCCACAGTATAAGTTCCATCCAGTTCGCCAGAGGCAAATAATTGATCTACATCTTCGTCAGTGATACCGAGGTATGCTGCAACTTCATACTTAGACAGATAGTTGCCATACTGTTCATCCTGTGCCTGCGTCACCACAGACAAATTGGACGGCACCTGTGTTGTATTGGGCATTTCTTTACTGATAAGCCAACCCGCAACAACAATGCTGATACCGATGACACAACAGCCAAGAAATTGGGATAGGTTAAAGTCCTTCATACAATCGCACTCCTTTATCAAATTCCGATTTGTTGCTCAATTTTCGTATTCAAATTATACCATAAAACTTGTGAACAACTCAACCGCAACTTTGGACTATATGAGAAAAGTCCGAACAGTTTTCTGTCCGGACTTCCTCGCCCAATCGTAAATCAATTCTGCTCTGGAGGTCAACGGTATTCGGCTGGACTGCACGAATGATGAGGTCGTCGAGGTCGGTCTTGCTGTCGCCTCCGGTGCGATGGACGACGAGACGCTGTTGGAGTGGGTGCGGGCGCACCGTGTCTGACCCACTTTTGACCCAGAATCCGAAAAAAGCGGGCAGGGCTGGGCGGAAACAATGGAAAATCCGCCGAGCGAATGGTGGCAAATAGCACAAATCGGAGCCGAAATGACTTCGATTTTCCCTTGAGACAACCTACGGACCAGAAGGCCGGGGGTTCGAATCCCTCACGGCGTACCAAAAGTCCTCGAAATCGTCTGATTTCGAGGACTTTTGCTTTTCATAAGTTCCGTTTTGGGGATACCGCTTTTTTCTGACCCAAACGCCGACCCCAACGGGAGCTAAACTGTACCCAAGAAAATGGACACGAGATTTTGACCCATGGCCCCGTTCGGCGGACACGCATTTGACCCATAGGGTCAGAAGCGCCGCACCTGTGTTACGCAAAGGGCGTTCGCGGCATTCATATGCGGCTTTTGCACATGGGTATCCGAATGAACGTGAAGAAGATCCGCCGCCTGATGCGGAAATACAAGCTCACCTGCCCCATCCGAAAGCCGAATCCCTACCGCAGATTGCAGCGATCCATCCGAATGGGCAGCGCCGCGAAGAATTTGGTCAACCGGGAATTCGAGTCTCATGGGCCGAGAGCCATCCTCCTGACGGACATCACATACATCCCGCTCTGCGGCAGATTCTGCTACCTCTCCACAATCCTGGACGCCTGCACAAAGCAGGTCCTGGCCTATGCGATAAGCGAATCGCTGGAAGTGGATTTTGTTTTGGAAACGGTCCAGCTGCTGGTAAAGCACCATGGGATCTCGCTGAGCAAGGAGACCGTGATCCACAGCAACCAGGGGACCCACTACACCAGTCTGAAGTTCATCCAGCTGGTGGAGAACAGCGCGCTGCGGCGGTCCATGTCCCGCAGAGGGAACTGCTGGGACAACGCGCCCCAAGAGAGCTTCTTCGGGCACATGAAGGACGAACTGGCCAGTGAGATCCCGGGGTGGACGTCTTTTGAGGCCGCCAAAGCCTCCATTGACCGCTGGATGGATTACTACAACAACGACCGCTGCCAGTGGGATCTGGCGAAGCTATCCCCTAACGAATATTACCACTACATCACCACAGGTGAGTACCCCGCCGATACCATGCGGCGGCGCAGAGAGGAACTGTCCAAGCTGTTCAAGCGGCTCTATGAGGACAATGTGCTGGGGCGGGTGACCGATGAGCAGTACCGGATGCTGGCGGGCGATTACACCGTCGAACAGAAAGCGTTGGAGGAACAGATCCCCGAAAAGGAGGCCCGGCTGGAAAAGCTGAAAGCCGCCTCCGCCAACGTGAACACATTCGTTGAGAAGGCGAAGCAGTACACCGCCATCGACGAGCTGACGCCGGAGCTGCTGCGTTTGTTCATCCAGCGGATCGAGGTAGGCGGGCGGACGGAAAAATACTCCCGCAGTTCCCACCAGAGCATCCGCATCGTGTACCGCGACATCGGCACAGTGGACAGCGCGATGGAGCAGGGCGAGGCGCAGCCCCTAAGCGAGATATTCCAGCTTCCCGCATAATAAAAAAGCAGAGAAAAAACGTAAGAAAGCGGACAGTAAGCGCTGTCCGCCCCCTTGCAAGACATGGTGTCAACTTGTGTCCCTATGAACATTACCCGGTCGGTTTCCGCAGCTTTTTCTGTTTGGACTCCAAAGAGCACAGACTTATTCCGTCCGCAGCTCCACTAAAACGGCGTCCTCGGCGGCAAAATAATCCACTGTGTCGCTGCTAAGCCCCGATGCCTTCGCGGCCTGCTCAAAGGAGATGTCCGGCAGGTTGCTGAGGTACACAAACACGGAATCACATCCCGCGTTTGGCAGCCGTCCCCTGCGTTCAAGGCGGTATTCATAGGACCGGTCATTGCAGGACCAGGTACCGTCCTTCATTTCGCAATAGGTGTTTATATTTCCAGCGTAGGTCACCCTGATCCCGTTCTTTTTCCCGCAGCCGAGGGTAACGGACGCAAGGAGCAGACACAGGAAAATGACTGTCAGCTTTTTCATAACGGCGTCCTCCTTCGTTCTGTTGATCCTGTGCGAATATGGTAACATATTTTATCGTTCGCTGTCAGGAATTGCGGTTCAGAGCGATTATTTCCGCTCCGGGAACCGGGCGCATTCCTGATCCAGATCCTCAATGAGTGCTTTCAATTCTGGTCCGGTAAGGGTGCAGTTCAGCTCCGCCGTATCGTCTCCATCCATCGTGTTGGGCAGATAAAAGGAGATATACACCCGGAACAGCTCACCCTCCGCCCAGGCAAACAGGCTGAGATCCGACGAAATGAAGTCGCTGTCATAGCGGTCCTTGATCCCGGCGGCCAGCACCTTCAATCCGGCGTTCATCCCCGCCAGCTCCTGAGCCAGCAGGCAGGCATTGGAGTCCTTATGGGTATAGCCGTCCTCATCCACCCAGGTGCAGCGCAGTTGCAGCCAGTTCTTATCGTATTCATCCATTCCGTATTCAGTTTCCGGAAATTCGTAGCTTACAAAATCCAGTCGAATACTGGCGTTCTCGTTTTTCAGCAGCATAGTGTTCTCCTTACCGGCTCTATGGCCTGATTTTTGACAGTCCAATCATACCACGTTCTTTTCCCGTTTGCAATTCCGGCGGAATATGATACAATGATTTTATCAAGCCGACGGGAGGTATACCATGGAATTGAAGCTGACACCCCGCTTTCTGCAAAATGGACAGCGCTTTTTCGGTCCCGGCGTGGCGGAGCTGCTGGAGCGGGTCCGGGAGCACCGGTCCCTGCGGGCCGCTGCCGCCTCCATGGAGATGGCCTATTCCAAGGCATGGCGCATCATACATGAGGCGGAGGAGGGCTTTGGCTTCCGGCTGCTGGACTCCACCATCGGCGGCCGTCACGGCGGCGGCGCGTCCCTGACGCCGGAGGCAGAGCAGCTTTTAGCGGATTATCGCCGCTTTGAAGCGGATATTTTTGCTTACAGCCAAGCCCGCTTTCAGGAAATCTTCCCCCAATCGAAGCCGTAATTGAACCATAAAAAGCACCGCCCCGGTTTTTGAACCGCATCCCGTCAAGACAATGTCATTAAGTTTGCGCGCAAAACGCTCAATCACTTATGATGGTGATTGAGCGTTTTTATTTCAGCGCAGGGGGACATATAAAAACAATATTTTTCGCAAAAAAACACTTGACAAATCAATTGCTCATGGAGGGAGCATATCACAAACCGGGGCGGTGTTTTTAATCTTCCGCGTCCAGCTTCCGCAAGGCTTTGCGGAATTGGACGGCAAACAGGATGGCGGTGCAGGTCACGGCGATGGCATCCGCCACCGGCTCGGCGGTGTAAACCGCCATGGTCTGATCCGCCAGCAGCCGGGGCATCAGGTAGATCAAGGGCAGCAGCAGGACGAACTTCCGCAGCACTGCCACAATGATGGAGCAGCCGGCGGCGCCAATGGAAACGAAGGTCATCTGACAGGCGATCTGGATACCAAAGAGGAACAGCGCCCCGCAATAGATCCGCAGGGCGGGCACCGTAAAGGCCACCAGCGCCGCGTTAGGGGTGAAAATCCGGGCAAACGCGCCGGGGCACAGCTGGATCACCGCCCACAGCGCCACGGAATAGCACAGACACACCTTCAGCAGCAGCCGGAAGGTCTGCCGCACCCGCTGGGTATTCCGTGCGCCGTAATTATAGCTGGTGATGGGCTGGGCGCCCTGGGCGATGCCCTGCAAGGGCAGCATGGCAAACTGCATGACGCTGGAGAGGATGGTCATGGCGCCAACGGCGATGTCATCGCCGTATTTCAGCAGCGAGGAATTGAAGCACACGGAGATGACGCTCTCGCTGGCCTGCATGATGAAGGTGGCCGTCCCCAGTGCTACGCAGGGCAAAATCAGGGCAGGGCGGAAACGGACGTTTTCCTTTTTCAGCCGCAGCAGGGTTTTGGGGCCGGTGAGGAACCGCAGCACCCAGATACAGGACAGACCTTGGGAGAGAATGGTGGCCAGCGCCGCGCCCCGGACGCCCATGTGCAGTCCGTAAATAAAAATAGGGTCCAGAACGATGTTGGCCACCGCGCCGATGAGCACCGTCCGCATTCCGATCTTGGCAAAGCCCTGTGCGGTGATAAAGGCGTTCAGGCCCAGGGTCAGCTGCACGAACACGGTGCCCACAGCGTAGATCTGCATATAGCTGGCGGCGTAGCCGATGGTGTTCTCGCTGGCGCCGAAGGCCAACAGCAGATCCCGGCTCCACAGCAGCAATACCGCCGTCAGCACAGCGGAGACCGCTAATTGCAGGGCAAAGCAGCCGCCTAAAATCTTCTCGGCGGTGTCATGATCCTGCTTGCCCATGTAGATGGAGGCCCGGGGTGCGCCGCCGGAGGCTACCAATGCCGCAAATGCGGAGACAATCAAAATCAGCGGCAGGCATACGCCCACGCCGGTAAGGGCCAGATCGCCGTCACCGGGAATGTGACCGATGTAGATACGGTCCACGATGTTGTAGAGCATATTTACAAGCTGGGCGATGACCGTAGGGATGGCCAGCTGCCGCAGGAGCTTGCCGATCGGCTCCGTGCCTAAAAAGGTTTTATCCTGATTCATTTTGCGTCTCCTTTTGTCGCTTTCCGGCTGCCGCTCAGCCGGTCCATATTTTCTCCGAATACCGCAAAGCAGCGGAAACAGGTCTCCAGCTCCTCCTCGGTCAAGCCCTCCGTCAGCTGCCGTGAAAAGGTCTCCTGTACGGCGCGGCCCCGCCGGATCACCGGCCCGGCCTTTTCCGTACACACCAGACGGCATTTCCGCCGGTCCCCCGGCACCGGCTGGCGCTCCAGATACCCTTCCCCTGCCAGCTTTTCCACGTGGAAAGAGACGATAGCGGGCTTCAGATGCCGGTAGGTGCAGATATCACGGGCGGTATCCATGCCGGGATTGTTGGCCAAAAACAGGAGAATGTCTACGGCGGGCTGGGCCATATCCAGTTCCTCCGTCAAGGGGCGCATGGCCGCGGTGTACGCCTCCTCAAAGCGCTTGGAATAGGTATAAAACCGCACGGCAGGCAGCATGGGACCGCCTCCTTTCAAATAGTACAATTTTGAACAATTTGATATTATAATACTTTTCCATGGATTGTCAAGCCCCTGCAGGAATCGAGATGTGCGGTTTTCTGATAGATGAACATATGGCAGAAAATCATGCAGACAGGCGTACTTGTCGAACCGTTTCGCCGCAAACGCGCAAAAAAGAACGGCCCCTTTGGGGCCGTTGAGACTGTCGATAAAGTAGTAAATTCTCCGCGACGGTAAGGTAGGGCAGCCGTTAGCGGCTTTGCCGCTTTACGGATGCTGCATACCCCTTGCGGGTGAAGGGTGTGCGCGGGAACCCCAAGGAGGGGAAACAGGCGAAGTGCCGCCGGTGGCGGATAAAACGAGCCTGTTTCGAGGAAGGCCCCCGATTTTCGGGCGCAAAGCGCACGGAAACCGGCTGGGCCGACGGTGTATTCCTGCTCCATGCGGGGAGAAAAGACTTTTTCGACACGCTGAACGGCCCCTTTGGGGCCGTTCTGAAAAGCGCTTATGTCTCGGTCTGGGTGGGGTCGATCTCCGTGGGGCTGGGGATGGGATGCTCCTTGTGAGCAACCATGGCCTGAATCAGCTCCACCGTACCGCCAAGGCCCAGTGCGCTGCTGTTCAGGCAGAAATCGTATGCGTCCACCGCGCCCCACTTCTTAGAGGCGTAGTATTCGCAGTAGGATGCCCGGCGCTTGTCGGTTTTCTGGATCAGGCTCTTGGCCTCCTCCGGCGTCACCTTCTGGCGCTTGGCCACGCGGGCGATCCGGTCCTCCAGCGGGGCGCTGATGAACAGGCTCAACAGGTTTGGATTATCCGCCAGGGCGTAATCGGCACTGCGGCCAATGATAACGCAGGGACCTTCCTCCGCGATGTGGCGGATGGTCTTGAAAATCGCCAGATGCACCTGCTGCTCCAGAGATTCACCGGTGATCCCGGAGAAGCCCAAGGGGTAGGCATCCATGGCGATGGCGTACAGCAGGCTCTTGGGCCGCTCGTCAAAATTTTCAAAGATCTTCTGGCACAGGCCACTCTTCTTCGCAGCCTCCTGCAGCAGCTCCTTATCATAGAAGGGAATACCCAGCTCCTTCGCGACCCGGATACCGACCTCCTTGCCGCCGCTGCCGAATTGCCGTCCGATGGTAATGATGGTTTTCATAGAGATTCCTCCTTGTTCTTTGCCTCCGCGGGATCGCATCTCTGTCAAAGGACATGCACGTAACCGTTGTGCTATATTTTACCACGGTTTCCAATCTGCGTCAAACGAAAATCCGCCCGAAAAAGGTCCGCCCGTATGGGCGGACCTTTGATGATTCTATCAGCGCTTTATCAAGCTTCCGGTTCCGTAGGCATGGGCAGTCCCAGACGGCGGTACATGGTCTTTTTCACCGCCCGGAGGATGTTCTCATAGCCGGTGCAGCGGCACAGGTGCCCGGAGAGGAGCTTGCGCAGCTCCGCGTCCGTGTAGAGCTTGCCGCTCTCCAAAATCTCCACCGCCGTCATGATAAAGCCGGGGGTGCAGAAGCCGCACTGAACGGCGGTCTCGTCGATAAAGGCCTGCTGGATGTCGCTGAGCTCGCCGTTGGGCCCCATCAGGCTTTCCAGCGTGCGGATACGCTTGCCCTCCGCCCAGACAGCCAGATAGATGCAGGAGTTGAAGCACTCGCCGTCAATGATGACGTTGCACGCGCCGCACTCCCCCACCTCGCAGCCCTTTTTCACGCTGGTCATGTGGTAGTCGTTCCGAAGCATATCGGTCAGGCTGGCCCGGACGTCCACCATCCGTTCCACATCCTTGCCATTCAGGTTGAAATGGACCAACTGATACTGTGCCATTACAGCTCACCTCCCGCCAGCTTCACCGATTCGATAAATGCCCGCTTGGCGCTCTCCACTGCGATGTGCAGCCGGAAATCCTTAGCGGCCCGCCAGGAATCCCGGGGGTTGATGTCCGCCGTCACCGCTTGCGCGAACCGCTCCGCCAGTTCCAGACTCACGATCTGGCCCTTTGCCATCGCTTCCGCCGTGGCTGCCCGCAGGGGCACCGGTCCCGCCACGCCGAAGGCCACCCGGGCCCGCTCCACCGTCTTTTTATCCGCCGACAGCCGCACGTTCACGGACGTGCCCAGAGTGGCGATGTCCATGGCGTTGCGCATGGCGTACTTGATATAGTGGCCGAAGCAGTTTTCATAGCTTTCCTTAGGGATCAGCACGGCGGTCTGGATCTCGCCGTCCTCCGCCCGGATGTCCACCTTGCCTGCCTTGATGTAGAAATCACGGATGGGCAGGCGGCGGGCGCCGTTTTTGCCCGTCAGCTCAATGACGGCGTCCCACGCGTGGAGGGTGGAGGCGGAATCGGCGGAGGTAACGCCGTTGCAGGTGTTGCCGCCAATGGTGCCGATGTTGCGGATCTGGGGGCCACCCACCTGATCCACAGCCTCGCCCAGCACGTTGATGTACTTCTGAACGAGGGGATCTCTGGTAATATGGGAAAAGCTGGTGAGAGAGCCGATCCGCAGCGTGCCGTCCGGCTCCATGGAAACGTCCCGGAGGGCGTCGATGCCGTAAATGGAGATCAGCTCCGCGCCGGCCCGCTTGCCCTCCCGCATCTGCACCAGTACATCGCTGCCGCCGGCGATGATCTGGGCCTCCGGGTGCTCCAGCCGGAGCGCCACAGCCTCCTCCACACTGGCGGCCTGATACAGGGCTTTCATATCATACATGGTCAGTCACCCTCCTTCTCGTCATGGATCAGCCCGGCCTCCTTGAATGCGCGGTACAGCACATGGGGGGTGATGGGCGTGGTATCGATGGAAACGCCGGTGGCGTTGTAAATAGCACTGCGGATGGCCGGCGCCGGGGAACAGGCCGGGGGCTCGCCCAGAGCCTTCGTTCCAAAGGGAGAGGTCGGCTCCGCGTTCTCCACAAACAAGGCCTCCAGATCCGGATGGTCCATCACGGTGGACAGCTTGTAGTCCAGCAGGTTGTTGTTCAGGGGCTTGCCGGTCTTTTCGTCGAACAGCAGCTGTTCGGAAAGGCCGTAGCCGATGCCCATGGACATACCGCCATGGACCTGTGCCTCCGCCAAGGCGGGGTTGATGAGGCTGCCGCAGTCATGGACATTGATGATGCGTTTCAGCGTTACCTTGCACATGGGAATGTCTACCTCCACCTCCGCGAAGGTGCAGCCGAAGGAATAGGCGTTAGAGCGGATGGTGGCGGTGCTCTCCGCCGTGATATGCTCGGAGTGGACCGGATTATACTGGGCGGTCATGGCCAGATGGGACAGGTCCATCTCCACCGCGCCGTTGTCCTTGCGGACTACATTGCCCTCCACGATGTCCAGTTCCTCCGCAGAACAGCCCAGCATCTCGGCGGCATAGGCCAGTATTTTCTGCCGCAGGAGCCGCCCGGTCTGGTCGATGGCGAAGCCCTCCATGTAGGTCTGGCGGCTGGCGTAAGCGCCTAAGCCGGTGGGGGTGATGTCCGTATCCTGACAGGACACCACATGAACGTCCTTGTAGCTCTTGAGGCCCACGGCCTTTGCGGTCATCTGGGCGTAGGCGGTGTCCGCGCCCTGACCGATCTCCGTCTCGCCGCACTGCATGGTAACGGTGCCGTCCAGATTCAGCTGCATCCGGTTGGAGGCCGTCTCCAGAGAGATGGGATACACGCCGGTGTTGTACCAGAAGGACGCCGCGCCGATGCCCCGGCGGACAGAGCCGGTATCCTTGGCGAATTCCGCCTTGCGGCGGTCATAGTCCATGGCGTCACGGCCCTTTTCCAGGCAGGCCCGGAAGGAGTCGAAATAGTTGGTATTGCCGGAGAAGGCGTCGTGATAATCCTTGGGCATGATGAACTTCATGCGGTATTCCAGCGGGTCCATGCCCACGGCGGCGGCACATTCGTCGATGTTGGCCTCGTCAGCAAAGCTGGCCTGAGGCATACCGTAGCCACGCATGGCGCCCGCCGCGGGCCGGTTGGTAAACACGGTCCAGCCGTCGCACTCCATGTTGGCGCAGGGATAGATCTGGGCGAAGGAGCCCATGGCCTTGGCGCAGATGGAGTGGCCGTGGGAAGCATAGGCTCCCTGATTGGAAAAGCACTCTACCTTCCGGGCGGCCAGCTGCCCGTCCTTCCGGATCCAGGAAATGATATGAAACCGGATGGCGTGGCGGACGCGGTTGGAGACGAAGGTCTCCTCCCGGGCGCAGTCCATGCGGACGCAGCGTCCCCCCACCTGGGTAGAGCACCAGGCGCACAGAGGCTCGTACAGGGCATCCTGCTTGTTGCCGAAGCCGCCGCCGATATAGGGCTTGATGACCTCGATATCCGCCCAGGGGCGGCCCAGAGCCTGCCCCACAATCCGGCGGATGATATGGGGAATCTGGGTGGAGGAAACCACCACCATCCGGCCGTTTTCTTCATAGGCATAACAGCCGTGGTTTTCAATGTGGCAGTGCTGCACCGTGGGGGTGTCGTACCACCCTTCCACCTTGATGAGACCCGGCTCCTGAATGGCGGCGGCATAGTCGCCCTTGCGGATGTCCGTGTGCTTGAGGATATTTCCGGGATAATTCTCATGGATCTGCGGCGCGTCCGGCTCCATGGCCTTCTGAACGTCCAGCACGAAGGGCAGTTCCTCATACTCCACCTTCAGTGCCCGGACGCCCTGCATGGCCGCCACCTCGTTCTCCGCGATGACCACGGCCACATCGTCGCCGTAGTAGCGGACATGGCGGTTCAGCAGGTGGCGGTCCGCCACATCCTGATGACCGGGGTCCATGGACCAGGGGTGGCCCGCCGTGGGAAAGGGAATATCCGGTACGTCAAAGCAGGTCAGCACCTTCACCACGCCGTCGATGGCCTCCGCCGCCGCCGTATCCACGGACTTTACAAAGCCGTGTGCGATCTCCGCGTGTTTGATCCGGATGTACAGAGCACCGGCAGGCATCCGGTCCTCGTAGTATTTTGTGCGGCCGGTCACCTTATCAAAGGCATCCACACGGGCCACGCTTTTTCCTACTGTTATGCTCATGGAGCATCCCTCCTTCTATCGCTCATATTGACTGACAGGGTCTGAATTGGGTATACTGAGAGAGATCTGGAATTTTCCTATGAGGTGATCGCTATGAAAATCGGATGTGTCGTGCTGGCGGCGGGTAACGCCCGCCGGTTCGGTTCTAACAAGCTGCAGGTGCAGGTGGATGGGGAATCCCTCATCCGCCGGGCACTGGAAACGGTTCCCAGCGGTCTTGTGACCGTGCTGGTAAGTCAATACCCGGAGATTCTGTCCTTAGCCGGTGAATACGGCTTTGAGGCCGTTTGGAACGATCAGCCGGATCTGGGGCTGAGCCGCAGCGTCCGTCTGGGTCTGGAACAACTCACGGACTGCGGCGGGGTTCTGTTCCTCGTGGCCGATCAGCCGTGGCTGAAGCGGGACAGCGTCGAAGCGCTGGCCGCGCTCTGGGCCCAGCACCCAGCGAAGATCGCTGCCATGGCCCACGGCGGTGTCCGGGGCAATCCCTGCCTCTTTCCCGCTCGGTTCTACCCGGAGCTTCTGGCCCTCAATGGGGACCGGGGCGGCAGCGCCGTCATCCGCAACCACGAGGCCGACCTCATTTTGTTAGAGACAGACGCTCTGGAGCTGACGGACATTGACACCCCGGAGGCTTTGAAGCAAGCCGGAAGCGTCGGTTAATGCGTGAAGCATATGTGCCTTGACAGCGGTTCGCCGCTGTCATTTTTTTGCATAAGGGGTGTTTTTCAGGGGAAGCTCAGTACGCAGCTCGCCGTCATAGCGGCGGTATGCCTCCGCAATGGCGGGGGCCGTGGGGATGGAGGTGATCTCACCGATACCGATGGCCCCGCCGCCTACGTTCAATCCCGGTTTTTCCACGATGATAGGCTTGATCTCCGGGATCTGGTTGGCCCGGAATAGGCCCAGTGTGCCGAATTTTACCGTGGGGCGGCAGTTTTCGTCAATGGGATACCGCTCCGTCAGGGCGTAGCCCATGCTCATCACCACGCCGCCCTCGATCTGTCCCTCCACGGAGAGGGGGTTCACGGCCTTGCCGACATCATGGGCCGCTACCATCTGTTTGATGCGTCCGGTGTCCTTATCCAGCACGCAGAGCTGGGTGGCATAGCCGTAGGCGATGTGGCTCACCGGGTTGGGCACATCTGCGCCCAGTGGGTCGGTCTTACCCAGATATTCGCCGTAGAACTCCTGTCCCTCAAGGTCTGCCAAGCTATGTTCCTCTAAGGCCTTTTTCAAGTCCTGACAGGCCCGGATGCAGGCCTCGCCGGTGAACAGCGTCTGGCGGGAGCCGGAGGTAGTGCCGGAATCCGGCGCGATCCATGTATTGGAACGCTCGTAGACCACGTTTTCCCTTGGGATGCCGGTCTCGCCGCAGACGGTCTGGGTCAGCACCGTGCCCAAGCCCTGACCGATACAGGAGGCGCCAGCGAAAATATGGAGCTTGCCCTCCCGGACCGTCAGCCGGACCCGGCCGGTGTCTGGGATGCCCACGCCTACGCCCGCGTTCTTCATGGCGCAGGCCAGCCCCACGGGGTCGCCGTTCTTCACAGCCTCGTCATAATAGGGCTTCACCGCCTCCAGCGTTTCCACCAGTCCCGTGGAGCCGTCCACGATCTGACCGTTGGGCAGGACGCCGCCGGGTCGGATGGCATTGCGGTAGCGGATCTCCCAAGGGGAAATACCCACCTTGTCCGCCATTTCGTTCAACAGCGTTTCAATGCAGAAGCAGGTCTGGGTCACGCCAAAGCCCCGGAAGGCTCCCGCCGGGGGATTGTTCGTATAGTAGGCCCAGCCGTCGATCTCGTAGGCCTCGTACTGATAGGGTCCCGCGCCGTGGGTGCAGGCCCGCTCCAGCACCGGCCCGCCAAGAGAGGCGTAGGCCCCGGTGTCGGCGATGCACTCCGCCGCCACGCCTTGAATGATGCCGTTTTCATCGCAGCCCAGAGAGAATTCCATCTCCATGGGGTGACGCTTGGGATGGATCAGCAAACTTTCCGCCCGGGTGAGCTTCACCTTTACCGGGCGCTTTGTGAGATAGGCGATCAGCGCGGCGTGGTGCTGGACCGTTACGTCCTCCTTGCCGCCGAAGCCGCCGCCCACCAGACAGTTGCGGACCTTCACCTGCTCCGCGGGCAGGCCCAGCATTCCCATGATCTCGTGCTGGGTATCGTATGCGCCCTGATCCGTGGAGAGCACCAGAACGCCATCCCCATCGGGACAGGCCACGGCACACTCCGGTTCCAGAAAGGCGTGTTCCGTCCAGGGAGTCGAGAACCGCCGGGTGATGAGATACTTGGATTTGGCCAGTGCCTCCGCCGGGTTTCCCCGCTGGATGTGCTTATGGGCCAGCAGATTGCCCTCCCGGTGCACCAGCGGCGCGTCCGGCAGGATGGCCTCCTGCGGGTTATGGACGGCAGGCAGTTCCTCGTAGTCCACCTTCACCAACGCCTTGGCCTGAGCCAGAGCCTCCGGTGTTTTCGCCGCCACCAGGCAAATAGCATCGCCCAGATAATGGGTGATATCGCCTACGGCGATCATGGTGTCCCAGTCCTTTTTCAGATGGCCCACCTTGTTGCTACCGGGGATGTCCGCCGCCGTCAGGACGCAGACCACGCCGGGCAGGGCCTTGGCCTCCTCCGTATGGATGGCCAGCACCCGTGCACGGGGGTACTGGCTGCGGACGGCGCTGCCGTAGAGCATCCCGTCCAGATATACGTCATCAGGGTACTGGCCGGTGCCGGTGACCTTTTCCTCCACGTCTACCCGGTGGACCCGGCTGCCTACCTTCCAGTCCACCGGTGCCTCCGGCAGCTTGTCCTCCCGGAAGCATTTTGCCGCCAGTAGGATCCCGTCGATGATCTTCACATAGCCGGTGCAGCGGCAGATGTTGTTGCGGATGGCAAAGGCCGCCTCCTCCCGGCTGGGATCCGGGTTCGTGTCCAGCAGCGCCTTGGCGGAGATCACCATGCCAGGGATGCAGAAGCCGCACTGAACGGCCCCCGCCTCGCCGAAGGCCCATGTATAGACCTTCTTCTCCCAGTCGGACAAGCCCTCCACCGTCAGGATGTTTTTTCCCTCCAGCTTATCCGTCTGCGGAACACAGGCCTTGGTGGGCTTGCCGTCGATCAGCACCGTGCAGGTGCCGCAGGCGCCCTCGCTGCATCCGTCCTTCACCGAGGTCAGGCGCAGCTCGTCTCGCAGAAACCGCAGCAGCTTTTGATTTTTCTCAGCGGTTACCGTTTTGCCGTTTACCGTAAAAACAGCCATGTCGGGTCCCTCCTTCAAAAGGTCAACCTTTTATTTCTTGAACTTATTATATAATAGGCTGTCTGTTTTCGCAACGGTTCTTTCTATCATTCGTTATCCTTTCCATAAGATAGCGAACTGTGTAAATACAGCAGCCTCTCTCACCTGCCGGAAGCTCCTATGAGCCGCTCCCCCGATTGCCATCCCTTCAGGCTCCGATTTTCCCCCTCTGAGTGGGCGAAAAAAGTTTTTTGAAAAAAATAAAAAAAGTGTTGACAAAGAGGGGGTGCCCTGATATACTAGCTATTGTTCCGAGCGAATGAAACAAGTTCAAAACGAACTGACCTGGGGGATTAGCTCAGCTGGGAGCGCAAGCAACCGGGTGTGCTCCCCCGCAACGGAGAGTAAAGTCAAAAAATTGAATAGCTCAGAAATCCAGCAAAATCAAGGGTTTCTGGCAACATGGGGGTATAGCTCAGCTGGGAGAGCGCTTGAATGGCATTCAAGAGGTCAGCGGTTCGATCCCGCTTATCTCCACCAAAAACAATGACTCACACAGACCAAATGTGTGAGTCATTGTTCTATCCATACGAAAACACAAAGAGGACGGACACCTGATTCCCTTCCCCCGGAGAAAAACCAATATAGTTATTGAAGCGGAGATTCGATGATAGAATCTCCGCTTTTTTGTTGTCGTCCCAACAGATAAAAAAGAAATGAGGTTTAACCATTGAAAAAATTTTTTGAAGAACTTTCCCGGCGCCTGAGAGAAGGCGGAGTTGAATCATCCAATGTAGAGGATAGGCGGCTGGAGATTTTCCTCCATGGTCAGCCTGTCCTCTTTGTTTCTCCAGGAAACGATGTGTTCCTTTTTCCTGCCGGAAGCAATAATCCGGAGGCCAGTGAATTGTACCACAGAGTCGCACAGACCGCAGATGAAGTGTACACTTATGTTGAGGAGGTTCAAACTGCGCCCACCCTTCATATCAGCGGTCTGAGCGAAAAATTCCATCTGCTGGCGGATTTTGGCGGCGCAGTGCTGGCTGGCCGGGAGTTGGAAAATGGCAGGGGCTATCAGTTTGTCACTTGGATCTGGGACTATAACAGAACCGGCGTGAGCTACGGACATTATTATGATGAAGATTTTTGCGGGGCCAAGCAGGATTTTGCCGTCCGCTCCGGGCTGATCTCCAAGACCCAGCTTTTCTCACCGGAGGAGCTAACTGAACTCTACCGGGCCACAGACTACCTGCTGGATGAAGGCCCAGAGCTGGAAGATGGACACCTCAAAGCCATGCAGACCGCAAGGACAAAGATCGAATACACTGTCCCAGATCTGGCGGACAGACTGGAGCAGGGACAAGCACAGGAGCCACAAATTGATATGTGACATCAGAAAAAGCGGGAGCCGCATCTGCACACACTGTGCAGCATAAGCAGCTCCCGCTTTTTTGTTTTGAAAGAAGGAGTGTGCCATGACAAGATATTTCGCTCAGAATACCCCTCGAGCTGGTCTGGAGCATATGATGATGAGCGTCCCTGGCTTCCAGAAGCGCGGCGGCGGGATGATGATCCTCAGCCGCTTCTGCTACAAGCCGGAGGATGTGGATTGCCGGTACTGCCTGCATTACCGCCGCCGATCCTGTCAAGTCCGCACCTGTCCGTATATCGCGGAGCGGTTGAAGTCCGGCGCGATTGAGTACCTGGATTTGATTCTGGAATATTTCGGACACATCCCTCATGCCGGCCTGCACAAGAGGATTCAGGCTGTGGAACACTGGAGCGGGCCGGATCAGGCAGTCCTGCACACAGTGTCCGTCCACCTCAGAAGCCGCTTTGCGGACAGGGTATGGGATGATGCGCCTCCTGGCTATCTGGCGGCGCTCTATCTTCTCGCCTCAAAGGAGCGACTCTGGCAACCGGCGCTCCCCGCTCTTTCACACGATTCCATTGATTTCAGCCGCATCGTATCCAAACCCCATGGATTTGCGATACAGGATTACCCCATCTTTTATTCCGCCAGACGGCTGTATGACCTGAAGTCACCCATGGAGGCAGAAGATTTGGCACACCCAAAACTGGTGAGTGATCTGGACTTCCACAATATTATTTACGCAACCATGATTGCCAGATATGGAAAGGCGGTCATGGATGCGAGTAAGGAGGCACCAGAATGGGCTATGTGCTGAAAGCGGTACTGAGCAGCGCTCAGCACCCGGAATATGGGCAGATTACGGTTCCATTCCCTATCCCCGATGAGAAATATGACCGCATGATCGAACTGCTGGAGCCATTGGAAATCGGTGACGCGCTCCGGCGGGATTGCCGGGTGGATGAACTGGACAGCTTCTATACCGTACTGAACAGGCTGGTTGGCTCATTGGTCAATTTTGATGAGCTGGACTATCTGGCCAAACGGCTGGACAGTTTTGATGACGGTGAGGCTGCCCAGTTCCAGGGAATGGCCTGCAAATTGGGCGTCTCAAATATAAAGGATTTCATCAATCTGACCTTTTGCTGCCAGCAGGCCACGGTCATCACAGACTTCTCCGACCTGGACGCCATTGGGCGGCAGCACTACATGACGATGCAGGGTGGGGGCTGCAGAATCGAGGAGCTCGAGCGGCTGGATGGCCGCAAGTTCGCTCTGGACCTGATCCTCAATCATCTTGAGGGAAGGATTACCCCTTATGGCGTGGTCTATGATAACGGGATGAAACTGGAGCAGCTCTATGACGGCCGCCACTTCCCCTGTTACCACTACCAGCCGAATCTGCTGGCGGTAGGGCTTTCCTCCCGGCAGGAGCCGGAAAATACAGATCAAATCACTTGGCTGCTCCTGCCCTGCTCCGAGCAACAGCTCCAGCGTGGAATTGCACGCTCAGGCGTTAACATCCACGATGCCCGCATCTGGTATGAGGACAGTCTGCTTCCATCCGAGGTGGAGGAGGTCCTGGAGGGACAACGGGAGGATCTATTCGCGCTGAATGATATGGCGACGGCCATCGCTGCACTGTCTGATTTGGAACAGAAAAAGTTGACGGCGGTCATGGAGATGGCCAAGCCGGAGTGTGCCGGCGAGATACGCGAACTGGCCAAAAATCTGGAGCTGTTTGAGTTTGCACCCAAAGTCCGCACTCCCGCCGAATATGGCAGATACATGATCCAGGACTCCGGCCATTATGAATATGACCCCAATCTGGAGGAGTTCTATGATTATGAGCGTTACGGCAAACTCCGTATGGAGAAGGAAACAGGAGCCTTCACGGAGAAAGGATATGTGGCCTACTGTGGCACATTGACATTGGGGGAGCTGATGGCCGGCGGTCCGGCAGAGCAGCACCAGCGGGAACAGGAATTTCAGATGGGAGGAATGTAACGATGATTCTGTTGACTCTGAGCCGGGGAAAAGGAGAAGAAACTGTCCGTCTGCAACTGCCCGCCAGTCCCGCTGAGATTGGGGAGACATTTGCCTTCCTGGACAGAATCAGCCTCGATACCACAGCCACCGCCATCCTGGATGTGAGCAGCAATGTACCGGTCCTTTACCGATGCCTGTACGATGTGGATGTAGAAGATTCGGAGCAGTTTCAAAAACTACAAAAACTGGCGGAACGCACAGAGGCACTTTCTCCGGCGAAAGCCGCCATCTTTTCCGGGGCATTGGATGCGGAGTGTGTCTGGAACTTGGAGGGGGCCCTTACTGTGGCGGACAGGCTGGATGAGTATATGCTCGTCAACAATGTGTCGTCTGATTCAGAATTGGGCATCTACCTTGTGAACAAAGGGATCACACCATTTCCGGATCGCTTCAAGCCCTATATCAATTATGCCCGTGTGGGGGCTGAATATCGGGAAAAGCATGGAGGAGAATATTCCAGCGGCAATTATGTGCAGAAAAAGACACCTGAACTTTTGGAGAACGAGAGATTGGACGGCGTTTTCCGGATATGGATGGAAAACCCCTGCCCTGTTCGTGTACAGAGCGAAACAGCGCAGATCACTCTGCCTGCGACCTTTGAGCAATTGGAGAGCGCCAGACAACTTCTGGGAGTGGACAGCCTCAATATGGCGAAACTCACTCGGGTGGAGGCCCTGCGGCCTTATCTGGGGGAATATCTTCCTCTCCAGGGGATGGATCTGAGACTGGAGCAATTGGACGAGTTGGCGGAAAATATCCGGATAATGGATCAGGAGGATGGCGCATTGCTGAAATACCTCTCTGTCCTTGAGGTGGAACAGCCGGCAACGCTCCAGGAGGCTTTGAGGTTTTCCATCGAACTGGATGACTACGAGCGTGTACCGGACGATCCGGAGGAATATGGCAAGCAGGTGTTGGAGCGGATCGGGGCGGACGAGGAGCTGATCTCTACCCTCGATGGCTTTACGGATTTCGAAGCAATGGGCAACTTTTATATGCGGGAGGATGGTGTGAGAAGGACCGAATTTGGCCTGCTCCGAAAGCTCAGTGATCCGTTCCCTGAAGTACAAGATGGGTTGCAGATGCATTAATCCCTGTACGCAGATACAAGATACGCTGTGGAACCAGCACGAGTGGGAAAACACTGTGAATATGGGAGGGATTAAATGAGCATTAACATCTGGACAGACTCCATGCAACACGCAGCGTTGCTTGGAAAACCTGTGCTGTTCACCAACTGGCTGATTCAGCGGGATATCATTCCTGATGGGTGGTACTGCTATGACCTGCGGGGGACACATAAATCTCCCAGCACCCGAACCACTCTGGTGGATCATGCCGCTGACTATCATGCAGGAACCGTACTTTCTCCAATCCCTTTAAAGCATGAAGGTACTGCTTCGCGCCGGGTCAACGGCACATTTTATCTGCTGGGAGAAGAAATGACGCTGGAGCAGTTTTGCGAGGAGCATGATCTGGCCTACCCCCAGGATAATCGTGAGTTTGTACTGCGCCCCGCCTCCCTGGATGAGGTGGGGCTGTTCTATTCCGAAGAAAAGCTGGACGAGGCACTGGGTACTGTAGGCCACCTCCGCATGGATTTCGGCCATGGTGAGAAGGAGTTCTGGCACACCTGGTGGCCCCATAACGAGGATAGGTTCAACACCCCGGAGTTCAAAGAGGTGCTGCAGCGATTTGTGGACGACCTGCGTCAGACTGGACTCCTGAAGAATCTGGGGGCCATGGACGCCTACTGCTGGCAGCATGGCGGCTCCATCACAGAGGACCGCAGGAGTTATGGCTATATTGCGGAAACAGAAAATTACCGTTTCTGTCTACGCTGTACTCCCTTTCCCGGCGAGTATCAGGGGTACCTCTATTGCTATGATCTTTGCCAGCAGGAGATGTACCGACAGGAACACCCTGTGGTAGGTCGGGTAACCTTCGCCAGCGGCGAACAGCAGGAGTTCACGGATTCCAAGGCGTTGCTCCAGGCCATCCGGGAGGAACTGCCCTTCCGCAGCACAACCGGCTTCCGCTTTGAAACGCTGACAGACGATCCGGAGGTCAAAAAAGCGGTAGACGATATCCTGTTGGATTTTGCCGGTGAGGACAATTCACGCCGTACCTGCAACTATGGACTGACTGAAACTGGGAAGCAGGCTCTTAGGAAAGCCGCAGATCCCAGCATTCCCCACACCTATGCCTGGTTTGTCATGGCGGACACCAATACCCCGCAGGAGATAATCAGGCAAGATCTGACTCTGGAGGAAGCAATCCAAATCTACCAGGACAGCAATACCAGTGAGAAACGGCTGGGCGTTATTAAGGACGGTATCGCCACAGTGGACTTTGTTCATTTCCAGAGCGGTGAACAGCAATTCTTTACGGATCACGAAAAACTGGAAAGCTTCCGGTCGGACCTCGTGGTGGCGGAGGCGATGGAACGGCTCTATCAACAATTAAATCAGCCGGATATTGGGATTAGAATGGGAGAGATGTAAATGCAAAGCGTACCGAGAGAGTGGCTGGACTTCTTGCGGCAGCAGTTCCCCAAGGATTCCCGCATCCAACTCACAGAGATAGGCGGTAATCCCCGGCCCATTTCCCCCGGCAGTACCGGGAAACTGGATTATATCGACGATGCCGGGCAATTCCATGTAAAGTGGGACAATGGATGTACCTTGGCTCTGGTGCTGGGAGAAGACCGATTCTCGGTCTATCTGCCAGAGCCTCAGACATTCAAATTGTATATGCCGCTCACAGCGGACTTCTATGGACGGGACGAGTGGGGGGATATGTCAGAGGACGGTGAGGAGTGGGATGGCCACACCCTCATGGATTATGAGGGACAAATTCTGTCCGCTCTGGTAAAAAACCGGGTACCAGAGGAAAACGAGAGCGGCCTCATGCGCTGGTACGGTGAGGACGACAGTGTAGATCACAAGGTCCGCTCGGCGGTGTTTACTGTTGAGGTCAGGAATCGCCAGCTCTGGGGCGTAGCGGAGTGCCGGGTGGCCGGAGAGCTGACTCCGGAAGAGCTTACCATCTTAAAAGAGTACCTGGGTGGACAAGCCTCTGACGGATGGGGCGAAGGCTTCGAGCAGCGCCCCATCGAGGTGGACGGCGGCGAGCTGTATGTCCATCTGTGGCAGCCTGATGATTGGAGCATCCAAACCGAACAGGAACGGTTTGCCCCCAAGGTGGCCGAGGGGTTGCCGGAACTGTGCTTCTCCACCCTGCGGACCACCGGACAGCTTATCTGCATCAAACGGGGTGAAACTGGCTACTACCCCTCCGACTGGGATACCGGCGACAAGGAAGGGAATGTGGAACTGGCGGATGAGTTGAACGAAGACCTGGGCGTCACCCCCATCCAGCGGCAAGCTATGGAGATAGGAAGCATGGCTGGGTGGGATGTGCCTGGTGCTGACCCCAAACACTATGAAGAGTCATACTCGGGACAGACAAGTTGTGCAAACTTTGAGCAGAAACAGTAAAATGGGAGGATTTTGTAATGTCGCAGCAAAAGCAGGCCCCACTTCCCCGGCAGGAGTTTCAAGAGTGGCTGGAAAATGCCGCTGTGCCAGTTTTAGTTCTGCAAAAGGGCAAGCATTTGGGCTCAGTAGTGAAAGTTCCCGCAACGCCAGAGATTGATTACCTCTTTGGATGCGAAACATTTTATGGAGAGAGGATCAGCTGGAGCGACCGTTTGGAGTTCTGCGGCCTGTACGACCGGCAACACCAGGCGCTCCATCTTCTGGATGACCCCCTTCCCAACTTTGTCTCCGGACTGACGGAAGAAGAATGCCAGGATTCTACGGCGTTTGGGAAGCGCATCGCTCAGGAGGTCGACCGCTATGTTGAGGCGGCCATTTCCAATGAGCGAAGTCGCCTCTCTGTCAGGGAACTCACCAGTGAGAGGAACATCAATTCATACCGGTATTACAAGGGAACCGAGGCAGGGCGGGAGGCAGCTTCCCTCGTTTTTTCTGGGGAGAAACCCGATGTACAGTTTCACAGTGAGTATTATACATCCTTGACAGAAGACACCCTGCTCTCCTACCTCAAATCCCCGGAGGATTATATAAAAACAACTGCGGAACAGTACATGCGGGACAACCAGGAGGAATTTCTGGCGCAGTTTCTAAAGAAGGATGCGTTGCTGGCAGAGTATCAGATGCTCAGCCAGGACAGCGATGCACCGGTCTATCGGATGCGGGCGATTACAGATGCCCTCCAAAAAAGTGGCGCAAAGACGGTCAATGTCACGGTACAGAAGGACGGAGTGGAACTGACCTTCAAAACATCGGCTGAATCCCTGAAAGGGCTGAAGTCTCAGTATTCCACATGGTACATTGCTCCGTCAGACCGCCTGCAGTTCAGGCATCTTTTTGGCGCTGGCTCCGACTACTCCGCAGAGGATATCATCCGCATCGCTTATGGCCGAAGCACACTCTATGAGGCCCCTTCCGCTCCTGCAGAAGATATTGAGATGCAGGGAATGAGTTTATAGAAAGAGGCGTATAAAATGGATCTTGATGGGAGAACGCGGCAGTTTTTTTCGGTATTGTCGGAGCGGTTAAAGGAAAAGGGCTTCTCCTCACGAATTGCCGATGACGGATGCCTGGCAGTGAAATCGAAAAAGATGCGAGGCAAAGAGCAGACACAGTGCTCTGTGGGAAAGGATGGCGAAGTATACTGCCGCTCCGTGGATTTTGCGAATATTTCTCGGAAAAGAGACTTGGAATCCATATTGGAAACCGTAAACGAAGTTCACTCAGACATGGAACCGCCCGAGGCTCCTGAGCAAGAGTCTACACAGGGAGGGATTACTCTTAGATAAGACAATTTTCGAGGTGGAGATCAGCAACAGTGGACCTAAATCTTATGAGACGGCCACGGTAATGAAAATGCCAGCATCCTTTGCGGAGTTCAGCGACGCACTCCAAAAGGCGAGAATCAAAGACGGTAGCTTCTGCAAAAATGAGCTAACCTGCATCCATTACAATGGCCTCACGCATGCCATGATTGGGTGGAATGCTAATCTATACGACCTAAACCTGTTTGCCCAGCGATTGGCCTCACTGACAGAGGAGCAGAAAAAAGGGATGGATGCTCTTTTGAAAATCAAGCAGAATCACCGCGTCGCTCCCATTCCGCTGAACCAATTGATTAACCTGACCTACAATACCGATATCTGCTGTTTTGCGCCCCGAGTTTCCAATCATGAAGAACTGGGGGCGTTTTTATACGCAAATGAAATGCTCTCAAATGAGGCTATGGCTCTGCTTGACACCACAGAGGAGGGCAGCGGCTTTCAAGAAAGACTGCTGGAACTGTTGGGAGAACAGCATCAGGAGGATCATGGCGGCGTGTTCACCGACTTCGGCTATGCGGAACTGGGTGGAGAAATCAAGGACATCTATGTGTGCCAGTCCAATGAAACGGCTTGCTTCCATCGCTCCGATGCTCCGGTGATGCTGGAGGTGCGTAAGGGATTTTTCAATGACCCAAGCTATGATAACGACAAAACCGCAGTGCTGAATCTTCCCGCAGCGGATGCCGGTATATGGAGAGCGGTGGAAAAAGTAGATGCCGCCTCAGTGGATGAATGTGCATTCCGCTGTGTGGATTGCCTGATCCCCTTCCTGCGAGATGCTATCAACAACGCTATCGACGATGAGGATGGCATTGAACAGGCCGACGAATTTGCCAAGCGGTTGGCTCAAATAGAACGGGAGTGGCCCGAATCGGATATGGTCAAGTATAAGGCGCTTTTATCCGTGGTTGACCACCCCAGTCTGCAGGACGCCACACGGTTGATGGGCGAGATTGACCAGTACGAACTCCGTCCCGAGGTAGCGCAGACCTGGGGCTATGCGGAGATGATGTTCCGTGAGAAGTATTCTGCTTTACCAGAGGAGCTGTTCCAGACCCCGCAGGCGGCCCAGATCGGCCAGAAGATGCTGGATGACCGGCTGGGGGTTATCACAGAGTATGGTCTGATCCGCAGAAAGGACGGCCAGCCTCTCCCGGTATTTCAGCCGGAACAGGAAATAGGACAAGGACTGGAGATGATGTGAGCGATGTCAGATCAAAACGCCGCCCTCTTTGACAAGCTGGACGGCTTCTATGTTACAAAATCGGAGCATGACTGGCTGGAGCGGCGCTTTTCCAATATGACAGAGAAAGAAAAGATCCTGTTCCAAGGGGCGATGGAGTTGGAGAAGCCCCAAGAGATCGGCCATGTGATGCGGATTGCGTCCCAACTGGACTGTTACGACCTCTTCTATGGCGCGGGAGACGAGGCCGCGCTTGGAAAATTTGTCATGGAGAGCATAGAGTGTTCCTCGGATGCCGCCCGTCCATTCCTGAATGCGGAGCATTTGGGGGCCGCCTACCACCAGTCGCAGAATGGAGCCTTTTGTAACGGTCACTATGTGCGGAACATCAAACTGGCAGATCCCTTCGTAGAGGAAGATCCCACCCTCCAGCCGGTCGCCGGTGACTATGCCATACGAGTTAAACTGGCCAGCCGGAGCAATATGGAGGGGATTTGGGTTGGCTTCCCGGATTCCGGCGAGTATATCGACTCAAACCATCCGGACGAACTCCTGCTGGGGCTGGACTCGCTACAGGCAGAGAGCCTCAGCGAGTGCATCGCGCTGGAGGTGGACTGCTGCCTGCCCCAGCTGACGGGTATTCTCGACCAGTACGACTCAGCCAGCGAACTGGTTCGCCATGCCATTGACTTCGGTTATGTTTGGGCGGAACAGGGTCAGGGGGCACCCCACTGGTTGGACAAATGGCAGGCGGTGCTGGAGCTGGAGGACTGCCACCGGCTGGATTTGGCTCTGGATCTCGCCCAGAATCTCCAGCACTATGAGTTCTTCCCCCGCGGCATGGACTTGGCCGCATACGGGCGGGAACTTGCGGTCCGAAACGGCGTGATCCCGCCCAGCAGACTGATAACAGACGCCTTTGACGGGGCTGCCTACGCAGAGGCCAATATGGGTCAATATGGCCTCTCGACCACCGACCACGGCTATGTAGCCTGGAACGGTGGAGAGCGCCGGTATGAGTATAGCCAGCCTGAGCACCACAGTCCCGCTCTGTCAATATAGCCGATCTATTGCCAAGTCACAAAAACCGCATCTGTCCGCTGCGGGAGCTGGGGGTGATTCGATGAAGTAAAAACAGGATATAGAATATGACACAGGGGCCGTTTTCCGAAAGGGGAAAACGGCCCCTTCTTTTTATGCCCTTTTTCGGAAAACAGGCCCGGAAAGGAGGCATTCATGGAGAAAGAACGGCTGGCGGAATATCTGGAGCAGTACCACATGGGAGCTCTCAACGCCGCCACCAGCCGGGAGTTGGAACTGACCTTCGGCATCAAAGGGATTCAGGTTCGACACATGGTCAATGCCCTGCGGCGGGATGGCGTCCCCATCGCCAGCAACGGGAGTGGATACTTCTATGCCGCCACGGACCAGGAGGTGCGGGCCACCATCGCCCATCTGACCAGGCGGATCAGCGGAATCGCGGCCGCCATCCGGGGACTGGATCGGACTCTGGAGCGAGAGGATACCGCACAGACCCGCCTGCCGCTGGATGGGGGTGATACGCCCTGAACAGTTTCATGTCCTGGATTGGAGGCAAGAAGGCCCTGCGGGAGTTGATCGTCCGGCTGTTCCCCCTCTACTATGAGCGGTACATTGAGGTGTTCGGCGGCGGGGGCTGGGTACTGTTCCACAAGCCTCCCGGCAACGACTTTGAGGTCTACAATGACTTCAACGGCCTGTTGGTCAACCTGTACCGCTGTGTGCGGGACAAACCGGAGGAACTGATGGAGGCTCTGCGGTATGTACTCAACGCACGGGAGGACTTTGACCGCATCCGCTCCGCCTTGGCGCGGGACAGCCCCGCCAGCGATGTCCAACGGGCGGCATGGTTCTATCAGCTCATCCGCTACAGCTACGCCTCCGGGCTGACCAGTTTTGGCAGCCAGCCCCACGATATGCGTAGCAACTTTTCGCTCATCGAGCAGGCCCACCGGAGGCTTGCCAAGGTGGTTATTGAGAACAAGGACTTTGAAAAACTGCTCCATCAATATGACCGGCCAGTGAGCTTTTTCTATCTCGACCCGCCCTACCATGCCACCGAGGGGTATTACCAGAACATTGGTGAAGACGGTTTCACCGAAGCCGACCACATCCGCCTGCGGGACGCCCTGATGCGGATCGAGGGCAAATTCCTGCTCTCCTACAACGACGACGCCTTTGTCCGCGGGCTGTACGACAGGCCAGGCATCTACCTCATGGAAACCACCCGTATCAACAACATCAAGCAGAGGTACGACAATGGGGCTCAGTTCCCGGAACTGCTTATCGCCAACTATGACCTGCGGGAGCGGAGCCGGGCGGTTCCCTCTCAAATGACGCTGTTTGACTGGAACGGGGGTGAGGCAATTGGATGAACAGCTCTCTGAACTGGAAAAGCTCCAGCAGGCGGCTCAGCTGATTGAGGAAATGAGTCAGGGCCGCCTTCAGGTCTGCCCCAGCGTAGTGGGTCAGGTCTATATCCGCCCGCAACACGATTCCAACTTGGGAATGGATATGCGGATCGACAGCATCCCCGGCCAGCCGCATTACCGAATCACCTTTACCGTGCAGCTCCGCCGGATGGGGACGGATATGGTTGCGGACGATCTTCGGGCACTGCTGTCCGAGGTTGGCCAGACCTATGCGCTGATGGCCGCCCTTGAAGCAAGACGCTATACGCCGACAGGAGAAGATCTGACAGCCTTCCGGGACGGGCTGGCTGCCCAACAAGGACAGGAATGGCCGGGAGCATCCAATCCAGCCCGTTCTACAATTTCAATGTAATAAGGAGAAGAAGATGAAATTCAACAAACAGATAAACAATGGTACTCTTTTGATTCCCGGCGGAGCGTTCAAGATCAGTGGCTTTGAGGGCGGAGAAAAGGTCGAGATCCACACGCTGGACAGCGCGGTGGTCGTTCTGAAAAAGCAAATGACCACCATGGAACTGATCCAGGCGATGGATGCCCTGCACCGGCTGGCCACGGAGCTCACCGTCCATCTGGCCAGAGTCTGTGGCACCTGTGATGACTGCGAGGATGGCTGCCCATTCGATGATCTGGAGGACGGCATGCTGGAACTGCCAGACTACCTGCGGGAAGAAGCCGGCATCCCTGCCGGGGCCAAGCTCTGTGTCTATGTGGATGACGAAGAAAAGACCGTCACCATTGCCGAGGCCGGATATGACCATGACCTGCGGGATGTGCCTCCCTACCTGCTGGAGATGCTGGGTGAAGCCGGAATCTGCCTGGGCGAGCTGGAGGAACAGCTGATGGTGGGGAATCTCATCTACGGAGAACGCACCGCATGCAATGGGCAGGAGGAACACGGCGATGAGTAAGATCCATACAACGGTTCGGGTCGGTGTAGACGGGTCTCTGACCCTGCCTGCATTTTTCATGCGCGGAATGGGCTATGAGCCGGGGGAAGAAGTTCCCATCACCACCCCAGCGAACCAGTACATCTGCGACTGTGACGCAAACAGACTCCTGGTGACCAGAACCTGTGACGACGCTGAGTGTACCGGATACACCAGCAGCGGTATGGAACTCAATCTGCCCGCCGCACTGTTATCCGAGGCATCTATCCCCGTGGGAGAAGAAGTCGCGGTTCTGGCCGCGGATGGAGCGCTCATCATCGTCCCCTCAACGGAGGAACTGCGGGAGCTTTCGGTGGAGCTTTGCTGCCTGCTCAATGAGCTGGGCATCAGCCCGCTGACGATCCCCCCAGCGGGCAAATGGCGCCTGCCGTAAAGGAGGCAAGATGGAACAGGATATCTACCTCTATCCCGGCTCACAGTCAGAGGCCCACAGACTTGGGGAAGCTGCGCTCTGGGATGCAAGTTTCCACGCCAATGTATCCTGTGCGCGGGACATCGAAGCCGTCATCCGCGTCTATGGCGACGGCCGCAGCGCATTAAAGCCGGAAGCATCCCAAATGGTGCTGAAACGGTGGGGCTTCAAGCGGACCAATTTCGTCCTGGCCAACACGATAGAAAGGCTGGGGCCTTACAAGGAGCAGCTCAGCGCGGAAAACCAAGAATGGCAAAAGAAAGCCTATGTCCCACCCGATGATGCCCATAACCGTTATTTTGAAGTGGACACCGCCCTGGCGTATCTGGACGCATTTATCAGTCAAGTGAGGGAGGCATACGGCAAGCTGGAACTATTTGGGCCGGAGCACTGCGAACCCAACTCCTATGAATCTCTGGACTATGAGGGCCGGGTGTTGGTGCTCAGTCCAGACACCCTCAAGGAGTCCTGCTGGACGCCCCAGAACCAGCTCTGGCTGGCCCATGACGGCTTTGGATGCAGCCCCCACGCTGTCGGTCGGTCTATCCGCTGTACCTGCCTGGGCGATGGAGAGCAGACCAGATGGAACCGCACAGACTTCACCGGCGTTCTGAAAGAGGAATTCCTCCCCGGCTGGGCCAGAGAAAAGCTGGAGGAGTTTCAAGGGCAGAACGCAGGCATGGGAGGGATGGAAATGACTTAACCGCAGAAAGGAGATATGCCGCCATGCGAAGTGTGGAAATGAAAAATCGATGTCTGCTCTACTATGGGAATCCAGTGGGCTACAGGACAGAACAAGGAGTGGTGGCGGACTCCATGTTCCGCCGTGAGGAGTTGGAGGACTGGCTGGCAAGGAAGGGGCTGGCTGTCCGGTGGGAGGACGGCATCTATGACCGTCTCTCCAGCGGTGGATACCAGAAGGCAGCAGACAACGGGCCAGCCCTGAAATCCTGCCGTATCTGGCAGCTCGGCCCCTCAGCTCCCGCCGCCATGCGCTTCATTGGGCTGGACCGCATGAGTGGTGAATATGGCGGACCTGACCTTACCCGTTACCAGGCAGTGTTTGACGGCACTGTCAGCACCAACAGTCTGGATGGGATCTGGGAGGCATTCTGTCGCAGGTCCCTGGGCAGCGACGGACAGCCGCTGGCCATCTCAGACCTTGTCGAACTCTACGACGATTCCGGCAGCGAGTTCTACTATGTGGACCGCACAGCTATCGTCCCCGTCCAACTGAAAGCCCCGGAGCAGGAATCAGGCATGACCATGACCCTGTGACCCAAGAGCGGAAAAGCCACTTATTTTTTATATTCAGAAAAGGAGGAACCCACCATGGCAAAAGCGCAGACCACAAGTGAAAACCCCCAGGGAGAGGTTTCCCAGCAGGATACTCCTGTCCTTCCCATGCAGTATGATGTCCGTATCCACTCTATCCAGTTTGACGGTCCCTGCCGGGCCACCGCATCGCTGAACATCAACGGCTGTTTTGCCGTCCGGGGCGTCAAGCTCATGGAGGGCAGCAATGGGCTGTTTGTATCCATGCCCGGCCAGATCAACAGCAAGGGTGAAATCAAGGACATCTGTTTTCCGTACACACGGGAGGCACGCGCCGAACTGGAATCGGCTGTCGTGACCGCCTACCAGCAGGCACTGACGCAGGGGATGAACCGCTCTCCCCAGTCCGCGCCGGACCCCACGGCACAGCAGGCTCAGAAGATGGGTATGTGACCCACTGACCACACAACAATCAACAATCTAAAATTTTGAGGAGGAACTCTCTATGAAGAAGATGTTCAACAAGATGTCCAACACCGTAAAGACGATGACCTGCAAGGCCCACTGCGCCATGACCTGCGCCCGTGCCCACCTGTCCGCCCCTCTCTGCAACACTCGCGGCGAGGGCTACATCGACACCGCCATCAAGATCCTGATTGCCGTGGTGCTGGGCGCCCTGCTCCTGGCTGGCCTCTACACTCTGTTCGGGGACACCGTCCTGCCCACCGTGACCGAGCGCGTAGAGGAAATGTTTGACTACAAGGGCTGATACCCGGTGCAGGCGTTCCTGTTTCTCACGGCACTGGCCGCTGCCTCTGCGGTGGACTGCCGCAAGCGTACTATCCCGGATTTCCTCTGTCTTTTGACCGCCGCGGCGGGGCTGATCTCCTTCAGCCCCGCCCAGTTTTTTGGAGTGCTGGCGGCTCTGCCCCTGCTGATTGCCGCCCTGATCCGGCCGGAGTGCATGGGCGGCGGCGACATCAAACTCACTGCTGCGGCCGGCTTTGTGCTGGGCTTTTGGCGGGGGATCTGGGGGATGGCGCTGGGTCTGCTGCTGGCGGTGCTGTATTTCTGCACCGCTATGTTATTTCAAAAATTCATTCATCATCCGCTACCCGCAATGACACGGGCGGCGCTACCGCTGGGACCATTTTTATCCATCGGCTTTGCCGCACTATACTGTTTTGGAGGTTGACTGCTATGAAGAAGTTCCATGTAACGAGAAAGACTGTGCTCACCATCGTTGGCGTGACCCTGCCCCTGACGGCGGCCGCCATTCTTCTGCCCCGGTTGAAGCGGAGCAGAAGGGCCAGATCGGTCCGGGCGTAATGCCCGGACTTTCCGACCCAACATGAAATCAAGGAGGAAATGCCAGTATGAGTTTTTTGAAAAATCGCACCGTGGTCGGTGTAATCTGCATCCTGCTCTCCCTGCTGATCTGCTTCGGTCTGACCCCGCTGTTCAACCAGAGCGTCAGCCAGAAAGCTGAGATCGTGCGGGTAGTCCAGCCCATCCGGGCCGGCGATGAGATCACCGAGAGCATGGTTCAGATCGTGGAGGTGGGCGGCTATAATCTCCCAGAGGATGTCCTTCGGCAGAAAGAGAGCGCCGTGGGTAAATACGCTACTGCGGATCTGGCTGTGGGCGACTATATCATCCCTTCCAAACTCTCAGACGCCCCAGCAGCGGAAAACGCCTACCTGTACAGCCTGGACGGGAGCCAGCAGGCCATCTCCGTGTCCATCAAAAGTTTTGCGGAGGGGCTCTCCGGCAAGCTGCAGAGCGGCGACATTGTGTCGGTGATCGCCCCGGACTACAAGCAGCAGGGCCAGACCGTTGTCCCCGCTGAGCTGCAGTATGTGGAGATTATCAGTGTTACCGCCTCCTCCGGCTATGACGCCAACACCGGTGAGCCTGTGGACGAGGAGGATGACAAGGAACTGCCCGATACTGTCACCCTGCTGGTGTCCCCCGAGCAGGCCAAAGTGTTGGCCGAGCTGGAGGCCGAGGGGACCATCCATCTGGCGCTGGTCTACCGGGGCGACCGGGAGAATGCCGACAAGTTCCTGACCTCTCAAGACGAGATCATTCTGGAATTGTATCCCCCGGAGCCGGACCCCGAGGAGAAACCACAGGAGAATCCCGCAGAGTCCGAACCCGCCGCTGACTCCAGCGAAACCGCAGAAACGGAGGCGCCCGCGAAAACCGAGGAGGTGGCCTGATGCTGAACTTCAAGAAAGCGGGTATTTTTTCCCGAGGAAGTGGCCAGGAGGACGCCTGTGAGCAGGAGGATCAGAGCGGCGGGGTGCTGGCGGTGTGGGGCAGCCCCGGCAGCGGCAAGACCACCGTGGCCGTGCGGCTGGCCAAGTATCTGGCCGACAAGCGCCGGAATGTGATCCTCCTTCTCTGCGACATGACAGCCCCAATGCTTCCCTGTATCTGCCCGGCGGCAGATCTGGAGTGCGAGCGTTCCCTCGGGAGCGTGTTGGCCGCCGCCCATGTGTCGGAGAATCTGGTCAAGAACAACCTGGTCACCCACAAACGCCTGGGTTACCTCACCATGCTGGGGATGCTCAAGGGAGAGAATGAGTACACCTACCCGCCTTACAACGAGGTGCAGGCGCGGGAGCTCATCGACTGCCTGCGGGAGATCGCTCCTTATGTGGTCATTGACTGCGGCAGTTACATCGCCAACGACATCCTCTCCGCTGTGGCGCTCATGGAGGCGGATTCCGTCCTGCGGCTGGCCAACGCCGACCTCAAGAGCATCAGCTACCTGTCCAGCCAACTTCCCCTCCTGCGGGATGCCAAATGGGATACGGACAAGCAGTACAAGACCGCCAGCAATGTAAAGTCCCAGCAGGCCGGGGATCACATGAGTCAGGCGCTGGGGACAGTGGCCTTCACGCTGCCCCATTCGGCGGAGCTGGAGGGACAGTATCTGGCCGGCAACCTGCTGGCGGACCTATCCATGAAGGACAGCCGGGTATTCCGCAAGGAGATCGAGAAGATTGCCAGGGAGGTGTTTGGGTGTTAGGCGAGAAGCGAAGTCAGTCCCTGTTCGCTCCCAAAGCGTCCGCTGAGAAAGCCGCCGCAACACATATCACGACAGGTCCGGACGGGCGGAAAAAAGAACTCCCCCTCTATTTCGGCCCGGACTGCCCGGTAAGCGGCAATATGGGTCAGAATCAGCATGAAGCCGGCGTTGGAGAACCCCAGCCCGCAGATGAGCCGCTGCGTCACGCCCCAGCTGATGATGGGACAGGGGTTGAAGCTGATCCCACAGATAGCGTGAACATGGCGGAGGATCTCCCCAGGCGGTCCCTGAATACAGAGTCTGCAGGCGGCTATCGGGCGCATTCTCTCTTCTTCACCCCGGAGAATGAAGGGCAGGATTTCAACACCGTCCTGCAGGATGTGCAGGAATATATCTCCGGCAAGTATTCCGCCCTCATCACCGAGGGCGGCGATGAAGACGCCAAGGCCCAGATCAAACGGTACATCACCAAATATGTGCAGGACCGGCGCATCGCGGTCAAAGGCTATTCCGGCGACCAGCTGGTGGACGCCCTCTACACGGAGATGGCCGAGTTCGGCCTGCTCACCAAGTACATCTTCGGAACCGGCATTGAGGAGATTAATGTGAACTCTTGGCGGGATATCGAGGTGTTGTACGCCAATGGCGAAACGGTCAAGCTGGAGGAACATTTCGACAGCCCTGAACACGCCGTCAATGTGATCCGCCGTATGCTCCATGTCAGCGGTATGGTGCTGGACAATGCCAGTCCCGCCGTCCTGGGCCATCTCAGCAAGAACATCCGCATCGCGGTCCTCAAGACCCCTTTGGTGGACGAGGATGTGGGCGTCACGGCATCCATCCGTATCGTCAACCCGCAGAATATGCAGAAAGAGGACTTCGTAAAAGGTGGAACAGCCACAGGCCCCATGCTGGACTTTCTGGCCGCCTGCCTGCGTTACGGCGTTTCCGTCTGCGTTGCCGGGGCCACCGGTTCCGGCAAGACTACGGTGGCAGGCTGGCTCCTGACCACCATCCCGGACAACAAGCGTATTTTCACCATCGAGAACGGCTCCCGTGAGCTGGACCTGGTGCGGGAGAAAGATGGCCGGGTGTGCAACAGCGTCATCCACACCATCACCCGTGAGAGCGAGAACGCCAAGCAGAATATCGATCAGGATATGCTGCTGGACATGGCCCTGCGGTACCACCCCGACATCATCTGTGTGGGCGAGATGCGGTCTGCGGAGGCGTATGCCGCACAGGAGGCCGCCCGTACTGGCCACGGCGTGTTGACCACCATTCATTCCAACTCATCCCAGGCTACATGGCGGCGTATGGTCACCCTCTGCAAGCGTAAGCACGAGATGGCCGACGATACCCTCATGGATCTGGTCACCGAGGCATTCCCCATCGTGGTGTTCGCCAAGCAGCTGGAGGATAAGAGCCGTAAAATCATGGAGATCATGGAGTGTGAGATCCTGCCCACTGGGGAGCGCCGGTACAACACCCTTTATCACTTCAAAATCGAAGAAAACCGGTTGGAGGACGGCAAATACCGTATTAAGGGCCGCCACGAGGCGGTCAACCCCATCTCGGAAAGCCTGCAGAAGCGGTTCATCGACAATGGTATGCCGCAGGAGGTGCTGACTCAGCTCGTGGGCAAAAAGTCCGCTCCCTCTAAGGGTAAGTCAGGCTCCAGTCCGGCAAAGGCAGGACAGGCAACGCCCGCTCCGAAGACCAGGAGCGCACAGTCCAAGCCGCCTGCCAAACCTGAAACCGGCAAGGAAGGAGGCGAATCTGTATGAATCTGATCCAGTTGATTGCCTGTATAGGGCTGATCACAGGTTGTTTTGTCCTTTTACACATCTCCCCTATGGACTTCACTGAAGGGGTGTTCCGCAGAATCACCAGTAAGCCCAAAAGCATCCGGTCGGAGGTTAATGAGAGTACACGGCGCAAAAAGAAATCCTTTCTGCGCCGGGAAATCGAGGAGACACAGACCATTCTGCGGATGACTGGCCGGGCCGCCAAGTTTCCCATGGTGTGCGCCCTGTCCCTGCTTCTTTTTCTGGTAGGGGCCGCCTTCGCCCTGACGCTGGGCAACCTCTTCCTGGTGCCGGTGCTGGCGGTGGGCATGATGTTCGTGCCGTTCTGGTTTATCCGTCTGACCGCAAATCACTACAAAAAGAACATTGCCGCTGAACTGGAAACCGCCCTCTCTATCATCACCACAGCTTATCTCCGCAATGAGGACATCCAGACGGCAGTGGAGGAAAACATTGACTATCTCAACCCGCCCGTCCGGAGTGTGTTTGTGGAGTTTCTCACCCGGATCAAGCTGGTGGACCCCGATGTGGACGCCGCCCTCCAGGACATGGGGACGAAGATCGACAACGCCGTGTTTCGGGAGTGGGTGGCCGCTCTGCTGACCTGCCGACACGACCGGGGGCTCAAGACCATCCTGACTCCCATCGTGGCTAAACTCTCCGATATGCGGATCGTCAACGGTGAGCTGGAGAATCTGGTGTTTGAGCCCCGCAAGGAGTTTATCACCATGCAGGTGCTGGTCATCGGCAATATCCCGCTGTTGTACTGGCTCAATCAGGACTGGTACGATGTTCTGATGCACACCCCGCTGGGGCAGGCGCTGTTGGCAGCCATTGCCGCTGTGATGTTCATCAGCACCGCAGCGGTCATCAAGCTGACCCAGCCCATTGAGTATCGGAGGTGATCCTCATCAGTAACCAGGAAAAGGGCTATTTTATTACCGCAACGATCAACCATGGTTCCTATATTCCGGAGGCCCTCCATGTAGAACGCATCGATGACATGGCGCTCTATGATGGAGATTTTGAAGCAGCAAAGGCAGCGGAGCAGGATGGGGTCCGGCTCATCTATGGGATGGACGGCATCCCGGACGGTATCTATATTGACACCCCGGAAAACCGGGAGCTCATCCGAAAGGGTTTGGGACTGTATCCTGACTATCGAAACTGGCGGGATGACTTTGATCCGTCATTTGTTGCGGAGTTAGATGTGATGCAATAATGCTATAGAAAGAGTGCCTTGTAATACAGCATAAGAAGAAAAACAGGGCCGGTACACATCTGTCGTGTACTGGCTCTGTTTTTATGTGGAGGTGAACAAAACAACCATGACTTTCCTTCTGTTTTTATTTGGCATATTCCTTGCGCTGGGTATGTTTCTTTTGACGGCTGATCTGCTCAGGCTCCCCCGTCTGGCCACCCAGCGTGCCATGCTCTCGGTGGGCCGCCAGGAGAAGAAGCAGGCCCGCAGTGTGGAGGCCCTGCTCATGGGCTGGGCGATCAAGCTGGCCCCACACATCCATATGGATGAGTATAAGCGGGGCCGTCTGAAAAATACGCTGGCCGCTGCTGGGCTGAACATGACACCGGAGGAGTACACCGCCTTTGCCATGATCAAGACCGGTGCAGTGCTGCTGACGGTGATTCCGTGCCTGTTGATTTTCCCAATGTTGGCGTTGATAGTTGTTCTTCTGGCGGTGGCGGTTTATTTCAAAGAGATTCGCAGGGCGGAGGAAAAACTCTCTGCCAAGAGGGACGAGATTGAGGCGGAACTGCCCCGGTTCGTGGCCACCATCACCCAAGAACTGGCCGCCAGCCGGGATGTGCTGAGCATGATTGAGCATTATAAGCAGAATTCCGGTCCTGTTTTCTCCGCTGAACTGGATGTCCTCACCGCGGATATGCGTTCCGGCTCCTATGAGGCGGCGCTGACCCGCTTTGAGGCCCGGTTCAACTCTCCGCTGCTTTCGGACATTGTCCGCGGACTCATCGGCGTGCTGCGAGGCGACAACGGGGTCCACTACTTTCAGATGCTCAGCCACGATATGAAGCAGCTGGAACTCCAGCGCCTCAAGGCAAAGGCCATGAAAATCCCGCCTAAGATCCGTGTATTCTCCTTTGTCCTGCTCATGTGCTTCCTGGTGACTTATCTGTCCATCATCATCTACGAGATTATCCATTCCCTGGGCGGGATGTTTTAAGAGAGGAGGTGCCCAATGGACTATACAGGCAGCATCTATCGATTGATTGATCGTGCGGAAGATGAAATGAAGGAATATGCTCAAAGGGTGAAGCAGCTATCTGCCGATGAAATTTATCGCCATTCAGCTGAAACTGCGGCAAAGGAAAGCCTGCTTTCTGCTCTTATCCATGACAGTTATGAACTCGACGATGATGACTTGGATTTAATCCTTAAGCCAAAAAATCCTGTGGAAGCACTATACCAATTCCTGACAAGTGATAAAACTGATCTTTCATCGGAAAGCTCTATCTCCAGTATTTTGAGCGAATATAATGCTCAGTGTCAGGAAAGGGATCTGACTTTAGGCGAGGAGGTAACCATGTGCTGAAACGGATTTTGAGATCCCGACGCGGAGAGGGATACATCGATGTGTGCGTCCTGGTGCTCTGCGCCATGCTGGTGATCGCGCTGGCAGTGCAGGTCCTCCCAGCCTTTATTGCCAAACAGCAGCTCGATACCTTTGCCACTGAACTGGTGCGTGAGGCGGAAATCGCCGGCAGGATCGGGCCGGAAACTGACCGCCGGGAACAGGCCCTGCGGGAGCAGACCGGCCTGGACCCGGAGATTGAATGGAGCGATACCGGCCGCATCCAGCTCAACGAGGAGGTCACGGTCACGCTCACTCATGAGATCGACCTCGGTCTCTTTGCCGGCTTTGGCAGTTTCCCCATCACCCTGCGGGCAGATGCCACAGGAAAGTCGGAGGTGTACTGGAAATGAACAGACTCAGGCAGATTTTGAAAGACCGGCGCGGCGTGGCCTTCCCCCTGATTATTGCCATTGTGCTGGTGCTGGTAATGCTGATGTGCTGCATCAGCGAATATTTCCGTCTGCTCATCGTGGCCCAGGGGGTTCGGGATGCGGTGCAGGAGGCTGTGATCTCCACCGTCAACGACAACTATGACGATGTGTACCATGGCGTCCGGGAGGGCTACTCCGGCGCCTACCAGCCGTTGGCGGGAGATTTTGAGGAATCACTGGACTATGGCGATATCTATGGACGCTTGGACGATATCCTTGGGCTGACCTATCGGGGCGGCTACCATACTCAGTACACAGAGGATGGTGGGATGGAGTTCCGTGTGTGGGGCCTTGATGTGGAGATCCGCAACGCACCGTTCGCTTCCGGCGACAGCGCCGGCGACCGTTTTGTGGCGGACTGTGAAATCGAATTGGAGGTTCCAGTGTCTTTTGGAGGAGAGCTTCTGCCGCCCATGCGGATGACAGTCAAGGTCAGCGCGGGCTATGCCCCTCGGTTTTAACGCAGTTTTCAAAAAGTTTTCTATTGTCCCAATAGACTTCTCTGCCTGTTTGTGGTAGGGTTCGTGTTGACAAAGGACGGGCGGTATAGGAAAATGTAGGCAGCAGATCTTAAAGCCGAACTATCCTTGGCCGCCTGAAGTCACACAGACAGTTTGACAAGAAGCATAATCAACAGAAAAAGGAGGAATCCAAACGATGACGGAGAATACCAAGAAGTGGCTGACCGTGGCCGGATGTCTTGTGGTCTGCGCAATCCTGGTTGCTGTGATCGCAAGCAGCTTCAGCAAAGACAAGGTCACCGATGACCTGCTCCCGCCCAGCAGCTCCCAGCAGGGCGATGTAGTGGTGGACCCGGACAGCAGTACCCCGCCTCCCGCAGAATCCGGGGATGACCAGAAGCCGGGAGATAATGTGACCGTTAACCCGGAAACCCCGGATGCCAGTACCAACACCGATGATGGAAACGGCGCTGATTTTACCGGCACAGAGCAGACCATTCAGCCGGACCCGGTCAAACCGGAATATACAGAGGATGAACTGAAGGACCCCACCAAGACGCCGGATGGGACTCCGGTCGAGGGTACTCCTGAGCCGCAAGATCACAACAATGTGACGCCTCCCCCTGAACAGCCCTCCACCAACACCAGTGGCGGCCTGCCTGGTTTCGATAATGTTCCCAACGCAGGCGCAAATCAAGGTGGAAGTATCGATAGTGATGGAGATATCAATACTCAGGTTGGCATAATGGGATAAAGTAATATCGCATCTTCAAAAAGCACAGCTTTGGCTGTGCTTTTTATTTTGTGGGAAAGGAGATCAAGTGAAACGACTCTTTAACCTGTTTCTGGCCGTTGTGATGATATTTTCCTTTACTTGCATACAAGTTTATGCCGCGAATGGAACTGGCGGGTCTGGTAACATTGATGGTGGCGGCGGGAGTATGGGGGATGCGACGAGTCATGGCAGTTGGAACCCCGGAAACGAAGGGGTGCGTGTAACCGTAGTGCGGGCAAGTGACCATGCCGTTGTTACTACACCATTTGATTTGACCAACAAAACACCATCTGCAGGAATATATCATTTCGGAAAGGTCAGTAAAATCCAGTACAATAATGGTACTGGGCTCTCTCCCGTACAAGGCGGGTATAGCTATAAAAACCCTGTACAACCAATGCCTCGCATCATAAGTACAAACGGGCGTAATAACATCGAGGCCATCAAAAAGTATTTTTGTTCAGAATATGTTGTCAAGTTCATTGCGGAAGAAACTGGTATGGATTATGACACGCTCATCAGCGGCGAATACAAAATTCTGCTGGAACCCATCGCCTATTATAAGTTCCAAGGTGTCATGATTGCCACAACAGCGACAGAGGCCGCCCTTTATGACGAGGTGGTTGGAGGACAACTCCGCTATTGGATGGGATCGCTGACGGCCAAAAACCTTCCCCTGTCCATGTTTCTGGAAACCCCAGATTTAGGCTATCCCGCATGGTCCGGCCCCACCAATAAGAATGTGTCCAACTCGGACATCAAGTCCTCCCTTGGGCTTGGTATCGTCCGCTTTGAGGAGCAGCCGGAGGAGCCGGAGATCAGCACCTATGACTATGAATACCGAACCAATACCGAGGTCATCACGGCGGTAGAGGTCAGCGGTGGCCAAAGTGACCCGGATGATCCGGTCACTGTACAGTTCCATATTGATGGGACGACCTATACGGTCAGCAATGTCTACTACCCGGACGGAGATTCCCAATTGGCCTGGGTACGCTGGACTACACCGGACGAGCCGCAGGACATGACCATCGATGTGGATGTATCCGGCCCAGGATCAGCACAGGCCACCATCCACTGTAAGATCGTAGATCTGGACGAGAATCCGCCGCCCAATCCAGTAGCAGATGACCGGAACGACTCCTTCACACCCTCCCCGGTCCCAGACCGGCCGGAGAAAACCTCGGCCCAGTGGACCATTTGGGACCCATGGTGGCAGGAGTATTGGGTATGGCATGGCGATGATGAGGACGGATACTGGTGCGACCACGGCTGGTGGGAATTTGATCTGGACCGCTACAGTGCCAGCCTTTCCGCTGCTATGGAAATTACTCCAGACGAGAAGAATCCCACCGCCAGCGACAGCACCATGAAGTCCGGCTATGGGGTCAATCAGGTGGTCACCGCCAGAGTGAACAGTTCCCAGAGGTCGGCTACCACCGCCCTGCAGAATGCAGTCAGTTACTTCCCAGAGTTCAACTATGAATCCTTTTGGCGGCTATTGGATCGCATTTCCATCAGTTCCTCGTCTTCCAGGCTGGAGTTCCAGAAGAACGAGTATAGCACCTATAACCGGCGTACCCATTTCACTCCTATCTGGTACCCGGATGGCTCCTATACAGTCAACACCTGGGTCATTGACTGCTGGACCCCGGCAGGGATGCTCTCGGTCAACCTCACCGATTCACTGAATATCCGGGGCAATCTATGGGACGATTGGCATATCGCTCCGCTTGATCTATAGGCGGGAGGTGAAGCCATGGGATACATCCGACTGGATGAGCAGCCTGGCGAGGTCTACCACTACACGCACCGAAAGAATCTGGACAGCATCCTGCGGGATGGCCGAATCAGGCGTATGGGCGATAGGGAGTGCTGGTTTTGCGCCTCTTTGGAGGATACCCTGACGCTCATGCGGGCCACGGTCATGATGGAGGGAAAGCCCTACTATAAGGTGGGCGGCAGCATCGGCCGCTATCCCAAGTTTGTGCCGGAGGACTATGTGATCCTTCGGCTAAATCCCCGCTTTCAGAAAGGTGAATGGGTACAGTGGATGCAGGAGATGCCTCCAGGATCGCCGCCCGAACTGCTGAAGGCCGCCGAAACATTCAGTAACCTGAAACTGGGCTTCCGGGGAGATTTGAAGTTCCAACAGAATCCAGAGGTCATTGAAGTAGCCCCACTGGTCGAGGCTGCTCAAACGCAGTTTTTAGATATTTCTTTCTTGATGTAAAGAGGCGGTTGACAATGTGCAAAAAAGGGCTTCCGGCAGTATGGACCAAGGAGAAAATCGAAGAAGCCTTTGCGGGATTTGTAGAAAAGAACAGAAGGCTGCCAGTGGCAAGGGAAATGAAGCCTCAATATGGGCTGCCGACACGCAGAACATTTGAACGCTATATGGACACGACCGCCCAAGAGTATGCTGAACTTCGTTACCCCACGCTTCTCTCCGCAAGAGATGAGCGCCATGTTCAAACCGTCTTGGCATATCGGAACGAAGTACGTGAGTGGTCTATTGAGCGGCTTATGGAGGCGGAAAAGAACTTTTTTGCAAAATGCGGGCGGTTACCTGAACCGTATGAATACACGGCTGAGAACGGTCTGCCTATGTACTCTGTCTTCTGTAGGTTAGCAAAGGAAGCGTTTGAAGAAATAATCCGGGCTCAGTTCCTGGAAACACAGGAACTGAGTGGACCTGTGCTCACGATGTAAGCATTCACAGTAACAAAATCAGAAAAGAAACGGGCCGTGGGAAAGTGCCTCGCGGCCTGTTCGGGATAGATCATCCATCCGCGGGAACACCCCTGCGGCCTTTCTTTTTTCAGCAAAGAAAGGTGGTATTTGATGATGAAAACGAAAAAGATGCTCTGTGCGGTCGTAATGGTAATGATGCTGGCCATCATGTTTACGGTACCCGCATTTGCGGCAGGAACCGGGGATGTGGCTGGTGCCATTGAAGGCACTTGGACGGACGCATCCGCCCAGATCAAAACGGTTGTCAATAATGTGGTCTTTCCCGTGATTGACCTTGTTCTGGCTGTGTTCTTCTTCGCCAAATTGGGCATGGCGTATTTTGACTATAGAAAGCACGGCCAGTTCGAATGGACTGCGCCGGCCATCCTGTTTGCCTGCCTTATCTTCACCCTGACGGCTCCCACCTATGTCTGGACGATCCTGGGAATGTAAAGAATTATTCTGAGAATACAGGAGGAAGGAAGCAATGGAATATCCAATTCCAAATCCATCCGGAAATAAAATGCTTTCATTGGTTAACGAGCTGTACCAGCGGTCTACCGGGATGTGCAGAGCAGGTGCAGGTCCATACGGCATCGGGGTAAGCGTGGTAGAAGATACTCCCATTGATGTGTTTTTCACCTTTGATCCAGATCCGGTTCTGGATTGTAAAATACTGCCGGAGGAAATCCCTGAGTACACTGTCGGCGTGATTGGCTCCTGGAGCGGAGAACGCAAATATCTTTCGCGGGAGGAGGTGGGGCAGCTTCTCTCTGCCTCGGACCCGAAGACCAGAATATTGGCGGAAATGCTCCGGTACTTTGAAGGAAAGACCTGGATCGTGAGCTGCGCAGATTGTCAGGAAGCGTTCGGGATTCTGGCGGATGCGGAAATGCGCGAGGCATTTGGGCTGGATGAGCAGGAGCAGATTGGACCGAAACTGGAAATGTAGGACAAGAATGATGAGGCGTAAGCCGGAAATGGGAGACGGTTTCTATGGGCTGTTGGGGAATCACCGCACTGGAGTCCGACAATGGACTGGATGCGGTTAGATGTGTCCGGTACAATTTACCGGCAGATGGACAACTGGACTTGGGAGAAATGCTTGAACGATTAAAGAAAGACCGATGGAATGCCCCCTGTGATGTAAAGCTGGGGTGTGCGCATACCAGCCCTATGGCACTGGCTGAGATCGTTGTAAAGTATCTTGACGGTGATCCCGGCAGTTTGGACTATGATGAGGAGTGGGCGGCCGAGGACAACAAGTTCCGGTCCGTCACCTCGTTTACAGCATCAAGGGCTTCTCTCCGGGAACTCCGGGATTACCTTGCGGACACTTTGAAATACGCCAGGATCAGAGCGGAGCGGCAGATCAAAGCCGGCGAGCTGCCCGGCGGCTGGTTTGATCCGAAGGATTGGGACGGATGGCAGAAACACATGGAGGGCCTTATTCACCGGCTGGATGGCGTTCTGGCCTTGGAAGGCAGTACGCTGGAGTTAGCTCATCCACCGGCGCCGACTGTCCCGGAATTAACCATGTAGGGAGGGAAAGAAGAAAATTGAATCCATTTGGACAGGAGTTGAGGAAAATCCTCACTCAGTGCAAAACCAGCGGCGTTGTGTCTTATGCGGGCAGATCCGCCTATATCCAGCTTGACCCGGATTTGCGGGCCAGGCTGGAGTTTGTTTCTCTGAACATTGCCGGCCAGTACAATGCCCTCAAGCTGACGATCCTGAACCGGACCGAGGGCGCGGTGGATGTGAATATCCTACGCTTTGGCGATTTACTGGGAAAGAAAAAAGTGAGCAATCCCAACTTCTCGGATGGTATCTTACCACACCTCTGGGACGATTATGGGAAGGTAGACTGGTATGTTTACCAGCCTACTCAGGCGGATTACAGGCTGCTGGCGGGTACGGTGGACGAATATCTGCAGGTGTTCCAGCGTCAGGAGGAGGCGCAGGAACACAGCCCGCAAATGTGCTAAGAAAATAGGAAGCGAATACAAGCAGGGGCCGTGCCCAGCCACGGCCCCTGTGCCTTTGAGCAGGAGTATGCGTCCAATGCTGGCACGGTCCCCCTTACGCAAAGGGGTGAAACCACCAGATGTTTATATTGGACTTTTTCCTTGGCGGGCTGATGGATCAGTTTATCGACTGGGTCTACAGCCAGCTTGTTGGTTTCTTTGGCAACTTTTTTGCCGAGATGGGGAACATGGGCGTCGAGCTCTTCGAGATGAGCTGGGTACAGTCCATTGTTCTCTTTTTTTCTTATCTGGCCTGGACGCTGTATGTCGTCGGGCTGGTGGTGGCCGTGTTCGAGGTCGGAATCGAATACCAGACCGGACGGGCCAGTATCAAGGACGCGGCTATCAGCGCCGTCAAGGGCTTTATGGCCGTGGGGTGTTTTACCCTGGTGCCGGTGGAACTTTATAAACTCTCCGTCACGCTGCAGGCCAGCCTGACCTCTGGAATTACCGGGTATGGCGAGAGCTTTGATGCCCTTTCCACTGATATCATCAACTCCCTGCAGGGCGTGGATATCGGGGCCGCGGCCTCCTCCGGCGTATTCGGCGGGATTGGCAGCATCACCAGCCCCATCATGGTAATTTTTATTATCATCATGATGGGGTACGCCGTCATCAAGTGCTTTTTCTCCAACCTCAAGCGCGGAGGAGTCTTACTCATCCAGATTGCTGTGGGTTCCCTGTATATGTTCTCGGTGCCCCGCGGCTATATGGACGGTTTTGTGCAGTGGTGCAAGCAGATCATCGGTCTGTGTCTGACCACCTTCCTGCAGGCCACCATCCTTACAGCGGGACTGCTGGTGCTGAAGGATCATGCGCTGCTGGGCCTTGGCCTGATGCTGTCGGCCGGTGAAGTGCCCCGCATCTGCGGCGCCTTTGGGCTGGACACCTCGACACGCGCCAACATCATGTCCGCCGTCTATGCAGCACAGTCAGCGGTCAACACCACCCGCACCGTGGTACAGGCAGTGGGGGCGGCGAAATGAGCAGAGAAAAACTGATTTACATCGCCTCTCCCTATGCAGGAGATATTGAGACAAACACCGCGTTTGCGAAAAAGGCGTGCTGGTATGCCATCCATCAGGGGCATACGCCCATCGCCGTCCACCTGCTCTACCCACAGATGTTGGATGACGCTGAGCCAACAGAACGGGAAATTGGACTGCGGCTGGGACACCGGGTGCTGGAAGTCTGCGATGAACTGTGGCTCTGCGGCGGCAGGGTCAGTTCCGGCATGGCCCGTGAGATTGAGGAGGCCCAACGGCTCGGCATCCCCATCCGACAGATTGGGGAGCTGGAAATCAAGCAGGAGGCTCTGCCCGCTGAGATGGAGCAAAGCGAAGCTCCAGGGCAGAGCATGGGTATGGCATAATGCCCACGCTGGGCAGCCTGTTCGATGGAATCGGAGGGTTCCCACTCGCGGCGGTCCGCAACGGCATCGAGCCGGTGTGGGCCAGCGAGATCGAAGCCTTCCCCATCGAAGTGACAAGAAAGAGGTTCCCCTCCATACTCCATGTCGGGGACATCACGAAACTGAATGGTGCCGAACTTCCCCCGGTAGACATTATCACAGGAGGCAGCCCTTGTCAGGATCTCAGCGTGGCGGGGGCCAGAGCCGGTCTTGCCGGAGAGCGTTCCGGCCTGTTTATGGAGCAGATCCGCGTTGTAAAAGAAATGAGGGATGCAGATGAGCGGCGCGGCAGAACAGCTCACACTGTTCGACCTCGATATATGTGCTGGGAGAATGGTGCGACACGTTCCTGACTGAAAAGGTCAGGCGCAAGATTGAAAGGACGGTGAAAAATACTTGCAGAACTAATGACCCGATGGGTGGAATGATAGGGTAACGCCTTGAAACGCCCACACTGATACTCCGACTGGCGCGGATGAAGCAAATAAATCTGTGTCAGAAGCTCGGTAAAGTCGGCAGAGAGCAACCGTACATCATAATCAATGATACGAAACCTGTCCAGAGGTGGACGATGTTGCCTATATGCCGGGTGTCTCATGCTCATGGTGAGAATGTGTGCAGAACACTGACGAACTTCCGAATGTAAGGGTCTAAACCCAGAATGTGTCGAAAGGCACTACCCGCCATAGCGGGGTGTCCGTGGATGAGTAAAAGTCGTTTTTATGAAAATCCATATACTGTTATAGGCAGTAAGGCGAAAGCTGGACACAGGCTCAAAGGGAGCACCTAAAAGCATGAAATGATAGGGCCATTGGAACGTGGAAAGCTGGGAGCGTGGAGACTGTTGCAGTCAGAGAAACGCTGGGCGAGAATGCATAACCGCCCTTTATCCCAGTGAGAGTAGAGGCACAGTACCGTAGAAATCATGGAAACATGATGGAGGGATAGCCTCAAGTCGAGATAACAG
>CDZT01034008.1_pt1 | contig 54188 bp, 72 predicted proteins | sample 557531 | NCBI WGS metagenome assembly CDZT01 (sample SAMEA3182066, study PRJEB8094) | gut metagenome | biome: human; feature: gut; material: Stool; isolation source: human stools | place: Canada | collected 2013-03-05
TTTCAGAACTCGCTGGAAACCACCTCGCTGCTGAAGGAGCTGGGTGCAAAGTGCGTGGTATCGCGTGCCGAGCGTGATGTGCAGGCAAAGTTTCTGCTTCGCAACGGTGCAGACCATGTAGTCTACCCGGAAAAACAGGTGGCAAAATGGGCGGCGATCCGATATACTTCCGATCATATTTTCGACTACATAGAGATCGACGAGCAGCACGCAATTTTTGAAGTAGAAGTTCCGAAGGGGTGGATCGGCAAAAGCGTTGGCGAGCTGGATATTCGCAGAAAGTTTGGAATCAACATTCTTGGCATCAAGCATTCGGGAAAAACCGACGTATCCATTACACCGGATACGGTGCTGTCCGGGGAAACAACGATTTTAGCGTTGGGCGAATACAAAGCGCTGCAAAAGTGCTTCCGAATCTGAACGGACGGTGAGGGTATGTGGAAGATGTCGTTTTGATCGCTGGGACAGCGTTAATGTTCCTGTTCGGCTGGTTTTTGATGAAGCGGCTGGATCGCTTTCTGGATGAAAATCAGAAGCGAATCGAGGAAGAGACCGTACAGCAGCAGAAGCCATGCTTGCGTCTGAACGGAGATATTTCTCCCGACGAGATGGATGAAGCGCTTTCCCTGTTTCGCAGCAGTCATGCCCATGTAGAAATCGTGATCTATGATTCAGAGCAAATTTCATTTCCGGACAACGAATCCGATTGGGCGCAGTAGAAACCTTCACATCTTGGTGCTATAATATAAATAAGAAGGGGATGAAAATGTGCAGAGCAAAGGAAGCGGACTGTCAAAAGAACATATTCTGGTGTGTCTCTCCTCATCCCCATCCAATGAACGTATTGTGCGGATGGCAGAGAAAATGGCGCAGGCGTTTTGCGGAAGTCTTACCGCACTCTACGTGCAGACACCCGGAGACGCTGACATGAATGCGGAAGATACAGCTCGATTGCAGGCAAATATGCGCCTTGCGCAGCAGTTCGGCGCAGAGATCATCACAACGCATGGAGAAGACGTAGCCACACAGATCGCGGAATATGCGCGGCTCTCCGATGTGACCAAAATCGTGATCGGGTGAAGCGGCGTGCAGCGGCGGCATTTTTGGAGCGAACCGACACTGACAGAACGGCTCATTACGCTTACGCCTGAGGTGGACATTCACATCATTCCGGACGCAGAGGTCTACAAAAGCCATCGCAAGAAACGGCTTTCCGCCGTTCGCCCGGCGCTTCCGACCGCCCGGGAACTGTTTCTGACTGCCGCGATTCTGGCAGCCGCAACGATCATCGGGTGGCTGTTTCTGCGGCTTGGCTTTGCGGACGCCAATATCATCATGGTTTACCTGCTGGGCGTGCTTCTGACCTCCGCTTTTACCAGCGGATATACCTGCGGTGTGCTGTCCGCTTTTTTGAGTGTCATCCTGTTCAATTATTTTCTGACGGAACCCCGGCTGTCTTTGGCAGCATACGGCGGCAAATACCCAATAACCTTTGCCGTCATGTTCACGGCTGCGCTTTTGACAGGTACGCTTGCAGCCAAGCTCAAAGCCCACGCACAGTTGTCCGCGCGGGATGCTTATCGTACAAAGCTGCTTTTTGATATGAACAGGCAGCTTCAAAAGGCGGAAACGCCGGATGAGGTTTATCAGATGACCGCAACGCAGATACAAAAGCTCATGCAGCGGGATATCCTGATTTATCCAGCGCAGAGCGGCGTACTGTCCAAAGGAATCATTTACCCGGCTGACGGAAGCAGACCATACAGCGTCCCAGACACAGACCGGGAGCAGGATGTGATTCGCTGGGTCTGGCAGAACCGGAAACGTGCCGGAGCAACGACGCAAAACTTTCCAAAAGCAAAACGGCTATATCTTGCCATTCGTACCGGGCAGCAGATTTACGGTGTTGTCGGGATTCCGATGGAGAAGCAAACGCAGCCTGACGCATTTACATCCAGCGTGCTGTTTTCCATTCTCGGCGAGTGCGCTCTGGCGCTGGAAAGCCTACGCAACGCCGAAGAAAAGGAAAAAGCCGCCGTCCTTGCAAAGAACGAACAGCTTCGTGCCAATCTTCTGCGTTCGATTTCTCATGATCTCAGAACACCGCTGACCTCTATTTCCGGCAACGCCGATACGCTGCTGCACAGCTATGCCGTACTGGATGAGCAAACACGGAAACAGATTTTTACGGACATTTATGACGATGCGCAATGGCTGACAGGACTGGTTGAGAATTTACTTTCCATTACGAAAATCGCGGACGGCAGCGTCAAGCTGCGCCTTTCCGATCAGGTCGTGGACGATATTGTGTCGGAAGCGCTCCGGCATATCGACCGAAAGTCGGCAGAGCATCACATTACAGTGGATTGCGGAGACGTGCCGCTGCTGGTGCGGGTGGACGCAGGACTCATCATGCAGGTGCTTATCAACTTGGTGAACAACGCAGTCAAATATACTCCGGCTGGCTCGAACATCCGAATCACGGCAATCCAGCGGGGAAATGCAGCAGAAATCTGCGTCAGCGACAACGGTCCCGGCATCCCGGATGAACTGAAGGAACGTGTTTTTGAAATGTTTTTTACCGGGGGCAATCCGATTGGCGACAGCCGCCGAAGTCTTGGGCTTGGGCTTACGCTCTGTCAAGCCATTATTCATGCACATCATGGCAAAATGACGCTGAAAGACAATTCGCCGCATGGCTGCATCTTTTCCTTTACAGTACCGCTCAGTGAGGTGAACTTAAATGAATAAGCCACTTGTCCTCGTTGTAGAAGATGATATGCCGGTGTGCAATCTGATCACAACAACGCTGAAAACCCATGAATACAGGTATCTTTCTGCGCAAAACGGCGCAAGCGCCGTGATGGAGGCGCTGTCTCACAACCCGGATATTGTGCTGCTTGATCTGGGACTTCCCGATATGGACGGCGTGGAGATCATCCGGAAAATCCGTTCGTGGTCGAATATGCCGATCATTGTGATCAGTGCCAGAACAGAGGATGCTGATAAAATCGGGGCGCTGGATGCCGGGGCAGATGATTATCTAACGAAGCCTTTTTCCGTGGACGAACTGCTGGCGCGGCTGCGGGTGACGCAGCGGAGACTGTCACTGATGAAAACAGACGCAGTGCAGGATTCTCCGATTTTTACAGACGGTGCGCTGAAAATCGACTATGCGGCAGGCTGCGCATATCTTGACGGTGCAGAACTGCACCTGACGCCCATCGAGTACAAGCTGCTGTGTCTGCTCTCCAAAAATGTGGGCAAGGTTCTGACACACACCTACATCACGCAGCAGATTTGGGGCAGCAGCTGGGAAAATGATATTGCCTCCCTACGGGTATTCATGGCAACCCTGCGCAAAAAGCTGGAACGCGGAAAAGACGGGCAGCAATACATACAAACGCACATCGGAATCGGCTATCGGATGCTCCGCGTCGAATAGCAGGGAGGCTTTCAAAAAATCTATGAATCATTATGCTGTTGAAAACCTGTTTGGCATAGAAGGGCTGAACATCGCATAGTACGGTATTATCATCACATTCGGCATGATCCTCGGATTTATGCTGGCACTTCGCCGGTGCAAAAAAACCGGAGTTGAACCGGATCACTTATATAATCTCGTGCTTTGGCTGATTCCCGTGTGTATTCTCTGTGCAGAGCATACTATGTGCTTTTTGAGTGGGAGCAGTACAAGGATAGCCTTCTCTCCGTTTTTCAAATCAATAAGGGCGGGCTTGCCATTTATGGAGGCATCCTCGGCGGTGTTGCTGTTGTACTGATTTACTGCAAGGTCAAAAAGATTTCCTTCTGGTCGCTTGCAGATACGCTGATTCCCAGCCTTGTTCTTGGACAAGCCATCGGGCGTTGGGGGAATTTTGTGAATCAGGAGGCTTACGGAAATCTGATCACAAATCCAGATCTCCAATTCTTTCCGTATGGTGTTTACATAGAGGAACTCGGGCAGTGGCATCAGGCGACGTTCTTCTACGAATCTGCACTGAATACACTGCTGCTGATTGTCATGCTGGTCTCCTATCCGCATTTCAGAAAAAAGGGATATCTGCTTCCGTTTTACATGATCGGCTATGGTGTGATACGCTGCTTTGTAGAGGGACTTCGTACTGACAGTCTCTATCTGATGCCAGGTGTCCGCGTGTCGCAGGTGTTGTCTGGCTGCCTGGTTCTATTGGGTGTTTTACTTGTAGGTATTATTCGCAGAAGGCAGGATATACAAGCATGAAACTAATTTGCTCTTTATTTATCACATTCTTAAAAATCGGTGCGTTCACCTTTGGCGGCGGATACGCTATGATTGCGCTGCTTGAAAATGAGTTCGTTGAAAAGAAAAAATGGCTTGAAAAAAGCGAGTTTCTGGACATGGTTGCGGTAGCCGAATCCACGCCAGGACCAGTCGCCATCAACAGTGCGACTTACATTGGTTACAAAATTGCAGGATTTGCGGGTGCAGCCATGTCCACACTTGCTGTCTGCATTCCATCTTTCTTTGTAATTTATGGTATCTCGCTGTTCTTTGATCAGTTTCTCAGTTTGCGCTGGGTTTCCTGCGCATTCCGCGGGATTCAGGTATGTGTGATCTATCTGATCCTTACCGCAGGGCTGAAAATGCTTAAAAGTATTGACAAAAACACACTAAACTTGACGCTTCTCACGTTGGTCATGGCTTCCATGCTCTGCTGCTCGATCACGGCAGTTTCGTTTTCCTCTGTGTTTTACATCCTGATCTGCGGCGCGGTCGGGCTTGTTGTTTTCTTTCTGCGAAAAATCCGGAAAGGAGATGGGAAAACGTCATGATATACCTGCGTCTCTTTCTGAACTTTTTGATGATCGGTGTCTTGTCTTTCGGCGGCGGCTATGGAATGGTTTCGCTGGTACGCGAAACGGTGCTTTCCAACGGCTGGCTGACAGAGAACGAGTTTCTGAATTTTATTGCCGTATCTGAATCCACACCGGGACCCCTTGCCGTGAATATGGCAACCTTTATCGGCTCAACACAGGGCGGAATCCTCGGTTCATTTGTTGCAACGCTGGGCGTGGTGTTGCCGTCATTTTTGATTATTCTCTTAATTGCATCCGCACTAAAGAATCTGATGAAATATGCACCCGTCAACGCCTTTTTATCGGGAGTTCGTCCGTGCGTTGTAGCGATGATCCTTGCGACCGCGCTCAGCATGGCGCTGTCTACGCTGTTTGGCCTCACAGATTTACAGGCCGGATTTGCGCCCGATTTGCGCTCTATCGCAGTATTTGCCATGCTCGGAGCAACGCATCTGATTTGTAAAAAAATCAGAAAAACAGCTCCATCGCCAATTCTGATGATCCTGTTTTCAGCAGGCCTCGGAATCTTGTTTTGGTGCATATTCTAGCATGGCGATTGATTTTATTTCCAACTTTAATAACAATTCCTGCTGAACCGCGCTTATTTCATTGCGTATAATTTCGAGCGACATCACCCTTCATTCATGATGCCGCTCCGCGCTTCGGCCATAGCCGTTGTTTGCTGTTCTGGGCTGCTGCTCATTCCAAACGGCTTTGAGCTGCTGAATAAACTCGTCCTCGTTTTCAAGGACATATTTGCTTACAGCCTGAATTGCCTGTAAAATTGCCGCTTCCAGAACCGACGTTTTTACATAGTGAGAAACACATTCTCCGCGCTTACTCCGATAATTGCCGCATTGAAAAGCGGAATCTGAATCATAGTGCTTTTCGCTATGATTTGCTTCGGGGCTGATAAATCCCATTCTTGCGCCGCAGTCAGCACAATGCACCAAGCTGGACAGACGGTGGGAGTAGGTGCCATTCGCAACTCTCGGCTTTTTCTTTGGGCGTATATTTCTGGCAATATCCCATGTGTCTTGGTCGATGATGGCTTCATGCGTATCGGGGAAAATCATCAGTTCGTCCGGCGTTGCGGCTCTGCGCTGCTTGGTCTTGAAGTTCTCGCAGATGGATTTGCCCAACACAGTATGACCGAGATATTCCTGCTTGTCGAGGATATAGCCGATGGTGGTGGCATTCCAGCGGTAAGGGTCTGCAATTTCCTTGTGGCGGCAGTTCTTAGGCTGATTCATGGCAGCGTAGGCAGACGGTATCAGCACCTTCTCCGCTGTCAGCATTTCCGCAATGGCGGTGGTGCTGTTGCCCTGACAAACCAGACGGAAGATTTTCCTGACAACCTCTGCGGCTGGCTCGTCCACGATGAGGGTCTGCTTATCGTCCGGCTTCCTCTTGTAACCATACGGGATAGAGCCGCTGCATCGCATTCCGTCTTTCATTCTGGACTTGAAGATTGCCTTGATTTTGTTGCTGGTGTCCTTGGCATACCACTCGTTGAACATACGTCGTTCAGGAAGGTGAAGCGCAAACAGCAAAAATCCAGTATTCATGCGGGTTTGCGGCGAGATGGCTCTCGATCAGATACCTCTCTTTCAGACGGTCAAGGGGCAGAAATCACAATCGCATAGTTGTTTTCATGGGAGAATGGCGGTAGCTGCGGTCATTCTCCCTTTTTTTCGTTCCTGCCGCTTTCAACAGGAGGAACACGAACATGGAAGAACCGAAAAGCAAAGCGAAGCGCGGGGCAAAACCCGCTGTTCCCATGCAGGAGGATAAGATTACCTCGCTCCCGCTGTCGGAGCTGCACGACTTCCCCAACCACCCCTTCAAGGTGCGGGACGACGAGGCCATGCAGGAAACGGCGGAGAGCATCCGGCAGTACGGCGTTCTCGTTCCGGCTATCGTCCGTCCCCGTGAGGACGGCGGCTATGAGATCATCGCAGGACACCGGCGCAGGCACGGCAGCGAGCTGGCGGGGCTTTCCGCCATGCCCTGCATTGTGCGGCAGATGGACGACGACACCGCCACCATCCTCATGGTGGACAGCAACATCCAGCGGGAGAATATCCTGCCCTCCGAACGGGCGCAGGCGTACAAAATGAAGCTGGAGGCCATCCGCCGCAAGGCTGGCAGACCGGCAAAAGGGACTGAAAATCTACCCGAAGAAAATTGTGACCAAGTTGGGCACAATTTTGATGGGAAGCGCAGCGTCGAGATCGTTGCGGACGAAGCCGGTGAAAGCAAATCTCAGGTACAGCGCTACATTCGCCTGACCGAACTCACCCCAGAACTTCAGCAGATGGTGGACGAGAAGAAGATCGGCATGACCCCCGCCGTGGAAATCTCCTACCTCAAGCCGGAGGAACAGCAGATGCTACTCACCGCCATCGACAGCGAACAGGCAACGCCCTCGCTTTCTCAGGCGCAGCGCATGAAAAAGCTCTCCCGCGACGGCAAGCTCAACGACGATACCATGCTGGACATCATGATGGAGCAGAAAAAGCCGGAGGGGTATAACGTCGTCCTCTCGGCGGACAAGCTGCGCAAATACTTCCCGCGCTCCTATACGCCGCAGAAGATGGAGGAAACCATCCTGAAGCTGCTGGACGCATGGCTGCGCAAGCGCCAGCGTGACCAGTCCAGATAACCGAATACGACCGCAGACAACCACGACACCGACCGGGCAGAGAGCTTTCTTTGCCCGGTTTTGTCATATCCAGAGAGGAGCAAAGCCATGTATATCAACACGTTCAAGTATAAGCCGGAGGACGTTTCCTGCGTCCTCTGTACGGAATATGTCAAAAAGCTGGGCTGTACCGCCCTGTCCTGCCCCTGCCTTGCCGAGCGCATGGAAGCCGGTACGGTGGGCTACGCGGAGGCGGTCGCGGAGCTGTTTCCGTACCGTCCGCGCCTGACCGCAAGAATCATGCGGCTGGCGGAGCGCTTTCCCGGAACCATGTGGCAGGACGACGCCCACAGGAAGCGCATGGAGACCCTGCGGCTGCTGCTGGGCTGCCGCAAGGAGCGCGATACGCCGGAGTTCTTCGCCGCGCTGTATCTGCTGACCTCCAACAAGGAGCTTGCGGACAGGACCTTCAACTGCTTCTTCCGCGGCGGCATCGACTTCCGCTACGCCCGCAGGCGCGGCATCTCTCCCCACGACTACACGCTGCTCATGGCGGCAAAGAGTCTTTACTGCCACACGGCGGAGGTCACGCAGGGCGACCTTGCGGAGCCGCAGATCATCCCGGACGAGGCGTTCCGGCTGCTCATCAACGCCCTGCTCATCGCCCGTTTTGGGCTGGACGCCCTGAAAATTACCGAAAGACGCGGACAGCGGGAATATACCCTCCGCCGCCTCATCCGCCGCGAAGCAGGGGGTAACGCTCCGTCTGCGGGGCTGCTTTTTCCCTCTGAGGGGAGGTGACCACCGTGGCAGTATTTCGCGTGGAGAAGAACCACAATTACACGGTCATGTCCAATTACCACCTGCGGGACACCGCCCTGACGCTGAAAGCCATCGGTCTGCTGTCCAAAATGCTCTCCCTGACAGATGAGTGGGACTACACCACCCGCGGTCTTGCCGCCATCTGCAAGGAGGGCGTGGACGCCATCGGCGCGGCGCTGAAGGAGCTGGAATCGCACGGCTACCTTGTACGCCGCCAGCTCAGGGACAGCCGCGGGCGCATTACCGACACCGAGTACACCATCTACGAATCGCCGCATACGCCTCTGCCGGATACGGCTTCACCAGATACGGAAAACCCGTATCTGGATACCCCGGATACGGACGAGCCATATACGGAAAAGCCCGCGCAATTAAATAAAGATAGAAGAAATAAAGAAAAAGAAATACCGGATGGATCAAGTACGGACATATCAAATCCTGATCCAATCTATCCCTCAGCCCCCTTGCAGGGCGCGGGATATGACGGGATGGGATACGAGGAAGCGCGAGAGATCGTCAGAGAAAATATCGAGTACGACATTCTCGTGCAGGACCCGCGGCAGGACAGAGAGCAGCTTGACGAGGTGGTGGACCTCATTGCGGAGACCCTCTGCTCCCGCAGACAGACCATCGTGGTGGCCGGAGACGAGTACCCGTCTGAGATGGTGAAGGAGAAGCTGCTGCGCATTACCGCCTCCCACATCGAGTACGTCTTTGACTGCCTGAAGCAGAACACCACCTACGTCCGCAACATCAAGAAATACCTGCTGGCGTCGCTGTTCAACGCGCCCAGCACCATCGGAAGCTACTATTCCGCCCTCGTCAACCACGATATGTACGGCGACGGGCTGCGCGGCAGATGAGCGCTGGCTTCCACCGGCATTTATCCAATCACGAACAAAGGAGGGATGACCCTTGCAGGAGGAAGTGGAAAACAGAGCGGTCACGCTGGTCATCAGCGCGACAAAGCTCACCGGGCGGCTGCTGAAAGCCGCCATTCTGAAATATCTGGCAAGCCGAAAGGAAAAGCGGCTGCAAAAAGCCCGCGCCGCGCCGGAAAAGCCCACCGGCAAGCAGACGGTGAAGCAGCTCATCGGGCAGAATCAGGGCGTATCCAACATCGAGATCACCGACAGCAATATCAAGTCCTTTGAGCGCGTGGCACGGAAATACGGCGTGGATTTCGCCGTGAAGAAGGACCGCAGCGTGTCCCCGCCGAAATACCTGGTCTTTTTCAAGGGGCGGGACGCAGACGCACTGACGGCGGCGTTCAAGGAATACACCGCAAAAGAGGTCAGACGCGCCTCGAAAGACAAGCCCTCGGTGCTGGAGCAGCTCCGCGCGCTCAAGGCGAAGGTGCTGTCCCTTACGCCGGACAAAGCCCGGAACAAGGACAAGGGGCTGGAGCTATGAAGCAGATCAGCGTAAAGAAGCTCCTGCTTCCCAATATCCCCTATGTCTTTATCGCGTTCTTTGCCACAAAGCTGGGGCAGGCGGCGCGGCTGGCTCCCGGCGCGGACTTCTCTCAAAAGGCGCTGCACATCATGGAGGGCCTCGCCACCGCGTTCCAGTCCGCGCTGCCCAGTTTTCACCCCATCGACCTGTGCGTGGGCGTTGCCGCCGCCCTGCTCATCCGGCTTGCCGTCTACGTCAAGGGGAAGAACGCGCGGAAGTTTCGGAAGAATATCGAGTACGGCTGGGGTTCTTCCACCATCTGCAACATTCTTGATAAGCGTGAGTATTTGGGACACACCATCAATTTCAAGACCCGAAAGCATTTCAAGGATAAGAAAAGCCATTATGTGCCGGAGGACGAATGGACGATTTTTGAGAATACCCATGAAGCCATCATTGACCAAGAGACCTTTGACCTTGCACAGAAAGTCAGAAGCAAGGTACGCCGTTATCCCGATGGCTGGGGCGATGTTGCACCGTTGACGGGCTTGCTCTATTGTGCTGATTGCGGCGGCAAAATGTATGTCCACCGCTTTAACAACGGCAAACGCATTTCGCAATATACCTGTTCAAAGTACAGCAAAATCCCTGTTGGGACGCTCTGCAAGACCCAGCACCGTATCAATGAAAGTGTTGTGTTGGAGCTGGTAAAAGACCTATTGAAAGCCATTGCCGAGTATGCCAAGCATGAACGAGCCGAGTTTGTCCGAGTGGTGCAGGAGGCACAGTCCAGCCAGCAGACAGCAGAGGTCAAGAAACAGCGGACACGCCTTGCAACCGCAAAGCAGAGAATATCCGAGCTGGAAGTCCTGCTCTGCAAAATCTATGAGGACAACATCTTAGGCAAGCTCTCTGACAGCCGCTATGCCACCTTAGACGCTCAATACGAAAAGGAACAGAAAGAGTTGACCGCTGAAATCAGCACGCTGGAAAAGGCAATCAGTGACTATGAAAAGCACGAAAAGGACGCTGACCGTTTCATTGCTCTGATTGATAAATACGAGAATTTTGACGAGCTGACCATTACCATGCTCAATGAGTTTGTTGAAAAAATCCTTGTGCATGAGCGTGACCGAAAAGGCAGTATTCAGACCACGCAGGAGGTTGAGATTTACTTCAATTTCGTTGGGCGTTTCGTCCCTCCGAAGTTTGCGGAAGTAGAGCTGACCCCAGAGGAATTAGAGGAAATCCGCAAGCGTGAGGAACGCAAGGACAGACTTCATCAGAATTACTTGAAGCGTATCCCAACCGTTCACATGGGAACTGCTGTCTCTGCGTTGGAGCGAAAAGGCATTGCGACCAACATCGGCAATCTGAACCGAGACATTAAAGCCGCTAACCGCATGATGAACGCTATCCGCAGCACCATCAAAAATCTGCGTGACTGGATCGCTGACATTCTGGAAGCTACCAAAGAAGTCCTTGCAGAGAATGAAGCAGCAAAGAAAAATGCTTCTCCGAACCTTGCCGTTCTACTGCGTGATTATCTGAATCTGCGAAAGGCAGAGCGTAGCGAATGGTCGAGATACGGACAGCAGAAAGGCACGACCGATGATTTGAAAACCATTTCCCAAGCTACCGTCTATCTACAACGGCATGAGCTTTTCACGCTGGAAGATTTGGACATCGCTCTGCAAGGGGTGAGTGAAAAGGCTACTGCCATTCGTGAAGATATGCAGACAGCCGCTAACCGCATGAAAGCTATCACAACCATTCAGAACGCTGTCGCTGATTGTGAAAAGCATAAAGCAGTCCATGACAAGTATATCAAAATCGGCTGGAAAATCAGAAAGGAAGCCTATGCCGAAAGCCACAAGGACGAGCTTACCGCTTTTAACAAGGCATACCGCACTTTGAAAAAGCATGGGGGTGATTTGAATGTGGACTTGAAAGCCTTGCAAAAAGAATATGACGATTTGAAGATTTCTCATACTAATCTGAAAGCACAGCTTGCCGCAGTCAACGAGGAATTGAAGCCGATGAAGGATATTCGCTACTGGGTCGGTAAGGTTCTATCGCCGGAACAGACAGCCACGAAACAGCCAGAGCCGAAGCATTCTCTCAAAGAACGCTTACTGTACGAACAGGAACAGAAGAAACAGGTGCAGAAAGCACCAAAACAGAAAAAACAGGATATGGAACTTTAACAGGCACTTGCCGTTTTCACTATGAAAATGTCGAGTGCCTTTTTTGTTTCCCGAAAGGATGATGCAATGAATGTATTTGAAGCAGTAAAACAGAATGTAACTACCAGACAAGCGGCAGAGCTGTACGGTATTCGTGTGGGTCGCAATGGAATGGCGGTCTGCCCCTTTCACAATGATAAGAACCCCAGCATGAAACTTGACCGCCGCTTTCATTGCTTTGGCTGTCAGGCAGATGGAGACGCAGTTGACTTTGTTTCCCGACTGTTTGGCTTGCCGAGCAAAGAAGCCGCTATGAAGATAGCTGATGATTTTGGTATCAGCTATGACAGCAGACAGAAACCGTCAATCAGACCAAAGATACGAGAACCTACCCCGGAGCAGAAATATCAGCAGGAAGAAAATCATTGCTACAAGGTGCTGTCTGATTACTTCCATCTTCTGAGGAAGTGGGAAAAGCAATACGCACCACAACGGACGGATGAAGTGTGGCATCCGCTTTTTGTGGAAGCGTTGCAGAAGAAAAGCTATATCGAATACCTGCTGGATATTCTTCTCTATGACACTCCCGAAGAAAAGAAAGCTCTTGTAGCCGAACAGAGAAAAGAGGTGATGAAACTTGAACAGCGAATTGCAGGACACACAGCCGAGCATGACCGTGGAAGAAGTCAGAGGAAGTCTGGACTTGACCGATAACGGAGCGATCAAGAACAGCATACGAAACTGTCTGACCGTCTTTCAGAATGACCCTGTTCTGCAAGGTGCTGTCCGATATAACATTCTGACGGAGCGTATCGACATTGTGAAGCCGCTTTGGTGGAGCAAGCAGACAGCGACCTTGACCGACACGGACTTAAATTATCTCATGCTCTATCTGGAAGATAAATATAGTCTGACCAGCGAGAAGAAAATACAGAAAGCTCTTTCCATTATCGCTGACAGCAACAAATACCACCCCATTCGAGATTATCTGAACGGTCTGGAATGGGACGGAACAGAACGCATCCGCTATGCCTTGCCCCGATTTCTCGGAGCTGAGGAAAGCGAGTACACTTACCAGGCATTACGGCTGTTCATGTTGGGAGCAATCAGCAGAGTGTTCAAACCGGGCTGTAAGTTTGAAGTTATGCTCTGCCTTGTGGGTGGACAGGGTGCAGGAAAGTCCACTTTCTTCCGTCTGCTGGCAGTCAAAGATGAATGGTTCTCCGATGACCTGAAAAAGATTGACGATGACAATGTGTACCGCAAAATGCAGGGACATTGGATTATCGAGATGTCGGAAATGATTGCCACAGCCAACGCTAAGAGCATTGAAGATATTAAGTCCTTTATCAGCAGGGCGAAAGAAACCTATAAAGTGCCGTATGAAACCCATCCGGCAGACCGCTTGCGACAATGCGTGTTCGGCGGTTCTTCCAATACGATGGACTTTCTGCCCCTTGACCGAAGCGGCAACCGTAGATTTCTGCCTATCATGGTACACCCCGAAAATGCAGAGGTTCACATTTTGGAAGATGAAGCCGCATCCAGAGCGTTCATTGATATGATGTGGGCAGAAGCCATGTTCATCTATCAGAACTTTCCTCTAAAGCTGACCTTATCAAAGGATATGGACAAGGAGCTGAAAGAATTGCAAAAGCAGTTTATGCCGGAGGACACGAAAGCAGGACTGATTCAGTCTTTTCTTGATAACTTCAAGGGTACACAGGTCTGCTCCAAGCTGATCTATGCAGAAGCTCTGAACCACCCTTTTGACGAGCCGAAGCAATGGGAAATCCGAGAAATCAATGAAATCATGAACAACAGCATTGAGGGATGGAAACCGTTTTCCAATCCACGCAGCTTCGCCAAGTACGGCAGACAGCGAGGGTGGGAACGCATACCACCGCCCGACAACGAGCCATCGGCAACAGGCTCAAATCTGACGGATGGTTTTCGAGAACTGACAGAGGAAGAAGCCCGACAGATGGAACTTCCATTCTGAAAAAATGACCGTGTTGCCGAGTAAGTTGTTATCCCGTTGCCGACCCCGTTGCAGGGCAAATCTCTTAAAAGTCCTTTATTTTCAAGGGGTTTTCTTCTCTGACAACGAAAGCAACGGAGAAATCAAAGAAAAAAGTAAAAATAGTAAATAAGCCAGATAGGACTATGTTCGAGGTTTTTTGAAGCCCGTTGCCGGACTTCGTTGCCGACCACACACCCTGTCTGGCTTTTTTCATTTCAAGGAGGTATTCAATGAACGCAACAACAATTCAGAACACAAACACTAACACACAGCCTTGTTTCCGCAAGACCATCGACAAGACCACCTATATCGTGCGTGTCCATTTCAGCGAGACCGCAACAGAGACGATGGCGGACAAAATCAAGCGTATGCTTCGTGATGAAGTCCGTAAGATGTGAACTTTTTGTAAATTTGATTAAAAAGTCCTTGACAATTCGTTTCAGGCAAAACAGCGAAAAGCATTTTAATTAGCTGCGGTGCGCGCCTTGCCCCCTTCGACATTCAGGAGCTTCGAGAGATCACCTCCTACGACGAGCTGGAGCTGGACACGCTGGGCGACCGGAAAACGGCGCTGTTTATCATCATTTCCGACACAGACGACACCTTCAACTTCCTTGCCAGCATGGTCTACACCCAGCTATTCAATCTCCTGTGCGACAAGGCGGACGACGTATACGGCGGAAGGCTGCCCGTCCATGTGCGCTGCCTTATCGACGAGTGCGCCAACATCGGGCAGATTCCCAAGCTGGAGAAGCTGATGGCCACCATCCGCAGCCGCGAGATCTCCGCCTGCCTTGTCTTGCAGGCACAGAGCCAGCTCAAGGCGCTCTACAAGGACAACTGCGACACCATCATCGGCAACTGCGACAGCTCCGTGTTCCTCGGCGGCAAGGAGCCGACCACATTAAAGGAGCTGTCCGCCGCGCTGGGCAAGGAAACCATTGACACCTTCAACACCGGCGAAAGCCGCGGCAGAGAGATTTCCCACAGCCTGAACTATCAGAAGCTGGGCAAGGAGCTGATGAGTCAGGATGAGCTTGCCGTTCTTAATGGCGGCAAGTGTATCTTGCAGCTGCGCGGCGTAAGGCCGTTCCTACAGGCGATGTAGATGAAAATATGCCGCAGCGTCCTGCTGCGGCATATTTTCGTATCCGTCCTGTTTTATGCGAAAGGAGCTCTGTTATGAAAAAAGTATTTGTGTTCCCCTCCAGCTTCGGAAAGTTTTCGGATGAGCCGGAGCGTATTTTGCGGGAGGCCGGTCTGGAGGTCACGAAATTTTTCAAGGCCGGTATGACCGAAGACGAAGTGATCGAGAAGCTGCAGGGATACGACGCAGTGATTCTTGGTATCGAGCCTATGACCGCCCGGGTCATGGAGGCTTGCCCGCAGCTGAAGATCGTGTCCCGCTACGGCGTGGGCATGGACAATGTGGATCAGGAGGCGGCGCGCCGTCTGGGCATCCGCACGTTCAATACGCCCGGCGCAAACTCCGACGCGGTGGCGGACTATACCTTTGGCATGATGCTGGATCTGGCCCGCTCCATCTCCGTGACCGACCGGGACCTGAAGGCCGGTCAGGTGAAAAAACATCTCGGCTATCCCGTGTATGGCCGGACGCTTGGCATTATCGGTTTGGGTGCAATCGGCAAGGGCATGGCGCGGCGCGCGCTGGGCTTTGGTATGAAGGTTATGGCCTACGATGTATTCTGGGATGAGGCGTTTGCCAAGGAGCACGGCGTGCAGCGCGCAGAACTCGAGGAGATCTATAAAGAGGCGGATTTCATCACACTGCACTGCGGCCTCAACGAGCAGACCCGCAACATGATCGGCGCGGAGCAGCTGCGCATGATGAAGTCGTCGGCCTTCCTCATCAACAATGCCCGCGGCGGTCTGGTGGACGAGGCAGCGCTGAACGAGGCGCTGCGCAGCGGGGAGATCGCCGGCGCTGGCATTGATGCGTTTGTCACGGAGCCGCCCATCGGCTCGCCGCTGCTGGAGCTGGAGCAGGTGATTGCAGCGCCCCATGTGGCCGGCAGCTCTATGGATTCCATCAACAACATGGGCATCTTCTCGGCGCGCAATGTCGTGAAGGGATTTGCTGAACTGGAAGAAAAGCAGGCGTAAAACGCGCCTTGCGGCACGGAAAACATACGATAGAAAAAACCCGGGATCGCATCGTTGGATGGGATTTCGGGCTTTTTGCTGCACAGATTGCGGCGCACAAAGAATGCCGAACACTTGCCTGCATGACGGCGATTTTTTGGGCATACTAAAAGAAAATGTGCGCAGGGGGCTGGGCGCGTTCACGCGGGGGTTGACAAATGGGGCGGAAGCCTTCAAAATGGGATACCGGAAACGGCAGGGAATGCCGGAAGGCAAAGGACAAAACGGCAAAGGTAAGGAGAAGCATGATGGATTACGCGAAGGAATCTCTTCGGCTGCATGCCGAGTGGAAGGGTAAAATTGAAGTCAGGGCGACGGTTCCGGTCGAGACGAAGGATGATCTGAGCCTTGCGTATACGCCGGGCGTGGCGCAGCCCTGCTTGGAAATTCAGAAGGACATCAATAAGAGCTATGACTTAACGCGCCGCTGGAATCTCTGCGCGGTCATTACCGACGGCTCTGCCGTCCTCGGTCTTGGCGACATCGGCCCCGAGGCGGGTATGCCGGTCATGGAGGGAAAGTGCGTGCTCTTCAAGAGCTTTGGCGACGTGGACGCGTTCCCGCTTTGCGTGAAGACGCACGATGTGGACGAGTTCGTGAACGCCGTCTACCTCATTTCGGGTTCGTTCGGCGGCATCAACTTAGAGGATATTTCTGCGCCCAGATGCTTTGAGATTGAGCGCAAATTAAAGGAAAAGTGCGACATTCCCATCTTCCACGACGACCAGCACGGCACGGCGGTCATTACCCTCGCCGGTCTTACGAACGCGCTCAAGGTCGTCGGCAAGAAGAAAGAGGACGTGAAGGTTGTGACCTCCGGCGCGGGCGCGGCGGCGATTTCGATCGTGAAGCTGCTTCTTTCCGCAGGCTTCCAGAACGTCACAATGTGCGACCGCAAGGGCGCGATCTACAAGGGCCGTGACGGCCTCAATTGGATCAAAGAAGAGATGGCCGAGGTCACGAACCTTGACCACAAATCCGGAAGCCTTGCCGACATGCTCGTCGGTGCGGATGTGTTCATCGGCGTTTCCGCGCCCGGAACGGTGACGACCGAGATGGTCCGGACGATGAACCGCGACGCGATCATCTTCGCCTGCGCGAATCCGACGCCGGAAATTTTCCCGGAGGACGCGAAAGCAGGCGGTGCGGCGGTTATCTCGACCGGCCGGAGCGATTTCCCGAACCAGATCAACAACGTTCTCGCGTTCCCCGGCATCTTCCGCGGTGCGTTCGATGTGCGCGCATCGGATATCAACGAGGAGATGAAGATGGCGGCGGCGAAGGCGCTGGCAGATCTCATTTCGGAGGACGAGCTGTCGGCAGAGTATATTATCCCCAAGGCGTTTGACAAGCGCGTGGGACCGGCGGTTGCAAAGGCGGTCGCCGAGGCGGCAAGAAAATCCGGCGTGGCCAGAATGTAAGATACACGAATTTTCCGGGGCAGAATCGAAACGCGGTTCTGTCCCGGCTTTTTGCGGGAAGGACTTTCCTTTTTGGCGGGAACATAGTAGAATGGTGGAAAATAACAGGGAAGAGGGGACGCGCGATGCGGGTCATCGATCTGACGCACACGATCAAAGCGGATATGCCGGTCTATCCGGGGACGGGCACACCGAAGCTGGAACCGGCGAATACCTATGAGGAAAATGGATTCCGGGAGACGCTGGTTTCCTTTTATTCGCACACCGGTACGCACATGGACCCGCCGGCCCACCTGTTCGCGGGAAGAACGACGCTCGATGCGTTTCCGGCGAGCCAGTTTCTTGGCCGCGCGCTCGTGATCGACTGCACGCATCTGAAAGAGGGCGAGGCGATCACGATGAAAGAGCTACGGAAATACGGCGGGCTGGAAGATACGGTCGACTTTCTGCTGTTTTATCTCGGCTGGGATGCGCGGTGGGGGAAAGACTCGTATTTTGGCGATTATCCGTGCATCGATGAAGAGGTCCTGCGGCACATTCTGGACGGAAGCTATAAGGGCATCGGCTTCGATGTGATCGGGCTGGACCCGATTGCGGACGAAAACCTTCCGCGGCACAAGGCGCTGTTTCGGGAAAAGGACATTGTGAACATCGAAAATCTCAAAAACCTCGGCCAGTGCGGTACGAAGCCCTTCTGGTTCGCGTGCCTGCCGATGAAGATCGAGGGAAGCGACGGCGCGCCGGTGCGGGCGATCGCGTGGTTCGAGGACTGAAGCGGATTTCAAGGAAAGGCGGGTGAGGCGCGGTGCTGCTGATGGAAATCGCGCTGTTTCTGGTGCTGGGCTTTGTGGCGTACATGTATGATTCGGCCGAACGGACGCGGACGGCGCTACACCGGACGTTCTCCGCGCTGCTGGCGGCGACGCTGGTGCAGCTGGTGTTTGATGCGCTGACGCTTTACACGGTGAACCATCTGGATAGCGTCCCGAAGTGGCTGAATGACGGCCTGCACCGGCTGTTCGTGGGAACGATGGTGCTTGTCGTGTACTTATTTTATCAGTACATCGCGATTCTGGTCGAAGAGGAGAGCGGAAAGCCGTGGAAGCTCGATCTGGCGGCGCGGGTGTATCTGGCAATCGCAGAGGCGGGCGTGCTGGTTCTGCTGGTGCACTATGCCGTCACGCCGCTGGGGAATTACTCCGACGGGATCCACGCGGACGTGTGCTATGTGAGCGTGGGCGTGTACCTTCTTTTATGCGCGGCTCAGCTTGCCATGGAGGGAGGAAGAAGCATGAAGCTGCTGCGTGTTTTGCTGGTAGACGATGAGATCAATATCCGCGAGGGCTTCAAGCGGCTTTTTGACTGGCAGGCGCACGGGTGCGAGGTGGTAGGAGAGGCCGCCGACGGTGTACAGGCGCTCAGTCAGATGGAAGAGCTGAAGCCCGATATCGTCGTGATGGACATCAACATTCCACTTATGAACGGGCTCAAGGTCATTTCGCTCTGGCGGATGCGAAGTGAAACGACCGCGTTTGTGATCGTTTCCGGCTACGACGATTTTTCTTATTGCCGGGAGGCGCTGAAGCTCCAGATCACGGACTATCTTTTAAGGCCCGTCGACTACGAGGAGTTTGGCGCGTGCATCGACCATCTGCGTATTGCGCTTTTTGAAAAGGGTGCGGCGCGCGCGGACGCATCCGGCGAAGGAGAGAAGACCATCTGGAGCCTCACGCGGTATTTGCAGGAGCATTTGAGCGAGGAGATCAGCCTCAATCTGCTGGCAGACGTGTTCCACCTGAACCCGCAGTATATCGGCCAGCTTTTCAAAAACGAGATCGGCGTGAACTTCCTGAGCTATCTCACGAACATTCGCATGGAGCGGGCGAAGAAGCTGCTCGTCTCTACCGACCTTCCGGTCAGCGAGGTGGCGCAGAGGTCGGGGTACGCGGACTACCGCGTGTTTACAAAGGCCTTTAAAAAGGCTGAGGGCGTGACCCCGAGCCAGTACCGGCAGGATTTCTAGCCTCGCTTTCTGACACATTTGCCTGCAAAACCTGTCTATCGTATCGGTGTACTTTTCGGTAGAACATGCGCCATATGATAGATCAAGAGGAACAGGCTTGAGAAGAATGCTGCGAAGACCCTGGAAGGGCCGGCTGCTTTGCGGGGTGTGCATGGGGCTCGCCGCGCGGCTTGGGATGCCGGTTATGCTGGTGCGGTTCGCGTTTGTGAGGCTGTGTCTGGCGCATGGGCTTGGGATTTTTGCGTATGTGATGGCGGCACTTCTGATTCCGGAGGAGATCCGGTGCTGGAGCGCGGAGGAAGGATTCTACGAAGAATACTGCTGACGCTTTTTTGACAGAGGGAAAAAAGGGGAGAGAAATGCAATATCAGAAGGAAGTTCTATTGAAGGACGGAACGCCGTGTGTTCTGCGCGGTGCGACGGAAAAGGACGCGGCGGAGGTGCTGCGGTGCTTTAGCCTCACGCATGCGGAGACGGATTTTCTGCTGACGTATCCGGAGGAAAACTCGTTTGCCGAGGCAGATGAGGCGAAATTTTTGAAGGCGCGCGAGGAGAGCGAAAACGAGATCGAGATCTGCGCGTTCGTGGACGGGAAGCTCACAGGCACGGCGGGCATTGAAGCCATCAGCGGCAAGGAAAAAATCCGGCACCGCGCCGAGTTTGGCATTGCGATTGAAAAGGCGTACTGGAGCAGGGGCATCGGAAAGGCCTTGATGCTTGCCTGCATCGAATGCGCAAAGAACGCGGGCTACTTGCAGCTGGAACTGGAGGTCGTCGCGGACAATGCGTTCGCCGTGCGGCTGTATGAATCGGTCGGCTTCCGCGAGTTTGGCCGCAATCCCAGAGGCTTCCGCGCAAAACATGGCTGGCAGGAGCTCATCCTCATGCGGCTGGAGCTGGATAAATAAAACGAGCGCCCCACCGAAAGGCAGGGCGCTTTTACGCAAAACCTCGTAGAGTTTCGCCATCCGCAGATTGCGAAATAAAATCAAAATGATGTTATCCGGCGGCTTTGCCGACTGGAAACATACCTATCACCTCGCAAGTGTGGAATTTTGCGCCAAAGGCGCAAAATTATGCGCGCAGTCGAGGTGCAATCCTTTTGCCCGAAAAGCGTTAGCTTTTCGGGCAGTGTCTTATGAGCCGATGGAGCGGCGGCTGTAGAGTCTGGCGAGGCCGCCTTCGGAGGTTTCGCGGAAAGCTCTGCTCATGTTGACGCCGGTTTCGTACATCGTGCGGACGACCATGTCGAACGAGATTGTTCTCGTGCCGACCAACATGTGGGCAAGGTTCGACGCGTCGATGGCGCGCTTGGCGGCGACGGCGTTTCGTTCAATGCAGGGAATCTGGACAAGGCCGCAGATGGGGTCGCATGTGAGGCCGAGGTGGTGCTCCATGGCGATCTCGGCGGCGTATTCCTGCTCGTCGATCGTAAGGCCCGTGAGCTCTCCCATGGCGGCGGCCGCCATCGAACATGCCGCGCCGATCTCCGCCTGACAGCCGCACTCGGCGCCGGAGATGGAGGCGTTGTGCTTGATTAAATTCCCGAAAATACCGGCCACGCCGAGGGCGCGCGCGATTTTGTCGTCCGAGAGGCTATATTTATTCTGCATGTAAAGAAGCACGGCCGGAAGCACGCCGCAGCTGCCGCAGGTGGGCGCGGTGACGACGGTGCCGTTCGCGGCGTTTTGCTCGGCGGCGGCAAAGGCGTAGGCACAGACAAGCTGGAGTTCGCGCACCTGCGGAATGTCGAGAAGGTGCGTCCGCTCATAAAGAAGCTTTGCCTTGCGCGAGACGTTCAGACCGCCGGGGAGAATGCCGGTGGCTGCAAGACCGTCCTGAATTTCCTTGCGCATGGTGTTCCAGATCGTCTTGAGAAAGTCCCAGATCTCGGGGCCTTCGTTGAGCTCGACGTATTCCGGCAGCGTGATATAGCGCCAGCGGCAGAACTGCGTGATCTCGGCAAACGAGCCTTCAGGGTACACGTCGGCGTTTTCATCTGCGGGCTCGCCTTCAATGACAATGTCGCCGCCGCCAACCGACATGACGCGCATGCGCTGGATTTCTGTTTCGCCCTGATAGGCGATAAAGTCCATCGTGTTGGGGTGGGGGAGATCGGCCGGGTCCTCGGAGTTAAAGACGATCTCCGTGCGATTTTCACCCAGCGTTTCTTTGAGCACGCGGTCGGTACCGTGGCCGACGCCGGTCTTGCTCAAAGAGCCGTAGAGAATGACGGTGAAGCGATCAGCCTCCGGCGCACGCTCCAGAAATTTCAGGGCGGCGCGCTCGGGGCCGATGGTGTGAGAGCTCGACGGGCCCTTGCCGATTTTATATAAGTCTCGAAGTGATTTCATGGCAGATACCAGATTTCCTTTCGTATGTAATTTGCGGGAAAACGTTTTGGATAGAGTATAGCAAAGAATGGGAGAAAAAACAATGGCGCTTTTGCCGGTTTTTATCCGAAATCCGGCGCTTTTTTTTCGCGTCTTGCGGCCTTGCGGCTGATGGCCTCGAGCGACAGCTCCCCGGCGAGTTTGAAAAGCGCGTCGGAGAGCACCGATTCCAGCGGAAGCTCCGCCTGCGCGGCAATGCGGCGGTAGAACATCTCGACCGTGGGGTCGAGCGCGACGGTAAAGCAGGGCATGACAAACTCCTCCTTCCAAGGGTATTTCATTTTATGTGGCGCCCATAGCTGGCGTGAACGCGGAAAAAGCGGCAATTTGCCGCAAAACAGGGCGAAAACGCTTGACAGACGTGATATAATATTTTAGTTAAATAGCGACTATTTCCGAAAGGATGTTATTGGTTATGGCGAAAGAGAAGAAAGTGCAGCAGATCACCGACATGGAGGTCGATTTTGCGCAGTGGTACACCGACATCTGCCGCAAGGCCGAGCTCGTGGAGTACGCGTCGGTCAAGGGCTTTACGATCCTGCGCCCGTATGGCTACGCGATCTGGGAAAACATCCAGTCGATCATGGATGCGGAGTTCAAGAAGACCGGCCATGAGAATGTGGCCATGCCGGTTCTGATCCCGGAGAGCCTTCTTAAAAAAGAGGGCGAGCTGGTCAACGGCTTTGCCCCCGAGGTCGCGTGGGTCACGATGGGCGGCAGCGAAAAGTTAGAGGAGCGGCTGGCGTTCCGGCCCACGTCCGAGACGATGTTCTGCGACCACTGGTCGCGCGTTTTGCAGACCTACCGCGAGCTTCCGATGCTCTATAACCAGTGGTGCTCCGTCATCCGCTGGGAAAAGACGACGCGGCCGTTCCTGCGCTCGCGCGAGTTTTGGTGGCAGGAGGGCCATACGATCCATGAGACCGCCGAGGAGGCCATCCATGAGACCGAGCAGCAGCTCAAGTGCTACGCCGACTTCTTTGAAAATGTGCTGGCCATTCCGGTCGTTCCCGGCCAGAAGACCGAGAAGGAAAAGTTCGCCGGCGCGGAGGCGACGTATACCGTCGAGTGCCTGATGAAGGACCACAAGGCGCTGCAGGGCGCAACAAGCCATTATTTCGGCGATAAATTCTCAAGAGCCTACAACGTGACCTTTACCGGCCGCGACAACAAATTGCAGTATCCGTTCCAGACCTCGTGGGGCTCGACGACGCGCATGATCGGTGCGGTCATCATGGCGCACGGCGATAACAACGGCCTGGTGCTGCCGCCCAAGATCGCGCCGACGCAGGTGATCGTTCTGCCGGTCGCGATGCACAAAGAGGGCGTCCTGGATGCTGCCTCCAAGGTCAAGGAGCGCCTGATCGCCGCGGGACTTCGCGTGAAGATGGATGATTCGGATAACTCTATGGGCTGGAAGTGCGCGCAGTACGAGATGAAGGGCGTGCCGCTTCGCCTCGAGCTCGGCCCGAGAGACATTGAGGCCGGACAGTGCGTGCTCGTGCGCCGCAATGACGGCGAGAAGACGGTCGTGTCCCTCGAAAATCTCGAGGCAGCGGTCGCCGAGCAGCTTGAGCTCGTGCAGAAGGGCATGTTTGAAAAGGCCAAGCAGAACCTCGACAACCACGTCTTTGAGGCGCATTCTCTCGAAGAAGCCAAGAAGCTTCAGGCGGAGAACGGCGGCTTCATCAAGACGATGTGGTGCGGCGAACTCGAGTGCGAACTCAAAATGAAGGAAGAGGGCGGCATGTCGTCCCGCTGCATGCCGCTTCACCAGGAGCACCTCGATGACGTCTGCCCGATCTGCGGCAAGCCGGCCAAGAAGATGATCTACTGGGGCGTCGCTTACTAATTCCGTCAAATTGCGCATGAAACATAAGAAAATGCTCTGATAATTCAGCGAAAATCTATCAAAAATATCGGAAAACCCCCTTGACACCAAGGGGGTTTTATTATATTATATATAAGCGCGCGTGGGAAGCGGTTTCAACGCGACCGTGCGTGTCACTTGCGATGATGCAGGAGATTGCGCCTGAGGCGGTAACTTCTGCGGAGTATGTCCGGTCATCGGGCGGCTGAGAATCCTGCTACGGCGTATATCGCCGCAGTGGAGCAAGGCCGACAACGTCGGTCTTTTTTCATGGTGCGGAATGATACGCACGGCTTAGCGTACAGCGATTCTCGACCGTACCCAGCGGCTTACAAAACAACTGAGTACGTGATTCAAGGAGGAAACACAACAATGGCAAACCAGGAAATGATCAGAATTCGCCTGAAGGCTTACGATCATCAGCTCATCGACGCGAGCTGCGAGAAAATCGTGGAAACCGCAAAGCGCAACGGCGCTTCCGTTTCCGGCCCCATCCCGCTGCCGACCAAGAAAGAGGTCGTCACCATTCTTCGCGCTGTTCATAAGTATAAGGATTCCCGTGAGCAGTTCGAACGCAGAACCCACAAGAGACTGATCGATATTCTCAACCCCAACCAGAAGACCGTGGAAGCTCTGATGAGCCTCGACCTTCCCGCTGGCGTTGAGATTGAGATAAAGCTGTAATTACCGTATACATTATAATTACGGCAGCCCGCCACGGTTCGTCGAATAGAGGACGGACGGGTCATGTTGATAAACCAAGGCGTCCCAATGCGCAAGTTTGTCAACCAATAACCTTAAATTAGGAGGAAATCACATGAAAATGCAGAAAGCGATCATCGGCAAAAAAGTGGGCATGACCCAGATTTTCGATGAGAGCGGCAAGGTCATTCCGGTAACTGTCATCGAGGCAGGCCCCTGCGTCGTCACGCAGAAGAAGACCACCGAAAAAGACGGCTACAATGCGGTTCAGCTGGGCTTTGAGGATGTCAAGGAATCCAAGCTGACCAAGCCGGAAGCAGGTCACCTGAAGAAGGCAGGCACTGCCCTCAAGAAGCACCTGAAGGAATTCAAGATTGAAAAGGCTGCTGAGATGAACGTCGGCGACGAGGTCAAGGCAAGCGTTTTCACAGTCGGCGACAAGATCGACGTCACCGGCATCAGCAAAGGCCACGGCTATGAAGGCCCGGTCAAGCGCTGCGGCGGCCATCGCACCCCGATGACCCACGGCGGCGGCCCGGTCCATCGTCAGGCCGGTTCCATGGGCCCGACCTCTTCTCCGAGCCGGATCTTCAAGGGTCACAACGGCGCAGGCCAGATGGGCGTGGAGCAGGTCACGGTTGAGAACCTCGACATCGTCAAGGTCGACGAAGAACTCAACATGATCGTTGTCCGCGGCGCGATCCCCGGCCCGAAGGGCGGTATCGTGTATCTGAAGAACACGGTCAAGAACTTCAAGGCAAAGGGCGCTGCTGCAAACGCCAGCATCAACCCGCAGAAGGCTTCCGCGCGTACCAACCCGCAGAAGGCTTCGGCAAGAAACCGCTAAGAGAGGAGAGTAAATCATGCAGACGAAAGTTTTTGATATGGCTGGAAAGCAGGTCGGCGAGATCGAGCTCTCTGAGGCTATTTTCGGCATTGAGCCCAACGAGGCTGTTGTGCACGACGTAGTGAAGAACCACCTCGCCAACTGCCGTCAGGGCACGCAGAGCGCTCTGACCCGTGCAGAAGTCTCCGGCGGCGGCATCAAGCCGTGGCGCCAGAAGGGCACCGGCCGCGCTCGTCAGGGCTCCATCCGCGCTCCGCAGTGGTATCACGGCGGCATCGTGTTTGCCCCCAAGCCCCGCGACTACAGCTACACCCTCAACAAGAAGGTCAAGAGACTGGCTATGAAGTCCGTCCTCAGCGCCAAGGCACAGGAAGAGAATCTGGTCGTCATCGACTCCATCAAGATGGGCGAGATCAAGACCAAGAGCTTCAAGAGCTTCCTGAAGGCTGTCAACGCCGACTGCAAGGCTCTGGTTGTCACCGCTGAAAACGACGAGCTCGTCGTCAAGAGCGCTGCCAACATCCCCGGCGTTATGGTGACCTTCGCCAACCTCATCAACGTCTACGACATCCTGAACGCCAAGAAGCTGGTCGTCGACCAGGCTGCTCTTGCTAAGATCGAGGAGGTGTTCGCATAATGAAGACCGCATACGACATCATCATCAAGCCCGTTATCACCGAACAGTCCATGGAACAGACCGAAGCGAAGAAGTACGTCTTCCAGGTCGCCATCGATGCCAACAAGAGCGAAATCAAGAAGGCCATCGAGCAGATCTTCGGTGTCAAGGTCGAAAAGGTCAACACCATCCGCATGGAAGGCAAGGCCAAGCGCCAGGGCGTGACCTCTGGCCGCCGCGCCAACTGGAAAAAGGCTATGGTCAAGCTGACCGCCGATTCCAAGACCATCGAGTTCTTCGAAGGCATGGTCTAATTGAATTCTTAGAAGGAGTGTAAACGCAATATGGCGATTAAATCTTTTAAGCCGTATACCCCGTCGAGAAGAAACATGACCGTTTCCGCTTTCGATGGCGTAGATAAGAAGGCAAAGCCCGTACCCAGCCTGCTGCAGACCGTCAAGAAGAACGCCGGCCGCAACAGCTACGGCAGAATCACCGTTCGTCATCGCGGCGGCGGCAACAAGCGCAAGTATCGCATCATCGACTTCCGCCGTGACAAGATGGAAATGCCCGCAGTTGTGCAGCGTCTCGAGTACGACCCCAACCGCAGCGCATTCATCGCTCTGGTGAAGTACGAGGACGGCGAGCTCCGCTACATCCTCGCTCCGGTCGGCCTGAAGGCTGGCGACACCGTCGTCTCCTCCGCCTCCGCCGATATCAAGCCCGGCAACTGCCTGCCGATCGCCAACATCCCCGTTGGTACCATCATCCACAACATTGAGCTGTATCCGGGCCGCGGCGCGCAGCTCGTCCGCTCCGCCGGTGCTGCCGCGCAGCTGATGGCGAAGGACGCAGAGCTTGCGCAGGTCCGTCTGCCCTCCGGCGAAGTTCGTCTGGTCCGCATGAACTGCACCGCAGTCATCGGCCAGGTCGGTAACCTTGATCATGAGAACGTCCACATCGGCAAAGCCGGCCGTACCCGTCATATGGGTATCCGCCCGACCGTCCGCGGTTCTGTCATGAACCCGAACGATCACCCGCACGGCGGCGGCGAAGGCAAGAGCCCTGTCGGTCATCCCGGTCCTATGACCCCGTGGGGCAAGCCGGCGATGGGCCTGAAGACGCGCAAGGCCAAGAACCGCACGAACAAGTATATCTTTAAGCGCAGAAATGCGAAGTAAGGAGGATATGAAATGAGCAGAAGCATCAAGAAAGGCCCGTTTGTAGCACCCGAGCTGTTCAAGCGCGTGGAAGAGCTCAACAAGAACGGCGAAAAGAAGGTCCTCAAGACCTGGTCCCGCGCATCTACCATTTTCCCCTCCTTCGTCGGTCACACGATTGCTGTGCATGACGGCCGCCGTCATGTGCCGGTCTACATCACCGAGGACATGGTCGGCCACAAGCTGGGCGAATTCGTTCCCACCAGAACGTTCCGTGGTCACTCCGGCAGCAAGACCACCAATTCTTAATGAAGGAGGACGCCAGAACAATGGAAGCAAGAGCTTATCTGAAATATCTGCGGATCTCTCCGCGTAAGGTCGTCATTCTTTGCGACCTCATCCGCGGCAAGGATATCAAAACCGCGACCGCTTATCTGATGCAGACCCCGAAGGCGGCCTCCGAGCCCATGCTCAAGCTGCTCAAGAGCGCTGTTGCCAACGCAGAGAACAACAACGGCATGGACGTCGAGAAGCTGTATGTGTCTACCGCTATTGCGAACCCGGGCCCCACGCTCAAGCGCGGCATGCCCAGAGCGCAGGGCAGATACAACCGGATTCTCAAGAGAACCACTCACATCACACTCGGTGTGAGCGAGAAGGCTTAATCAGGAGGTTACTATGGGACAGAAAGTTAATCCCCATGGATTGCGCGTCGGCGTAATTAAGGACTGGGACTCTCGTTGGTATGCCCGTGAGGACAAAGTCGGTGATCTGATCGTCGAGGACTACAACATCCGTAAGTACCTCAAGAGCACCCTCTATGCCGCTGGTATCGCCAAGATCGAAATTGAAAGAGACAACGCAAAGGTCAAGATCAACATCCACTGCTCCCGTCCCGGTGTCATCATCGGCAAGGGCGGCACGGAGATCGAGGCTCTGCGCCAGAAGGTGGAAGCCAAGCTCGGCAAGACGGTCGCCCTCAACATCGTTGAGGTCCGCAGCCCCGACATGAACGCGCAGCTCGTCGCGGAGAACATCGCCGCACAGCTCGAGAAGCGTATTTCCTTCCGCCGCGCAATGAAGCAGGCCATCCAGAGAGCGACCAGACTCGGCGCAAAGGGCATCAAGTGCTCCTGCGGCGGCCGTCTGGGCGGCGCTGAGATTGCCAGAAGCGAATCCTACCATGAAGGCACCATCCCCCTGCAGACCATCCGCGCCGACATCGACTACGGCTTTGCTGAGGCCAACACGACCTACGGCAAGATCGGCTGCAAGGTCTGGATCTACAAGGGCGAAGTTCTGAACACGACGCTCCGTGCAGAGAACCCCGAGCCCGCAAAGCGCGAGCGCCGTCAGCGCGACGACCGTCGTGGTGACCGCCGCAACGGTGACCGCCGCAATAACGGCGACCGCCGCCCTTATGGTGAGAGAAGATACAACAACGACCGTAGGGAAGGAGGCAACCGCTAATGTTAATGCCCAAAAGAACCAAGTACCGCCGCGTACAGAGAGGCCGCATGAAGGGCGCTGCTTCCCGCGGCAACAAGATCGCTTACGGCGAGTTCGGCATTCAGGCCATGGAGCCCGGCTGGATCACCGGCAACCAGATTGAGGCGGCTCGTGTCGCCATGACCCGTTACACCAAGCGTGGCGGCCAGGTCTGGATCAAGATTTTCCCCGACAAGCCTGTTTCGAAGAAGGCGCTCGGCGTCCGTATGGGCTCCGGTAAAGGCGCGCCCGAATACTGGGTTGCAGTCGTGAAGAATCAGAAGGTTATGTTCGAAATCGGCGGCGTTTCCGAAGAGGAAGCGCGCGAGGCACTGCGTCTTGCCCAGCACAAGCTGCCCATCAAGACGAAGATCATTGCCAGAGAAGCCCCGGAAACCGAGAATGGTGGTGAATAAGATGAAGGCAAACGAAATCCGTAAAATGTCCGCCGCTGAGCTGGAAGGCAAGCTGGCTGAGCTGAAGAAGGATCTGTTCATGCTGAGAATGCAGCATGCGACCAATCAGCTGGATAACCCCCTGCAGATTGCTGTTGTCAAGAAAGACATTGCCCGCATCAAAACTATTATTCGTGAGAACGAGACCAAGTAACGGAGGTAAGCGAACATGAGTGAAAATACCAGAGCTTTCCGCAAAACCAGGATTGGTACCGTCGTCTCGGATAAGATGGACAAGACCATCGTGGTTGCGATCGAAACGAACGTGCAGCACAAGCTGTACCACAAAATCATCAAGAGAACCTACAAGCTGAAGGCGCATGACGAGCAGAACCAGGCCGGTATCGGCGATACTGTCAAGGTCATGGAGTGCCGTCCTCTGTCCAAGGACAAGAGATGGAGACTTGTAGAGATCATCGAAAAGGCTAAGTAAGGAGGTCGACAACTATGATTCAGAGTGAAAGCTATTTGAAGGTTGCCGACAATACCGGCGCCAAGGAAATCAAGTGCATCCGCGTTCTGGGCGGCGCAAAGCGCAAGTTCGGCAACATCGGTGACGTCGTCGTGGCTTCCGTGCGCAAGGCTGCTCCGAACGGAACGGTCAAGAAGGGCGAGGTCGTCAAGGCCGTTATCGTCCGCTCTGTCAAGGGCACCCGCCGTACCGACGGCACCTACGTCCGCTTCGACGAGAACGCTGCCGTTCTCATCAAGGACGACAACAGCCCGCGCGGCACCCGTATTTTTGGGCCGGTCGCAAGAGAGCTTCGTGACAGCGGTTACATGAAGATCTGCTCTCTGGCACCTGAGACTGTTTAATAGGGGGACCAAGAGATGAACGTTAAGAAGAACGATACCGTGGTTGTCCTGTCCGGCAAGGACAAGGGCAAGAAGGGTAAGGTCCTCGAGGCTATGCCCGCAACCGGCAAGGTCATTGTTGAAGGCATCAACATTGCGACCTGCCATGTCAAGCCGAAGAAGCAGGGCGAAGAGGGCGGCATCATCCGCCGTGAGATCCCCATGTACGCTTCCAAGGTGATGCGCGTCTGCCCGAAGTGCGGCAAGGCGACCCGCGAAGCTTTCAAGGTTGAAAACGGCGCGAAGGTCCGTGTCTGCAAGAAGTGCGGCGAAACTATTTGAGAGGGAGGATTGAAGAATGTCTAGACTGCATGTAAAGTACAATGAAGAAATCGCTCCCGCTCTCATGAGCAAGTTCCAGTACAAGAGCGTGATGCAGATCCCGAAGCTCAGCAAGGTCATCGTCAACGTTGGCTGCGGCGAGTCCAAGGGCAACGCCAAGGAGATCGAGGCCATCTGCAAGGATATCGCTACCATTACCGGCCAGAAGCCCATCACGACCAAGGCCCGCAAGTCCGTTGCGAACTTCAAGGTCCGTGAAGGCGAAACCGTCGGCGTCAAGGTCACGCTGCGCGGCGAGAGAATGTACGAGTTCCTCGATCGTCTGTTCAACGTGGCTCTGCCCCGTGTCCGCGACTTCCGCGGCATCAACCCCAACTCCTTCGACGGCCGCGGCAACTACGCCTTTGGCCTGAAGGAACAGCTGATCTTCCCTGAAATCGAATACGACAAGGTCGATAAGATTCGCGGCATGGATATCTGCATCTGCACCACCGCTTCTACCGACGAAGAAGCCAAGGAACTGCTGACCATGGTCGGCGCTCCGTTCTACGCTTGATTGGAGGATTTGACGAATGGCTAGAAAAGCAATGATTCTCAAGCAGAAGGAAGAACCCAAGTTCTCCACTCGCTACTACAACCGCTGCAAGATCTGCGGCCGTCCCCATGCCTATCTGCGTGACTACGGCGTCTGCCGTATCTGCTTCCGCGAGCTGGCCTACAAGGGCGAGATCCCCGGTGTCAGAAAGGCATCTTGGTAAATCTTTTTCCGCCATGCGGCGTTATTTGTGGCTTGGCGTACACAAAGTACGCCTGCGCCGCAAAACCTTGCCTGGCGAAAAAATCTTCACCAATCTGCCCTCAGAATTCTGATGGCGCGGTGCGGTGAACGGAGATGAATGTCTCCAACAAACAGTGTTATCGCCAGGGCGGCTCTGCCGCCCTCCAACGATAAAAATAAGGATGACGAAAGGTCACGGTTAATTGGCGGGTACTTGCCTGCCGGATCGATTAGTCGTGATACCTCGTCACCGGAACCGCTTTCGCGGTAACTTCAAACTAGGAGGAAAAATAAATGCAAATCACTGATCCCGTTGCCGATATGCTGACCCGCATCCGGAATGCAAACACGGCAAAACACGAGTCTGTGGACGTTCCTGCTTCCAACCTGAAGAAGGCCATCGCACAGATCCTGCTCGACGAAGGCTACATCAAGTCCTTTGAGGTTGTGGAAGACGGCACCCAGGGTATCATCCGCATCCAGCTGAAGTACCTTGCCGGTAAGGAAAAGGTCATCAGCGGTCTTCGCAGAGTTTCCAAGCCCGGCCTGCGTGTGTACGCCGGCGCTGACGAGCTGCCCAGAGTCCTCAAGGGCCTCGGCATTGCGATTATTTCCACGTCCAAGGGCGTCATGACCGACAAGAAGGCTCGTGCGAACCATGTCGGCGGCGAAGTCCTGGCATTCGTATGGTAAGGAGGGTATTGAACGATGTCTAGAATTGGTAGAATGCCCGTTACCATCCCCGCAGGCGTTGAGGTCTCCATCGTTGAGCCGAACGTCGTGACCGTCAAGGGTCCGAAGGGCACGCTGACGCAGACCATGCGTCCTGAAATGATCATCAAGGTTGAAGACGGCGTGATCCATGTTGGTCGTCCGTCCGAAGACAAGCTGCACAAGAGCCTGCATGGCCTGACCCGCAGCCTCATCCACGATATGGTTGTCGGTGTTACCGATGGCTTCAAGAAGGAGCTCGACATCAACGGCGTCGGCTACAGAGCCAGCAAGGAAGGCAACAAGCTCGTCATGAACCTTGGCTACTCCCACCTTGTGACCATGGAAGAGATCGATGGCATCACCATCGAGGTTCCGGCTCCCAACAAGGTGATCGTCCACGGCATTGACAAGCAGAAGGTCGGCCAGTTCGCCGCCAACGTCAGAGCCAAGAGACCGCCTGAACCCTATAAGGGCAAGGGTATCAAGTATACGACTGAGGTCATTCGCCATAAAGAAGGCAAGGCCGGCGGTAAGAAATAATTAGGAGGTGTGCCATAATGGTTAAAACGTTTGATAAGAATGCGCAGCGTATGAAGCGCCACACCAGAGTGCGCGGCAAGATCTCCGGCACGCCCGAAAGACCTCGCCTGAATGTTTATCGCAGCAACGCGAACATCTACGCACAGGTCATCGACGACGTCAACGGCGTCACGCTGGTTTCCGCATCCACTCTTGACAAGGAATTCGAAGGCGCTACCGGCAACAAGGAAGCTGCCCGCAAGGTCGGCAAGCTGGTTGCAGAGCGCGCAAAGGCAAAGGGCATCGACACTGTCGTTTTCGACCGCGGTGGTTATATCTATCACGGCCGTGTGGCAGAGCTTGCTGAGGGCGCCCGCGAAGGCGGCCTGGAATTCTAATCGGAGGAGGATGAACAATGGCTTACAATAGAGACAGAGCACCGAAGGAAGACAACGCTCCCGAGATGATCGAGAAGGTTGTTTATCTGAACCGTGTTTCCAAAACCGTCAAGGGCGGCCGTGTTATGAAGTTCTCCGCTCTGGTTGTTGTCGGCGACGGCAAGGGCACCGTGGGCTACGGCCTCGGCAAGGCTGCTGAAGTTTCCGAAGCAATCCTCAAGGGCATTGCTGATGCAAAGAAAAACATGGTCAAGGTCACCCTCGAGGGTACCACCATTCCCCATGAAGTGATCGGCGTATTCGGCGCAGGCCGCGTCATGCTCAAGCCCGCACCCGAAGGCACCGGCATCATCGCCGGCGGCGCTGTTCGTGCGGTCATGGAGGCTGCCGGCATTTCCAACATCCGTGCGAAGTGCCTGCGCTCGAACAATCCCCAGAACGTTGTCAAGGCGACGATGCAGGGCCTGATGAGCCTGCGCGACGCAGCTGCTGTTGCCCGTATCCGCGGCAAGAGCGTGGAAGAAATTGTCGGTTAAGGAGGACTCTGAAATGGCAAATCTGAGAATCAAGCTTGTCAAGAGCCTCAACGGCCGTCTTGAAAAGCACATCGCGACTGCGCATTCGCTCGGTCTGCGCAAGATCGGTCAGGAAACCGTTCAGCCTGACAACACCCAGACCCGCGGTAAGATCGCCAAGATCGGCTACCTGCTTCAGGTCACGGAAGAACAGTAAGGAGGACAAGTAGATGAATTTACACGAACTTGCTCCGGTTATGGGTTCTACCCATGTCAATAAGCGCAAGGGCCGCGGCTCGGCAACGGGCAACGGCAAGACCGCAGGCCGCGGACACAAGGGCCAGAAGGCCCGTTCGGGCGGCAAGCTCCGCATCGGCTTTGAAGGCGGCCAGATGCCTCTGGCACGTCGCATCCCGAAGCGCGGCTTCAACAACATCTTCGCAAAGCCCCTGACGGCTGTGAACGTTGCAGTTCTCAACCAGTTTGAAGACGGTGCGGTCGTCGACTCCGCCGCTCTCATCGCAAAGGGCATTCTTCAGGACTGCAAGTACGGCCTGAAGGTTCTCGGCAACGGTAATGTGACGAAGAAGGTCACGGTGAAGGCTGCGGCTTTCTCCGAGTCTGCCAAGGAAAAAATCGAAAAGGCAGGCGGAAAGGCCGAGGTGGTGTAAGTGTTTACTACACTCCGTAACGCCTGGAAGATCCCCGAGCTCCGCAAAAAGATCCTCTTCACGCTCATCGTGATGCTGATCTACCGCCTCGGAAACTGCGTCCCCGTTCCCTATGTCAACGTCGTTGCGCTGAACAACTACTTCACCACGCAGCTGGCGAACACCGTTCTTGGTCTTTATAACGCCATGTCGGGCTCTGCGTTCTCGCAGGCTACCGTGTTTGCACTCGGTATTCAGCCCTACATCAACGCCTCCATTATCATCGAGCTCTTGACCATCGCGATTCCGGCTCTGGAACGTCTGGCCAAGGAAGACGGTGAGGAAGGCCGCAAGAAGATCCAGAACATCACCCGCTACACGACCATCGGTCTGGGCCTGCTCATGGGCTTCGCGTACTACGTGATGCTCAAGAACTACAGCCTGCTGAGCCAGACGGGCTTTGTCTACGGCCTCGTGATCGTCCTGACCTTTACGGCAGGCGCGTCCTTCCTGATGTGGATGGGCGAGCAGATTAACGAGTTCGGCATTGGCAACGGTATTTCCATGATCCTGTTTGCCGGTATCGTCTCCCGTATCCCGCAGCTCGTCAGCAACATGGTCACGTCTCTTTCGAACGGCACTCTCAAGTGGTACACCGCGATTCTGCTCGTCGTCGGCATTCTGGCGATCATGGTCTTCATCGTGTTCATCACGAACTCCGAGCGCAGAATCCCCGTGCAGTACGCAAAGCGTGTCGTTGGACGGAAAATGTATGGTGGTCAGTCCACGCACCTGCCCATCAAGGTCAACATGTCCGGCGTCCTGCCTATCATCTTCGCACAGTCCATCGCTTCTCTGCCCGCGACGATTATTGCGTTCACCGGCACGAGCAGCACCGGCTTCTGGGCCTGGATGAACAAGTACGTCTTCGATAACAAGAGCGCTGTCTATCTGGTGTGCTATTTCCTGCTGATCATCGCGTTCAGCTACTTCTATTCCACCATCCAGTTTAACCCGATCGAAATCGCCAACAATCTCAAGAAGAACGGCGGCTTCATCCCTGGCTTCCGCCCGGGCAAGCCCACGGCTGATTTCATTCTGAAGGTTATCAACAAGATTACGCTCTTTGGCGCTCTGTATCTTGCAATCGTGGCAATTATGCCGATTCTCGTCGGCATCATCATCGGCAACTCGTCGCTCGGCATTGGCGGTACGTCTGTCATCATCGTTGTTGGTGTGGCACTTGAGACCGTGAAGGCTCTGGAAGCACAGATGCTGATGCGCCACTACAAAGGCTTCCTGGAGTGAGCCGGAGGGATCGGAAATGAAACTGATTCTTTTGGGAGCTCCCGGAGCAGGAAAGGGTACGCAGGCTGAGATTATCAGCGAGAAGCTGCATATCCCGACCATTTCCACTGGCAACATTCTTCGCGAAGCGATCAAAAACGGCACCGAGACCGGTCTGAAAGCGAAGAGCTTTATGGACGCGGGCAAGCTCGTTCCGGACGATGTCATCATCGGCATCGTCTCGGAGCGTGTGGCGCAGCCTGATTGCGCAAACGGCTTCATCCTCGACGGCGTGCCCCGCACGATCCCGCAGGCGGAAGCTCTGGAGGCGGCAGGTATTCATTTTGACCGCGTGATCTCGATTGAGATCGAAGACGCTGTGATTGAAGCGCGCATGACCGGCCGCCGCGTCTGCGGCAGCTGCGGTGCAAGCTATCACATCGCGGCACACCCGCCCAAGGTCGAGGGCGTCTGCGACGCCTGCGGCAAGGAGCTCGTCATCCGCAAGGACGACGCGCCCGAAACCGTCAAAAACCGTCTGAAGGTTTTCCATGCGGAGACTGAGCCGCTCAAGAATTTCTATGAGAAGCTCGGCGTTTTGAAGTTGGTTGAAGGCAACCAGCCGATCGAATCCGCAACGAAGGACATTCTCGCGGTATTGGGTGTATAATCATGATTCCAGTCAAAAATGAGCGCGAGATAGAGGTTATGCGCAAGGCCTGTAGAATTACCGCGGCAGCGCGTGCTTTGGCAGGCGAAATGGTAAGGCCGGGCGTCACAACCAGACAGATCGATAAGGCGGTACACGATTATATCGTGTCGCAGGGCGCAAAACCAACCTTCCTCGGCTATGGAGGGTTCCCCGCAAGCGTCTGCATCTCGGTCAACGAGGTGGTCATCCATGGGATCCCGGGTCACCGGGTTCTTCAGGAGGGCGACATTGTCTCGATCGATGTGGGCGCGCAGTGGGGCGGTTTTACCGGTGACTGCGCCGGAACCTTTGCCTGCGGAAAGATTTCTGCACAGGCACAAAAGCTCATTACGGTAACAGAACAGAGCTTCTACGAGGGCATCAAATTTGCACGTCAGGGATACCGGATCTCCGACATCGGCCATGCCGTTCAGACATACGTGGAAAGCCAGGGCTTTGGCGTTGTCCGCGCGTTTGTCGGCCACGGTGTGGGCGAGCATCTGCATGAAGAACCGGAAGTCCCCAATTTTGGCGCCCCCGGCCGAGGCCCGCGGATGGTCAAAGGCATGACCCTGGCAATCGAACCGATGGTTACGGAGGGAACGTACGAGGTACGCGTCCTGAAGGACAAATGGACGACTGTAACTGCTGATGGCAAGCTCGCGGCCCACTACGAAAACTCAATTCTGATTACCGACGGCGAGCCGGAAATTCTCACCGTTACAGAGGGGCTTTGAAAACATGGAAGTATCCAAAGCGGACATGATTGTTTCGCTTGCAGGACGCGACAAGGGACAGCTCTTCTTCGTGATCGACACGGATGATCAGTTTGTCTACCTCGCCGACGGCAAGGGACGAAGGCTGGAAAGCCCGAAGCGCAAAAAGCGCCGGCACGTCCGGAAGCTCCCTTTGTATGCATCCCGCGTCGCCGAGAAAATTCGCAACGGCGACAAGGTACTCAACAGCGAATTACGAAGGGAATTGGCCGTCATCGGCCAAACATTCAATAGTCAAAACCAAGGGGGTTAATTGATCTTGGCAAAAGACGACGTAATCGAACTTGAGGGCATCGTAACCGATGCACTGCCGAATGCCATGTTCTCCGTCGATATCGGCGGCGGACACACCATTCTGGCGCATATTTCCGGCAAGCTCCGGATGAACTTTATCAAGATTCTGCCCGGAGACAAGGTGACAGTCCAGATGTCGCCGTATGATTTAACCAGAGGCAGAATCACATGGAGAAGTAAATAGAGCCACTGTGCTCAAATGGAGGTTAACAGTATGAAGGTAAGACCGTCCGTTAAGCCCATGTGCGAAAAGTGCAAGATCATCAAGCGCAAGGGCCGTGTTATGGTAATTTGCGAAAACCCGAAGCATAAGCAGAGACAAGGTTAATAGGAGGTGCTCTGAATAGTATGGCACGTATTGCTGGTATTGACCTGCCCCGTGAAAAGAGAATCGAAATCGGTTTGACTTATATCTACGGTATCGGCAGAAAAAGCGCGCAGGACATCCTGAAGGTAGCCGGTGTGGATGGCGACATCCGCGTCAAGGATCTGACAGAAGATCAGGAGTCCGCTCTGCGTGAAGTTATTGACAAACACTACACCATTGAGGGCGACCTCCGCCGTGAAGTTGCGCTCAACATCAAGCGCCTGACCGAGATCGGCTGCTACCGCGGTGTCCGTCACCGTCGTGGCCTGCCCGTTCGCGGTCAGAGAACGAAGACCAACGCTCGTACCCGCAAGGGCCCGAAGAAGACCATTGCGAACAAGAAGAAGTAAGGGGAGTGTGAGATAGTATGGCAAAAGCAGTCAAGAAGGTTATCAAGCGCCGTCGTGAGCGCAAGGTTATCGAAAAGGGCGCCGTGCATATCCGCTCGTCCTTTAACAACACCATGGTTACCGTGACCGACGCCAACGGTAACGCTCTGTCCTGGGCCTCCTCTGGTGGTCTCGGATTCCGCGGAAGCAGAAAGTCGACGCCGTACGCCGCGCAGATGGTCGCTGAGACCGCCGCGAAGGCAGCTGTCGACAACTATGGCCTGAAGACCGTTGAGGTTTTCGTCAAGGGTCCCGGCCAGGGCCGTGAGTCCGCAATTCGCGCGCTGCAATCCGCTGGTCTGGAAGTCACCATGATCAAGGACGTCACCCCCATTCCGCACAATGGCTGCCGTCCCCCGAAGCGCCGCCGCGTGTAATAGGCAAGGAGGAGAATAGTAATGGCAAAGAATACACAGCCTGTATTGAAGCGTTGCAGAACGCTGGGCGTATCTCCCGCTGCAATGGGTTACAGCAAGCAGTCGAACCGCAACCCCGGCGGAAAGAGAAGAACCAAGAAGTCCGAATATGGCACGCAGCTGACCGAGAAGCAGAAGGTCAAGTTTGTCTACGGCATTCTGGAAAAGCAGTTCCGGATGTACTACGAGAAGGCCGAAAGAATGAACGGCAACACCGGCGAAATTCTTCTGAGCCTCGTCGAGCGCCGTCTCGACAACGTTGTGTACCGTCTGGGCTTCGCCTCCACGCGCCGTGAGGCTCGTCAGCTGGTGAACCATGGTCACTACACCGTCAATGGCAAGTCGGTCAACATCCCGTCCTACCTCGTCGATGTGAACGATGTCATCGCCGTCAGTGAAAAGAGCAGCTCCAACAACCGCTTCAAGAAGATGAAGGAAGACGACACGTTCGTCGCCGCTCCGAAGTGGCTGGAAAGAGACAAGAACAACCTCACCGGTAAGGTTATTGCGCTGCCCGCAAGAGACGATATTGACTTTGAGATCGCAGAAAATCTGATCGTCGAATTGTACTCCAAGTAACGTTTCACCCTCGTTTATTGGTAAGCTGAATTCGGCAGCGAGACTACGGGTTTCGCAGTTACAAGGAGGGTTTAATTATTCATGGTAGAAATTGAAAAGCCGCGTATTGAGTGTATGGATTCCCCGGAGGATGGCTCCTACGGCAAATACGTCGTCGAGCCTCTGGAAAGAGGTTACGGCACCACCCTTGGCAACTCTCTGCGCAGGATTCTTCTTTCCTCCCTGCCCGGCACAGCCGCGACCTCGATCAAGATCGCGGGTGTGCAGCACGAGTTCTCCACGATTCCCGGCGTCAAGGAAGACGTGACGGAGATCGTTCTGAATGTAAAGAAGATCATCGCGAGACTGCATTGCCAGGGCACAAAGACCGTCTTCATTGACGCAACCGGTGAGCGCGAAGTCACAGCCGGCGACATCAAGGCGGACGGCGAGGTCGAGATTCTCAATCCCGATCAGCACATTTGCACGCTGGGTCCCGATGCTACCTTCAACATGGAAATCACGCTGAGCCACGGCCGCGGATACGTCTCGTCCGACAAGAACAAGACGCCCACCATGCCCATCGGAACGATTGCGGTCGATTCGATCTACACGCCGGTCTATAAGGTGAACTACACCGTCGAGAACACGCGTGTGGGCAACATGACAGACTATGACAAGCTTACGCTCGAAGTCTGGACCGATTCTACCATCTCCGCAAGAGATGCGGTCAGCCTCGGTGCAAAGATTTTGTCCGACCATCTGAGCCTGTTCACGGATCTTTCCGATGCCGTGGCCAACAAGCCGACGATGGCGGAAAAGCCTGAGACGCATCGCGACAAGGTCCTGGAAATGACCATCGAAGAGCTTGACCTGTCCGTCCGAAGCTTCAACTGCCTCAAGCGCGCCAACATCAACAACGTCGAGGATCTGATCTCCAGAACCGGCGAGGATATGTTGAAGGTCCGCAACATGGGGCGGAAGTCTCTGGAGGAAGTGCAGAACAAGCTGGCTATGATGGGTCTGTCCCTGGCAAGCGACGATTCCACGAATTCCAACAATAACTAACGATAACCTTTCAAGAAGGAGGTAAAGTCCTATGTTTGGTACCAGAAAGCTCGGCAGAACCAGCGACCAGCGCAAGGCCATGCTCAGAGCTATGACTACCTATCTGTTCGAAAACGGCAAGATCGAGACGACCTTCACCCGCGCGAAGGAAGTCCAGCCCGTTGCAGAGAAGATGATCACCCTTGGCAAGAAGAACACCCTGGCTTCCTATCGCAGAGCCATGGCGTACATCACCAAGGAAGATGTTGCCAACAAGCTGTTCAAGGAGATCGCTCCGAAGTATGCCGACCGTAACGGCGGCTACACCCGCGTGACCCGCCTTGGCCCGCGCCGCGGCGACGCAGCCGAGATGGCTGTTATCGAGCTCGTCTGAGTTTCCAAAAACCCTCTTTGATGCACGTCAAGGAGGGTTTTTCGTATCCGCGCGTAAAAATTCCCCCGATGGCGCATACTAGGCCAAAGGGGGAATTTTCATGCATATGACGAATCAGGAGTACAACAAATATGTGGCAAGCCTTGCGAAAAAGTCTCCGATATGGAAGGATCTTCTTTGCAGCTTTTTGATCGGCGGAACGATCTGCGCGCTTGGGCAGCTGATTTTAAACGGCTGGGGAGCGGCGGGACTTGACAAGGATGCGGCCGCAGTGGCCACGGCCATCTCACTCGTTTTTCTGAGCGCCGTTCTGACGGGCCTCAGCTGGTACGACGACATTGCGAAAATCGCAGGCGCAGGCACAATCGTCCCAATCACGGGTTTTGCTAACGCGGTTGTTTCACCGGCGATTGAATTTAAGGCTGAGGGCTTTGTGACAGGTATGGCCGCCAAGATGTTCACGATCGCGGGCCCTGTCATCGTCTACGGAACGACCGCCAGCGTCGTCTACGGCATCATCTACTGGCTCTGCACCCGATAAGAAATGTCCACCAGAGCTTCTGGTGGACGTTTCTTTGGAAGCAGACTTGGTTATCCGTTGGTAAAGTGATACGAATGGCCGGGGTCGTAGGCCATTTTGTTGCTCTCAGAGATGAAGTCCATGAAGCGTTTTGCGGCAGAGGTCGGGGTCACACCTTGGAGGGTGCACATCGTGACGGCGCGCGGCGGAATCGAGAAATCCGTCCGCAGCGGCAGAATCACGCCCCGACCAAGTCCCGATTGTGAAAACTCTTCTGTCACACACGCAACACCAAGGCCGATGCGCGCGAGCGAGATGAGAAGGTTGTGAGAGCCGAGCTCAATTTCCGGCTGGATCGTTACGCCGTGCTGCTGGAAATACTGCTCGAGATAGAGCCGGGAGCTTGCCTTGCGCTCGAGCAGGATCAGCGGGAAGGCCGCAATCTCCTCCATGGAGTATGCGTGCGTAAAATCGCACGGATAATCCGGCGCGGCGACAAAGATCGTGTGCGTGTCCACGCAGTGCCGCACGTCGTAGACCGCCGGGTCCTGATCGTCGCTGGCAAAGGCGATGTCCACCTGCCCGGCGTGCAGATAGTTGAGCACCATATGGCTCGTGCCGTTTAAAATCCGGATGCGGATATCGGGGTAGTCCCGATGAAACGCCTCCAGGCGCGAAAGAAGATACGTCTTCGTCACGGTGTCGCTGGCTCCGATGATGAGCTCGCCGGTGAGAAGCTGCCGAGACTGGGCAAGCTTTTCCTCGCCGCTCTGGATGAGCCCCAGCGCGTGGGAAATATACTCCTGCAAGAGCTTTCCTTCGCTCGTTAAATACACGCCCTTCGTGCTGCGCGAGAAAAGGCGCACCTGCAGCTGCTCCTCGAGCTGCTTGATGGACTGACTGACCGCCGACTGGGAAATGAACAGGTTCTGCGCGGCGGCGGAGATGTTCCCCATGCGCGCCACCTCGTGGAAAACCCGGTAAAGCTCCAACTTGACTGCCATCTGTGTCCCTCCGTCATTAGAAATGCTAATACTTAAAATTACGTACATCTATTTTACTTATCTCTGCTTTTTGATTATAATCTTAGTATCTGCGATTGTCCAGAAAATTTTTCAGGAGGCTTCTCATGCTCATCCGATCTGCTGAACAGGATATTGAACGCGTTCTCTACACCGAAAAGGCCATCGCCGCGCGTGTCGAGGAAATCGGCACAGAGCTTACAAAAAAGCTCGGCGACAAGCGCCCGGTTCTTGTCTGCGTCTTAAAAGGCGCTTCGTTTTTCTACATCGATCTCTGCCGCTGCATGAACTGCGCCATCGACATGGACTTCATTTCCGTCTCGAGCTACGGCGCGGGCGCGCAGTCCACGGGCGTTGTGCGTCTGATCAAGGACTTGGATAACAACATCACGGGCCGCGACGTGGTCATCGTCGAGGATATCATCGACTCCGGCCTTACCATGCACTATCTCAAGGAGCTGCTTTCCGCGAGAAAGCCTGCGTCCATCACGACCGTCTCCTTCCTCGATAAGTCCACCTGTCACGATAAGAGCCTCAAGACCGACATCTGCGGCTTTGAGATTCCTGACGAATTCGTCGTCGGGTACGGCCTTGATTACGCGAACTACTACCGCAACCTTCCTTACATCGGCATTCTGCGTCCGGAGTGCTACCAGTAAAAGTGGAGTCAATCGACTCCACTTTTTTCCGCAATCGGTCATTTCGCCGCATAATAGTTTCGGTTCCGCCAAATTTTTGTCTTGTTTTTTCCGGGTTCGCCTCTTGACGAAAGCGGTCAGAAATGATAGCATCAGGGTACAGACAAATACGGTCTGTCCGCCGTGCGCGGATGGACTCGGCATATCGTTGTTGCCAATATAAATCCGGATACATGGCCCGGACGTTTCTACCGCGGCGCCAAAGCTGCGACTATTGGACATTTGCCGCAGAGGACTAGGTTCCCGCGGCTTTGTGAATTGGCAGCAGGAGCATTGTCTCTTGCCGCCGATTTTATTACATATCTGTTGGAGGTTTGTTATGCAGGAGCTCAAGGAACGGATCATAAAAGAAGGCAAGGTTTTGCCCGGCAATATCGTAAAAGTTGACGGTTTCCTCAACCACAGGATCGACTGCAAGCTGATGGCGGACATCGCCGATGAGTTTGCGAAGCTGTTTGATCTGTCCAAGGTCGATCTCATCCTCACCGCTGAGGCAAGCGGTATTGCGCTGGCCGCGATCTGCGCCTACCGGTACGGTCTTCCAATGGTCTTCGCCAAGAAGGCCAAGAGCGATAACATTGAAGGCGGCCTCTATCAGAGCGAGATCTACTCCTATACCTATAAAAAGAAGGTCACGCAGATCCTCTCCAAGGAATGGCTGACAAAGGACAACCACGTGCTGATTCTCGACGACTTTATGGCAAACGGCGAGGCCGTGCGCGGGCTTTGCGAGTTAGTTGAGCAGGCGGGCGCGGAGCTTGTCGGTGTGGGTATCGCGATCGAAAAGGGCTTCCAGGGCGGCGGCGACCGGCTGCGCAACATGGGCGTCAACTACCACGCGCTGGCCGTTATTGAAAAGGCCGACGAAAACGGCATTATCTTCCGAGAGAATTGATTTTTTGCATTTCATCCCGGCGTGTCTTTTGAGGCGCGCCGGATTTTTATAAATTTTTGCACGCTTGTTGGAACTCCAACGGATTTGCGCGCTGTGTCCTGCTATACTGACACCAGAACAAAGGAAACGGAGTGGTTTTGATGAAACGGAGAATCATTCAGATTGATGAGGAAAAATGCAACGGCTGCGGCGCATGCGCGAAGGCCTGCCACGAGGGGGCCATCGGCATGGTGGACGGCAAAGCGAAACTGCTGCGCGACGACTACTGCGATGGCCTTGGCGACTGTCTGCCCGCATGTCCCATGGACGCAATTCACTTTGTCGAGCGCGAGGCCGCTGCATATAACGAAGCTGCCGTTCTGGCTGCGAAGGCACACAAGGCGGCGCACACTGGCTGTCCCGGCGCGAGAATGCGGCAGATGAACCATGGCGATGCGCCTGTAACCGCGCAGAAGCGCCCCTCGCAGCTCTCGCAGTGGCCGTGTCAGATCAAGCTCGCGCCCGTGAACGCGCCGTATTTTGACGGCTGCGAGCTGCTGATCGCCGCTGACTGCACGGCCTACGCCTACGCCTCCATCCACGAGGACTTCATGCGCGGCAAAATCACCCTCATCGGCTGCCCGAAGCTCGACGCGGTCGATTACAGCCAGAAGCTCGCCGCGATTTTCGCGCAGAACGATGTTCGCAGCGTGACGCTTCTTCGCATGGAGGTTCCGTGCTGCGGGGGACTCGAATTTGCGGCAAAGAAGGCCATCGCCGAAAGCGGCAAGGAGCTTTCTCTTCGCGTGGTGACGATCTCGATCGAGGGCGAAATTCTCGAGGACACTTGATTTTCATGACAAATATGCTAGAATAAATCCACCTTGGGACTGCTTTCCGGGCAGTCCCTGATTTTTTTGGAGGCTCTATGAAGAAGCTTTGCGCGATCATCTCCGGCGGGCAGGCTGACGATCTAGCCGGCATCCGGGACGCGGATTTTATCATCGCCTGCGACCGGGGCTATGCCTATGCAAAAGAAGCCGGTATTCGCCCGGACCTTCTCGTGGGGGATTTTGATTCTTATAAAGGTGAGCGCGACAAGCGCGTCCCCGTGCTCGATCTGCCGGTCGAGAAGGACGATACAGACACGATGGCGGCGGTCCGCTGGGCAGTCTCCGAGGGCTTTTCGGAGATCCGGCTCTATTGCGCGCTGGGCGGCCGGCTCGATCACCTGATGGGAAATGTTCAGGCTCTGGGCTTTGCCTGCGAACGAGGCGTTAAAGCGTCGCTTCTTGGCAGGGACGCACGGATCTTTCTTCTGAAAAACGACGCTGTCACCATCCCGCCGCTCCCCGGCTATTCTCTTTCCGTGCTGGCCCTTACCGACCGGGTGGAGCATGTCTGCATCTCCGGGGTCAAGTACCCCCTGCAGGATGCGCTTGTCACGAACACCTTCCCCATCGGCGTCAGCAACGAATGGGAGGGTGCGGCGAAGATATCCTGCGGAGATGGAATTCTGCTGGTTATCAACGCAAAAAAATAAAAATTTCCGTCCGAAAAAAACGGGCGGTTTTTTTTCACAGAGGGCTTGACATGTGTTTGAATTTGATTATAATTGAATTGTTCAAAAATGAACAATCTAGTTTTGGAGGAAACGGGCATGGAAAATTTCCTGACTGCGGCCAAACTCCACACGCACGCCAAGCGCTTCATGGACGCGTACAGCGCCGCCATGCAGCCGCTGAGCCGGGAGTTTGCAATTCCGCAGACGGCGGCGGAGATCCTGCTGTTTCTGGCCAATAACCCGGAAAACAGCACGGCAAAGGAAATCTGCGCCATGCGCCATTTAAAGCCCGGCATTGTCTCGTTGCACGTCGACACGCTGGCGACGCTTGGACTTTTGGAGCGAAAAAGCGTTCCCGGAGACCGGCGAAAGCTCCGCCTTGTGCCGACCGAGAAGGCCGGGCCCATCATCGCCCGGGGCAGGGCCATGCAGGAGTCGTTTGCCAAGACGCTTGCGCAGGGACTGAGCGAGGAAGAGCTTGCCTGCTTTGCCCGCTGCATGGAGACCATCTCGCAGAATCTGGAGCGCGCAGCAGAGCTGACGCAGAAATGAAAGGTACCGCACTATGAGTCAGGACAAAACATTCTTGGGAACAGAGCCCGTCGGGAAGCTTCTTTTAAAGCTCTCTGTGCCGACGGTCATCGCGCAGCTGGTCAACATGCTCTATAACATCGTCGACCGCATTTACATCGGCCACATGCCGGGGGACGGGGCCCTTGCGCTGACGGGCGTTGGCGTGTGTCTGCCGATCATCATGATCGTTTCGGCGTTCGCGGCTTTGGTCAGTACCGGCGGCGCGCCGCGGGCCTCCATCTTCATGGGCAAAAACGACCATGAGTCGGCGGAAAAGACGCTTGGAAGCTGCTTTACCTTGCAGGTGATCGTGTCTCTCGTGTTGACGGCCGTTCTGCTCCTATTTAACCGCCCCTTGCTGCTGGCTTTTGGCGCGAGCGAAAACACGATCGAATACGCCGTCAGCTATATGAACATCTACGCCATCGGCACGATCTTCGTCCAGCTGACGCTCGGTATGAACGCGTTCATCACCGCGCAGGGCTTTGCGAAGACCGGCATGCTGACGGTGCTGATTGGCGCGGTCTGCAACATTGTGCTCGACCCGCTGTTCATCTTTGCGTTCCACATGGGAGTCCGCGGCGCGGCCTTGGCAACCATTCTCTCGCAGGGCGTGTCGTGCGTCTGGGTGTGCGCATTTCTGCGCGGGAAAAAGACGCTGCTGCGGCTTAAAAATGAAAACATTCGCCTGCGCCCGAAATTCTTCCTGCCATGCATCGCGCTTGGCGCAGCGTCTTTTATCATGCAGGCAAGCGAGAGCGTCATCTCGGTCTGCTTCAACACGTCGCTTCTTAAATACGGCGGCGATATCGCGGTCGGCGCGATGACGATCCTGACGAGCGTCATGCAGTTTGCGATGCTTCCGCTGCAGGGCCTGGCGCAAGGCGCGCAGCCGATTCTGAGCTACAACTACGGCGCAAAGAGCGCGGGCCGCGTCAGAAAGGCGTTTCAGCTCCTTCTTATCGCGTCTCTTGTTTACTCGACCCTTCTCTGGGGTGCAATCCAGATATTCCCGAGTGTATTCGCCTCAATCTTTACGCCGAATGAAGCGCTCATCGTCTTTGCGGCGAAAGCGCTTCGAATCTACTGCGGCGTGCTGGTGCTTTTCGGCATCCAGATCGCCTGCCAGATGACGTTCGTCTCGCTCGGAAACGCACCTTGCTCAATCATTGTGGCCGTTGTTCGCAAGTTTGTGCTGCTCATTCCGCTCATTTATATCATGCCGCAACTGATCGCCGATCCCGTCATGGGTGTTTACGCGGCAGAGCCGGTCGCAGATCTGCTCGCCGTGATGTTTACCGCGATTTTGTTCTCGCGCCAGTTCCGCAAATCCATGACGGCGCTGGAGCTGGAGGCCAAAAACTCGGACGCTTGAGCAGATCGTCAAAAACCTTTCAGACCAATGATTTCGGAAAGGAAGATAGTATGAAAGAAACCCATCAGGGGTGTCTTTCGCGTTCAATCAACCACTTTTTCAAACTTTAAAAAAGTTTGAAAAAGTGCGCAGCGTGTTAAAATAGACTTTTTGACACGCTGGCTTGATTTTTAGGGTTTTCCCCTGTATGATACAGCTAATCTCTTGCTTTGGAGGCCGCGCATGGCAAACATTATCACGCTCACTTCGCTGGATGCGCCGGAGCTTGACGTTTACGCAAGACTCACGCAGGCGCAGCTGCGGAACCGCCTGGAGCCCGGGAAGGGGCTTTTCATCGCCGAGAGCCCGAAGGTCATCGGGACGGCGCTGGACACGGGGTTAGAGCCCGTTTCGTTCCTGATGGAGCAGCGCCACATTACGGGCGATGCAGCACCTCTTCTCGCACGGTTCCCGGATGTTCCGGTCTATACGGCGGAGCGGGAGCTTCTTGCGCGCCTTACCGGCTACACGCTCACACGCGGCGTTCTGTGCGCGATGCGGCGGCCCGCGCCAAAGAGCCCGACCGAGGTCATTGCGGGTGCAAAACGGATTGCGGTGCTCGAGGGCGTGGTGGATGCAACGAACATCGGAGCGATTTTCCGCTCGGCGGCAGCGCTCGGCATGGACGCGGTGCTGCTCAGCCCCACGTGCTGCGACCCTCTTACCCGGCGCGCGGTGCGCGTGAGCATGGGAACGGTCTTTCAGCTTCCGTGGGCCACATTTGACACCTGGCCGGCCGGCGGCATGGAGATTCTTCGCGGCGCGGGCTTTCAAACCTGCGCGATGGCGCTGCGGGACGATTCGCTCGCGCTCGGGGACGAGCGGTTAAACAGCCTTCCGAAGCTTGCCATCGTGTTGGGCGCGGAGGGAGACGGCCTTGCAAACGGAACTATCGCCGCGTGCGACTACACCGTCCGCATCCCCATGGCGCACGGCGTGGATTCTCTCAACGTCGCAGCCGCCAGCGCAGTGGCCTTCTGGGAAATGCGCGCAAAATAAAAATCCCGCCTCTGAGGGAGGCAGGATAACATTCAGAGAATTTTCCAAGTTGTATTCGTAGGGGCGGACGACTCTGTCCGCCCAAGGGCAGCTACGAATTCGCCGAAGTGTTGCGCGTTTCGGAGGCATATTTTGCCGGGCGGGCAGAGTCGCCCGCCCCTACGGTTCTTTTGAAATCCCCCGATTTTGCGTAGGGGTTCGATGCAGCGTTATTCGAATTTCAGCCTTTCTCGCTGACGAAAGCGGCACCTAAAATCAGGACGGAGCCGACGGCGCTTAGCCAGCTGAACGGCTCGTGCAGGATGGTCACGGAAATGAGAATCGCGATGACGGGGTCAATGTAGCTGAAAATCGCGATGGTCTGCGCGCGAAGGGCCTTCATGCTGCCAAAGTATAGCGCGTAGGCAAAGCCCGTATGGAGCATGCCGAGCACGAGAAGACAGATGAACGATACCGGTTGGAACGTTTCTGCTGTGATTTTTTCGCCTGTGAGCGCGCAGTAGGGGACCATGACAGCCGCCGCGGCCAGCAGCTGGACGATCGTCTTATCAAACGCTCCGATGTCCCGCAGCTTTTTGTTGCAGAGAATGACGCACGCATACAAAATCGCCGCGCCGAGCCCCAATGCGATACCGCGAAGCTCCCCGGCCTCCGGCAGTGCGCCGCCGGGAGCGCCGGAGATCAGCACCATACCGCAAAGCGCGACGAGCACGCAGAGAATCTTTTTGAGGCGCAGCTTTTCCCCCAGCAGAACTGCCGCCGCCAGCGTCAGGAACACTGGCTGCATATAATAGCAGAGCGTCGCCGTCGCGACCGTCGTGTACCGGTACGCCTCAAATAAAAGCGCCCAGTTGAGCCCCATCACACCGCCGGAAAGAAGCAGGATCCAGAGATTGTTCCGAACCGCCGGAAGGTCTAATTTCTGACGGCGCAGTGCAAGATATAAAAGCAGAAATATCGAGCCGAGAACGCCTCTCGACAGCGCGATCATTCCGGAGCCAAGCGCGATATTGCGCACGAAAAGGCTGATCGTTCCGAAAATGCACAGCGACGCAATCAGCTTGAGTTTCGATTGCGCTTCGATTGTTTTCACAAAAAATCACCTCGTAATTTTGTCAATTTGCCGGTTTTTCCTATCATATCGCAGGACGCGCCGTTTCGCAAGTGCGATTCAGGAGGAAGCGCCGGAACCAATAAGGAGGAATCCATATGCAGGAAGTCAAAAGCCCAAAGAAGCCTTTGCTCTATTACTACGGTGTGGTGCTGCTGGTGCTGCTTGTCTTCAATCTCATCGTCACGCCGCTGCTTCTGAAGGAAGAGGTCACGGAGGTGGACTACGGTACGTTCATGTCCATGACGGAAGACAAGAACATCGGTCAGGTGCAGGTCGAGGACCAGCAGATCGTCTTTACCGACAAAGACGAGAAAAACGTCTACAAGACAAACGCTATGGATGACCCACAGCTCACCGAGCGTCTGTATGAGTCGGGTGCAAAATTTTCAAAAGATGTCGACGCATCTACATCGCCGCTTCTGAGCTTGCTGATTACGGGAATCCTGCCGATGCTCATCTTCATCGGCCTCGGCCAGTACATGGCAAAGAAGCTCCGCGATCAGATGGGAGGCAAGGACTCCCTGATGTTTGGCGGTATGGGCAAGTCGAATGCGAAAATCTACGTCCAGTCCACAAAGGGTATCCGCTTTGACGATGTGGCAGGCGAGGACGAGGCGAAGGAGTCGCTTGCCGAGATCGTCGATTATCTTCACAATCCGCAGAAATACACCGACGTCGGCGCGTCGATGCCGAAGGGTGTTTTGCTTGTTGGCCCTCCGGGAACCGGTAAAACCATGCTCGCGAAGGCTGTCGCAGGTGAGGCAAATGTGCCGTTCTTCTCGATGTCGGGCTCTGAATTCGTCGAAATGTTCGTCGGCATGGGCGCAAGCAAAGTCCGTGACCTTTTTAAGCAGGCCAAGGAAAAAGCGCCCTGCATCGTCTTCATCGACGAAATTGACGCGATCGGCAAAAAGCGCGACAATCAGTTATCGTCGAATGACGAGCGCGAGCAGACCTTAAACCAGCTGCTGACCGAAATGGACGGATTTGAAGGAAACAACGGCGTCATCATCCTCGCTGCGACGAACCGGCCCGAGTCTCTGGATCCGGCTTTGACCCGCCCGGGACGGTTTGACCGCCGCGTGCCCGTCGAGCTTCCGGATCTTGCCGGACGCGAGGCAATTCTCAAGGTTCACGCAAAGAAGATCAAGACCGCAGACGATGTGGACTTCCACACCATCGCGCGCATGGCCTCCGGCGCTTCGGGTGCAGAGCTGGCGAATATGATCAACGAGGCTGCCCTTCGCGCAGTGCGCAATAACCGCACGGTCGTGACGGAGGCGGACCTTGAAGAGTCCATCGAGGTCGTCATCGCAGGCTACCAGAAGAAGAACGCCGTGCTTTCCGACAAGGAAAAGAAGACCGTCGCGTACCATGAGATCGGCCATGCGCTCGTCGCCGCCATGCAGACGCACTCCGCGCCGGTCCAGAAGATCACGATCATTCCCAGGACCTCCGGCGCGCTCGGCTATACGATGCAGGTCGAGACCGGGGACAAGTACCTCATGACGAAGGACGAGCTTGCCAACAAAATTTGCACTTACACAGGCGGCAGAGCTGCCGAGGAGGTCGTCTTCAACGAGATCACAACGGGCGCTTCGAATGATATTGAGCAGGCCACGAAGCTGGCGCGCGCCATGATCACCCGCTACGGCATGAGCGACGAGTTTGACATGGTCGCATTGGAAACCGTCAACAACCAGTACCTCGGCGGCGATACGTCTCTTGCCTGCTCGGCGCAAACGCAGCAGGAGATCGACAAGATGGTCGTCCAGCTTGTAAAGAGCCAGCACGAAAAGGCCATCGGCATTCTGAAAGCAAACCGCAAGGCGCTCGACGCGCTGGCAAAATACCTCTACGAAAAGGAAACCATCACCGGCGAAGAGTTCATGGAGGTATTGAAGAAGGAAACGGAGGCGGAAAAACAATGAGGCAGCGTTCTTCTTATGGCTGGCTGGAGCTCGTCATCGGCATTTTGTTATCCGTGCTTGGCATTTACAGCTTTTTCAGACCCGTCGACTATCTTACGACGCTGATCGTGATCTATGGTATCGCCGCGCTTGTGACCGGTATTGCCGATATTGTGTTCTACTGCAAGATGGAGCGGCATATCGGCTTTGCGCCGACCATCTCCCTTGCTACGGGCGTTCTCGGCGTGATGGCAGGTCTCGTTCTTATGGTCCACCCGGCCGCAGGGCGCTGGGCCATCGGGCTTTTCTTCCCGCTCTGGTTCATCGCGCACTGCATTTCAAGGCTCACACACCTGTCTGTTGTACGACTGATCGCGGGCACGACGTTCTATGTCTTTGACATGTTCATCAACATTCTCGGTATCATCCTCGGCCTTCTGATGCTCCTGACCCCACAGGTGACGCTTCTGTCCATGAACCTTGTCATCGGGTTCTACCTGCTGCTTCTTGGCATCGACTGCATCATCGAGGCCTGCACCAAGCTCGGCGCAAGATAATTTTTGAAATACAAAAGCGCCTCCCGGAGAACGGACAAATTCTCCGGGAGGCGCTTTTTCGATGCTGTTATCCGGCCAGAATACCGAGGTCCTGCAGCAAAATCACAAAGCCGATGCCAATTAACACAATGCCGCCCGCGAGCTCCGCTTTGGACTTATATTTCGCGCCGAAGCGGTTTCCGATCCACACGCCCGCAGCCGAGAACAGAAACGTCGTCAGGCCGATGACCGGAACCGACGGCCAGAGAGAGACCTGCCGGAAAGCAAACGTTACGCCGACAGCGAGCGCGTCAATTGAGTCTGCAATCGCGAGCGGGAACATGACCTTCGGCGAAAATGACGCATCTAACGTTTCAATTTTGCCCATCGACTCGCGGAGCATGTTCACGCCGATGAGCAGCAGCAGCGCGAACGACAGCCAGTGATCGACGCTCTGGATGGCCTCGTAAAAGCTTCCACCTACAAAGTAGCCGAGGATGGGCATGGCCATCTGCGAGCCGCCGAACCAGAGGCCCGTGATGACCATGTGCCTTTTCTCCAGCTTTTCGACCGACAAGCCCTTACAGATGGAAATCGCGAACGCGTCCATCGAAAGGCCGATTGCTAGAATCAATAATTCTGCAAACTCCATTTTTCCGTGCAACCCTTCTGTTTGATTTTGCCGGCAGGACAAAAAAATAGACCTATCTGCCCCTCTTTGCAGATAAGTCTCGTCATTTCAGGCGCGACCAGAGCGGATGCTCAGCTTGTTGACCGCGCCGCACAAGGTGCCGACTACTCCCTTATTGGGATTTATTATACCGGACAGGTCCTCGTTTTTCAACCGGAATTTCCAAAATCGTTCCGGTCATTTTGCCGCGAATGCCCAAAACTACCGCGCGCTTCCGTTTGCCCGGGCGCGCATTTGAGGAATATATTTCGAGCCGTCGCTTTGCACAGATTTACATGTTTTCTGTTATCTATTTTCACCAATCACCGTGCGGCTTTTCTCTTGACAATCTTCCGCATCCAAGCTTATAATTGCTCGGAACTTGAAATGTGACTACAACTATGATGCAATAAAGGAAGCTTTTCTATGAGAGAATCTGTTGCCCCGCGTGGGCTTTCCGCGCTGTTCCAGCCGATCGACCTGACCGAGGGCGCGTGCTGGAAGACCATTCTGCGCTTTTCGTTCCCAATCATCCTGTCGTACCTGCTGCAGCAGGTCTATTCCATCAGCGACGCCGCCATCGTCGGCCAGACGCTCTCCGCCGAAGAGGTCGCGGGCGTGAACGACATTGCGCCGATCGTAAATATCTTTCTGCAATTTGCCTTCGGCGTGTCGGCGGGCTTCTGTGTCATCACCTCGTGCAACGTCGGCTCTCACAACCAGCCGGGCGTACGCCGGTCCCTTGCGACGCAGATCGTGCTCTCGAGTGTCCTGACCGTGCTTCTGACGGGCCTTGCGCTGCTGCTGTTAAATCCGATGCTCGCGTGGATCAACGTTGCAAAAGACAGCGGCGCGGTCTACACGGCGGCCTTTACCTACTGCGCGATCATCTTTGCCGGTATCGGCGCGCAGCTGTTTTATAACTTCATCTGTTCGTTTTTGCGTGCAATGGGAGACTCGGTCACGCCGCTGGTGTTTTTGCTGTTCTCAACGATTTTAAATGTCGGACTCGATCTTCTGTTCATCCTCAGCTTCCATTGGGGTGTGGCCGGTGCGGCCATCGCGACCGTGCTCGCGCAGCTCATCAGCACCGTCGGCTGCTTCCTCTACGCGTTTTCCAAATACCCCGAGCTGCGGCTGCACAGGCCGGATTTTGCCATCACGAAAAATGACGTGACACAGCACATCGTACAGGGCGTGCCGCTGGGGCTCCAGTTCTCGGTGCTCTCGATCGGCATTATCACGATGCAGAGCGTCATTGTCCAGTTTGACATGGAGGCAGGGCGCATTGTCTCGAGTGCGGCGCAGACGGGCTTCGGCGCGGCAAACCGGCTCCATATGCTGACAATGACGCCGCTCAACGCGTTCGGTACGGCTATGACCAGCTTCACGGCGCAGAACCTCGGCGCGAGTAAATTTGACCGGATCAGGAGGGGCTCTTTGCAGGCAGCGTTGATCATGGCGATTCTCTGCGCGCTGAGCATGGCCATTGGGCTTCTTATGACCATCGACAACGCATATTTCCACATTTTTCTCAGCGCCGACAAAATTACGCCGGAGACCATCCGCTACGGCAATACGTTCCTGTACGTCGACTATGCGACCTATCTGATGCTCGGCGGTATTTTCCTGATGCGAAACTGCGACCAGGGTATCGGCAGGGCTTCCTACGCGCTGATTGCGGGGGCAGCGGAGCTTGTGGCAAGAATTGTCGTCAGCACATACCTTCCCGCGGCTATCGTGGGCGGCGCAGTGAGCGCGTCGGCAAGCCCGCTTGCGTTCTACGGTCTGTGCGCGGCGGACCCGGCGGCATGGCTGGTGGCGGATATCGCGCTCAGCATTCCGTTCGTCAAGAACATTCTCCGGCAGGACTACCGCTACCTCTACGGCGAGCGCCACCATCATAAGGCCGAAAAGGATTCCTGAACGGTGGGAGGCTTTTATGCAGGAAGCAGACAGCTTTTTTGCGCGCGTGTATGACGTTGTCCGGAAAATTCCAAGCGGAAAATGCGTAGCCTACGGCCAGATTGCCTGGATGCTGGGCACGCCGAGAGCAGCACGTCAGGTCGGCTGGGCCATGCGCAAATGTCCGGAGGAGCTTCCCTGGCAGCGTGTTGTAAAAGCAGACGGCTCCATCGCAGGCGGCAGCTATGCGGAGCTTCGCAGAGCGTTGCTAGAGGCCGAGGGCGTGCCGTTTCTGCCGGACGGCCGGGTCGACCTGAAGGCTTGTCAGTGGGACGGCGAAGAATAAAAAACGAGCGGACTCCCGATGTGAACCGCACCCCGTCAAGAGGACAGTGAAAAAATATAAAGTTTT
>CDZT01057454.1_pt1 | contig 53823 bp, 60 predicted proteins | sample 557531 | NCBI WGS metagenome assembly CDZT01 (sample SAMEA3182066, study PRJEB8094) | gut metagenome | biome: human; feature: gut; material: Stool; isolation source: human stools | place: Canada | collected 2013-03-05
CTGTCCGCAATGGTGTCCATATAGTACACACCGGAGGAGCACAGCAGCAAATTCATGGCCACGCAGGTGATGCCGATGAGCAGGACGGACATCAGCGTGATGCGCCACTGCAGGGAAAGCCGCTTCATTCCTCCTCGCCTCCCATCAGATAGCCCTCGCCGATGCGGTTGCGGATGGGGTCATAGCCCAGCACGGCGCGGAGCTTTTTGCGCAGGGCGGAGATGTGGACGCGAATGGAATTGCTGAAGCTGTCCACGCTATTGTCCCAAACGTGATCCATCAGCTCCTCCTGACTTACTGGCCTTCCTTGATGCACCATCAGGTATTCCAGGATTCCCGTTTCCTTCCGGGTGAGCGTCAGCGTCTGCCCGTTGACGGTGGCGGTACGGGAGCGGGTGTCAAAGGTCAGGCCTCCGCAGCTTAGCAGCACATCCTGCTGGGTGAACTGCCGCAATGTCAGGCTGCGGATGCGGGCCTCCAGCTCCGCCAAGTGGAAGGGCTTCGCCAGATAGTCGTTCGCCCCGGCATCCAGCCCCTGCACCTTGTCCTCCACTTCGCTGCGGGCGGAGAGGATCAGCACCCGCGTCTCCCGGTCGGTCTGCCGCAGGGTGCGCAGCACCGTCATGCCGTCCTTTTTCGGCAGATTCAGATCAAGAAGCACCAGATCGTATCGTTCCACGCCCAGAAGCGCCAGCGCCTTTTCGCCGTCATAGCAGTAGTCCACGCTGTAGGCCAGCCGCCGCAGGCTGCGAACGATGGTCTCGCACAGGGCGCGTTCATCTTCAATTACTAAAAGGTGCATGAGAGCCCTCCTTTTTATTTCTTCGTTTTTGTGTTGCTTTCATTATAGCAAAAACAGATAAGGTTTGCGTTAAGTTTTCGTTCTTAACAGAGACTTTAACTCTCCCGCGCTATGATGGAGGCAGAAAATCGGAAAGGGTGATGAAAAATGAGCTGCGGGAAAAAGGCCGCGGCGCAGATCGTGCTGCTGATGGCCGGAGCCGCCATGCTGTGCTTTGGTGTCTGGCGGGGCGAGGCGGAGACAGTGCTGAGCAAAGCAATCAAATTATGTCTGGAGTGTGTGGGCATTGGGTAAAAAGTTTTCAGGCGTTTCACAGACCATGTCCCGCTTCCGGGGCTGGATTCAGGCGGGGGCGACGCTGCTGACCAACCTGCATCTGCCGAACTTTCTCAAGGGCGGACTGTATCAGGGGGCGGGGAAGACCGTCTGCGTGCCGGGGCTGAACTGCTACTCCTGTCCGGCGGCGTCCGGGGCCTGCCCCATCGGGGCGTTTCAGGCGGTGGTGGGGTCTTCCAAGTTCAGCTTCTCCTACTATATCACAGGCTTCCTCATTCTGCTGGGCGTGCTGCTGGGGCGCTTTATCTGCGGCTTTCTATGCCCCTTCGGCTGGTTTCAGGAGCTGCTGCACAAAATCCCCACTAAGAAGCTTTCCACAAAGAGGCTGAAGCCGCTGACATACCTGAAATACGCTGTCCTGCTGGTGATGGTTTTCCTGCTACCGGCGTTCCTTGTGAACGATGTAGGCATGGGTGACCCGTTCTTCTGCAAATACCTCTGCCCCCAAGGCGTGCTGGAGGGAGCCATCCCGCTGTCCCTTGCCAATTCCGGCATCCGGGCGGCGCTGGGCAAGCTGTTTACATGGAAATTCAGCATTCTGCTGTCGGTGATCGTGCTGAGCGTGCTGTTCTACCGTCCCTTCTGCAAGTGGCTCTGCCCGCTTGGCGCATTCTACGCGCTGTTCAACCGGGTGTCCCTCTTCCAGATGAAGGTGGACAAGAATAAGTGCGTCTCCTGTGGAAACTGTGCCAGAGCCTGCAAGATGGATGTAGACGTGACGAAAACGCCCAACCATACTGAGTGTATCCGCTGCGGGATGTGCATCCGCGCCTGTCCAACGAACGCCGTGTGCTTCCGCTACGGCTTCGGCAGCGGGAAAGAAACAACAAAGAAAACAACGATGGAGGAATTAAAATGAACAGGAAGAGAATTTTTGCACTGGCTTTTGCCGTGCTGATGGTGCTGTCTCTGGCAGCCTGCGGCACGCGAGACAACGACAAGATGGCGAATGGAAGCGGCAACGGCTCCGCCATGACTGGCGAGCCGAAAACCGCCGAGGAGGCGCTCGCCCTGCACAAGGAGCTGCTGGAGCGGGAGAACGCGCTCCTGTCGGAAAATACCGAGCTGTGGGAAAAGGTCTTTATGGAGGCCGACAAGGGCATGGCCATGATCGAGGACGGGAAAAACTACGGCGACTTCCTGCTGGACACCGTTGAGGCCGCTAAAGAGCAGTTCACCGACAAGGAGTATGAGTGGCTGAAGGAGTCAGCCACGGAGATCAGCAATATCGAAAACAAGCTGACCGCGCTGGAGGAAAAGTACCCCGAGATTGTGCAGCAATCCATGGACGGCGATATGAGTATGCCCGCGGGCAGCGACACGAGCAACCCTCCCGACGACGGCAGTATGCAGAAGTTCCCCGCCTTTGAGGGCAAGGACCTGGATGGCAACGCGGTGAAAAGCGACGAGCTGTTCTCCGGCAACGCCGTCACCGTGGTGAATTTCTGGTTCACCACCTGCAATCCCTGCGTGGGCGAGCTTTCCGAGCTGGACGCACTGAACAAGGAGCTTGCGAAGAAGGGCGGCTCCCTCATCGGCGTCAACACCTTCACTCTGGACGGCGACGAAGCGGCAATTTCCGAGGCGAAGGATGTGCTTGCCAAGAAGGGCGCCACCTATCAGAATGTGTATTTTGACTCCGACGGTGAGGCGGGAAAGTTTACCACCAACATCTTTGCCTATCCCACCACCTATGTGGTCGACCGCAGCGGCAATATCGTGGGTGACCCCATCGTAGGCGCCATCACGGAAAAGAAGCAGGCGGAGACGCTGCAAAAGCTCATCGACCAGGCTCTTGCTGCCGATATGGGCTGACAAACGAATTCATCTTCTCAGAAAGGAGGGATACACCATGTATCGGAGAGTATTGCCGCTTCTGCTCACCGCGGTACTGCTGCTGAGCGGCTGCACTGCCGGGCAGAAAAATATGCCGCAGAAAATGGACGAGAAGGAAATGATCGGACAGCCCTCTGATATGTCCGGTGAAGGAAGCATGTATATGGATACCACGGAAAATGTCATATATCTGGCGGGCGGCTGCTTCTGGGGAATGGAACAGCTGATGCAGTCTATTCCCGGCGTCATCGATGCCGAGAGCGGCTATGCCAACGGCACCTGCGAGGCGGACGCCGATTACAAGACCGTCTGCAAGGGCGAGACCGGCTTTCGGGAGGCCGTGCGGGTGGAGTATGACCCCGGACAGGTGAGTCTCGACGCCCTGCTGCTGGCCTACTTCTATGTGATCGACCCCACGGTGGAGAACCGGCAGGGCAACGACCGGGGCAGCCAGTATCAGACCGGTGTCTATTACACCAACGAAAGCGCGAAGGAAACGGTGGAGCGCATCGCGGAGATCGAGCGGGGACGCAGTGAAAAGTTCTTCGTGGATATCGGCCCACTCAAGAACTACTACCCCGCCGAGGAGTACCACCAGAACTACCTCGAAAAGAACCCGAACGGCTACTGCCACATCCCGCGCGCGGAGATGGAGCTGTTTTCCCGGCTGCGCATCGATCCGGGCGACTATCAGAAGCCCGCGGCGGAATCCATCCGGGACAAGCTGACGGCGGAGCAGTACCGTGTTACGCAGGAGAGCGGCACGGAGCGCGCTTTCACAGGCGAGTTCTGGGATAAGTTTGAAAAGGGCATCTATGTGGATGTCGTCACCGGCGAGCCGCTCTTTTCCTCCACGGATAAGTTTGAGAGCGGCTGCGGCTGGCCGGCTTTCACAAAGCCCATTGAAGAGCCCGCCGTAGTGGAACTGGAGGACCTGAGCCATGGCATGCGCCGCACAGAGGTCAGAAGCCGTGCCGGAGATTCTCACCTTGGTCATTTGTTCACCGGCGATCCGGAGTCCCCCAATGGCGTGCGCTACTGCATCAACAGCGCGTCCCTCCGCTTTGTGCCTTACGCAAAGATGAAAGCAGAGGGCTACGGATATCTTCTGTATCTGTTCGAGGAATGAGTTCGCAAAATACAATGATATAATAAGCAGCGTCCCAATCATTATGAACCGGGACGCTGTCGTTTATGCTCATGTCGGTTTATTCAAACAGGACGTTCAGCTTGCTGTTCAGAATCAGATCGGCATAAGCAAGCGGGTCATTGTAGATCAGATAATCCAGCTCTGACCGCTGGAAGCGATTGTCGGCAACTTCGTTTTCAACGGCGGTGCAGTCAATGGAAATCTGGCTTCCATCGTCAAAAACCAATTCCACGCAGGCTGTGTCTATGTTGAATTGACAGGATATAAGTTTGCTCATGGTCATACCTCCAAGATGTTTTTTGAGGTGAATCAGGCGGTCAATTTCCGGGTGATTATTGGCGGGAATCATATCGAAATCTGCTGCAAATCATTCAAAATAAATCGTTGCGAACGGTTAGTACGTATAAAATAGCTGGCTACAAAACGGCTACAAAATTCGTAAGGAACCTATGTACAGCCCGAAATACGTGGATTATTTGGATGAAAAGTGCATCGAGAGTGCATTTTATAACCCTAAATCAAAGCTCAAGACTTGAGTGGGAGTAAGCGTAGCCGGAGAATGCCGGATGGAGCCGAAGAATAGTTTGCAGATGGATAAGGCGTCTGAACAGGGGAGGGGATATTCATGTATTATACGGCGCGCTATTGGTCTCCAGTGGGGCCGCTTCTGCTGGCGGGCAGGGAAGACGGCCTGATAGGGCTGTGGCTGGAGGGACAAAAGTATTTTGGAGCCGGTTTGCCGGAGCAGCGGGAGCAGCGGGAGGATCTTCCCATCCTGCGCAGTGCAAAGGAATGGCTGGATCGGTATTTTGCAGGAGACCGGCCTGCAATTGCAGAACTCGCCCTTGCGCCGGCCGGCAGTCCCTTTCGTCAGGGCGTTTGGCGCATCCTGTGCGAGATCCCCTATGGCCAGGTGACCACCTACGCGGCCATCGCAAAGCAGATGGCGGAGCACATGCAGCGCAAGACCATGTCCGCGCAGGCAGTCGGCGGTGCGGTGGGACATAACCCGATTTCCATCATCATCCCTTGTCACCGGGTGGTCGGAACGAATGGGAGCTTGACCGGTTATGCCGGCGGCGTCGACAAAAAACGCAGGCTGCTGGAATGGGAGGGCGCCGACCTTTCCAGACTGTCGGCTCCCGCCGGAGAAGCCGCGCGATAGCGGCCCCCGGCGGGACTGCGCCTGGAGTCATCGCGGCGCCTTGTCCAGTGATTTTGGCCCGAAGCTGTGGGGCAAGAGCTCGGACAAGGAGCAGGAGACGAACGTATGATCGCCCCGGGCGACCAGCAGCCGGAGCGCGGGTGCAAATTCGCTGAGCATCTGACGGCAGGCTCCGCAGGGCCAGCAGTAATCAGCGGCGGCGCCTACCACGGCAAGACGGATAAAATCATCCCGGTGCCCTTCGCTGACCGCTTTTACCAGTGCGGTACGCTCGGCGCAGATGGTAGAGCCGTAGGCGGCGTTCTCCACATTGCATCCGGTATAAACGTCCCCGCCGGCACACTCCAGCGCGGCCCCCACTGGAAAGCCCGAGTAGGGCACATAGGCATGCTTCAGCATTGTAAAGGCAAGCTCCACCAATTCCTGGTCTGTCATCGAAAAACCTCCTTGCTCCTAAAACGGCCTCGCATGGGATATCCATGCGAGGCCATTTTAGCATGTTTTTCTCAGGACTTCAACTTATCACAGTTGCGTACGGCGGGCAGAGCCAGACCCAGCACGCCGCAGAAAAGGGTGACGACGCCGGACAGCAGAAACCAAACGGTGATGCCGGTGCGGTCGGCCAGAAGAGCGGTGGCGACCAGTCCAACGGGGGATGCCAGCGTCATGATGGCCCCGGACAGGCCGAGCACCCGCCCCAGAAATTCCGGCGCGACCTTTTCTTGGATCAGAGCCATAAAGACCGAATTGAAGAAGGGGCAGGTCAGCCCCATGAACAGGGAGAGGACGGCAAAGGTCCAGAAGGCGGTGGGAGGCAGCAGGCCGGTGGACACCAGAACGACGCCCAGGGCGAAGATGGAGCCGAGCATAGTCGCCATCTTATCCCGAAAACCGCCCCAGAGCCCCAGGATCACGGAGCCTGCCAGCATTCCAATGGAGAAAGCGGTCTCCACGACCGCGGCGGAGGCGGTATCTCCGCCGAAGTACTGCATGCTCATAAGGGGGAACAGGGCGGACACCGGCATGAAGGCTACGGAAAAAAGCGCGCAAATCAGGCAGAGCTCCCACAGCCAGCGGTGCGAGCGCAGTACTGCAAACCCCTCTTTCGTGTCCCGCCAGATACGCAGGCGCTGCTCCGGCTGTCCCACACGCAGTACAGGCAGGCGTGCGAAAAGCAGTCCGCCGATGGCAAAAAGTGCTCCCAGCGTATCCGTCAGAATGATCCAATGGAGCGGCAGAGCGGCATACAGCGCGGCGGCCAGAGCAGGGGAGAGCAGCATAGAGACCGTCTGGATGCCCTGGCTCCAACCGGCGCAGCGGGTCAATGCGTCCGGCGGTGCGATCAGAGGCGTTACCGCCTGAATGCAGGGCGCGTGAAACGCGCCGCCTACGCTGCGCAGGGCCAGCACCAGAATAATGGGGCCGGGGGTCAGGGGCACGGCGGCGGCCGCCAGCGCCAGTGCCAGGGACAGCAGGCCGATGGCGCCGTCTGCAGCGGCCATAAGGAAGCGCCGGTCAAACCGGTCGGCAAAGGCCCCGGTAAACAGGGATAGAATGCCCTGGGGCAGCAGAGCGGCGATGGTGGCCGCCGACAAGACGGCGGAGGAGCCGGTCTGATCGGTAAGGTACCAGATCAGGGCGTATTGAGAGACCATGCTGGTGAGGATCGAGAGGGCCTGCCCGACCCAGAGGGTGACAAATTTTTGCTTCCAGTGTGGTATCATACACTCACATTCCTTTCCCAGCCGCGGTAAAGGAGTACAATTTTACCACACCAGCGCCCGGCTGTCAAGCGAAAGCAGTGGGAGACTATTCATAATTTTGTATGGAACACGAATGGAAAGGACACTTGACATTATGTAATTTATATGATATGGTTCAGATATGGAAAGGAAGCTTTCCGTTCAAGAAGGGAGGTTGGGAAAATGAAAAATAGACTGGAAGAATTAAGGAAGAACCGAGGCATTAAACAAGAGGAATTAGCCTCAGTACTTGAAGTATCCCGTCAAACGATAGGTTCTCTTGAAAACGGGCGCTATAATCCCTCCATTCTTCTGGCTTTCAAAATCGCAAATTTTTTTGGAATGAGTATTGAAGAAATCTTTATTTATGAGGAGGATGCAAAATGAAAAATACAAAACATTGGCTCATCACTGGAAGTGGCATTGCTTTATTGGCAGTTGGTTTTTTCCTTATGAAAAATATAGACAATTCCAACAACTTCCTGATGAACCTGCCTTATGTATTCGTAGGAATTGGTTCTGGCGTTTTTGGGTCTGGCATGGGTAGTATTGTTACAAGTAGAACCTTAAAAAAGCACCCAGAAACACAGAGGGTACTGGAAATTGAGAAAAAAGATGAACGAAATATTGCAATTTCTAATCGTGCGAAGGCAAAAGCTTATGATGCTATGACATTCGTATTTGGTGCGCTGATGGTCTCCTTCGCACTGATGGGGATTGAACTGGTTGCTGTATTGCTTTTGGTGTTTTCGTACTTGTTTGTCCACGGCTATGGAATTTATTATCGTTGCAAATACGATAGAGAAATGTAAAAAAATACAGAGGTAGGTTTTATGCCTGTCTTTGTATTTTTTGAATGGAAACAGCGGAAATAGTATTGTTCAAACGATTTTTGGGATATTAAAATTTTCCTTAAACCCACCGTGTTTTACGGATAGCCCAGTGGGCGTCCCTTTTACGCTATTTGTGCATGCTTAAAATCTCCGGCAATTTGACTATACATTGAAAAATATTTGCTTGCATGCTAAAATGCCCATAAGCATAGCAGTGTAATAAATTCCGATTTATCGTTTCATCCCATATTCGTCGAAATTCTGTTTTAACGCCCTTTCTGTAAAAACAAGAGGAAGACACATCACAGCACATTGCAATAGTACGATAATGCCTCCGGTCCATCCGATCGTATCAATCTCCTTGTGGAATACAAGTGCCATTACGATAACGGAAGGTATGGTTGTCACTATCCCTGTCAAAAGCCAAATACGTCCTGCATGTTGATGGGCAAACATCCAAGTGTCCATATTTTTCATAGACATCGATGTTCTGTACCCATAAAAGGCATTTATGTTTTTTGGCGGCTTCTTTATAAAAATCGTCCCGAACGCGATCATTGTCAGAGGAATTAGTAACGTCATTACCAGCATGAATATCCAAAATCCCATCGTTCCGACCCTTTACAAATTAAGATTTGTAAGGAGCAGTCTCATTTTTTGAGGCTGCCCCTGGTTCTTTTGACGAATGGTACCCGAAAAGCAAAAATAAGGTAAAGGGATCACTGGACCCGGCCGAAAGCCGGGCCCAGTGCTTCATGTCTCAGGCCAACGTACGCCCAGATTGGGACGTACCTCCAGGTCAATGATCTCGCGGCAGTCGTAGAAGGGCATATAGCGCTCCACATCCTTGCCAGTGTTGCCGCCCCGCAGCGTGGTTCCGTCCGGATGCATCCGGTCGCAGATGACGGCGGAGATATCCTTTTTGACATAGGAGAAGGAATTGACGCCCACGCTGGCGAAGACCCGGAAGCCCTGATTCTGGAGGTACTGGAACACAGGACCGGTGGTGTGCCAATCGTCTCCGTCGGGCCGGGCGCCGTGGGGATAAAAGAGGATATTGGTGGGTCCCACCAGCGTGCCCACCTCCTCCTGCCAGCGGACGGTGTCCCGCTGGATCTTTTCCAGGGACCAGGAGGACAGGTTGATGTGTCCCCAGGTATGGGAGCCGAAGGTCCAGCCGGTCTCCTTCAGGCGCTGCAGGATGGGCTTGACCGCTTCGATCTCCGCGGCACGGTTTGCGTCGAAGGCGGGCCGGGCCGGGTCGTCCGCGGCGATGTCGATATCGTTCTGCGTGCGGTAGCCCAGGATTCCCTGATATCCCGTCAGAGAAAAGATGGCCTTGGCGCCGTTCAGTGAGAAATCCGGATGCGCCAGCACGAATTGATCCAGAAGGGTCGTGGCGTCCAGGTCCTGCGTCAGGAAGGTCTGCTTGGTATAGGGATCGGTGCACTCCGCCCAAATCTGACCGTCGTCCCCCAGCACCAGCTTGGAGGTAAAGCCCTGCTCCAGCATATATTCGTAGTAGTTCACATCGTCGAAGGAGATGACAAGGGGCTTTTTCCCCTCGGGGAGCATAAGCGTATTGCGCTGCATCCGGGCCACGCCGTCCTCGCCGGTGACCTCGCTCCAGACGTCCTCCATTGCGACCAGAATGAAACCCTTGTCGTAGACGCTTTGAATGATCTTGTTGAACTCATCCACCGTGACCATCCAGTCGTCCAGTCCCTCTTTTTCGGATTGGGTGGCGCTGCAATCGTGGAATGCCCACTGGGGATACGCGATGATCGGATGGAAGAACAGATGCTCCACCGGCTGCTCCGGCCCCCAGGCCTGCGTGAGCTGATCCTCGCTCCAGTAGGTACGTACTGCATCGTAAGGATCGGCGGGCTTGGGCGTTGCGGTAGGGGCGGGGGTGGCTACCGCCACCGGGCTTTGACTGTCGGCGGGCTTGCGTTCGCCATCTCCGCCGCAGGCGGTCAAAGGAAGTGCCAGTGCCAGCGCCAGACCCAGCGCGGCGAGGTGCTTGAGTGTCGTTTTCATTGGTATCGGTTCCTCCCGCGAGTTGTTTTTCTTGATTCGGATATACTCTATGGTACGACAGGAAAAGGCAGAAGGCCTCTCAAAAGGGTAACAAAAAAATTAAGATTTTCTTTCAAGCGGCTGCGGTACTCGATGGACCAGCAGAATACAGGCCCCGCCTGTGACTGTGCCGGTGATCAGGGAGCACAGCAGCAGCGGCGGCAGGTAGACCAAAGGCGCACGGGTACCCAGCACCGCCATGGCGGCCAGGATCTGCCCGGTGTTATGAGCGGCGGCGCCGGCGACGGACACGCCGAACAGGGACAGGCCCCGCATATGCAGCAGCAGGAACATCGTCCCCAGCGCCAGCAGTCCGCCGGTCAGGGAGAACGCTAAGGACATGAGATTGCCGCCCAGCAAGGCCCCCAGCAGGCATCGGGAGACCAGGATCAGCAGGGCCTCGCGCCCGCTCAGGCGGCACAGGGCGTATACCGTCACCAGGTTGGCCAGGCCCAGCCGCAGGCCGGGCAGCGGGAACAGGATGGTCAGGGGAACCAGCCCCTCCGCCACGGAGAGAGCCAGTGCCAGAGCGGTGAGCACCGCGCAGCGGGTCAGCCGCCGGATGGAGCCGGACAAGCGGCAGCACCTCCTTTTTGAATCGGTTGGAGCGCCGGGGCGGTCATCCCGTCACCGCGTCGAAATCAGTCTGGGCCTCTGCGCCGGACAGGGAAATGACCAGCCGGTTGGGCAGACAGATGATCTGATCCCCCGCCCGGTCGGCCCAGCCGGTATGGACGCAGTCCTGGCTGGGGCAGCCGCTTTCCAGTACGCGGATGCGCCCGGGCTCAGCCTGAATGACCATGGGATAAGCCCCGCCGTCCACCGCCAGCTCCACAGGGGAGGTCAGGGCATTCAAGTCGTACTCGGCTACCAGTACACCATCTAAGACGATCCGGGCCGTCAAAAGGTTTCCGGAAGCCGGCCGAAGACCGAAAAAAAGCGCAGCGGCACACAGGATCACCAGCAGCGCCAGCACGCCGTCCCCAATCGTGGGGCGGCGGCGTTCAGCGGCGGGCCGTTTCACAGGTGTATCCATGCTCCTCCCCCCGAAATGCAAAGGTGAGTCCCTCCGTGACGGTGACGACGCCGTCGCTTCCGCATAGGATCAGCTCGAAATCGTCCCGGCTGCGCCAGTAATCCAAGGCGGCCTGCCTGCCTGCCACGAAGAGGGCGGTGGACAGCGCGTCGGCCAGCAGCGGGTCGGAGGAGACCACGGTGACGGACAAAAGCCCGCTGTCGGCGGGATAGCCGGTCTCTGGATCAAGGATGTGGTGATAGGTTATGCCGTTTGCCTCAAAATACCGCTCATACCCGCCGGAGGTGGAAAGCGTTTTGTCCCGCAGAGAGACCACGCCCAACTGACGCTCGGTGTCCTGCGGATCTTTTACCGCCACCCTCCAGTCCGCTCCGTCCGGCTTGGAACCCAAAACGGTGATATTGCCCCCCAGATCCAGCAGGGCGGAGGTGCCTCCGGCCGCCCGGATGGCATCGGCGGCGCGCTGGGCGGCAAAGCCTTTGGCCACGGCGCCGAGGTCTACCGCCATTCCGGGCTCCTCCAGCCGGGCGGAGGCATCGTCCTCCGCTACCGTCAAGGCGCGCCAGTCCACCAGGGCCAGCGTGTCCGCCAGCGTGTCCGGATCGGGCACATGCCGCTCTTCCCGGGTGAAGCCCCAGGCGTCCATGACGGGGGCGATGGTAATGTCAAAGCATCCGGGCAGGTCTTGGGAGACGGACTGGGCAAAGCGCAGCAGCGCTCCCAGCTCCGGCTCCACGGCTAAGGCGCTCCCGTCTCCGGCATGGGTGTTGAGCAGGGCGATCACGCTGTCCTCCCGGGTGCGGGAGAGCATCTGCTCCAGCCGGTCGATCTCGGCCCGGGCGGCCTGGACGGCGGCTTCGCCGTTCTCGTCCAGCACATTGACCGTCATGATAGTATCCATGGCAAAAAACTGTTCCGAGGCGCCCACATCCCCAACGGTGGGAGCGCCGCAGGCGGACAGGGACAGGGACAGGGACAGGGCGAGGAAAAGCGGAAAAAGGCGTTTCATGGCATACTCCTGTTTTACCCTCGGGAACAAGGGAAATTCATTCAGCCTATTCTAACATAGTTTCTCCCGGCAGGAAAGAGAAAAACAAACAGGGGCCCGCCGGAACCGGCGGGCCCTGGGGGCAGTGTCGTCTAAGTAGCCGCCCCGGTTGGGGCGGCAGATCGGTCAGCTGCAGCGAGTGCAGCCGCAGTCGGTCTCATCGTCGCTGTCCCACAGGAACGCGGGATAAGAGACATAAACAGGCCATCCGGCGGTAGACGCGCCGCTGTCCTCTGAGAGGCGGGACAGCTCGGAGAAGGCGGACAGGGCGGTTACGCCGTTGTTCCTGCACTCACGCTCACAGCAGCGGCAGTCGCAGTCGGATCTGCATCCGCAGCGGCAGCCGCGGAAGGAGGAGACGCTGTTACAACCGTTCCAACAACACATGCAAAGCAACCCCCATTCGATTTGCGGGAACCGGACAGTCCCCACACCGACAGTATATGCCGGGAAGGCGCGCGGGGTACAAAAGCGCCCCCCGCCCATCAAGGGCGGGGGGCGCTTCAAGGCTGACCCAATCAGGCAACGCGGACGTTGACAGCGCGCATCTTGCTGCTGTTCTTGGGATCGGGCTCCACATCGTAAACGACCTTCTGGCCCTCCTGGAGGGTCTTGAAGCCGTCGCACTGGATGGCGGAGAAGTGAACGAACACGTCGTCGCCGCCCTCGTCATTGGAAATGAAGCCGAAGCCCTTGGTCTCGTTGAACCACTTGACAGTACCCTGATACATATTGGTACCTCCTGAAAAAAGATTGGAGCCAAATGTCAAAACAAAAAACCCACATCCCTGTAATACCGTCGAACGAGCCGACGATGACTACAAACATGTGAGTTCAGGCCGTGCATTTTGACTACTTTCTCACTATAGCATCCCGGCTGCTTTCTGTCAAGGGTCAATTCGGAAAAGAGTTGAGTATAGGATGATATTGTGCTATAATATACCACTAGTGCGTATCATTCTATTATCTCTCTGTTTCGAGGTGTGTTATGAAGATCGTCGTGTTGGCGGGGGGACTCTCCCCGGAACGAAACGTATCTCTTTCCACGGGGACGATGGTGACCGAGGCCCTGCGGGGACAGGGGCACCGGGCCGCCCTGGTGGATCTGTATTTTGGACTGGAGGACGATGCGGGCGCGCTGGAGGAGCTGTTCGACGCCGATGTGTCTGCGGCGGCCAAGCGCATCAGCCGTCAGGCGCCCGACCTGGAGCAGGTGAAGGCCGCGCGCCGTGACAAGAGTCCCAGCCTGTTCGGACCCAACGTGCTGGAGCTGTGCCGGCTGGCGGACGTGGTCTTTCTCGCCCTTCACGGCGCCTGCGGGGAGGACGGCCGCGTGCAGGCCGCGTTCGATCTGCTGGGCATCCCCTATACGGGGGCCGGGTATCTGGGCAGCGCCATCGCCATGGATAAGGACCTGACCAAGCGCCTGGTCGCCGACGTGGTGAATACCCCCGGCTGGAAGATGGTGGACGTCCGGGCGGAGGACATCGACGGCCTGGTGGCCTCGGCCCGGCTGCCCCTGGTGGTCAAGCCGGTGGCCAGCGGTTCTTCCATCGGCGTCTCCATTGTCCATACGCCGGAGGAGCTGCGCCGCGCGCTCACCGACGCGCTGGCCCTGGGCGGGCGTACCGTGCTGGAGGAATATGTAAAGGGGCGGGAGCTTCAGGTGGGCATTCTGGAGGATGAAGCGCTGCCCGCCATTGAGATCATCCCGAAGCAGGGCTTTTACGACTATGAGAACAAGTATCAGCCCGGTGCGGCGGAGGAGGTCTGCCCGGCGGACATCTCCCCGGAGACAGAGGCAAAACTGCGTTCGGCGGCGGTACGGGTGTATGAGACACTGGGGCTTTCCGTGTACTCCCGGGCCGATTTTATCCTGGACGGCGCGGGCGAGATCTGGTTTTTGGAGATCAATACCCTGCCCGGCATGACCCCCACCAGCCTGCTGCCTCAGGAGGCGGCCGCGGTTGGGATCGGCTACAGCGCGCTGTGTGAGCGCATCGTGCACGCCTCGCTGAAGGCCCGCCGCGCCGGAAGGTGACGGCCGCGGGCGGCGCCGGCGGGTACGGAACGAAAATTGGGACGTGAGGAGAATTTCATGGAGCCGATGACCATACGGGAGATCCTGCAGGCCGTGGACGGCCGTATGCTGGGAGAGTTCGGGGATTTGAACCGGGAGGTATCCCGCGTGGAGACCGACAGCCGTACCATCCACGCGGGGAGCCTGTTTGTGCCCCTGATGGGGGAGCGCTTTGACGGCCACGCGTATATCAATGCCGCTCTGGAGGGCGGCGCGGCAGGCTGTTTCACCCAGCGGGAGCGGGAGAGTTACCTGCCCGGAAAGTTTTATATCAAGGTGGAATCCACACAGAAGGCCCTGCGGGATCTGGCAAAGTATTATAAAAAGAAGTTCTCCATCCCAGTGGTGGCCCTGACCGGCTCGGTGGGGAAGACCACGACCAAGGATATGGTAGCCGCCGTGTTGGGAGAGAAGTACAAGGTCCTCAAGACCGAGGGCAACCTCAACAATGAAATCGGCGTGCCCATGACACTGCTGCGGCTGAACCGGGAGCATCAGATCGCCGTGCTGGAGCTGGGCATGAACCACGCCGGGGAGATCGATTATCTTTCCGCCATCGTGGAACCGGATGTGGTGCTGATGACCAACATCGGAGACTCCCACATCGAGCATTTCGGCTCGCGGGAAAAGATCCTGGAGGCGAAAAGCGAGATCTTCCGCCATGCCCGCTCCGACGCCTTCGTGGTGCTCAACGGGGACGATCCGCTGCTGCGCACCCTGCCGGAGCAGCTGCCTTATCCCTGCATGCTGGTGGGCGCCGGGGAGGCGCTGGACTACCGTGCCCTTCATCTGGAGAGCGATGGCCGCAGTCATTTGAAGTGTGAAGTCAAAACCCCTCACAGCGATTTTAATGTGGAGATCCCTGCGCTGGGAGAGCACATGATCTACCCGACCCTGATGGCCGCCGCCGTAGGGGAGCACTTTGGGCTGAGCGCCCGGGAGATCGCCTCCGGCGTGCTCCACTTTGCGCCCACGAAAATGCGCATGAATATTCTTCATCGCGCCGACGGGATTACCATCCTCAACGATGCCTACAATGCCAATCCCCAGTCCATGCGGGCGGCGGTGGAGGTTCTCTCCGGCACCAACGCAGACTATAAGGTGGCTGTGCTGGGCGATATGTTTGAACTGGGCCCTCTGGCTCCCGCCCTCCACGCGGGTGTGGGGGAGTATTTGGGCAAGGCGGGCATCGACTGCCTGGTGGCGGTGGGGGAACTGGCAAAGCATATCTACGACGCGGCCCAGGCCGCGCCGGTTCCCGAGTGCTACTACTGCAGGACAAAGGAAGCGGCCAAGCCCGTTCTGGACGGCATGGTACGGCCCAATGCCACGATCCTGGTCAAAGCATCCCGGGGGATGGCCATGGAGGAGCTGGTGGAATACCTGCTGGGTATCACCGGACCGGTATGAAACGCGGCGGGAACAAGCCGGCGTCCTGCGCGGAAATCCCGCAGGACGCCGGCTCGTCCCCGCCGCCGCGCGTCAGCCGAAGCGCTTGGCCAGATTTTCCCGGAAGGGCGGATAGACGATCCCCCGCTCCGTGATAACGCCGGTCAGCAGCGTATGGGGCGTCACATCGAAGGCGGGATTATAGACCTCCACGCCCGCAGGCGCGGTCTGTACGCCGCCGAGGGCGCGTACTTCGTCCTTATCCCGCTGCTCGATGGGGATCTGGCTGCCGTCGCTCAGGGACAGATCGATGGTGGAAGAAGGCAGGGCGGTATAGAAGGGGACGCCGTGATAGCGGGCGTTCACCGCCACGGAATAGGTCCCGATCTTGTTGGCGAAATCCCCGTTGGCCGCCATGCGGTCGCATCCCACGACCACCAGGTCGATCGCCCCCCTGGCCATAAGAGCGGCCGCCATGTTGTCGGCGATCAGGGTGGCGGGGATATGGTCGGCGACCAGTTCATAGGCCGTCAGGCGGGCCCCCTGGAGCAGCGGGCGGGTCTCGTCGGCGTAAACCATCGCCACTTTACCCTGCTCATGGGCGGCGCGAATGACCCCGAGAGCGGTGCCGTACCCGCCGGTTGCCAGAGCTCCGGCGTTGCAGTGGGTGAGGATGCGCGCGTGCTCCGGTACCACGGCGGCCCCGTAAGCGCCCATGGCCCTGCACATCGCCACATCCTCGGCGTGGATGGCCTTGGCCTCCGCGATGAGGGCATCCGAACTTCCGCCGCAGGCGGAAGCCTTGCGCTCCATACGCTCCAGGGCCCAGAAGAGATTGACCGCGGTGGGGCGGCTGGCGGCCAGACCGGCTTTGGCCTGGCCCAGATCCCCGCCGGCCAGCGCGGCCAGGGCGTAGGCGTAGGCGGCGGAAATGCCGATGGCGGGCGCGCCCCGCACTACCATGGTGCGGATGGCCTCGGCCACCGCGCGCCAGTCATGGTAAGCCAGCCACACCTCTGTGACGGGCAGCTTGGTCTGATCCAGTAAGTAAAGGGTATTTCCTTCCCAGCGAATGGCATCCATAGGAAAGCCTCCAATCCTTTGTGTTTCCCCTTATCAAGATGAGGGTATCATACCACAAACGTGTATCGGGAGTAAACAAGATGATCGATATTTCCGTCTCGAACCTGGTCAAGGAGTTCGAGGTAGGCAAACGAATTTTAGACGGGCTCTCTTTCCAGGTGGATCAGGGAGAGCGGGTGGGCCTTCTGGGCCGGAACGGCGCGGGCAAGACCACGGTGTTCCGGCTGTTGACCGGCCAACTGGAGCCGGACGAAGGCGAGGTAATGGTGGCTCCCGGCAAGGGCGTGGGCCTCATCTCCCAGATTCCGGTCTATCCGGCGGGGTATACGGTGGAGGATGTGCTGCTTACCGCGTTTGACAAGCTCCATGCGATGGAGCGGGAGATGTCGGAATTGACCGCACGGATGGAGCATGATCCCGACCCCGCGCTACTCCGGCGTTACGGCGTCCTGTCCGCCGCCTTTGAGGCGGGGGGAGGCTATGATACGGCCACCGGACTCAATAAGGTGTGCAGCGGCCTGGAGATTTCCCGGGAAATGCGGGAGCAGCTCTTTTCCTCCCTGTCCGGGGGAGAAAAGACCCGGGTGAATCTGGCCCGGCTGATTCTGGAGGATACCGATATCCTGCTGCTGGACGAGCCCACCAATCACCTGGACCTGCACGCCACCGAATGGCTGGAGGATTATCTGGACCGCTATAAGGGTACGGTCCTGGCCATCTCACACGACCGCTGGTTTCTGGACCGGGTGGTCCGACGGGTCATTGAGATCCAGAACGGCAAGGCGGAGTTCTATGAGGGGAACTACAGCTTTTACGTAGAAGAGAAGGAGCGCCGCTATCAGGAGAGGCTGAAGCAGTACGAGAAGGAGCAGGCCAAGATCGAACAGCTCCAGGAAGCGGCGGACAAGCTCCACCTGTGGGCATTCATGGGGGCGGACAAGCTCCACAAGCGGGCCTTTTCCATGGAAAAGCGCATCGAGCGCCTGCGTACCACCGACAGACCCACCAAGGAACGCCGCCTGGACATCAAATTTGGGGAGCGGGAGTTCCGGGGGGATGAGGTGCTCACCATTCAGGACCTCAAAAAATCCTTTGACGGGCGCACTCTGTTCGAGCATGTGGATCTGGAGGTAGTGGGGGGCGAGCGCATCGCCCTGCTGGGGGACAACGGGACCGGAAAATCCACGCTTGTCAAGATCATCCTGGGGGAAGAGGAGCCGGACAGCGGCAGGCTGCGCATGGGGCCCACGGTCAGGATCGGCTATCTGCCTCAGATCATCCAGTTTTCCCACCCGGAGCGCAACCTGGTGGACACCATGATCTATGATCAGGACTGCAGCACCCAGACCGCCCGCAACCGGCTGGCTGCGTTCAACTTCCGGGGGGAGGACGTATTCAAGCCGGTCTCCGCCCTTTCCGGCGGGGAGCAGAGCCGCCTGCGCCTTTGCATGCTCATGGATGAGCAGATCAATCTGCTCATTCTGGACGAGCCCACCAACCACCTGGACGTGGCCAGCCGGGAGTGGATCGAGGCGGCGGTGGAGGCGTATGAGGGCAACCTGCTCTTCGTGTCCCATGACCGCTACTTTATCAATCGCTTCGCCACCCGTATCTGGATGCTGGAGAACGGCCGGATCACTGATTTTGACGGTACCTATCAGCAGTTCCAGGCCGCCCGGGAGCGTGCCGGGACCAATCGGGACGGCAAAGCCGCCCCATCCCCGCTTCCGAAAGAGGAGCCGAAGCCCCAGAAGAAGCGCTCCGGCGGCACCAAGGAGCTGGAAAAACAGGTGGCGGCGGCGGAACGGGCAGTGGCCAAGGCGGAGGAACGGCAGTACGAACTGGTGCAGAAGGCCGAGGAGGTGGCCTCCAACTACCTGGAGCTGCAGAAGGTCTATGACGAACAGAAGGCCCTGGAGGAGGAGATCGCCGCCCTCTATACCAACTGGGAGCGTTTGGCCGCCGAGCTGGAGGAGGCCCAGGCATGAGGAGGAAACAGGATTGCCGTCCCTATGCGGGACGCCGCAGGCCGGTTTGGCGGAGGGCCGCGGCGTTGCTGCTGCTGGCGGCGTTGGTTGCCTTCGGCGTGCTGGAGGCCGTTGTGCTCAGCGGCGGCCGGACTCAGATCCAGGGGCAGCCGGAGATCATGGTCATCTTCGGCTGCCAGGTAAAGCCGGACGGCCCCTCCGCTCTGCTGCGGGACCGGCTGGATACCGCCCTGGATTACCTGGAAGGTCATCCGGATCTCACTGTGGTGGTCACCGGCGGGCAGGGGGACGACGAACATGTGTCCGAGGCCCAATGTATGTACGATTATCTGACCGGGCACGGGGTGGACGGGGAGCGGATCGTTCTGGAGGACCGCTCCAGCAATACCTGGCAGAACATCCGGTATACGCTGGAGCTGTACCAGTCCGGCGCGCTGGAGCCGTCCGGGAAATTCCTTCTGGTGTCCAGCGATTTCCACCTGAGACGGATCAAGCTGCTGTGGGAGAGGGCCTGGCCGGGGACGTACACCCTCTCCACCCTGGCGGCGCCCTGCTCCCACCTTCCCTCCCGGGTGCAGATGTTCTTCCGGGAGCCCCTGGCTCTGGCCAAGTCTTTTTTCTTTGATAGGTGATATAGTTTGGATATGATGGAAAAACTGCGTCAGCTGGACCTGCACTTTGCCGACGTGGAAGCCCGCCTGGGGGCGGGAGAGACCTATGCCGACCCCGCTCTGGTCGCCCGGCTCAACAAGGAGCAGCGGGAGCTGGAGCCGGTTGTCCGGGCCTACCGGGACTACTGCCGCAGGCAGAACGATCTGGCCGACGCCGCGGCCCTCATGAGCGATGCGGATATGAAGGAACTGGCCCAGGAGGAGTACGCCGCGGCCAAGGCGGACCTGGAACGGCTGGAGGAGGAGATCCGGATCCTTCTGCTGCCGCGGGACCCTGACGATGATAAAAACGTCATTGTGGAGATCCGGGCCGGTGTGGGCGGGGAGGAAGCGGCCCTGTTCGCGCACTCCCTGTTCCGCATGTATTCCATGTATGCCGATGCCCGCCGCTGGAAGGTGGAGGTGGACTCGCTCAACGAGACGGAGCTTGGAGGGGTAAAGGAAATTTGCTTTACGATAGAGGGGGACGGGGCCTATTCCCGCCTGAAGTTCGAAAGTGGCGTCCACCGGGTCCAGCGTGTGCCTGAGACCGAGTCCGGCGGGCGCATCCATACCTCTACCGCCACGGTGGCGGTGCTGCCCGAGGTGGACGAGGTGGACTTCGAACTCAACCCGGCGGATATCGAAATGCAGGTCTTCCGCTCCTCCGGCGCGGGGGGACAGCATGTGAACAAGACCTCTTCCGCCGTGCGCCTGATCCACAGGCCCACCGGCACGGTGGTGGAATGCCAGCAGGAGCGCAGCCAGTTCCAGAACCGGGACAAGGCCATGCAGCTGCTGCGCTCCCGCCTGTATGAGGAGAAAGTACGCGAGCAGGAGGATGCGGTGACCAATCAGCGCCGCAGCCAGGTGGGTACCGGGATGCGCAACGAGCGCATCCGTACCTACAACTTTCCGCAGGGGCGCCTCACCGACCACCGCATCGGCCTGACTCTCTACAAACTGGAGAGCGTCATGAACGGCGATCTGGACGAGATCATTGACGGCCTGACCACGGCCGAACAGGCGGAAAAGCTAAAAAACAGCCAGACTGAGAAACGCTGATTCCATTGCCGCGGCGGGAGCCTGTCGGCCCGTGCCCGGCAACGCAAATAAGGAGAACGCAAAATGGAACTGATCATTCATTTCAAAGGCCTGCCGGACGGCATGGACCTGGACGGCCTGAAACGCGGCCTGGACGAAGTCCTGGAGGACGACGGCTGGCTCACCGGCTCCGGGCAGTCTGCGGAGGGCGGCTATGTGGAGCTGGAACTGGAGGACGAGCGCCGGAATCCCAAATACGGCATTCTGGCGGTGAAGCATTACCTGCGCCAAAATCACTTCCCGGCCGGGACCGCCATCGAATTGGCAGGCGTGTCGGTGGGGATCTATGAATAGAAAAGGGAGCGGAAAACGATGAAGAAAGCCATTGGAATTTTACAGGCGGTCTCCGGTGCGGCGACCCTGGCGGCGGGTGTGCTCACTCTGGTGCAGGCCTGCCTAAGCCGCCGCGGGCGCCGCTGAGACTGGGATTGTGAGGAGAATGAGCGTGAAAACAGAGAAATTCCGGCCCGACCAGGTGGCGGAGGGCGCGGCGGTCCTGCGCCGGGGCGGCCTGCTGGGCATTCCTACCGAGACGGTGTACGGCCTGGGGGCCAACGGCCTGGACCCGGAGGCGGTCGCGCGTATTTTTGCGGCAAAAGGCCGCCCCCAGGATAATCCGCTGATCCTCCACGTCCCCTCGGCGGATTGGCTGGAGCGTTACTGCGCGGACGTCCCGGGCGTGGCCTATACCCTGGCGGGACGCTTCTGGCCCGGCCCGCTGACCATGATCCTGAAGCGCAAGCCCGCCGTCCCGGACCGGGTGACCGCCGGGCTGGATACGGTAGGAATGCGCTGCCCGGACCATATGGTCACAAGGGCCATCATCGCGGCCGCCGGAGTGCCGGTGGCCGCCCCCTCGGGCAACACCTCCGGCCGCCCCAGCCCTACCAGCGCGGCCGATATGCTGGAGGATATGGACGGAAAAATCGACGGAATCGTGGACGGCGGCCCCTGCTCTGTGGGGGTGGAATCTACCATCGTGGATCTGACCGTTACGCCCCCGCGGCTGCTGCGGCCGGGCGGGGTCACCCTGGAGGAGCTGGAAGCCGTGTTGGGAGAGGTGGCAGTGGACCCGGCGGTCCGGCGGCAGATGGGAGAGGACGAGCATCCCCGCGCCCCGGGCATGAAGTACCGGCACTACGCCCCCAAGGCCCCGGTAACGGTGGTGAAGGGAGCGCCGGCCGACGCGGCGCGCTATATTCGCCGCCATTTGAGCGAAGGCGAGGGGGTCATCTGTTTTACGGAATTTGTCCCCCTGTACGCAGGGCATCCGGTGGAGCCCATCGGCCCCGCCGACGACCCGGCGGAGCAGGCCAGGCGCGTGTTTGACGCGCTGCGCTATTTTGACGAGACCGACGTGGAGCACATTTGGGCCATGTGCCCCGATGAGGCGGGCATCGGTCTTGCCGTGGCGAACCGCCTGAACAAGGCGGCAGGCTTCCATATCGTAGAGGCGTAGCAGCCGCGCTGCAGACGGCTGCGGCGCGGCTGCCGGAGAAGACGGAGTCCGCCCGGCCGCCCGGCGCCGGGCGGAGCTGCTTGTGCGCGTACAGACGGGGGGCGGACCCCGTGCGGGAGGCCGTCCGATGAAGGAGGTGCGGCAAGATCATGAAGCGCATCGGGATCACCGGCCCCACGGGGGCGGGGAAGACCACGGCGCTGGATGCGCTGAAGGAATTGGGGGCCTGCGTCATCGATGCAGATGCGGTCTATCACGATTTGCTCCAGAGCAGCGCGCCCCTGCGCAGCGCATTGACCGACCGCTTTGGCGGAGAGATTCTGGACAAAGCGGGCAAACTAGACCGGAAGCGGATGGGAAACGTGGTCTTTCAGGACCCCGCAGCCCTGGCGGAGCTGAACGGCATCACGCACCGGTTCATTCTGGCGGAGATCGAGCGCTTGTGCGCCCAGGCGGAAGCGCAGGGACGGCCCGCAGCGGCCATCGACGCCATCGCCCTGGTGGAAAGCGGCGCAGCCCGGCGCTGTGAAGCAGTGGTGGGGGTGCTGGCGCCGCCGGAGGTGCGCATACGGCGCATCATGGCGCGGGAAGGCATACCGGAGGATTACGCGCGCCGGCGGGTGGAGGCCCAGCAGAAAGAGGACTTTTTTCGGACCCACTGCGGCTATATCCTGGAAAACGACGGGAGCAAGACACGGGAGCAGTTTCGGGCCGAGGCGCTGGCCCTGTTCCGGAAAATACTGGACGGCGCAGGTTGAAATGTTCATATTTCCATGATAAAGTGGATGGAAAGAGCAAGTAAGGAGGCAATACGATATGGAAGAAAAGCAAAAAACGCCCGGTGAGCTGCGGCGGGACGCGCTGCTCTACCGGCCCAAGAATGGCTATGACCGTCTGAGTGCCGGAGAAGAGACGGATATGAACGTCTACTGTGAGGACTATAAAAAGTTTCTGGACGCGGGCAAGACGGAGCGGGAATGCGTCGATGAGGCGGTACGCCTGGCCGAGGCAAAGGGGTTTCGGCCGTTTATCCGCGGGATGGCGCTCCAGCCCGGCGACAGGGTCTACCGGGTGAACCGGGGCAAGGCCCTCATGCTGGCCGTACTGGGCAGCCGTCCGATGAGCGAGGGCGTGAACATCGGTGCGGCCCACATCGATTCGCCCCGTCTGGATCTGAAGCAGAATCCCCTGTACGAGGACAGCGAGCTGGCGTTTCTCAAGACCCATTATTATGGCGGGATCCGGAAATATCAGTGGGTGACCATCCCGCTGGAGCTCCATGGCGTCATTGCCCGGAAGGACGGCTCCAAGCTCACGGTGGCCATTGGCGCGGCCCCCGGCGATCCGATGTTCACGGTGGACGATCTGCTGCCCCACCTGGGGGCCGAGCAGTCCAAAAAGCCCTTGGGCGAAGCCATCCCCGGCGAAAGCCTGAATCTGCTGGTGGGCAGCCGGCCGTTCAAGGATGACGAGGGCTCGGAGCGGGTAAAGCTGGCCATCCTGGACCTTCTGAATCAGAAATACAACATCGTGGAAGAGGACTTCATTTCCGCAGAGCTTGTCGCAGTGCCTGCGTTCAAGGCTGTGGACGTGGGATTTGACCGCTCCCTGATCGGCGCCTACGGACACGACGACCGGGTGTGCGCCTTTGCGGCGCTGGCCGCGCTGCTGGACCTGGGTACGCCGGAGCGCACCGCCGTGTGCATGCTGGCGGACAAGGAGGAAATCGGCTCCGAGGGCGTTTCCGGCATGCAGTCCGCCGCCTTCGATACCTTCGTGAGCGACCTGTGCGACGTGCAGCGGGTCCCCCTGAAGGTCTGCTATGAAAAGTCCTTCTGCCTCTCCGCCGACGTGACGGCGGCCTTCGACCCCAACTTTGCCGATGTATACGAAAAGCGCAACAGCGCCCGCATCAATTACGGCATGGGCCTTTGCAAGTATACCGGCGCCCGCGGCAAGTCGGGGGCATCCGACGCTTCCGCCGAGGTCGTGGCCTATGCCCGGAAGGTGCTGGACGAGGCCGGCGTGGCCTGGCAGATGGCCGAGCTGGGCAAGGTGGACGCCGGCGGCGGCGGTACGGTGGCCTGCTATATGGCCCAGCGGGATATCGACACCCTGGATGCGGGAGTGCCCGTGCTCTCCATGCACGCGCCCTTTGAGACCGTTTCCAAGCTGGATTGCTATATGACCTATAAGGGCATGAAGGCGGTCTACGAGGCAAAGTAAAGAAAAAACGGAAGCCCCGGAGAAAATTTCTCCGGGGCTTTGTCATATTTTGTTATACTTGGCTGAGCTGTTTCGTCAAATGGTCAGAGAACGAAAGGGGGGAGAACATGCAGGACGGAGAACTGGATCTGGAGCGCATGGTGGAGCACTGCGGGGACCGGCTGCTGCGTACCTGCGCCCTGTACCTGGGAGATGTGCATTCCGCAGAGGACGCGGTACAGGACACTTTTCTGCGGGCGCTGCAGGCAAAAGAGCGTTTTCGGGGGGACTGCTTACCAGAGACATGGCTGACTCGGATTGCTGTGAACGTATGCAAGGATTATCTGCGCAGCCCGTGGCGCCGCCGCCGCGCCCCCGTGGAGGCACTGGAGGACTGTGCGGTGCCGGGTCCGGAGCCGGAGGACGATACCCTGGCCCGCGCGGTGATGAGCTTGCCGGTCAAGTACCGGGGAGTGGTGACCCTCTACTATTACCAGGAGTGGAGCGTCAAAGAGATTGCCGGAGCACTGGGCTGCTCGGAATATGCGGTACGTATGCGTATGTCCAGGGCCAGAGGAATGCTCCGTGTGAAACTGGAAGGAGGGGACGGGCATAATGAAGCACATGCGTCAGGCTGACCGCCTGGATCGGGAGCTGGCGTGGCTTACCCTGAGTCGGGCCCGGCGGGACGCGATTCTGGCGGAACTGAAAGGAGAAAAGGATATGAAGAAGCGGCAGTGGACTTTGCGCACGACCCTGATAGCCGCCGCCCTGTGCGCTGCGCTGGCAGTGACCGCTCTGGCAGCATCACCGACCCTGCGGGACGCGCTGGAGGGCCTGCTGGGCGGGTTTGGAGGCTATGCCCAGACGGTGAACGGGGTCACTGTTACGGATCAGGGAATTCAGATCACTGTGGTCAAGGCTATCGCGGACGAGAACAATGGGAAATACTATCTGGAAGTAAAAGACCTGACGGGGGACCGGCTGACGGCGGACACCCATATGAACTTCGTGGCATATTCCGCCGCCTATGACCCGGAGAAGCGAACCCTGCTGGCGGAGGGTGCCTTGGGCAGTGAGGCGAGAGGTCCGCGCAATGAGGACGGCACGGCCACCATTACCATCAACGAGGTATGGGGCGGGGAGAACTTTGAGGGCGTCCCGCTGCCTGTGGAGCTGCTGGAGCCGGACAACGTGCTGAAGGCGTTCCGGCTCCCGGAGGAGCACTCCCGCGGTACCGATGACGACAGAGTCGCGCTGGTCCCTGAACAGACTCCCATGGAGCTGGAGGGAGCAGTTGGTTTTACTCTGTCTTCCATGGGATTTGATGAGAAGGGGCGGCTCCACATCCAGATCAAGGTGATGGACGGCTACGAGGTCCCGGAGTGGGAGTTCTATCCCGGCATTGAGATATGGTCGGTGGGCCCGTCCGATGGGGTCAGGAACGCCGTCGACTACCATTTTACATACAAGGGCAACCGGTACGTGGATTACCGTATGAACTTTTATACGGATATGATCGCTGAGGAATATCTGCCGAAGGAGATCTATCAAGGCAAAGAGCTCAACCTGGAGGGATGGATCGGTACGAAAGAGCGGATCGAAGGGGACTGGGAGCTGACCTTCCCCTTGAACATCCTGCCCGAGCGCACGGTGACCGTGGGGCAAACCATCAGTGGAAAGCCAGTGGAGACGCTCACACTCACCGCCATGAGCGCTGCCCTGGATCTTCGCCTCCCGGAGAATGAGAAACGGGGCGATCTGTCCGTTTTTCCGCTGAGCGTCTATCTGGCCGATGGAAGCCATATGACGATAGAGCGCGGAAGGAGCAATGTCTATGATGAGGAAGGCTACTATCAGGACTGCTGGACGTATCCCGATCCGGTGGAGCCGGAGCAGGTGACCGCCATCTCGGTGGGATACTGGTATATCCCGCTGGAAGGCGGAAGGGCCTTGCCGGGCCGGTGGCTGACGGAGCTGCCGTAATGAGGTGCAGCGGGCCTGCTTATAGGAGCGATAAGGGCGTGAAGGCGGTCTACGAGGCAAAGTAAAGAAAAAACGGGAGCCCCGGAGAAAATTTCTCCGGGGCTCCCGGCCGCAGACGGGGCCCCGCAGAATCCACACCCGCAGGCGCGGGGCGCCGGCCCATCCAGAGGTCAAGCCGCCCGGCAATCCATTTTCCCAGCGTACTGCCCAGGACCAGGCGGACGGCCAGCGCCGCCGCCCGGCAGAGCATGGGGACCATCCATACGCAGTGCGCAGCCAAGCCCATACCGAACAAGAGCGCGTTCCAGGGTGGCGATGGTTTTCAGACATTCCAAGTCCGCGTCGGAAAAATCCAATCAGGCACGCCCGTTTTTCTGCCGCGCCGGAGGGGGCCGGCCGCTTTTCCTGGATCTAGGGCATCACCGCACAATTCCCCACGCACGTCTTGGCGGCCAATTTGCGCCAATCCGCACGCGTTGAATGATGCGGTAATGCCCTAGAAGCGCACGGCGCGCTCGCTCAGTCCGGTGGCGCGCATAGCGCTTTCATTTTTATCCTTGCGCCTCCATTTCCCGGCATCAGGATACCCTCTGACGCAGGGGGAGCGTTAACCCCTTTCCGCAAAAGACGGATGATTTTCCCCTGTTCCGGGCAAACTGAGCCAAATGAAACGGGGAGGCATACCGATGGATGAGACGAAACCGACGGCCGAGACCGGCAGTGAGGACAACAGCGACTCCTCGCAGCGTCAGCAGCAGCTGGTGGATATGGGGTCGGCTACGATCAAGACCGAGCGGGGGACGATCCATACCCTGACCATCGTGGGGCAGGTGGAAGGGCATCAGCTGCTGCCGCCCACGGCCAAGACGACCAAGTACGAGCATGTGATGCCCCTGCTGGCCGCCCTTGAGGAGAGCGACGAGGTAGACGGCCTGCTGGTGCTGCTGAATACCGTGGGGGGCGATATCGAGGCGGGGCTGGGCATCGCGGAGCTGATCTCCAGCATGTCCAAGCCCACGGTTTCCCTGGTGCTGGGAGGCGGGCACTCCATCGGGGTGCCGCTGGCGGTATCCGCCAAACGCTCCTTTATCGCGCCGTCGGCGGCGATGACCATCCACCCGGTGCGTCTGAACGGGCTGGTCATCGGCGTCCCCCAGACGTTCAATTATTTCGAACGGATCCAGGAGCGGATCATCCAGTTTGTCACCAAAAACAGCGCCGTAAGGCGCGATACCTTTACAAAAATGATGCTCCAGACCGGAGAGCTGGCCGCTGACATCGGCAGTGTCATTTATGGAGAACAGGCGGTGGCCATTGGACTGATCGACCGGATCGGCGGGCTGTCCGACGCGCTGGAGTGCCTGCATCAGATGATGGACGAGGCGCGGCAGCGGAAAAACGCGCTTCGGGAGAGCCAGAGCTAGCGCCGGAGAATCCGCCCTTGCACTCCGGGAAAAATGCGGTTATAATAACAGGCGAAAGCAAGCCGTGTAAATGCCTGAAAATGGCCCGGTGGGTCGTTTTCGGGCATTTGGCATGTCTGGCATGGAAAGGAGCGCGGTGGAATGAAACGGATCTTGTCCCTGCTGCTGACGTTGACGCTGTTGCTGGCGGGATGCACTCCGGCAGCGGAAACGCCGGTACCGACACCGATGGGGACGCCGGCGGAAGAACGGGTGGTCCGCTACGGGCTGTCCAACGCATGGGATTCTCTGATGCCCTACAACAGCCCGTCGGGAAGCAACTATTCCCGCATTATCTATGACAAGCTCTATGACCGTCTGGCCTACGTCCATGCGGACGGCACCCTGGATGCCCGTGCGGCCGTGTCCTGGGAGAGCGCCGATGGAGGCTATGCCGTGCTGTTTTGCTTGAATGAGGCCGCCGCGTTCCATGACGGCACCCCCGTTACGGCGGAGCACTGGGTGCAGACCATCACCCTGATGACGCACCCGGACTGTCCCGCTCCGGGGCGTTCGGTCTTCGCGGTGCTGGCCGGGACCGACGATACCGGCGCAGCGACCGGGGAGCGCCTGGGCGTAGAAGCGGTGGAGCCCTACACCCTCAAGCTTACCTTCAAGGCGCCCACCACGCCGGAGGACTTCCTGCTGGACCGGAACCGGGAATTTTATGTGCTGCCCACCCACCTGCTGGGGGAGAGCGCGCCGGAAGACGTGCTGTCTCTGGAGCTGTGGAACGCCCCTGTGGGCTCCGGGCCCTGCAAGTTTGTCTCCGAGACGGCCGGCAGCCAGCTGGTGCTCGCGTCCAATCCGGACTATCCGCTGGGCGCGCCCGGCTTTGACCGCCTGGTCATTACCGTGATGGACAAATCCAATCTGCTGACCTCACTCATTGCCGGAGACCTGGATTATTACGCCTTCGGCGGCAGCGTGTCGGTGGAGGACGCCGAACTGGCCCGCCAGGCGGGCCTGACGGTGCTGGAAGGGGAAGTGCCCAACACCTTCTTCGAGCTGATGCTCAATAACGAGACCATCGCCAGCGCGCAGGTGCGCCGGGCCATGGATTTGGCGCTGGATAAGCAGAGCCTTTGTCTCCAGTCCACCCAGGGCATGGGGGAGCCTACCGCCACCGACCTGACGCCCGGAACCGGCTATACCGCCCCGGTGACCTGGAGCCGGGATGTGGAGCAGGCTCGTGCTCTGCTGGAAGAGGGGGGCTACGCCGGACAGACCTACAAGCTCGCCTGTACCGCCAACCGCTCCGGTCTGGCGGCGCTGATGCAGCAGCAGCTGGCCGAGGTGGGGATTACAGTGCTCATCGAAACGGTGGATTCCGCGACCATGTTTTCCGGGATGGTAGATGGAAGCTATGATATGGCCATCGCAAGCCATACGCCAGGCGCGCTGCCCCTGTGGTTCACGGAGAGCCGCCTGAGCGAAGGCAACAATATCTTCCACGTGGCGGATCTTGCGCCCTATGCCAGCTATTTTTCCGAAATTAAGGGGGCGGCCGACGCCGCTGTCCGGCAGGCCCTGGTGGAGCGGTTCCAGGAATTTCTGGCCGGTGAGCGCCCCTTCATCCCACTGTGGTTCGGCAGGGCGCTCCACGTCCAGTCCCCCACGGTGGAGGGCATCGATTACCCGTCGTCCAGCTTCTCCAACGAGAACGTCTGGGATTGGGTCAAACCGTAAAAAAAGAGGACCTCCGTAGGGCCGCCGTCCCATGCGGCCCGTGCCTCGCCCCGAGGCCGGAAGTGCAGGAGGAAGAAACACATGGGCCGTTATCTGCGCGGCCGTCTTGTGACGGCCATACCCGTTTTCTTCGGGATCACATTGATCGTATTTTTATTGCTGCACCTGGCCCCCGGCTCCATCGTGGATCTGGCGGGCGAGGGGAGTGCCCGCGCGGCCGGCCAGGCCGCGCGGGTGGAGGCTTATCTGGGCCTGGACCGCTCCCTGCCGGCGCAGTACGCCGCTTGGCTGCTGGATCTGCTGCGGGGAGATCTGGGGACTTCCTACGCCAGCGGAAAATCGGTCTCCGCCCTGATCGCCCAACGCGTTGTTCCGTCCCTGCTGCTGACCGGGACCGGGGTGCTGCTGGCGGTTGGCATTGCCCTGCCGCTGGGAGTCCTGGCGGCCTGGAAGCCCCGCTCCGGTTGGGATAAGGCCGCGTCTGCCCTAAGTCTGGTCAGCTTCGGCGTACCGGGCTTTTTTCTGTGCCTGGCGGGGATCTTTCTGTTTTCCGTGGTGCTGGGCTGGCTGCCCAGCCATGGAATGTATGCCTCGGGCTCCTTTTCCGGCCTGGGCGACCTGATGCGGCATCTGGTCCTGCCCGCCGGGGTAGTATGCGTCAGCGGATTGGGGGGGCTCATCAAACAGACCCGTTCGGCCTGTCTGGAGGCGCTGGGCGAGGATTATATCACGACGGCCCGGGCCAAGGGCCTGAATGACCGGGCCGTTATGGTCCGCCATGCGTTCCGGGGCGCGCTGATCCCGGTGCTCACCACTGTGCTGACCCATATCCCGCATATCATCGGCGGCTCTGTGGTGGTGGAGCGGGTGTTCGGCTGGCCGGGCATGGGAAGTCTGCTGTTTTCCGGCATTCTCAGCCGGGACTATCCGGTCGTCATGGGGGTGACGGTGGTCATTGCCCTGGCGGTGCTGCTGACCAATCTGCTGTTGGACGTGATTTACGGCCTGGTCGACCCCAGAGTGCGGTATGCCGCGGGGTGCAGCCATGGATAGGCGGCGGGCGGTTTATGGGGCCTGGCTCCGGCTGCGGCGGGACCGGAGGGCCATGGCCTGTCTTGCCATTCTCCTGGCCGAGACGCTGCTGGTGGTGCTGCTGCCGCCCCTGATGGGCTTGGAGCCCAATTACTGCGATTTGGAGGCGGGCTTTTGGGCTGCGCCCTCGGGGACGCATTGGCTGGGGACCGACGATGTGGGCCGGGACCTGTTTGCCCGGCTGGTCTGCGGCGGGCGGATCTCCCTGCTGGTGGGCTTTGCCGCGGCGGGGCTGAGCGTGGCGGTGGGCGTGCCGCTGGGCCTGATCGCGGGCTACCGCAGAGGAACGTGGGAGTTCTGGATCATGCGTCTGGCAGATCTGTTTCAAACCTTTCCCAGCATTGTTCTGGTCCTGTGCCTGGTGGCCCTGGTGGGCCCCTCGGTGGTCAATCTGATCCTGGTCATCGGATTGTTGGGCTGGACGGGCATTGCCCGGCTGGTTTACGGAAATACCCTGTCGGTGCGGGAACAGGAGTATATCGTCGCCGTACAGGCGCTGGGCGGAAGCACGGCCACGATTTTGCGGCGCAACGTGCTGCCCAACGCGGTCTCCCCGGTGTGGGCAGCGCTGCCCCTGCGGGTGGGCCGGGCCATCCTGTCCGAATCCAGCCTGAGCTTCCTGGGGGTCGGGATCCGCACGCCCCAGGCCTCCTGGGGCAACCTGATCCAGTATGCCTCCGGCTTGTCGGTGCTCACCGGACGGCCGTGGGTATGGCTGCCGCCGGGGCTGTGCATCGTGCTGACGGTGCTCTGCCTTCAGTTTGTGGGGGATGGTCTGCGGGACGCCATGGATCCCCGGCACAGATTTATTTCGCATTGAAATTGTAACGCTTTCTTTACACAACTGGATGGAAAAGTATGTTAAACTAAACAAGAAAGAGAAGAACGACGCATGCGGCCCCGGCCCGAATATGGACTGGCGGCCGCATTTTCAAAAGAAGGGAGGTGCACAGATATGGGAATTTGGGGGGAGCGGGGCGAAGTGGAACGCGAGGCGGGGAAAACCTGAGAACGAAAGCGAGGTGCATCTATGCGAAAAAAACTAAAGGAAAAGATTTCAGAGGCACTTTCATCGGTCCTGCCGATCACGGTGATCGTGCTTTTACTGAGTTTTACCCTGGCGCCTATGCCGATCGGAACGCTGCTGCTCTTTCTGTTGGGGGCGGCGATGCTCATCGTGGGGATGGGATTTTTCTCCCTGGGTGCCGACATGGCCATGATGCCCATCGGGGAACAGATGGGCCGCAAGCTGGGCGGGAGGTGGAAGCTGATCGCCGTGGCGGTCATCTGTTTTCTCATCGGCGCCATGGTCACGATTGCCGAGCCCGACCTGCAGGTGCTGGCCCGGCAGGTTCCGGCCGTCCCTGACGCGGTGATCATACTGGCGGTGGCGGCCGGCGTAGGCGTGTTTCTGGTGGTATCCATGCTGCGCACCCGGTTCAATCTGCCCCTGGGACCCACCCTGATCGCGCTCTACACCGGGGTGTTCCTGCTCTCCATCTTTGTGCCCAATGCGTTTTTGGCGGTGGCCTTCGATTCCGGCGGCGTTACCACGGGGCCCATCACGGTGCCCTTCCTTATGGCGCTGGGGACCGGCATGGCCAGCATCAAGGGGCGGGATGAGGACAATTTCGGTATGGTGGCGCTGTGCAGCGTGGGCCCCATCCTGGCGGTCATGCTCCTGGGCCTGTGCTATCAGTCTACCGAGGTCTCTTACACCCCCTTTGCCATCCCCAGCGTATTTGACTCGCAGGACGTGGGCGCCCAGTTTTTACAGGGCCTGCCCGACTACATGAAAGAGGTGGCGCTGGGGCTGCTGCCCATCATCCTCTTCTTCGCGGTGTTTCAGCTCGCCTCCATCAGGCTCAAGCGCCGTGCCGTCATCAAGATTATCGTGGGCATCGGATATACCTACGTCGGACTGGTCCTGTTCCTGACCGGCGCAAACATCGGCTTTATGCCTGCGGGCTATTATCTGGGCACGACGCTGGCTGCGCTGCCCCAGTACTGGATGCTGGTGCCCATCGGCATGGTGGTGGGCTACTTTATCGTAGCTGCCGAGCCGGCAGTGCATGTGCTCAACCGGCAGGTGGAAGATGTGACCAGCGGCGCCATTCCGCAGAAGGCCATCGGCTTGGCGCTGTCCATCGGCGTGGCGGTCTCCATCGGTCTGGCGATGCTGCGGGTATGTCTGGGCATTCCGATCTACTATCTCCTGGTACCCGGCTATGCCGTCGCGCTGCTCCTGACCCGCTGCGTGCCCCGGATCTTCACCGCCATCGCCTTCGACTCCGGCGGCGTGGCCTCCGGTCCCATGACGGCCACCTTCCTGCTGCCCCTGACCATGGGCGCATGCGAGGCCCTGGGCCGGGACATCCTGACCGACGCCTTCGGCGTGGTGGCGATGGTGGCGATGACGCCGCTGATCACCATCCAGCTGCTGGGTCTGATCTATCAGCGAAAGATCCGGCGCACCCGCGATGTGACCCAGGCGGAGGAGCGGGAGATCGAGTTTGTGGACGAGATCATTGATTACAACGAGGAGGTGGAGCTCTGATGAGTCAGAACCATCTGTCCGTGCTGAAAATGCTGGTGACCATCGTAGACCGGGGGAAGGGCGCCGCTGCGGTGAGCCTGTACCGGGAACAGCGCCTGCATTTCGACTACCTCTGCATGGGGCTGGGCACCGCCAATTCCAAGATACTGGATTACTTTGGCCTGTCCGAGACGGAGAAGGACGTGGTCATTACCCTGGTCCCCGCCCACCGCGTGCGGCGGGTCATGGAATTGGCCAATCAGCGCTTCGATTTCAGCAGTCCCGGCCGCGGGATCCTGTTCACGGTCCCCCTGTCGGGCGTGAGCGGCATGGTGCCCCAGGTGCTGTGCAAGGCGGACGAGACGCAGCGGGAAACGGAATGTAAGGAGGAGATGGAGATGGAAACGGCCAACCGATATGCGCTCATTCTGGCGGTGGTGAACCGTGGAAGCCTGGATACCGTGATGGATGCCGCACGGGAGGAGGGCGCCCGGGGCGGTACGGTCCTCCACGCCCGGCGTGTGGGCATGGAGGACACGGAAAACCTGCTGGGCTTTACCCTCCAGCCGGAAAAGGAGGTGGTGGCCATTCTGACGCCGCAGGCCCAGAAGCACGAGCTGATGGTGGCCATCCACCGGGCGGCGGGACTCACCACTGAGGCCAGGGGCATCCTGTTCTCTCTGCCGGTGGAGGAGCTGATCGGCCTTCAGCCCCCGGTCCCGGAGGCGTAAAGCGCAAAGACCGTCCCGGCATGTCGAAAAGGCGCGCCGGGACGGTTTTTTGCATCTGCGCCTTGCAGGGGAGCAGCGGATATGTTATCCTTTTAACAAATAAAGGGGGCGGTCGGTATGGCACGCAGGAGCATCGTGCTGGAAGAACGCAAGCAGATCAAGATCTTTACAAATCCGGTCCGGCAGGAGATGATCCGGCTGCTGCGCCTGTCAGAGGTGCCGCTGACGGCCAAGGATCTGGCGGACAGGCTGTATCTTTCCCCGGCCGCGGTGCAGCATCATCTCAAAAAACTGGAGGAGATCGGTGTGGTGGAGGTGGATCACCATGCCCGGGCGGGCGATATGGAGGTCACCTATTACCGCGATGCCGACGTGGAAGTACAGCTCCAGATGGGGCGCAACGACGGATTCCAGGGGGAACGGGAGGCCTTGGCGGCCAATCTGGTGGACGGCGCGTTCCGCCGCTTCCTGGCCGCCGCCCAGCAGCATAATGAGAACGAGCTTTCGGAGTACGGGGCGATGCTCTCCGGGGTCCTCCACCTCTCGCCCGAGGACCGGCGGATCTTGATGGAGCAGGTGGGGCAGTTCCTGCGCAGCCATGATACCGCCAAAGCGGAGAATCTTGAGCACTGGGAATATGTGATCCTTGCCTACCGGGCCTGACGGCTGCCCTGGCATCATGTAGTCAAGACCACCCCTTTCATGGGTGGTCTTGACTACAAAAAAACAGCGCATGCGTACGCATGCGCTGTAAAAGTATCCCCACACATGCCTGCAACTGCGTACCGTGATCAGATTTACGCGCATAGCGCCACATGTGTCGCTGATTGCCGATATTTGATTTCTACCTATCATAAACAGAAGGCTTTATCCAGGTCAAAGGGAATTCAGCTGTTTTTTGCAGCGTGCGGAAGACAAAAAATTGTGAAGCGTGGGGGAAGAAGGGCGGGGCGGCCCCTACTCTCCGTGCCGTACGGCGCGGTTGATGGCGGAGAGGATGCCTTTGAGGGGGGCCAGGTTGATGTTGTGGGAAATCCCAACGCCGAACCAGTCTTTTCCGGCCTGGTCCTTGAGGTGGATATAGGAGACCGCCTGGGAGTCGGAGCCCTGCTTGATGGCGTGCTCCTTGTAGTCCACAAAGGTGAAGCGGTCCATCTTCTGACCGTGGATGGCGTTGAAAAAAGCATCGATGGGACCGTTGCCGGAGCCGTTGACCTGGAAGACGGTTTCCTTATGCCGCAGCGTGCCGGCGAAGGTCACGTGGGAGTGTCCGTCCTCATCGGTAAATTCCGCAAAGGAATGCCGTACCAGCTGATAGGGGGAATCGGCGTCGATGTACTCCTCCCGGAACAGCTCGTAGACCCGCTGGGCCGGGAGCTCCTTGCCTACGCGGTCGGTCTCCAGCTGCACAATGTGGCCGAACTCCGGATGCATGTTCTTGGGCAGATCAAAGCCGAAATTGTGCTGCATGACAAAGGCGGCGCCGCCCTTGCCGGACTGGCTGTTGATGCGGATAATGGGCTCGTACTGCCGTCCCACGTCCGCCGGATCGATGGGCAGGTAGGGCACTTCCCAATACTCGCTGCCGCTCTCCTGCATATAGCGGCTGCCCTTGTTGATGGCGTCCTGATGCGAACCGGAGAAGGCGGTGAACACCAGCTCGCCCACATAGGGCTGCCGTTCGCCGATCTTCATTTTGGTGACCCGCTCGTACACGTCCCGGATTCGGTTGATGTCGGAGAAGTCCAGCTTTGGATCCACGCCCTGGGTATACAGATTCAGCGCCAGGGTGACCATGTCCACGTTGCCGGTGCGCTCGCCGTTGCCGAAGAGGGTGGCCTCCACCCGTTCGGCGCCCGCCAGCTGGCCCAGTTCGGCGGTGGCGACGCCTTCGCCCCGGTCGTTGTGGGGATGCAGGGAGATGACGGCGCAGTCGCGGGAGGGCAGCGCTTCGATAAAATACTCGATCTCATCGGCAAAGTAGTTGGGCATGCAGTTTTCCACCGTGGTGGGCAGGTTGAGGATGACCTTGCGCTCCGGCGTGGCGTGGAGCGCCTCGATGACGGCCTGGCAGATCTCCACGGCGGCGTCCATCTCAGTGCCCATGAAGGACTCGGGGGAATACTCATACCGCAGGTCCATCCCCGCGTCCAGGGCGGGCTGGGACAGCGTGCGGATCAGCCGGGCGGCGTCCACGGCGATGTGCTTTACCCCCGCCACGTCGGTGTGGAAGACCACCTTCCGCTGAAGGGTAGAGGTGGAATTGTAAAAATGGAAGATCACATGCTTGGCCCCGTCGATGGCCTCAAAGGTCTTGCGGATCAGATGCTCCCGGGCCTGGACCAATACCTGGATGGTCACGTCGTCGGGGATATGCCCCCCCTCGATGAGGGTGCGGATGAACTCATATTCCGTCTCGGAGGCGGAGGGGAAGCCCACCTCGATCTCCTTGACGCCGATGTCCACCAGCGTGTGGAACAGCTCCAGCTTCTCCTCCACGTTCATGGGATCGATCAAAGCCTGATTGCCGTCCCGCAGGTCCACGGAGCACCAGATGGGGGGCGCTTTCAGCTCCCGGTCGGGCCAGGCGCGCCGGGGCCGTTTGAGAGGGACGAAGGGGATGTACTTTTCTTGTGCCGGTTTCATGGGGATTCCTCCTGTCAAGCTCGGTCAGGGTGCAAAAAACGCCCCTGACCATCCGTAATGGTCAGGGGCGTAAACTTACGCGGTACCACCCTGCTTCCGCCCGCCGTTTCCGGCGGACGCTCGTTGGCCTCCAACAAGGCCGTGGCCGGTAACGGGGCCGGACGGCCCGCCCTACGCAAGTTCAGGCGGGCGGCTCAGGGACCAGTATCCACATGCCTCCCCGCGCCGGTTCGCACCAACCACCGGTTCTCTGAGCGGGACGGGTCATATCTTCTTCCCATCATTGCCTTTAAGGATGTGGTTGCGACTATTTTAGCCCAACCGTCCGGATTTGTCAAGGGTCAGCTTGTCCCCAAAGCCCCCGGCGGGCCGCGGCCTTCTCAAAAAGCGGCGAGGCCGCGTCTGGCCTCGCCGCAGGAGGCGGATTTTACGCGCCTGCTTCCCAGGCCAGAACCCGGGGGCGGTAGTACCGGGGCTGGCACATGTTCACGCCGGAGACGGAATTGCCGTCCAGACTGTTTTCATAGGCGGCCAGGAACGTCAGGCCTTCGCGGGTATAGACCGCCAGATAGAAGCTGTTGCCCCAGGATCCCCGATCGCCCCAGCTGCCGGAGACGGCCAGCCGTACGCCGTCCCAGGCCATAGACACGTGGTTGACTGATCCGGACAGATAGCAATCCCGTTCCTTCTGGAGGCTCCAATCCGCAACGAAGTTCCGCTGCCAGGCGCCCGCGCCGCTTTGCTCCACCACCGCCAGCCGCCGGGCGGACTCGCTCTGCGTGATGGGCACGAAGAAGCCGTCGCCCCGGTATACGGAGCAGAAGGGATCGTCCTCACCCCAGGGGAGCAGGTCCAGGGTCTGCCGCACGGTCACGGTCTCGGGGTCCAGTATCCGCAGACGGAGAACGCCCTCTTCCTGGGTCAGGAGGAAGAGCGCCTCCTCCTCCGCCCAGAAACGGACGGGCACGGCCTGCTCCGGCAGGGAGTAGGCGGTGGAGAGGGTATACTCCTGCGCCGCGAGGCCGGAGAGCCGGTAGATCCCCCGGCCGCCGGGGATCCGGCTCAGGTCCGGCTCGCTCCCGTCGCTGAAGCGGAGCGGGGATACAAACAGGATGCTGTCGCCGGTCTGGACGCTGTCGCCGTACAGATCCAGCTGCCGCTCCAGGCTGTTGACGCTGACGCTGCAGAGCGAGCCGTCGGAAAGGGTCTCCACGGTGATCTCCAGCAGCCAGCCTTCCGGCACGGGGATGCGGAAATAGTCCTGGAGCAGCCGGGTCAGCGCCAGTTCCTTCTCCGGTATAAATCCGGGGATGCCGTAAAGATCGGCATAAAGGGGAACGTACTCGTAATACTCCGCCAGGTCGACGGTCTCGGTGTGCTCGCCGCCGGGCTCGGCCCGGCTGGCCACGTCCTTGGCCAGCGCGAATATGCTTTGCAGCATGACGTTCTCCGCGACAGCGTCTTCCAACGAGCCGCTGGAGCTGATCCCGCCCTCAAAAAAGGAGAGGGAGAGACAGTCGCCGGCGAAATCGGAAGTGCGGTAACCGTCAAGCACTTTCTCCTGCGAAAGGGAAAAATCCGTCTCCAGTTCCTCCAGCCGCCCCACGGAAAAGCGGCTCTCCCACAACAGATGGTCGCGGCAGTGGGAGGATGCGGTCACCGACAGCCCCGCCGCCCGGGACGTGTCGCCAGCCAAAACGGTCTCGGTGAGGACCACCTTGTCGCAGTCCTGTGCCAGGGCCGCGCTGGCCCCGGTCAGCAGCAGCGCGGACAGAAGGGCCAGGATCACAAGAACGGGTACGGCTGCCTTCATTTCGCTTCCTCCTCGCCGGTCAGGTCGGACAGGGCGCGGCTGACCCGGTCCTCCCGGTAGCGGTAGGTCTCCTTGACGAAATCCATCAGGTTCCGGCCCGATTCCTCCAGCGCCAGCGTGGTCACATCCCCCGCCAGTGCCCCCTGATGCAGCAGCACCGCCCGGCCGATGAAGTGCTGCACCTCCTCCAGCAGGTGGGTGGACAGCAGCACGGTCTCCTCCGGCTCCAGAATACCCAGCAGGACCTTATAAAAGTCCTCACGATTGAACACGTCGTTGCCCGCGAAGGGTTCGTCCATCAGGATATAGTCCGCCCCCTGGCACAGGGCCAGAATGACCTCGAACTGGTTTTTCTGTCCGGTGGAGAAGCCGCGCAGGGCCTTGCCCATGGGCAGGGCAAAAAACTCCATCAGGGCGGAGAAGCGCTTTTCCCGGAACGCGGGGAAATGGGAGCGGAAAAAGGCGCGGTGCTGGGCCGGGCTCAGGTTGGGGAAAAAGGAGTGCTCGCAGGTGGCGAAGGAGAGTTTTGCGCTGTTTCTGTGGGTGATGGGAGCTCCATCCAGGGTGATCTCTCCCGTGTAGCGCAGCAGGCCCAGGATGCACTTCATCAGGGTGGTCTTGCCCGCGCCGTTCTCCCCGAAGAGGCCCACGATCTCCCCGCGGGGCAGGGACAGGTCGATCCCCCCAAGGGCCTGCTTGCCCCCCGGATAGTATTTTTTGACTTGTTTGATCTGGATCATGATACACCTCCGGTCATAGCCCACAGATCGGCCGCCCGGCATGCCGCCGGCGTCTGGAACCAATAGCATAAAAGACACAGCAGCAGCGTCAGCCCTGCCGCCAGCAAACAGCCCAGCGCGCCCGCCAGCGGACCGGCCAGGCATCGCCGCCACAGTTCCCAGCGCTGGGGGAGCCTGCGCATCCGGTAGATGCTCCGGCTGCCCTGAAAGTGCCAGGCGTAGTGGAATACGGCCAAAGCGGGCATGCACAGGGCCAGTGCCCAGAAGCCGGTGAACACACCGGACAGAAACGTGGGGAAGGGGGCCATCACCGCGCCGGGTATGAGAACGCGCACACGACCCGCGCCAGACTCATACAGCGCGGACAGAGCCCGCTGAAAGGGGGCGGCGAACCGGCACCAGCCGTACAGCAGCGCCGCGCCGAGCCCCGCGGCGGTCCAGGCGCACTCGGCGCCGCCGGGAAAGCCCAGGGGATACCAGCGCTCAAGCTTCATCCTCATAGCACCTCCAAACATTCCAAACGGCTCCGGCAGCGGTGAACAGAGCCACCGCACTCAGCGCAATATCGGTTTCGGCCATGGCAAACCCCTGGGAAAAGGAAACGACCGTCAGCACCGACAGGGGCAGTATGGCGAAGCCCCTGCGTCCGTGCCGCTGCTGGTAGGAAAAGCAGGCCGCCGTCAGGCCAAGGCAGAGCAGGAAGATCCCGTTGCGGATCGCGCGGCTGTACTCCTGAAGGGGGAGCAGGCTGTGGAGAAAGCCGTTGCGGAAGAAGGCCAGGAAAAGGCTCATGTCGTTGAAGGGCGTCTGCGCCGCATGCGCCATGGCAAAGCGGCACAGAAACAGCGCCCACGCCGCCTGAGCGCCCCAGAAGACCAGCAGGCACAGCGCATTGTGACCGCCCCAGCAGAGGGTCAGTGTCCGCTCGTCCACACGGAGCCTGCGCAGGGTATACCGGCTGCGGCTGGAAGCGCCGTCACACCCGTTGAGGGCGAGCACCCCGCAGGTGGCCAGAAGCCCGGCCCCCGCGGCGAGGGCCGCGTGACTCTCCGAAACCAGATATTCCAGTCCATCCCAATAATCCAGCCGCCCCATTGCAAGGACGAGCAGGCCAAACTCCGCTAAAAAAGTCAGCGCCCAGATCAGCAGCAGCTTCCAGAGCGTGTTTTGGGCCGCCAGCATCCATATGGAACCATATCGCTTCATTCGTCCGCCTCCTTTTCCTCCCAAAGCCGCCCGATCAGCGCCAGCGCCTCTTCCCGGCCCACGCCCATCTGCCGCAGGGAGCGGACCGTATGCAGGCCCTCCTGCTCCAGCAGCTGGGCGCGGATCCGGCCGGCGGCGCCCGCATCCAGGGATACCGCGCTCTTGGCTCCGGCGTGGGAGGTGATGACCCCCTCCTCCTCCAGCAGGCGGTAGGCCTTCTGCACCGTATTGGGGTTGACGCCCAGCCGGGCGGAGAGCACCCGGCGGGAAGGCAGCTCGTCTCCGTCCCGGACGATCCCGGCCACGATGCCGCGCTTCACGTGGCGGATGATCTGGAGATAGATGGGGATGCCCTCCTCCAACGGAAAGCACTCGAAGGAGATCATGGCCGGTCTCACCTCCCAAATAAAGTGTATTACTTCCATAATACGGTCTTGACTGTATTATAGGGATAATACGGTATGCTGTCAATAGAAAAAATATAAATCGGCCCCGGTCGAAGACCGGGGCCGAAAAGTGTTTTCTCCGGCGCATATGCCGCCGGAGAAAACGGATTGGACTGAATTCGCGCCTGCGGGCGACGGAACTCTGCGAGGCCCTTCCTCAGGGGGGGGCACTTCGGCGGGCGGCGGCAAAGCCGAAGGCGGTGCCGCAGGCGCCGCCCACCAGGTGCATGAAGTTGGCCACCTGGTCCGAAACAAAGAGGATGGCGTAGACCTCCTGCCCCAGATAGAGCGCCGCCGTCAGGACCAGGGTGAGGGGGATGGAGCCGGAGCGCATGCCCGCCAGAGAGGAGAGCATGATGAGCATGAACACGATGCCGCTGGCGCCCAGCAGAACCGTTCCGGGGAAGAACAGGCACTGGAGAACGCCGGAGATCAGCGCGGTGAGCCCAATGCCCAGCAGCAGGGCGCGGCTGCCGTATTTTTCCTCCATGTGTGGGCCCGCCACCAGCAGCAGGAGCATATTGCCCAGGAAATGATCCCAATCGGCGTGGCCCAGCACATGGCCCAGAAGCCGGACCAGAAACAGGGGAGAGAGGGGAGCGCGGTAGACCGAAAACAGGTGCAGCGTGGTCCAGCCCCGACTCAGCGCGCCCAGCAGCAGAGCGCCCAGACACAGCAGAAAAAAGGTCAGGATCACAGGGGCGTTGTAGTGCAGCCGTTTCACGGCGGAGCCTCCCTTCTCCTGTTAGGGGTTGCAGCCGCCGCAGGGGCGGTAGCCGGCGGATACAGCGGCTTCCCGGCTGTCGAAGGTCACGCGGTTTTGTTCCGCGGGCAGATTGGCACAGGTCTCGCGGTGGAAGACCTGGGAATTCCGGTTGCCGATGTACGCGCTCCCGGAGGTATCGCCCCGGCCCGTCTCCGGCGAACCGGAGCGCTCTGTGAGAAAGGAAACGTCCGTTCCGTCGCTGACGGCCACCACGGTGCCCAGCCGGTCGGTGCGGTAGACGGTGCATCCCGCGTCATAGAGACGGCTCAGCGTCTCTTCATGGGGGTGTCCATAGGAGTTGTCCTCGCCCACCGAGATCACTGCGTACTCCGGCATTGCCGCGCGCAGGAAGGGGTAGCTGGTGGAGGTGCTGCTTCCATGGTGGCCCACCTTGAGCACCGTACAGGACACATCGCAGCCGTCGGAGAGCAGGTCGGCCTCCGCGTCCCGCTCCATGTCGCCGGTGAAGAGAAACGAGGTCTCTCCAAAGTCCACCCGCAGCACGATGGAGGTGTTGTTGGTATCGTCATAATCCCGCCGGGGCCCCAGAACCGTCACCACAGCGCCGCCCAGGGAAAAGGTCTCGTCGGGGGAGGGTGCGGCGGGCGTGAGGCCTTGGGCTTCGGTGTACCGGACAAAATCCCGGAAGGCCTTGGAATCGTATTCGCGGACGGGGGAAAACACCTGCGCCGCGGCGCAGGTGTTCAGAGGGCCGGACAGGCCGCCCACATGATCCTCGTGGGCGTGGGTACACACCACATAATCCAGCGTGTCCACGCCCTGGTCCTCCAGATAGGAGACCACCCGGCTGCTGTCCTGCGCATTGCCGCCGTCGATGAGCATTGCCTGCCCCCCGCACAGCAGCAGCGCGGAATCGGCCTGCCCCACGTCGATGAAGTGGACCGCCAGTTCCCCGTCCGGGACAGACGCGGGGGTGGCCGCGCCGGGCGCATAGGCGCAGGCGGACAGGAACAGGGGCAGCAGCGCGAGCAGGAGAGCGGACAGACGCCGCTTCATCGGGTCAGCTGGGCGATGCCCCGGCGGATGCGGCGCAGGGACTCGTCCCGGCCCAGGAGCTGGCACAGCTCCACGGCGCCGCCGGGGGTGACCGCCTTGCCGGACAGGGCGGTGCGTACCGGCCACAGGATACGGCCGTTTTTCAGTTCCAGATGCTGGGCCAGACCGATGAGCGCGTCATGGATGGCGTCATAGGTCCACGCGCCGAGCTTCTCCAGCACCGGGAGCACCAGCTCCAGGGCTTCTTTGGAAGTTTCCTCGTCGGTCTTCATCTTCTTGTGGCAGTAGAGTTGGTTGGAATACTCCGGCAGGGCGTCGAAGAAGTCCACCTGAGGGGCGATGTCCAGCCAGGTGTCGCAGCGGGGCTGCACCAGAGGGGCCACCAGCTTCAGGTCGATCTGCTCCGAGCGGATGGCCCGGCGCAGATAGGGGAGCGCCCCGGCATAGAACGCCTCGGGGGAGAGGGCGCGCAGATAGTTGGCGTTGAAGTACTTCAGCTTCTCCAGGTCGAAGATGGCGGGGGATTTGGAGATGCCGCCCAGCTCGAAGATCTCTGAAAGCTCCTTCAGCGTGAAGAACTCCCGCTCGGCGTATGCTCCGCGGGGCGACCAGCCCAGCAGAGTCACGTAGTTGACCACCGCCTCGGATAAAAAGCCCTGTTCCAGCAGGTCCTCATAAGAGGGATCGCCGTGGCGCTTGGACATCTTGTTGTGCTGGTCCCGCATCACCGGGGAGCAGTGGACGTAGATCGGGACTTCCCAGCCGAAGCCCTCATACAGCAGGTTGTATTTGGGTGCGGAGGAAAGATACTCGCTGCCCCGGACCACGTGGGTGATCCCCATCAGGTGGTCGTCCACCACGTTGGCAAAATTGTAGGTGGGCAGGCCGTCTTGCTTTATGAGTACCTGGTCGTCCAGTGTGACGTTCTCGACGGTGATGTCGCCGAAGCTCACATCGTGGAACGTGGTGGAGCCGGTATGGGGAATGCGCTGGCGGATCACAAAGGGCTCGCCGGCGTCCGCACGGGCCTGGGCCTGAGCCGGGCTCAGGGTGCGGCAGGGATCGTCATGGCGTTCGAACGGATCGGAAGGCTCCTCCGATTCCGCTTTTTCGCAGAAGCAGTAGTAGGCGTGTCCGCGCTCCACCAGCAGTCTGGCATACCGGCCGTACAGGCTGCGGCGTTCCGTCTGGATGTAGGGACCCACGGGGCCGCCCACGTCGGGACCCTCGTCCCAGTCCAGGCCGCACTGGCGCAGGGTGCGGTAGATGACCTGGGTGGCGCCCTCCACCAGACGGCCCTGGTCGGTGTCCTCGATGCGCAGAAGGAACTTGCCGCCGCCGTGGCGGGCGATGAGCCAGGTGTACAGGGCGGTGCGCAGATTGCCCACATGCATATAACCGGTGGGGGAGGGGGCGAAACGGGTGCGCACCTCCCCATGGGGGATACGTGCTTCCATGTCCTCAAACCATTTCATATCCATAGGAAAAACTCCTTTTTCAACGTCTGTCCCACTATTCTATTTTTTTAGGTTAGGATTGTCAAGGGCCTTTGGATATGGTATGATAATTCAACATGGGTCTTTGGGCCCATTCTCCAAACGATAGACGCGCAAGAGGTGTTTTTTCAAATGGAAAACGAGAAAAAGGTCCTTCTCTCCGGCATCCAGCCCAGCGGCGAGCTGCATCTGGGCAATTATCTGGGTGCGATCAAGAACTGGGCGGAGCTGTCGGATCAATTCGACTGTTACTGGTTCATGGCCGACCTGCATACCATCACCGTGCGCCAGGACCCGGCGGCCCTGCGCAAACGGACCCTGGCCCAGATCGCGACTTATATCGCCTGCGGTCTGGATCCGGAGAAGAATACCATTTTTGTCCAGTCCCATGTGAGCGCTCACGCAGAACTGGGCTGGGTGCTGGATTGCTATACCATGTTCGGGGAGCTTTCCCGTATGACCCAGTTTAAGGACAAGTCCGCCCGGAACGCCGACAATATCAATGCCGGTCTGTTTACCTATCCCTGCCTGATGGCGGCGGATATCCTGCTCTACCAGCCGGACTTCGTCCCGGTGGGAGAAGACCAGAAACAGCACGTGGAGATCTGCCGGGACATCGCAAACCGCTTCAATCACCTCTACGGGGAGGTGTTCAAGGTTCCCGAACCCTATATCCCAAAAACCGGCGCCCGGGTGATGAGCCTCAACGCCCCTGAGAGCAAAATGAGCAAATCCATGCCCGACGGCTGCGTGTTCCTGCTGGAAAAGCCGGAGGACATCATGCGCAAGTTCAAGCGTGCGGTCACGGACAGCGACACCGAACGGTGCGTGCGCCTCGACCGGGAGAACAAGCCTGGCGTGGCCAATCTGATGGGCATCTACTCCGCGGTGACCGGCAAAAGCTTCGAGGCCATCGAGGCGGAATTCGAGGGCAAGGGCTACGGCGTCCTCAAGCCGGCCGTGGGGGAGGCCGTGGTGGAGACGCTGCGTCCCATCCGGGAGGAGACCGAGCGGCTGCTCGCCGACAAGGCGTATTTGGAAAGCGTCTACCGCGCCGGTGCTGAGCGGGCGTCCCGCGCGGCCGAGAAGACCCTGCGCAAGGTCTATAAGAAGGTGGGCTTCCTGCCCCGGTAAAGGAGCTTCTTCAGAATGCCAATGAAAATCGAGCTTTCGCTCATTGGGGTGGTGGCTGCGGCCCTGATCGTGGCCCTGATCGTGGCACTGGTGGCCACCCCTGTCGTTAAGAGCCTGGCCTTTAAAATGGGGGCCATGGACGTACCCAAGGATAACCGCCGTATGCACGATCATCCCATTCCACGCATGGGCGGCCTTGCCATTTTCCTGGGCTTTCTGCTCAGCGTGCTCCTTTTTGCGGAGATCACGCCCCAGCTGCGGGGCATGCTGCTGGGCTCCGTCATCATCGTGGTGCTGGGCATCTTCGACGATATCTATTCTCTGCCCGCCATGTTCAAGTTTGTGGTGCAGATCGTGGCCGCGCTGGTGGCGGTCTTCTCCGGCAACGTGATCCAGACCCTGTCCAATCCCAACATCTTTTCCTCCGACCTCTATTGGGACCTGGGGGTCCTCTCCATCCCGGTCTCCGTGATCTGGATCGTGGCCATCACCAACGCCGTCAACCTGATCGACGGCCTGGACGGCCTGGCCTGCGGCGTATCCACCATCAGCTCCATGACGCTGCTGGTCATCTCCCTGGTGGTGTCCGACGCACCGGCGGCCATTCTGATGGCCGCCCTTGCGGGGAGCTGCATCGGCTTTCTGCCCTACAACCTGAATCCAGCCAAAATCTTTATGGGGGACACCGGCTCCACCTTCCTGGGCTATGTGCTGGCGGTGGTATCCATCCAGGGCCTGTTCAAGTTTTATACCATCATTTCCTTCGCAGTGCCGTTTTTGATGTTGGGCCTGCCTATTTTTGATACCTGCTTTGCCTTTATCCGGCGCATCGCCCATGGGCAGAGTCCGATGCACGCAGACCGCAGTCATGTGCATCACCGCCTGATCGACATGGGGTTCTCCCAGAAACAGGCAGTGGCGGTGCTGTACATCATCAGCGCCATCCTCGGGCTTTCCGCCGTGGTGCTCACCACGGCAGGGGCTGTAAAAGCCATGCTTCTCCTCCTGGCCCTGTGCGCCGCCGGCGCCGTGTCCGCACGCATCTTTCTCTCCAATAACGAGAAGAAGAACGGACAGGAGCAGGAGGAGAAGACGCAGGAGAGCGAAGACAAGGAGGAGCGGAAGTGAAGCGCGTCAAGGTCATGACCATCTTCGGGACACGGCCGGAGGCCATCAAGATGGCCCCCCTGGTGGCCGAACTCCGGAGCCGTCCGGCGCTGCAGGCGGTCTGCTGTGTCACTGCCCAGCACCGGCAGATGCTGGACTCCGTGCTGGAGATTTTCCGGCTGGCGCCGGATTACGACCTGAATATCATGGAAGCCCGGCAGACCTTGTCCACCATCACCACCAAATGCCTGTTGGGGATGGAGGGAGTGCTGGAGCAGGCGCGGCCGGACCTGGTGCTGGTCCACGGGGACACGTCCACTACGTTTGCCGGCGCGCTGGCCGCCTTTTACCGGCAAATCCCGGTAGGCCACGTGGAGGCCGGACTGCGCACCTATGATAAGTATTCTCCCTTTCCAGAAGAAATGAACCGCAAGCTGGTGGGGGATATTGCAGACCTGCATTTCTGCCCTACCGCGAGAAACCGGGAAAACCTGGCGCGGGAGGATATCCGGGAGGGCGTTTTTATCACCGGAAACACGGTGATCGACGCCCTGAAGACCACGGTTGTAAAGGACTATCACTTTTCGACGGAATTGCTCAATCATTTGGATTATGCAGCCCGAAAGATCCTCCTGGTCACCTGCCACCGGCGGGAGAACTACGGCGCGCCCATGGCCCATATCATGACCGCCCTGCGCCGCATCGTTCAGGCCTTTCCCGACGTAGAGCTGGTCTATCCCGTGCATCTGTCCCCGGTGGTGCGGGAGGCGGCGGGCCAATATCTGTCCGGCCACGACCGCATCCATCTCATCGACCCGCTGGATGTGGAGGAGATGCACAATCTGATGGCGCGCGCTCATCTGGTCCTGACGGACTCGGGGGGACTCCAGGAGGAGGCTCCCGCGCTGGGGCGGCCGGTCCTGGTCCTGCGGCGGGAGACCGAGCGGCCCGAGGCTGTGGAGGCGGGGACCGTGAAGCTGGCGGGCACGCAGGAGGAGCAGGTGTTCCGTATGGCCTCCGAGCTCTTGACGGACGAGGCGGCCTACCATGCCATGGCCCATGCCGTCAATCCTTACGGCGACGGCTTTGCCTGCCGCCGCATTGCGGACGCGATCGAGTGGAGGTTCGGCCTGCGGGAGGAGCCGCCGGAGGAATTCCGGGCGTAACCGCCGCTGCCGCGGCCGGGCGGCGCGCCCAAGCAGGCTGCCTTGCGCAGAGCGGGGATGCGCGGGCCGCATGTTTGCCCTGCTCCGATCAGCTGCCGCTTTGGGGTGCGGAATGCCCCGTCCGGCGGGGAGAAGAAGGAGGTGTCGGGCCCGTTGGAGCGAAAGAAACGGAATATCCTGGTGGTGTTGATTGCCATCGTCATTGTGGTGGCGATGCTCTCCAGCTTCGGCTTGGCGCTGTTTGCCCCGGATACCTCCAAGATCGTCCTGCCGACGCCCCTTGCCTCCGAGCCGCCGGAGGACGGCCCCGGGGGCGGTGCGGACGGTCTGGTGCGGGTGGAGGTCACCCCGCAGACGGTCCAGAATGTGATTCGTACGCTGGCCCGGCCGGAGAGCTATTACCGCGAGGTCACGATTGAGGACATTTGGGGCGAGGGGGAGGAGGAGCGGGGCGTTACCTCCGCGCAGGTCTGGGCAGACTATGGCTGGACCTATACACGCTCCGCCTGGCCCGGGGGCACGGTACGCTGCTCCCTTGTGGGAGAGGGGACGTTCTGGCTGTGGTACGAGGGGTCCCGTGCGGTGCTCAGCGGCCCGGCGGACGCCTATTCCGCCGATTTGGAGGGCCAGCGCATCCCGACCTATGAGGATGTGCTGGACCTGCCGGTGGACGCCATCGCCGCCACCGGCTATGAGGAGCAGGGCGGGCTGTCCTGCATCTGCGTGGAGACGGCGGCGGACGAGCTGGGCTACCGGCAGCGGTACTGGATCTCCGTGGACAGCGGTCTGCTGGTGTGCTCCGAGACGCTGGAAGGGGAGCAGACCGTCTACCGCATGTCCTCTTATGCCGTGGAGCGTCCCGTCCCGGCGGGGACGCAGTTTGCCCTGCCCGACGGGACGGTGCTGCACACGCCCGGAGGCGCAGTCACTCCAGGCCCAGCAGCAGAAGAAGACCAAGGGTGATGATCAGCTCCAGATCGTCCCCCTCCAGAAACAGAAACAGCAGGATCAGCAGGAGCAGGATATCTCCGGTATCCAGCTCCTCCAGCTTGAGCCCCTTGAGCAGTCCGGCCAGCCCGGTTTTCTTGGCCGGCTCCGGTTGGGCCGGCTCCGGCGCGGACGGCGCAGCGGCGGCCGGCTCCGGTTCCGGCCGGAGGGGGCGGGGCGGCTCATCCTCCTCCAGCACCCGGGTATAGGCGGTGCCGTTGGGGATATAGCGGTTATACATCTGCCTCCTCCTCTCCGCTTTTTTTGAAGAGCTGGAAGGCCGCCCGGATGACCCGGGAGAGCCTGGCGATCTGTACCGCTTTGTCCACCTTGGCGTAGCGCTCCGGCTTCAGGAAGGGCTTCATGGCGGTGAGCAGGGCGATCTTTCGGTCATCAGTGGCCGAATATTCGGAGAACAGGGCCACGGCGGTCTGAATGAGCCGTGGATCCAGATCGCCCAGCGCGGACAGCGGGCTGCCCGTGCCGCCGCTGTTCAGGCTGCCCAGCATGCCCAGCACGGCCCCCCAGTCGGGCTGGGTGCGGGGGGCTTCCGGTTCCTCCGCCGGTGCGGGAGAAGCGGCGGGCGCTTCCGGGGCCGTGCCCTCCGGCGGGAGCGTGCCGGCCTCGGACGAGGAAGCTTCTCCGGTAAGGGCCTTGGCGATGGAGACGATCTGTCCCATAGCCTCCGGGTCTGCCAGGATGGCATTGAGCTTATCTTCGAACTCGGCCATGGGCTCCGCCTCCTTTCGAACGGGTTATTTCTTGTCCTGTACGGCCGCCTGTTGGATGCGCTCGATCAGCCCGGCGCCCTCTTTGCTCTGCATCACCTGATTGACGATCCCCATGAGGGCGCCGGCGTCCCCCTTGGCAGCAGAGGCGGCGGCGCGTTTCAATCCGTCTGAGCCGTCCTGACTCAGAAGCTGCATCAGCCGCTGGGTATCCGGAGACTGTACGAGGTTTTTCAGCAGGTCCTTATTCTTCAGCAGGCTGGCGGCCTTGGGGTCCTGCATCAGCGCGTCCAGATTGGATTCCGGTTTCGCCATAAAAATCAGCTCCATCCTTATATTTATAAGCGATCATTCCATTATATGTTTCAAAGCCAGACAGGTGAACGCAATGAAGCTTTTGGTTTTTTCCGACTCCCACGGAAACGTGGCGAATATGGAGGATGCGGTGCGCCGGGAAGAGCCGGATCAGGTCCTCCACCTGGGGGACGTGGTGCGGGACGCCGACGCCTTGCGCCGGAGGTTTCCCGACCTTCCCATGACCCGGGTGCGGGGCAACTGCGACGCCCGCAGCGACGTGCCGGAGGAATGCCTGCTGGAACGGGCGGGACGCAGGCTGCTGCTGATGCACGGGCACACCCGCTTTGTGAAAAGCGGTCCGGGCGCCGCGGTGGCGGCTGCCCGGGAGGCAAGGGCGGACGTGCTGTTGTTCGGCCACACCCATGACGCGTTATGCGACCTGCAGGGAAACCTGTGGATTCTGAACCCCGGCGCCGCCGGCGGACTGCTGTTTCGCAGCTACGGGGTGGTCCTGCTGGAGGCGGATGGCGTTTACTGTTATACGCAGCCGATTTGATTGGAAAGGGGAGCGGTGGTCATGCTGCTTGTCATCGACGTGGGCAACACCAATATGGTATTTGGCCTGTTTCGGGGAGAGCGCCTGGAGGGAAGCTTCCGGCTCAAGACCGACGCCAACAGCACCTCGGATGAGCTCGGACTCTATCTATGCGAATATTTCCAGCGCTTCGGCCTGCGGCTGGACGAGGTGGAGGACGTCGTCATCGGCTCGGTGGTGCCTCAGATCATGTATACCCTCAGCAGCGCCGTCATCAAATATGTGGGGAAGACTCCGCTGATCTTGGACGACGATCTGGATCCGCGTCTGCCCTACGTGGCGTGCGCCAGTGAGGAACGCCTGGGCCCCGACCGGGCGGCGGCCGACGTGGCGGCTATGGTCAAGTATGGCGCTCCGCTGGTGGTGCTGGATTTCGGCACCGCCACAACGCTGGACGCCATAAGTCCGGAGGGCGTCTATCTGGGCGGCTGCATCACTGCAGGGGTGCGGGTATCCATCGACGGCCTGTTCCAGAAGACCGCGCTGCTGCCCCGGATCGAGCTGGTCAAGCCGGATACCGTGCTGGGCACCACTGCCGTGGGGCAGATCCAGGCCGGGGCGGTGCTGGGCTATATCGGGGCCATGGAGTATCTGATCCGCCGGGCCAAAACGGAGATGGGCGGTAAGAGCATCAAGGTGGTGGCCACCGGTGGGCTGGCCCGGATGGTGGCGGACAATACCGATCTGATCGATATCGTGGACCCCCAGCTGGTGCTGGACGGCCTGCGCATCATCTATGAGCGGGAAAAGAAATCGTAAGGAGCGGCAGGATTGAGCGTATGAGTGAGATTGCAAAACGGGAGCACGGCGCCATCGATATGACTCAGGGCTCGCCCACCCGGCTGATCGTGGCCTTTTCCCTGCCGCTGCTGCTGGGAAACGTTCTGCAGCAGCTGTACAATATGGTGGATTCCATCGTGGTGGGCCAGTTTGTGGGCGCTTCCGCACTGACCGCCGTCGGCACCGGGTTCCCCATCATCTTTTTGCTTGCCTCTCTGTTTATCGGCTTCGCCATGGGCGCAACCGTCATGATCGCCCAGTACATCGGAGCCGGGGACAAACAGAGCGTGGCGCGCACGGTGGATACCATCTACAGCGCGCTGCTGGCGGCCATCGTGCCGCTGTCCCTGCTGGGAGTGGTGCTGACCACGCCCCTGCTGACCCTGATCCGGGTGCCTGCAGAGGCCTTTGACCAGGCGCGGGTCTATTGTATCGTGGTCTTCCTGGGCGGGATCGGCTCGCTGGGCTATAACGTAAACGCCGGTATTCTCCAGGGGCTGGGGGATTCCAAGACGCCCCTGCTGTTTCTGGCGGTTGCCAGCGTCATCAATATCGTGCTGGATCTGCTGTTTGTCCTGGTCTTCCGCTGGGCGGTGTTCGGCGTGGCTCTGGCGACCATCATCGGTCAGGCCTGTTCCTGGATCTTCGGCATTTTCTATATCAACCGGAAATACAACTTTCTGCATATCCGCCTGTTCCAAATCAGGGTCGACCGGAAGCTGCTGGGCCAGATCATCCGGCTGGGGGTCCCTTCGGCCATCCAGCAGTGCCAGTTCTCCGTGGCGATCCTCATCATGCAGGCGCTGATCAACGGCTTCGGCAACGACTTTGCCGCCGGATTTGCCGCCGCCAACAAGATCGACTCCTTTGCGTTCATGCCCATTCAGTCTTTTTCCACCGCAACCACCACCTATGTGGGGCAGAACATGGGGGCTGGACGGCTGGACCGGGTGCGGCGCGGCGCCCGTCGTGCTATGTTGCTGAGCACAGTGGTCTGCATCGCCATTACCGCTTTGGTCATCCCCTTCCGCCGGGAGCTGCTGATGCTGTTCAACCGGGAGAGCGCGGTGGTGGCCGCCGGAGAGGCCTACCTGCTGCGGGTGCTGACCCCGATGTTCGTGCTGGCCGTGATGTTCATCCTCAGCAGCGTCCTGCGCGGCGCCGGCGCCACCATGGTTCCCATGGTGGCCTCGGTTATCGCTCTTTGGGGGGCGCGGGTGCCTGCCGCCTATCTGCTGGCTTACTTTTTCGGTCCGGAGGAGCTCTATTGGTCGTATCTGATCGGCTGGGTCCTGGGGCTGTTCATCTGCCTGGCGGCCTATCTTCGGGGCCGCTGGAAGGAAAAGTGCGTGGTAGCGGAGGAGAACGTGGAATGAAGCTCCTTTTGGCCCGCCACGGTGAGACCGACTGGAACGCCCGGGGCCAGATCCAGGGACAGTCCGATCCCGGTCTGAATGAGACCGGGCGGGCACAGGCCAGGGCACTGGCCCGCCGGCTGGAAGAGACCGGCGTACCCCTCCGGCGGCTCTATACCAGCCCGCAGAAACGTTCTGCCGAGACGGCGGCCATCGTAGGCGCGTGCCTGGGGATAGAAGCCGAGGCGGTAGAGGGGCTGCGGGAGATTTGTTTTGGCGTATGGGAAGGCCATTGCTGGGAAGAGATCGCGGCGCTGTGGCCCCATTCCTACGAGGCGTACGCCGCCGACCGCCTGCGCTCCCGCCCGCCGGAAGGGGAGAGCTATGCCGAACTGCTGGAACGGGCTCTGCCTGCGCTGCGGAAGATTGCCGCAGGGGAGGGAAGCGCTCTGGTAGTGGCGCACAGCGCCGTCATCAAGGCGGTGCTCTGCCATCTGGACGGGGCGGATTTCCGACAGATCAACCGCCTGTATCCGTTGGGAAACGCCGACTGGGTGAGCCTGGACGGCGATCGATTCCTATAAAATAGTATATGATGGAGGGACTGCAATGAAGCAGGACATGATCCTTATCCTGGACCTGGGCAGCGAACAGAACGCCCGGATTGCCCGGGAGATCCGCGCCCTGGGCGTGTACAGCGAGATCCATCCCCACGACATCACCCTGGCGGAGGTAAAGGCGCTGCCCAATGTGAAGGGCATTATCCTCAACGGCGGACCCAACCGGGTGGTAGACGGCGTGGAGGTGGACGTCTCACGGGACATCTACAATTGCGACGTGCCGGTGCTGCTGGCCGACCACAAGGGGGACGCACCCTGGCCTGCGGACGAAGCGGAGCGCGGACGGGCGCTTTCCAACTTTGTGTTCGGGGTATGCGGGGCCCAGGCCAACTGGAACATGGAAAACTTTATCGCCGACCAGGTGGAGCTCATCCGCCGTCAGGTGGGGGACAGAAACGTCCTTCTGGCCCTGTCCGGCGGGGTGGATTCCTCGGTGGTGGCGGCGCTGCTCATCAAGGCCATCGGCAAGCAGCTCACCTGCGTGCACGTCAACCACGGCCTGCTGCGTAAGGGCGAGCCGGAGCAGGTGGTACAGGTCTTCCGGGATCAGATGGACGCCAACCTGATCTATGTGGACGCGGTGGACCGCTTTCTGGACAAGCTGGCCGGTGTGGCGGAGCCCGAGCAGAAGCGGAAGATCATCGGCGCAGAGTTTATCCGCGTCTTTGAGGAGGAGGCCCGCAAGCTGGAGGGCATCGACTTTTTGGCGCAGGGCACCATCTATCCGGATATCATTGAATCGGGCACCAAGACCGCCAAGGCGGTGAAGGCCCACCACAATGTGGGCGGCCTGCCGGAGGATCTGAAATTCGAACTGGTGGAACCGCTGAAGATGCTCTTCAAGGATGAGGTGCGCGCTTGCGGCGCGGCGTTGGGCCTGCCGGACTCAATGGTATACCGCCAGCCGTTTCCTGGTCCCGGCCTTGGGGTGCGCTGCCTGGGCGCCATCACCCGGGACCGGCTGGAGGCCGTGCGCGCCTCCGACGCGATCCTGCGGGAGGAGTTTGCCACCGCGGGCCTGGAGGGCAAGGTGTGGCAGTACTTTACCGTGGTGCCCGACTTCAAGTCGGTGGGCGTGCGGGACAATAAGCGTACGTTCGACTGGCCGGTGATCCTTCGGGCAGTCAATACCGTGGACGCCATGACCGCCACCGTGGAGGACGTGCCCTTCCCGCTGCTGCAAAAAATTACGGCGCGGATCACCGCCGAGGTGGAGGGCGTCAACCGGGTCCTCTATGATCTGACACCGAAGCCCACCGGCACTATTGAGTGGGAATGACCGTGAAAACGGTGCAAACCCGTATGAATACAGGCTTTTTTGCCCATCAATGTGGCTCTTAATACTGGATTGATACTATTCGTGTCCGCCCGGTACGCTCAAGAGAATAATCACAAAGGGACAAGCAAAACCGCCCTGCTGAACGACAAATTCAGCAGGGCGG